>Ga0315535_1000894_pt1 | contig 20547 bp, 21 predicted proteins | sample SalMarSW160220MG_2_FD_203092 | JGI IMG/M metagenome (GOLD analysis project Ga0315535, IMG submission 203092) | Salt marsh sediment microbial communities from the Plum Island Ecosystem LTER, Massachusetts, United States - Salt Marsh Sediment SW1602-20 ... | reverse complement strand
CTATAAGATCGTAATCTTGCGGAACCCGACTTGCGGGACCGATTTGAGTTTGCTTTTCTTGAGATGCATCCTTACCCGCCATCATCCAGCCAAGCTTGCCAGCTCGCTTCTGTAGGTCAACAATTTCCTCGATGTCAGAGCCAAGCTCAGCCGCGATGGTTTCTGCTACGAATTTTGCGTTTCCAGTTCGAGTATAGTATACAACCAAGCTCTTCATCATCATACCTCAATCAAGTATCTACTGGAACATTTTAGATAAAAGAATTGCGACGATAAACTTCTATATTCAAGCCTCTGAAGGTTAACGCAACACTACATCGCGGCAAAGCTTTTATGCTGACCAAAACAAAACACACCCCAGAGGATAAAAAAATGTCATTAGAATCAGGAAAAAATATGGCTGGCATCGGCTCAATATTTCTAATCATCCCAGTTCCATTTCTAAGCATCGTAGGCATAATACTAGTGTTACTAGGCATGAGAACTCTCTCCCAAGCATACAACGACGAAAGCATCTGGAAAAACACACTCTACGCCGTAATTTTTGGAATCATAGGAATCGCAGCTTCCGGGTTAACTCTAACATCGCTGTTTTTCGGCGGGGTTTTCGTCACACCAGCAATAGCATATGCGGACGCGACAGGCATAGTGGGCTTAATCGCAGGAGTAATCATATTTCTAGTCGTAGCCTTCATATTTTACCTACTTGAAGCCATCTACATACGAAAAGCATTCGAGACACTTGCAGACAAATCCGGAGTTGGACTATTTAGAACCGGAGGTCTACTACTACTCATCGGCGCAATTCTCACAATAGTCTTTGTCGGATTAGCCTTGATTTTCATCGCTTGGATTCTGATACTCGTAGCATTCTTCCAAATACCCACAAACCAAACACCACAGCAAAATCAGATGCCCCCACCACCACCCCCAACGAGCTAAACCTCCCTTCTTTCTTTTTTTGAGCAGTGAATGCAAATTTCTTAATACATACTTTCTAAGCTTAAATGCAAATAACATTTAGAGTTTGATTGGATTAAATTTAATCTAACCCAACTCAATGTTTTCCTAAAATCACCTAAATTTACACGCAGAAATTCTTAAATCTAAATAACGTAGAGATATAATTAAGGTTGATGAATGAAAATAAGGAAAGCAAAATTTGTTCGTCTTGCTTTATTTGCCATTGGAATCTCTGGTGCTATAACAGGGTTACTTTTTGGTTTTTCTAATGGGCAAATAGATCTAATTCTGATTCCAGGTTTGAGTTTTGCAAACACTTTTTCGGGCATTGCTGTGGGGACCCTTGGTATTTTGATAGCTGCGGCTGAAGGCAGAAAACTTTACCTTGAATATCAGACGAAATGAAAGCAATGTCTCTAAAGGACTCGTCCGACCTCCTTTTGTGAACTAAAATTAAATCTAGCCATCCAACTAGGACTTTTAGATCAGGCCCTTTCAGGAAACCACTGTTCCAGAGTGCAAGTCAACCAAAACAGAAGCAAAAATTCTGTCAAAAACAACGATTTGGTGTGCATTCAACCAGAATGCAGCTAATGGAGCGTAAAACTCGAAGAGAATTAAATTAATTAACTCTTGCGTTAACAGGTTAGTGGAGTGTTGAGGAAAACGAAAAAAGAGTTAGGAGCAATAAACTGTCTTTATCCATTGCCAACAACCATAGTTGGAGCTATGGTAAATGGCAAACCAAACTACATAACAATAGCTCACGTGGGCATAATGGATATGTCCTCTGTTTCTCTTGGAATGAATAAAAATCACTACACAAACGCTGGTATCAAAACCAACGGAACATTCAGTGTTAACATTCCCTCCGTTAAAATGGTAAAGGAGACGGACTACTGTGGATTGTTCTCTGGAAAGGTAAAAGACAAAACGGCGTTGTTCAAGACTTTTTATGGCAAACTTAAGACGGCGCCAATGATTGAAGAATGTACAGTTAATATGGAATGTGAGCTAATCAAAACGGTTGATTTCCCAGCCCATGATGTTTTCGTAGGTAAGGTAGCTGCCACTTATTGCGATGACTGTGTCCTTACAGATGGCGAAGTTGACTTTGGTAAAGTGCGGCCCATATTGTTTGTTATGAACGATAGAAGCTACTATAAACTTGGAGAAAAATTTTCTAAAGCTTGGGATGTCGGAAAAGAACTCAGGTAAATAAAAAAAGAGTTTTTCTTTGATAGATTCGATTTAATATCAGGTATACTAATCGGCATATTTGTTTCCTTGCGATAACATATGGATCGCTGACAGAGGTTTACCACTCGTATGACCTTATTTAATTTTTCAACGACGCTTGTTTATCTTATGGTTTTTAGTAAAAGGTGCAAAACACCAGAAAATAAAAGCAATATGGAAATAATAACATTTGTTACTAAGTAAGATAAGGTAAACATAGAGGATCGAACATGAACACAATTGTGTTTTTGACGGTTTTTTACTTTTTTTCTGAGTCGATTATCCAGGAAATGCAAAAAGTGAGGGAGCCTTCAAGTTGAACAATACTGAACCCAAGGAGAACTGGCTTTCAAGAGGAAAAGCAGAAGCAGATAAAGGCATTCCAAAAAATGAACGCATTGTAGGGATTGGATTCTTTTTTACTTGTAGCGTCTTGATGATTTTGTATTTGGCTGCTCATCAAATATGGTCAACAGGTTTCTTCACTTCAAAATTTGGCACGACAGAGATGATTATGCTTTATGGTTCTTGGATTTCTTGGACTATTACATCTGGATTAGAAGGATTACTTGGGAAAAGACTCTTCTCTCGACTCTTCGATGCTTTTGGCGGAATCATCTTTATTGCTGTAGCTACTGCTTGGCTTGTAGTGGTCTTTCCCTTTGATTTTACGTATTTTGCAGATGTGTTACCTGGTTTCCTAAGATTTTTGGTGCAATGGATTTCAAATGACATCGCTCGAATACTACTGGGATTGTATGCTATTGTGATGGGAATTGCAGCAGTCTATGCTCCAATAGCCTACAAATTCATCAGAATAAAACGCTTGGATAATGAACAAGAATAACTGAGTTAGATAGTCTGGGGTTGGGGATTAAATTGTGATCTTTCTCTCTAAAACTAATTTATACTCACTATTACTCGCTCGTCTCTCTTTGAGAAAAAAGTTAAAACTCATACATGGATATAATACTCACCTTCGAACCTATTAGCTGCGTAGAGCTCAAAGAAGTAGAACCATAAAAATCACCTATAATGAGTAAATTAACTATTACCAAGAATCTAAAATCCCAAAATCTCAAGAGGCGTCAAAGAAGATAACACCATTAAAACAAAAAACTAAAGACCACCTAACCGTAATAGGAATCCTAGCTTTAGAAGCAATACTACTTATCGATGCAATAAATAATTTTTACCTGTATGCACACCTAAAAACAGCCTACTACTTGATCCACGCAATACTCTCCACTACCGGAACCATAGTTTTACTTGCAATCATAATATTGCTCATAGTAGCCTATTTGGATAAAAGAAAAGTTCTAATGAGCTTTAAAAAATGAGTATGAAAAGAACCCATATTTTATTCATTGGTTGGAAATAATTCCGTGTGTGAATGCTTGATTAATCGTTTGGGCTTGGAGATTAATTTTTATTCTTTTTCTCTCTTGCGAAAAAATAGCGCGCGCGCTCGGTTATTTATGGGTGTTTTTCAGTTTGTTTTTTTGAATGAGATAGATTAGATTTTAATTTTTCTTTTACACACTGTCTTTAAAACTATATGTGTAATTCATAAATTATTTATTGAGCACAGATACTCAATCAATTTGAGGATTATGGACTTTGTCTCATCAACACGAAAGAATCTTAGTTATCGATGACCAAGAAGCAATAAGAACCACTGTTTCCGCTATTCTAAAAGACGAAGGCTACTGTGTTGAAACCGTTAAAAACGGAAAAGAGGCAATAAAGGCTTTAAAGAAAACGTCATTTGATCTTGCACTTGTTGACATTAAACTGCCTGATATTGAAGGAACAGAATTGTTAAGAAGGTTAAGAGAGTGCCAACCTAAAATTGCTACAATAATTTTGACTGGGCATCCTTCGCTTGAGAATGCTATAAAAGCGGTCAATAATAAAGCTGACGGATACATCTTAAAACCATTCGAGACTAAAGCTCTGCTCGAAACAATCGAAAGAATCATTGCAGAAAAAAAAATTGCAGGTTTTCTAATGAAAACAGAAGTTAAACGTGCTAAAAACCGCACGCCAGTTTTTAAGTACCAAACTCCAGACAAATGGTATTAAAAAAAATTGTTTACCCTTTTTGATACTCGGTAGTTTAATCCAATACATCGAGCGCCTTTTTTTGTAATTAATATGATTTACAGTGAGGCAGAGTCAGGGTGACAGACTGGACAGAAATAAATATTCAAGCTTACGCGGCCGTGAGCGGGAGTACGTGGTCGCGCACGCGAAATCAATGTAATCTAGGAAACCATTTGGAGACTCGCTTTTGATAAGCAATGTAGTCTTCGCCCAACATATCGATGAGGCTTTTCTCCTCGTACGTTGCCATTCCATCGTAGAAGATGAAAAACGCAATACAGATTACAATTGAAAGAAGCGAGACGCTAATGAATAGAAAGGCTAAGCAAAAGAGCAGGGTTCCAAGGTACATAGGATGCCTAACCCACGCGTATACGCATGAATCAACAAGCTTAGGCGGGTCATAAACTTGTTCTAAAACCGCTTTATGAGACTTTGATACAAGATAAAAGCTTAGACCCAAGAACAGTATCATCCCGGCGAAAAGCAGTGGAAATGTTAATAATTCAAAAATGACAGTTGAATACCCAAATATGAAGAAGCCCAAAGTATCAATTCCCCAAACCATAAAAAACAAGATAACCATGACAGGCTGAATCCTGTCGCACAGTGGATGTTCAGAACCCAAACCATGCCTCATTTTCTAAATCTCCCAATGCATGAGTTATTTTAATTAATTACATGGCGCACGATTTTTGAATTATTTTATCAGCCAATCAACATTAATATTTTATGTGTATAAAATAAACTCAGGGACGGCTCAATGCGCGCAGCTACCTGGTTTCTTGTACTATTAGTGTTTGTTTAATTGTAATTGTGTTTGAGAGAGAGAAAGACGAAAATTTAGTCAAACCAAACAAAAAACGATGAATTCAGGTTCTCTATGGTTAAAGTATTCGTATAATGGATTCGTACCGTAGCAGGTGCATGACTATGATAAGACATGATAACAACAATTAAAATCAATACAGAATAAGGTATAGTCTAAAACGAGTATACAGCTTAAGCTTTGTCAATAAGAACTAATATTGGGTAGAGTTCATTTAAAGTCGTCGAAATCTCATCAACAAGTCCATTAATAACGTAAGCAAAGTCTTCTGGTCGTCTCTTAATCACCTTGCCAATTAAGTACCTGTTTGCCGTCAAAGGGGTTTCTTGGAGATGTCTTGTCTCATCAATAGCTGTTTGGATGGTTCTCTTGGTGCTGCTGTATGAAGCAAGACACCATTGAAGAGATTGCAAGTTTCTTGTGTGATAGTTCCAAAAAGTGTCATAAAGGCAGTATCCCGTGTCTCTATTATTGAGAGATTCAACCTCGTTCGTTAATTCTCCATTCATAAGCAGTTCATAATATCTTATCCTATACTTGTGAGCTTGACTTCCGAAATTCAAGCCTATCCTAATGCCAAGGGGAGTAAAGGTTACTCCAACGCTTGCTCTATCAATGTGCGCTCTAATATCAGGTGTTTTTACTGTTACAAAAGCCAGCCATATACCGCCAGTATAAGGGGTAAAACCGGATATGTATGCACACCGCAAGGGGACCGTCAGTCTTTTTTCTATTTCCAGTTGTAAAGTTGGACATTTCTCATAAAGTTTATCGAGGCTATCAAAATCCGATTCAACAAGCTTCCCATCTATCTCATTTGCGGGAGATGACTTTGTATCGAGAGTTACAATTTCCTCGAATGTTCTATTTTTGAATTCCTCATCTTGGTTCATGCCTGCTTCGGTGCAAAGAAACTGCAGGATTTCTTGCGCTTTGGGATTTGCCGTTTTTAGGATAGTTTTAGAGTTGATTTGTATTAGGGAGTCATAAAAATCCATGTATTCTCTGAGTTTCTTTGCTGTTGTAGGGTTTATGTGGCTTTTCTGTTCTAAGAAACGGATGACCTCATACACTCGCACATTACTTGGATTTTCTTTCTGAAACTTTGGAAATTTTAGTCCAGTCTGGATTAGTACTCTATTAAGAGATAGCGCACAAAGAAACTCATCTATACCTTGAGGTCCTGCTAAATACTCTTTGAAACGTTGGAGTGCCAAGATATAACGAATCATACTTACAGTGTTTTGGTCAAACACAAAAACCGACATAATTAATCTCCTTTATGTTCTGCAAATTTGGTTTGTCCAGTTTCTTCGCCAAGTTAGTTCCTCTGTACATATAGCCTGAGTGCTTTTGTTTGATCGTATATTGCTTTCCATAATAGTTAAGGAAGTTGCCAAATTTCAATTTTGCTCATACACACTGCATTTTCTATTTGTCTTTGTATACGGAATTAAATTTTATCCCCAAACCCAAAAATTGATGCATAACTTGTTCTATTAAAAATAGGTGCTCAAACTAGATAAATATTCAAAAAAAGGCATCTTTGAGTATTCTCTTGAAAATAACAAAACCATCTCTTGCCTTAAGCTTCTTTTTTCCTACCCTTGCTCTATAGTCAATCAAAATCTCTTTAATAACGTAGCCTTTTCTTTGAACATAGTTGTTGAGTTCAACTTCTATGTCGAATCCTTTTGATTTTATCTGCCAGCCACGCAATGCATCAATCCGAATCACTCTTAGCCCAGTCAACGGATCCTCAAGTTCAACATCATTTAGCAATCTATGTGCGAACGCTATCATCTTATTTCCAACATGGAAAACGCGGTGAAGCGCTTCCTTTTCCACGTGCCCATTGAACCTGTTGCCACATACCATGCCAACTTCTGGATTCCCATCAAGAATCTTTATCATATCTGGAACATACTCTGCGGGGTAGGTGTAGTCAGCATCGGTTAGAATGATGTATTTAGCAACTGGATCTAAATGTTCCAGAGCTTTTGCAAAAGCGTCGCCTTTGCCTTTTTCATCTTGATAAATAACGTTTGCACCCATATTCTTCGCTAATTCGGCCGTTCTATCCTTGCTTTTGCCATCGACCACTAAGGTTAAAATGTCCCCTAAAGTGTCTTTCATTTCTGCGATCGTTGCACCGATGCCTTCTTCTTCGTTTAAAGCGGCAATAATAAGCTGAACTTGTAGGGTAATTTCGTCAGTTTTAGTTTCCTGCATTGAACTTCAACTAAATATTGAGAGTCAATAGAAGGTATTTAAGAGAAGTTTTGAAGTTAACAATATTCCCAAAAAAGTAATAATACAGCTACAACTGTCAGAGCAACCTCGACAGCATCAAAAGATACCATGCCAGAGTTGCCAAAAACTCACTGAAATATCCAACACCTCAGTTGAACACAATCCACAGGAACATAATATTTAAACAAGTTTAGCATAAATTTAACCAAAGATTTTTTTGATGCAACTAAATTATTAAGAATAAAGATAAAAACTAATTTTTAATATCTCTTCAAGAGTTGAAGAAGACACAGAGGTAAAAAGGGAATATTGTTTTTTAAGACTTTTTTGTTTTAATGCTAGAACTGCGGGTCTTGGACACTGGAGACGCTACTGAAGCGATCAGTTTTGCCGCGCTGTTTAGATTCATCTTTGACATGTTCAACACCATATCATATATCGCGGGATCTTTCCAATCAACATTGTAGAATCTCTGCAAGTATTCAGCTTCTGCTTTGTCTGTATCTTCAATTAACTTCAAAGCTTCCTCTTTGTTTAGCCCGCGGTTTTTCATGATATTTTTAACCCTTGCCGCCGTGGGAGCAACGATTCTCACATGGAGCACATTTGCTTTATTCTTCAATATTGCTTGCCCGCCTCGTCCCACAATAACCGTTTTTCCTTTGCTAGCTAAGCTATTGATGACTGCCCGAATAACAGACAAACAATCCTCCTCGTCAAGAGCCCTACTAACTATTGCATTATCTTTAGAGGCAAGAGAAATCGCGACAGGTCTTTTGCGAAGCAAAATTTTATCCACAACACTCTTGACTTGGTAATCATGTTCAGCAAAGTCCGCAATTTCATGTTCAGGAACGCCAATGCTTTTAGCCTCGCTCACCAACAAATTCTTATCAAAGTAGGAGTAACCAAGAATCTTGCTCAATTTCTGGGCAACTTCGTCGCCTCCACTACCTGTCTGTCTTGAAATCGTAATGACAGTACGCGTAACTCTTGACGCTTGATCTTCCGATCTGCCGTTAGCTAAGACTTTCTTTATTTCGTCAAAATTTGGTTCAAGAACTTGATCGTTAGAAAGCCACATGTAAAGTACGATACCGTTTTCATTGAGCACGAAAATTGAAGGTCTAAGTTCTCCTTGAGCATCCGAGGAATCAGGTTCTTCGAGACCGAATAGTTTGATGACTTCACGATTGTAATCGCTAAGTATTGGAAAATTTAATCTCCGTTGCTTGGCAAGCGCTTTATTTATGAAAGGAACATTTACATCTATTCCAGCAACTTGAGCTTTCAAATTAATCAGCTGAGACATCGAATCTCGAAACTCACACTTCTCTTTGGTGCATGTTGAAGTAAAAGCAGCAACAGAAAAAACCAAGATGACTTTTTGTCCTAAGAACTCCTTTAGGTTTCTGGGTCTATTCTCGACGTCGGGCAAGCAGAAATTGGGCGCCTTATCGCCTACTTTAATTTTGCCAACCATACAAACCAATCTCTAATAAAATAGATTTAGGACGCAATATAAATAGCTAAAGGTCAAGGATTATTTGATGCTTTCTTCTTTCAGATTTTTGATTCTCGCCCAAATGCTTAGTTTAGCAGTTTAGGATGCAGCCCAACAGCCCCATGTTCAAACAGCAAGGACAGAGTTCGAGAAAGATATTAAATTTCAGGTTTTTTCTCTTTGCTCCTTATGGACAAAAAGAAATGGCAGGAGCCCGTGCTATGAGATCAGGCTATCCCGTTAGGATGTTTAGTCATTAGCTTAAAGGCGTAAGCTTCCGCTTTGGGTTCAGTTGAAAAATTTGGTGAAATTTTTTTACCGTCTTTTTCATCAGTTTGTTCCGCGACAAAGATCAAAACATGATAGTTGCTACTGAATTGTTTTTTTGTAATAATCAGGGTTTGCCCTGTACATTCATTGAGGTAGCCGCCTTGGTGATTTAGCTGCCTCCAACCTTTAATTGTCTTGATTTTCTTCACCTGATATTTAATTATTTTAACTTACGGCAAAGAGCCCAAAAGATAGCTACCTGAAGTAGTTAGCAGCAACTTAACTCATTAGTTCAACAGTTGAACCTATTGCTTGACCGGGAACTCCTTTGCGGAATTTCACTTTAACCATGCCGTTTTTGCCATGGAGACCTTTGATTTTTCCAAGAATGCTGCTTTTTCCAGATTTCCAAGCGACCTTTTGCCCGATTAACTTGCCTGCCAAGGATTTAGAATTTATGCCTTGAAATTCTATTAGGCATTCATTTGATATTTGTGAGTTTGGACCTGTTCGGTAATTGGTTATTTTTCCATAAACTTTTTGAGACAAAAATATTCACCGTTTAAGTGACCTTCTAAATGTGTGGCTTTCTATTAAAGATGCAGTAACTATCTATCGAAAAACCTAAAGAAAACAACTAAAAATTAATAAAAATAAAGATTTATGGGGCAGAATTTCGAAAAATTAAAACGAGAGCAAAAACATGTTTAATGCCATTCTAACTGTGCAGTCGGAGTTCCCAGAGCGGTTGTTTTTGCTTAAGGAGTCTGGTTTATTGTCGAAGAGATTTTTGTGTGGTAAATTCTTGCAGTTATGAAAAGTCCCGCCGCAACTATGGCAAGCCAGAAAGGCCACTGGAATGCTGAGGAGATTACCACGCTAATGTGTGCGCCCATTGTCAGATTTTGAGGCAGAGCAATCGTTGAAGTTCCCGATATAGGAACGCCTATGCCCAGGGCACTTTGAGTTATGAACGCTGTAATTAGTAAAGCGGCTATGTAGATAATTACTATGTAGAGTGGTTTTCTGTAAGCAAAACTCAGAAGATCTTTTGAGTAAGGTCTGGAAGGGATAAACGCGTAGATCAGCATTATGATTCCGCAAGCCAAGAAAGTAAGAATACTAGTGAGATTAGCTGCCCAAACTAAGGCTGGATTGAATTGAGTACCCATTAGATTGAAGTTAGTATTTACTGGTGAGGCATTAACCGTCACCAAGTTTTCGCCGACAGTTAGTTTCCACCATGATACGTAGATTGATATAGGGAGAAGAATAAGAAGCAGGATTCCCCCGACCAGAGCAAACCAATTGAATTGCTTAACGTTCATTTTCATCACCCAAATACCTATGAGGGGATGTCAAAATCCCCGACATTTTGCCTATCAAGTTGAACCTGAAGTCCCGCCAAATTAACATTCAAGTCCACAAGATCAATATTAATTGAGCTTTGAGTTTCAGACTTAGTTTGAAGGTAGTTTATGGCGTCTTCAGATAATATGAGAAGGGCAGTGATATCCGATGTTTGCCCAGGATCCAACTTTAATGGTTCGTTAATTGTCATGTTGCCTATGAAAAAACCATCGTTATGCGAAATAATACCCGCTCGAACATCATCAACTTCGATAGCTGTTGGCAAAGGATTTGTAAAACTAAAGGTGTAGGAAACAGTTTTAGTTGCAGGATCATATCGAGGATCACCAACAGGTTGTGGCATTTCAAATTCTGAGTTTAGCAAACTATCAAGACCATTGCTATTACCATTGCTATTGCCATTAGAGTTACCCCCATCATTGCCAGTAACTATATCAGTAATTTCAGATGGGATGATTAAGCCAAGCAAATTGTCATGATACAGTAGAACCTCTATGGCGATTGGCGCCACAACTATTGCGATTGTGAGCAACGTGAGAAATATCTTGACCTTTTTCATTCTATCGTATCCCTTGTTATGAATATTCATTTTGGCTCCTTCGCTATTATGGTTTATGAATCTGCAATCAACAATTCAGAGCGGCCATATTTTTGAGGCGCACTATATACTTGGTTGAAATGATGAAACAGCAGTTCATTTGCCAAAGAAGTTCACCTGTCAGAATTTCTTTGTGTATTTATGTTCTACACATCTACAGACTAAGTTCGATTTTCATGTTTTAGGGATTCATTGGCTTTGGAAAATTAGAAGTGGGTCGAATCATTATACTAAGGGATATAGTCGGTTAGAGCCATATAGAAAAGTTTTTTGTCGTAGGTAACGCCCCCAACGTATTGTATGTAGTATTAAGTCATAATACTTATAAGAAATTAGTTCATCCGGTATTATTTGAGATTGAGAGAAATATGCGTTGACAAATAGAAATAGTACAGCTTTAAGTCCAGTAATTGCTTCAATCATTCTTATAGCTGTGACTGTTGCAGTTGCTGTTGTTGTAGCATCTTGGATGGGTGGAATGACCATTGGACTTATGGGAAATGCAGAGCAAACAAAAATAACAAACGTAGCCTTCCCAAATAGCCCCGAGAATTCCGTAAACGTCACCATCCTCAATGCCGGCGCATCAAGTGTAACTCTTCAAAGCGCAACAATAGACGGCAAAACAGCCAACATGACAACAACCGGGCCAACATACAGCTTAACCATCAACAAAGGCACTTACGCAAATGTCCTAATTATTAATCCTGACTCTTTTGCTCCTAATACACAATATACAATAAAAATCACAACTGAGAAAGGCAACACTCTCTTATTTACCGCTGAAGCCACCAACATTTCAGATGGTTCACAAACTCCCAGTACTCAGTGGTTGTCTGGATGGAACTTCAGAAAAAGTCTTCTAATCGACGGGTCTGTAGCAACCACCGGAACAGACTATACAATTAAACTTATAGTACATTATGGAATCGGGGATGATGAGGGCGAAAATGTTTACTTGGGAAACAAAGCAAAAACTGACTTTGGAGATGTAAGATTTGCTCAATCAGATGAGCAGACGTTGATGTCATATTGGCTAGAAAGCAAGATTGATTCTGCAACTGCCAATTTCTGGGTCAAGATACCTGGGAATTTAACTGCGCAATCTCAAACCATATTCATGTATTATGGTAACAACCAAGTGTCTTCGATGAGCAATGGAAGTGCAACTTTCATCTTCTTTGACGACTTCAGTAGCGATTTAAGCAAGTGGACAAAAGAAGTAAACGGCGCTCACATTTACATTAACTCTGGTCATCTTGTTCTTGATGGAGGAACCACATCAAGTCCGTATGGTCACACTGTTCTTGGTTCAAGTGCTAGCTACACTGATTTTCATGATGGAATTATAGAGGCAGATATTTTTCCATCGACAAGCGCTCTTCCAGAAATAGGCTTCAGAGGCGTTTACAGCAACAATGTTGGATACAAAGCAAGATGGGATTGTCGATCTGGATCAGAATCTCCATGGATGAAGCCAGCATACAATGGGTGGGGTGGTTTTGGATCCTCGATAACTAGATGTGGTTTACCTAATCAATGGCAAAATGTAAGAATCGAAGTTATTGGATCCACATTCAAAATGTACAGTAATGATGTGTTAAAATCAACCGTTAGCAACAACGAATATGCAAACAATGGGGAAATATCTCTGCAGAATCATTATGGCGCTAGCGTCTTTTTTGATAACATTCGAGTCCACAAATATGCTGCTAATGAACCTATTCTCAGCCTTTGGGGATTAGAAGAAAACCAATCTTAAATCTGAACTGAAACTCGCTAAGAACAAAAAACAACATTTTATCTAAACTAGAAAACAGAGAGGTACTGCAAAATAACCAAAGACAACGAAAATAATATGCACAGCTAACAGAATGAATTGTTCTAACAATTGGACTTACGGAAAAAAGTTGCTGATATTTTGAACGCTTAGGTTTTGATATTTGGAAGTCTTGGAATCCAAGAGTCTTTTTCATTTCTGAGATATTTCGCAAACAATAATGCTTCTTCAGTAATCAGCGTATCAATGGTTTGTCTTTTGCCAACCTTGATTCTTTCAACGTCAACCATGCGGTCAAAGAGAGCGTTCAAGTCCTTTGTCTAAATAGCCATCGAATAAAATAGGCGAAATAATCAACTTTGCGATAACTGAAATTAGTTAAATAAGCACAAATTAGCCCCTTTATTTTCCGTGTGCGCCGAGTACCCCATTTTACTTGAAGCGGTCTGTTTTCACGGAAAACAGACGAGGACACGAGAGCGTGGCAAGGCTAAGAGACTTTTTAAAATGGGATATTACGAGGCGCACTATAACAGGGCGTAGTTAACGAGTCGTGGACGACCGACCGAAGGGAGGGGTCCTTTGCTTGTTATACTGATATAAAACCCAAGATTCCGTTAGATTTTAATAGATTTAATTCATATTTTGATTTCTTATTTAATTTAATTGGTTTCTATAATTAAAAGTCAGTTTTTATGACTATTGGACATACATTTGGGAAGCAATTGCATTTTTTCTCCTTGCAAAATCCACCTTTTTCAAGTCTGCAAACATGCTTTAGCTTTTGAGAAAGAAGGTATAGAGCATAGTATGCTGTAGTATCAAAATTGAGTATACATATAATACAGAAAAAACTAAGAAAAAAAGAGCAGAAAGATTACCCTCACAATAGTGTTCTTCTTATAACAAGCCATAAAGGCAATGATAAGAGGAGCTCTTCGTCTCTAATCATGATAACAGTTCAGTTTTCAAGAAATTCTCGCATAGTTATTTTTGTAAACGAATAATATATCTTGTTGAAAAAAGATTACTTCATATGGAACTCTTAGATGTATTGCTAAGAATTGCGCTGATAGCCGCAACAGGATTCCTCTTCGTAATTGTACTATTATCCTACATTAGAGTCAGGAGCAAAAGACTTCTATTCATCGCAGCAGGATTCGCTGTATTTCTCTTCCATACTATTCTGTATATGCCTGAACTCTTGTTTCAGTCTATAACATTGGAATTCTCAGATAATGTACACATATTCCTCAACCTAGTAGCCCTACTTCTAATAGCTTTAGGAATTATCCGTGAAGAAAAATGAACACTAGGGAAAAGGTTCTCGAGAACGAACACCGCAGAACAATATACAACTTCGTGAAGAAGAACCCTGGTTTACATATGCGAGAACTTCAACGAAGGCTCAAAATACCACTTAGCACTTTGGAATACCATCTGGATTACCTCGAAAGAAAAGAAATACTGTCTATTGAAGATGATCGGAGATATTGCCGATATTTCGCCGAGAAACATTCACCTGAGGAGAAAAATCTTTTATCAGCCCTCCGTCAAAAAAGACTACGTGAAATAATATTACTTGTGCTTAGTGAAGAACTAGTTTCCTTTAAGGAATTATCCAGTGAACTAATGATATCTGATTCTACATTGTCCTACTATCTATGTTTTCTTGTTGAGAAAGATATCTTGGCTAAGGAGAGAATTGCTGCAGAGACTTGCTATAGAGTAAAATCTGAGAAAACTGTTGTGAGATCCTTGCTTTGTTACAAGAATAGTTTTGTTGATAAAATGGTAGACAACGTTCTTGCAGTGTTCCTTGATTTTGATTATGTGAAAAAGAAGCTTCGATGATTGTACTAAAATGGTACGATGTTTGTGTTATGCCCCTTATATGCATATATTCAAAATATTGTAATGGAGAAAAAAATGAATAAAAGAATTTTGCATACCATACTTTTTAGCACACTAGTGTTGGGTCTAATTCTTGTGATTGCTACCCCAGCATTTGCATCTGCCCACACTATCTCTTATAGGCATCGCGAAAAGGTCGCTACAGTTGAACTTCCATTAGTAACGGCTTGGTATGATGGAAAAATAGGCTATTACATCCAAACTGAAGCCTCTGATCCAGCAGTTGCTATGGATCAAGGTGTGAATTTGGTGCCGAAACTCACTGACGCTATTGCTGCAGGAGTTACCGATGACATTTACGTCGTCACCAATTATGAACAAGCAAACATAATACCTTCAGCGCCTATTCCGGCTGGTCCAAACAATGCAGACCCAGAATATACACCACTCTGGCAGGTAGATTTAGTGACTTGGAACTCTGGAGCAACACCATATACACTGCGTTCAGAAGATGATGTGAATGCAGCCGAAGCAGCTGGCGATATAACTATCACACAAACAACTATCGTGGTGAACTGCCCTGTAATTTTCACTCGACAAGGAGGAGCACTCCCAACAGCAGACATAGATATCTCTTATTCGATTCATAACTACTTTCAGCATCACAGATGGTTTCACTGTTCAAGATTGTTCTTCAGGTATCGATAAATAACGTCGAATACAAACAAAGGCATAATTCGCTCCCTTATTTTTTCTAATTTTTTTGTTCGCTGAATCCTTTTATTTCGAGGCAGTCTAATTTGAGTATTACCGGAGGTTTATTGTGGACTTAGATTATGTTAGAGTTGCAAGAAAGTCAGATATAGCAATAGGCACTATGAAGAAGGTTACTTTAAACGATAAACAGATACTGATCGCTAATGTCAATGGGAACTACTACGCTATAGGCAGCGAGTGCACTCATTATGGCGGAGACCTATCGCAGGGTACTTTAAAAGGAAATATTGTTACTTGCCCGAATCATAAGTCAAAATTTGATGTTACCACCGGCAAAGTCGTTTCGCCCCCAACAGAAGCACTTGGGCATCCCGATATAGACGACGAACCTCAGTACTCAATTAAAGTTGAAAACGAAAATATCATGGCTAAATTATGAAACAGAAGCAGTAACTTGCGTAGCGTTTTTTTATAAGCTCAGCAAAGTGGGTTTGGGTTTTATTAAAATTTAATCCAACCAACCTTATAGGTTGCAGATGGCTACCTTATAGAAAAGGAATGTTTTAGGTTAGGTTACTATTGGTTGGTTACGGTGGATTATGTTACTGTACGAGGGGTAAAAAACAACAAAACTTACCCCTCAAGAAACGTGTTATTTTGAGAAATTTAAAAAATCAAATCTGTAATTCTATCGGACAACATTAACAAAAAATCATATAAGCGCGCGATTCGGTTTTCCTGAACTACTTATTAGAACAGAACGTCTAATAGTTGGACTTATATTTAGCCAGCTATGATATGCCTCTGAGGACTACACTTCTTGAGGGAGAGCAACGAAACAGAGCTTGAGTATGCTCTACGAGGCAAAGCCTGGAAAGTCTACTGGTTTCTACTAAAAACAGGCAGTCCAGTGGGTGTCCGCGAAGTTCAAAGAGCGTTACATTTTAGCAGCCCCAGTATTGCTTTCCACCATCTTGAACAGCTACAAGAATTAGGTTTAGTGCAAAAAGAAGAAGTTGGCGGACACTACTCGTTAGTTGGCGAAGTCAAAATCGGGGTTCTGCGGCACTATGTAAAATTGGGCAAACTCTTGTTTCCAAGGTTCTTCTTCTACGCTTTGTTCTCAACTGTATTCTATGCGAGCTACCTCTTGTTGCTGGTTCACAGTTTTACTCGAGATAACTTGTTTATCATTTCGTTTGGGGCAATTGTGTGCATTATCTTTTGGTATGAAGCGTATCGTGTTTGGCAAATGAGGCCATTCTAACAATTAGAACAGGTTGTTCGCATGCTTAGGATAATATAAAAACAAGACTATGGTATGGTAGGAGAACAAGTATTATGGTTCAGAAAGAAGTTAAGAAGAAAACCACACTTTATGGAACAGCGGCAATTCTTTGTGCAATAATTCTAATTTCGATGGTTTATGCATTCGGTTCAACACCCAATTTTCCATCTTCCCAGACGCCTGGCGATAATGGCTCGCCTAGTTCGGGAACAAATTTAATCCAATCTTCAAGCGTTGATGGAATGAAGACTTTCTCTTCAGTAGAGGAATTGAAAAGTTATCTTGCTGAGGCTTCGCAAGGATATTATTCTGGAGGAAAAGGTTTAGGTATTGAAAACATGGCACCGATGCCGGCTGCACAATCCACTGGCACTTTTGACATGAGCTCCGACTATTCATCCACTAATATTCAGGTTGCAGGTGTTGATGAAGCAGACACTGTAAAAACTGATGGCCAATATATCTACACAATATCTAACGCTCAAGGTGGCAACGTCTATTATCTGGGGGCTTCGCAACAAACAAATCCTAACGTTTACATTCTAAATGCGGATCCTCAAGATGCTAAAGTTGTCTCTAAAATCTCTCTTGATGACGCCTCTACGCCTATTGGTTTGTTCGTAAGTTTGGATAGCAGTCGACTTGCAGTTTTAGTAAACAAATATACATACGCCACGGGTTTAGCGTCAAGAGAAATAATGATTTTTCCCTACTACAGTTATGCGTCTACTTCCATCTACGTTTATGATATAACCAGCAAAGCCAATCCGGTTTTAACCCGCAACTTTACGGTAAGTGGGAGCTACTTCAACTCACGAATGATAGGTGACTACCTGTATGAAGTTACTAGTCAAAACGCGGTTGTTTATGATGAAGCTGTATTGGTTCCTACACTCTATAAGGATGGAACTGCTTACGCTGCCTCACCCACCAGTATCTACTACTCAGATATGAACGAATCCAACTACTATTCATTTACCAGCTTTTACGGCATAAACCTCATGGACGATCAGCAGCAACCCACCAACATGACTGTACTGATGAGTGGCGCATGCACCATGTATGTTTCACCCGACAACATCTACATAGCCTACCCAAATTGGGCAAACGGCACAAACTTGACCTCAATCTACAGAGTAAGAATTAACGGTTTACAACTCAGCTTAGAAGCCCAAGGCAACATTCCAGGCGATTTAATAAACCAATACTCCATGGACGAATACAACGGAAACCTCCGAGTAGCAACCAACCTTTACCAATACACAATAGCCAGTACCATAACAGCAACTCCCTCTCAAACAAACAACGTCTATGTACTTGACCAATCCCTAAAAACAATCGGCAAAATAGAAGGTCTCGCACAAGGTGAAAACCTTCATGCAGTCAGATTCATGGGCGAAAAAGGGTATCTTGTAACATTCATCCAAACTGACCCCCTATTTGTAATAGACTTAAGTCAACCCGAAAACCCCAAAGTACTAGGTGAACTTAAAATTCCAGGCTACAGCGATTACCTTCATCCTTTAGATGATACTCACTTGATAGGCATAGGCAAAGAAGCTATTGCATCAGATCAAAGCAATTTTGCATGGTACCAAGGCTTAAAAGTGGCGCTATTTGATGTTAGCGACGTAACCAACCCTGTTCAGATGGCAAACTATGTCATTGGAGATAGAGGAACAGATTCAGCAGCGTTAAACGATCCAAAAGCTTTCCTGTTTGCCCAAAGCAAGAACTTGCTCGTAATCCCAGTCAACTTGGCAATCATAAATCAAACGTTAGTACAACAGTATCCGTCAAGTTTCCCAGCCTACGGCGACATGGTTTGGCAGGGAGCCTACGTCTTTAGCGTTTCCACATCAGGAGGCATAACCCTCAAAGGAACAATAACGCAGATTAACGCTACCTTACTAAACAGCCAAGGACAATTAACCAACCCAATGGAGTACTATAACACGTCTAATCAGTGGATAACACGTTCACTCTACATCGACAATACGCTATACACAGTATCCAACTCAGAAGTGCAGCTAAACAGCTTAACGGACCTCTCAAAGATCACAACAATAAACCTAACTTAACCTTTTTTTAAGCCCTAACATAGCTTTTTTTATTTTGTTTGTCGAATTCTTAAGAGGCAAAATCGATAGTAAAGAAAAAATGTTTCAGAACAAATGATTTCTTGAAATTTAGATGCTAACTCGAAATGCCCAATGCATGTATGCTTTAATATCTCTAGAAATCACCAAGGAAGGCTCAACGTAGCAATGAAGGTTACATTTACGGCAGTTTTCTACTTTTTTCCAGTCAAAATCAGAAACAGCACCACTAATGCCCTTGTCAATTATTGAAACACTGCTATCATAGTCATTGTGAACATAGCAGGGTAAAACAATTTTTCCGTTAGGATCGACGTTTATCATCGCCCATGGCTTGCACCGCCATTTTTTCTCTTTTGTTAATACTTTGAAGTATTCAATTGAATTGACAATCGGGTAGCCTTCTCGTTTCATTTCAATAAGCCTATTGGCAATTTTTGGTATGCTGTCAATAGCAGGAGAAGAAGCAACGGTACTGCAGTAATCATGGGCAACGGCCACTGATATTCTTACTCCTAACTCTCTAGACAAGCCCACCAAACTTTCAACCTCATCAACATTCTCCGCCATAATGGTAGTGTTGATTGTAACAGCAACTTTTTCTTTTGCAGCATCTATACCACGAACCGCTTTCTCAAAACAGCCATCGACTCCACGGATAGAATCATGAGTTTTCCTAAGACCGTCTAACGATACATAAACAACCCCATTGATGAAGGGTGCTATCTGATCTATCCTAGATTCGAGTAACGTACCGTTAGTTATGAGGCTGGTATGCAAAGGCAAAGACCGAGAGAAAGCAAGAATATCAATCAAATCACGCCTAAGTAGCGGTTCGCCCCCTTCAAAAGCAACTCCGCAAGCCCCAGAATTGTAAATCTGTTTCAAAATCACTTTTTCTTGCTCAAAACTTGAATCTTGAGCGGATCTTTTCCAAAAAGGACACATAGTACATTTAAGATTACAATTATAAGTCAACTTGTGCCCACAAAAAAACGGAACTTTCCCCCCCAACAAATTCAACATAAAGCCACGGTAAATCCGCATGCCTAACCAGAGAGGTTCTAAGTATTGACCAATAATTTTTTGTTGCATAATTAGATAAGACCTGAGCTCTCTAAGTTGTTCAAACTTAAATATGATTCATCTATAAAAACAAACAGTACTATTTTTCTTCGGTAAGATGCATAAATGGATTTCTTTATGGTTGCTTGCTAGCTTGCAAATAGGCAGAAGCGGCAGAGCACAATTTAAATTAAATTTTTTTGTCTCCGTGTGGGAGATGTAACAAAAAATAATATGGCTACGATAAACTTAGGAACGCACTTCTCGGTCTTCGCTGTAGTCTCTGTCCTCATGGACTTCTTCTTCGGATTTTTCTTCCAATTCTTCCTCTCGCGCTCTTTCTCTGTCACCAGTAGCTCTTGCTGTGTCCTCAGCTTCGCCTTGAGACGGAAAAGCATCATCTAGCCATACTTTAAACTGTTTTTTGCTTTCCGAATTAGAGAAAGCCCACTCACATAATTCTTGGATAATACCATTCAGGTCAACTTGATGATCGTCAGCTAACTGTTTCAGATACTTTTCCCACTTTGTGGGCAAAGATACGATTGAACTAACCATTTAAATTTTCACACTCTTTATTGCTATTAAAAATATAGTCCCAAGAAGCTTCC
>Ga0315535_1000893_pt1 | contig 20551 bp, 17 predicted proteins | sample SalMarSW160220MG_2_FD_203092 | JGI IMG/M metagenome (GOLD analysis project Ga0315535, IMG submission 203092) | Salt marsh sediment microbial communities from the Plum Island Ecosystem LTER, Massachusetts, United States - Salt Marsh Sediment SW1602-20 ... | reverse complement strand
CAAAGGATTGCGGTCAAGGGGTCTTGCGGTCCTGCGGTCGTTAAGTACTAAGTATCTGTTATGTATCTGCTGCCTATCGTCCGTTATCCGGTGCCCGGTGCCCAGTGCCTCCCGCTTACCGCCTTACTGTATCTTCCCTTTAAAGTTGCTCTGGAAAGCATCCCATGTCTGGGTGGTATAAGCCTTATCTGCAAAGAAACTCAGAAGGACTTCCATGTCTTTTGGTTCCCTGAAACCCGGAACAGGCTGAGCCTGTAGCTTACCGTCTTTAGCGAACAGGAACACAACAGTAGGGTAGGAGAGCTGTCCACCCAGCAAAGCAACCGCCAGTTGATTAGCATTTCCTGCTTTGCCATCATTAATATATGTGTGGCCCATAAAAGTTACACTTTCCTTACTTTCCGCATTGAATTTTACAGGATAGAATTTTGTGTTAAGGATATTGGCTATTACAGGATTGGTGAATGTCTCCCTGTCCATCTTCTTGCACCATCCGCACCAGTCAGTATATGTATCAACAAAGATCGGACGCGGGTCTTTCTGGTAAAGTTTCTCAGCTTCCTGTATAGTGTACCATTTAACGGGCGATTTGACAGTTTCAGCAGTGCCCTGCGATTTTGACTGAATTGTTAACAGTGCCATCAAAGCAAGAAATATAACCTTTTTCATTTTTAATAATTTTAGTTCTTACAGTAACTCAGTACCCACTTTTTAATAATAATCAACACTATTTATCAGATCTTTACAGTTATATGGGCACTACATATCTAGATATTTAAATATAATATGCAGACAAAGTAAATGAAAATCTTTTAAAAAATTGGGCTCCCACCGTTATCTTTAGTTTTTTTAACAATCAGGGAATAATAAAGTTCATATATAATTACGTAATTAATAGATTGATCCAATTTATTTTTTACATTTACCGGCATTAAAAATCAAAACCAAAACGAAAGGAAATATGGAACAAATGATCCGCACTTTACGTGATTCCAAAAAAGCCAGATGGACTGCACTGGTAATAGTTTCACTGTCAATGTTCGGTGCTTACTATTTCAATTATGCACTTTCACCTGTGAAACCGATGCTTGAAAGTATCCTTGGCTGGAACAGCTCTGACTTTGGAATTTACACATCATCCTATACCTGGTTTAACGTTTTCCTGTTAATGCTGATCTTCAGCGGTATCATTCTCGATAAAATGGGGGTGAGGTTTACAGGTATTGCAGCTACCATGATGATGACTATAGGAACCGGGATAAATTACTGGGCCCTCAGACATGCTTTTCCTGACGGAGCGATGATCTTCGGCATTAAGACACAGGTTATTATTTCGGCAATCGGGTTTGGTATTTTTGGTGTTGGTTCTGAGGCGGGTGGAATAACGGTATCGAAAGCTGTGGTAAAATGGTTTAAAGGTAAGGAGATGGCTCTTGCTATGGGATTGCAGATGTCAATAGCACGACTGGGTACAGCTGTTGCTCTTGGGATTGCACTTCCGGTCGCAAAGGCATATTCCTATTCATCACCTGTTCTCGTGGCATTTGTTTTCATGCTCATTGCCCTTTCTGCATTTATCATTTACACCTTCATGGACAGGAAGCTGGATGCTTCCATAGCACAGAGCAATGACGGTGGGGATGAAGAAGTTTTTGAATTAAAAGATATTCTGTTTATAATCAGGAACAGAGGATTCTGGTATATTGCAATTTTATGTGTTCTGTTCTACTCTGCAGTATTCCCGTTCCTGTTCTATGCTACCGACCTGATGATCAATAAGTATAATGTTAATCCCAACCTGGCAGGCTCCATCCCGGCTCTTTTGCCATTTGGTACCATATTCCTGACTCCTCTTTTCGGTACTATATACGATCAGAAAGGTAAGGGAGCAACTATTATGATCATAGGTTCCATTATTCTTATATTTGTGCATGGTGTGCTTTCCATTCCTTTCCTGAATGCATGGTGGCTTGCAGCCGGGATGGTTATAATACTGGGAATCGGGTTTTCACTGGTACCAGCTGCAATGTGGCCTTCAGTACCAAAAATTATACCGGAAAAACAACTGGGTACTGCCTACGCAGTTATCTTCTGGATACAGAATATAGGTTTATGGGCTATACCATTGCTTCTGGGCGTAGTGCTCAATGCGACCAACCCGGTCGTAACCCCGAACAAGGTCCTGGTTAAAGATGCCGTCGCAAGTGCATATACCAAAGTTTTATCCGGAAATACCTATAACCTTTCGAAAAAAGAGATAATCAGACTCGCTGAGAAGGCCAGCAGCAGGACAATAGACTCGCTGGTACAGAATGCAAATTATGAATCGGTTGCGCTCACCTCGGCAGATAAGAACAGTCTTAGCGCTGACATTGCGGCAAATACTGAAAATGCTCTTATGAATGTGAATTACAGTGGCGATAATGACAGGTTTGACAAGGAAATTGAGATTAAGACATCTGAAGCAGTTTATCCTATTATTGCACAATCAAAACTTAATATCCGGTATAATTACCTGTATGATCTTCTGATATTCACAACCCTGGGTATTCTGTCATTACTGTTTGCCTTCCTGCTCAAAGCTGAAGATAAGAAGAAAGGCTACGGTCTTGAATTGCCCAATATAGCCAAGTAATCAAGATTCTAAAAATAGAAGAGGGTGTCTCAAAAGGCACTCTCTTATTTTATGTACTAATGTTCATTTCTTTTTGTTCGTCCAAAAAGAAACGAACCAAAAATGGGCCCCGAAAATGATAACTTCAGCCTTTTTGTCCGCCCGCTACACGCGGCCTTTACCCGCCACCAAAAAGGCTGCAAGTTCGCGCCTTTTTCGGGTTGCCTTCGTAAATAATAAAGTTCTAAATTGTTGATAACTAATAAAAAGCCGTCTCTATTACTTATGAGACGGCCTTTTTTTATCCCTGTCACTTCTATTAGTCCCTCAGCCTCTTAGTCCCTGTATCATATCTCCTGATACCTGATGCCTGACACCTGCCTTCTGCCTCACGCCATCTTTATCAGTATCGCTTTCAGTGTGTCGGTGACATCTTTCTCTTCATCAACACTCCTTTCAAGTATTTCAAGGATCTTGTTGTTCTTCAGAAGCTCTTTCGGATCTTCTTCCTTATCAAACAATTCAGAAACACCGACAAAATAAAGTTCATCAGCTTTATGCTCATAGTCGGATACCTTTGCACAGGCTTTTGTAATCTTTTTCTTGTTGACGCCGGCATCCTTAAGACAGTGAATTGCCACTTCCAGTTCTTTTGCTGCCAGAAAGATTATGTCAGCCATATCTTTATAGACCGGGATCAACTTTTTCGGTTTATAAAGACACACTCTCCTGCCAATTCCATTTATCGAATCTACAACATCGTCAATGTGTGCGGTCAGTTCGTGAATATCCTCCCTGTCGAAGGGTGTAATAAAGGATTTGTTGAGCTGTTCATAGGTATTATCTGTGATCTCATCACCTAAGTGTTCAACGTCCTTTATTTCTTTCTGAATATTTTCACGGTTGTCGATATCCGTTTCATCCATAAGGTCTTTAAGGAGCTTGGCAGCCTTTACCAGGTTTTGGGCTGCTTCTTCAAACAACGGGAAGAAAGAATGGTCTTTCGGTACGAAGAACTTAAGAAACTTATCTATATTCATGGTTAGTGATAATTTATAAGGCTTTTAATATTGATTATGCAAGTATCCAGGTGAAAAAATGAAACATAATGGCTCCTATGACCGCAGAAACAGGGATTGTAAGCATCCAGGCCCAGAAGATCTTGTTGGTGACACCCCATTTTACTGCCGATACGCCCTTTCTGGCACCCGCGCCGATTATTGCACCTGTAATAACATGAGTTGTACTTACAGGAATTCCGAAATGTGTCGCTGTAAACAATGTAAGTGCGCCAGCTGTCTCAGCACAGAATCCCTCAAATGGTTTAAGCTTGGTAATTCTTTGTCCCATTGTCTTTACTATTCTCCAGCCTCCTAACAATGTGCCTAAGGCCATTGCGGTCTGGCAGGAAAGGATTATCCATAAATGATTTCTGATATGATCATCTTTTGTAACGATTCCTGTTACGATCAAAGAAACCCAGATTATACCCATTGATTTTTGGGCGTCGTTACCACCATGTCCAAGACTGAATGCTGCAGCAGACAAAAGCTGAAATCTTCTGAAGTGTTTATCTACCCCTAAGGGAGAATGGTTCCTGGCAAAATAAATGACTATGGCAGATATTATAAATGATATTACCATACCGAGCACGGGAGCAACCACAATAAAAACAACAATTTTTATTACACCTGACATTATAACTGTGCCCCACCCTGAACCGGCAACCGCGGCGCCAACCAGACCACCTACCAGAGTATGGGAGGAGCTGGAAGGAAGTCCCAGCCACCATGTGGCAAGGTTCCATATAATTGCAGCTATAACTGCGGATGAAATAACAGTAAGATTCACTACATCGGGATTAACAACTCCCATTGACATTGTATGAGCTACCTTCAGCGGGAAGATAATGAATGCGATAAAATTAAAAAAAGCTGCCATACTGACGGCAGCCAATGGGGAAAGGACTTTCGTTGAAACAACGGTCGCTATGGAATTAGCTGAATCATGAAAACCGTTGATAAAATCAAATAATATTACAAGTCCTACTACAATGTATAAGAATGTCATTTTTTCTGTTGGTTAGGAACAGGTTCAGGCAAAAGGTAATAAGGGAAAATATAGTGAGTCAAATGTGATGTGCTCAACTGCTAATTATTTATTTAATTATTCAAAAATTCTACACAACCGCAAAGTAAATAAATTGAGGAATATTACAAAATGATTACAAAATGATAACAGTATATTTTTATTAACAATTTATAACAAGTATTCTTCACATTTATTATTTGAATATCATTTGCCGGAACATTACTGTCATTGTTTTTGTTGTCAATTTATAGTACTTTTAGTAATTCATTGAGTATTAATTTAAATTCGTTGTATATGAGCGACATACGTAATCTAGAGCCTAAAAAATTATGGAATTATTTTCATGATCTTACACAGATACCACGTCCTTCAAAGAAAGAGCAGAAGGTGATTGAGTATATAAAGGAGTTTGGTAAAAACAATAACCTCGAAACCATAGTGGATGAAGTGGGGAATGTGATCATTCGTAAACCTGCTACAAAGGGAATGGAGAACAGGAAAGGAGTGATACTTCAGACACATCTGGATATGGTGCCCCAGAAGAACAGTGACAAGAAACATGATTTTGAGAAGGACCCTATTGAGACCATCATAGATGGTGAATGGGTAAAAGCAAATGGCACAACCCTCGGGTCGGATAACGGGATTGGTGTTTCAGCTACACTGGCAGTGCTGGCCTCCGATGATATCCCCCACGGTCCGGTTGAAGGTCTTTTTACCATTGATGAAGAGACAGGGATGACCGGGGCTTTCGGACTCAGGAAAGATGTACTGAAGGGTGATATCCTCATGAACCTCGATTCGGAGGATGAAGGAGAATTATATGTTGGTTGTGCAGGAGGAATAGATGTCGGTGCTGTTAAGAACTATGCAGAAGAAGTATCTCCCAAGGGAATGCTGGCATATAAAATATCGGCCACAGGATTGAAAGGAGGACATTCAGGTGTGGATATTGCACTTGGAAGAGCCAATTCAAATAAACTTATGTTCCGCTTCCTGATGCAGGCTGAGGCCGATTTCGGTATCAGACTTGCCGAAGCCTGGGGAGGAGATCTTCGTAATGCTATCCCGAGGGAATCATATTCAGTAGTTCTTGTCCCGGAGATAAAGAAGGAAGAATTTGAAGAATTCGTATCAGGGTATAACGATATATACCGGGCGGAATTTGCTGAAACGGAACCCGATCTTTCATTTACATGCGAGGAGACTAAAATGCCTTCAAAAGTGCTGAACCAGGGTGAACAGTACAGGATAATCAGGGCAGTATTTGTTTGTCCTAACGGAGTCATCAGGATGAGCCAGTCGATGAAAGGCCTTGTTGAAACATCAAATAACCTGGCAATTGTCAAATGCAAGGAAGGTAAATTCGAAGCATACTGCCTGACAAGGAGTTCCGTTGATACTGCCAAGGAGGCTATCGCCTGGAAAATTGCAGGGGCATTCCAGCTGATAAATGCCGATGTAAAACTTGAAGGAGGGTATCCGGGCTGGAAGCCAGACGTTAATTCGCCAATATTGAAAACAATGAGTAATGTATACAAGAATATGTTCGGTAAGGTACCGGAAATAAAAGCCATACACGCCGGACTGGAATGTGGACTCATTGGAGGTGTATACCCTGCTCTTGATATGATATCTTTCGGACCGACTATCAGGTATCCGCATTCTCCGGATGAAAAGGTTAATATTGAATCAGTGGGAAAATTCTGGAAATTCCTGGCAGCTTCGTTGAAAGATGTACCTGTTAAATAAACAGGGAGATATTAAATTAATTGCAGCAGTAGTATATCAAAGCTTTGTTGCCTGATTCTTTATTAAACCGTATGCGAAAAGATGGTAAAGGTTGAACATCTGGAATTCAGGTACGACCCGGAATCCATCGATGTTGTCAGAGACATTGGTTTTGAGATTAAGGCTGGTGAGGTCTTCGGATTTCTTGGTCCCTCCGGGGCTGGAAAAAGCACAGCCCAGAAAATACTTACCGGTCAACTCAGGACTTACCGTGGGTCGGTAAGGATTGACGGGATTGAAATAAGGGATGCCAGGAGGTCACTTTATAACAGAATAGGGGTGGCTTTTGAGTTTCCGAATCTTTATGACAAGCTTACGGCAACTGAAAATCTTCGACTGTTCAGTTCATTTTACGACAGGCGTATCTCAGGTTTTGATGATATGCTCAGGATGGTAAACCTGTATGATGACCGTAATATTAGGGTAGCCTCATTTTCCAAGGGGATGAAGATGAGGCTTAATTTCATAAGATCATTTATGCATAAGCCCGATCTGCTTTTTCTTGATGAGCCGACTTCCGGGCTTGATCCGGTTAATGCCAGGCTTATCAGGGACATAATCAGCGATCTTAAAAAGAAAGGGACCACCGTATTCCTTACCACTCATAATATGTACGATGCTGATATTCTTTGTGACAGGCTGGCTCTTATTGACAAGGGTGAATTGCTTATAACTGGAAGTCCTGAAGATCTCAAAGTAAAGTATGGTGAGAAGAAGCTGAAGGTCACTCTGAACCATGATAATAAAAGGATCCTTAAGGAATTCGACATGCATGATTTAGGTTCCGATAAGCAGTTCATGGAACTCTTGAGATCAAGGGACCTTGAGACAATGCATACCTGTGAGGCCAGTCTTGAAGATGTTTTTATAAAAGTAACAGGTCATGGAATATCAGGGAACTTAAATGAAGGAGATTCGCATGACTGAATTGTTTAAATATGATCTTAATATTCAGTGGCGAAGCGGTTACTGGACGGTCTATGGTATACTGGGACTGATATATATTCTGGTATTAGTAAATATTCCTGTGTCAGTGAGAGCTGATGTTATTGCATTCATGATCTTCTCCGACACGTCAGTTATCGGATTGATCCTTGTGGGGGCCCTGATATTGCTGGAACGTCAGCAAGGTGTGCTTCAGAGCTTTTCAGTCACGCCTCTTAACATTAATACATACCTTTTCTCAAAAGTCTTATCAATAACGATATTAAGTGCTCTTATTAGCTCATTGATCTGGATAATTCCCATGCGGACATTTCATGGTTATTTTTTATTGCTGGCCGGAGTTGTCCTGTCTTCAACAGTCCATACATTATTTGGCATAGGAATGACAGCCGGTGCAGAAACCTTCAATCAATTTCTTGCAAGAGTAGCCATTGGAGCAATGATATTGAGTTATCCGGTCTTCCCGATGATTCTATTTCATGGCACAGGCTGGATGATTGTCTTTCCTGCTAATGCTTTCTTTGACCTTCTCCTGGGGATACTATATGACAAACTTACTGTTATTAGTTTTATTGATCTTGGAGTGATGGGAGTGTGGATATATATTATGAGCTGGTTTGCCAGGTCACGGTTCAGGAAATTTCATCTTATGAGTTAAAATGAAAGAAAGGTTTCCGGTCATAATATTAAATTCATTGATAACTGATCTTAAATTCATTGCAAGGGACCCGATGCTGCTTGTTGCTTCGGTGGCTCCGGCTTTACTGGTGGTGTTACTCAGGCTTGTCTTTCCCCTGGCAGCAGATCTTTTAATCAGGAATACAGGATTTGACCTTTACCTGTATTACCCGGTGGTCGCGATTACTTTCATCACTCTTATACCAATGCTAATTGGAATGGTCTATGCATTCATTCTTCTTGATGAAAATGATACACATATCCTGCAGGTAATATCTGTAACCCCGGCCGGGAAGAAATATTTTATCCTGATGAGGATGATCATGCCTGTTATACTCAGTTTTATTTTTACCGTTTTTGCTATTTCATTGACCAATCCTGTACCGTCTGAAGGGTGGTTGAGAACACTGGTAATAACAGTACTTTTTTCAACACAATCCACTTTTATTTTCCTTTTTATAGGAAGCATGGCAGGCGATAAGATAGAAGGACTTGCACTAACAAAGCTGTACGGTATTTTCCTTGTAGCTGTTCCCATTGGACTGATCTTACATCATCCGTGGAATTACCTGGCATTCTTCTCCCCGTCATACTGGATAGCCTGGAGCTGGATCGTCCCTTCACCGGTTTACAGCATCTGGTATGCAGTTATTGCGGTACTGCTTACATCTGCCGGCATGATTTTTTTTCTGCGGCATTTTATTCGCAAAAAAAACTTCTGAAATAACTACCCGGTATACCTTGCCATATGGGCAAGGAAAAGGTCTTTCCTGTTCCTGGAAATGGGCACCTGCGATCCGTCCAGCATCTCAATATATCCCCCGTCGTGGCGTATGAATTTCCTTACATAATCAAGATTTATTAGATGCGAATTATGAGGCCTGAAGAAATTGCGATCATTGAGAAGGTCCTGGAATTCTTTCAGATTTTTTGAAACCAGTATTTTCCTTTTAGGATTTACAAAGAACCATGAATAGCTTCTGTCTGCCTCAATACGGATAATATCGTTCGGATTAAGATATTCCCTCCCGTCGGATGTGGGGATCACCAGTCTTGTAGGAAAAGATGTTCTCAGATTTTCGAGAAGTGCGTCGAAATTTTCCTTACCGGTTACAGTGTTGGTGGTACGCTTATGGATTACCCTGTTAACCGCTTCAATGAACTCATTTATATTAATGGGTTTAAGTATATAATCAACAGCACTGAATTTTATAGCCTTAATTGCATAATGGTTGAATGCGGTTATGAAGACCACATCAAAATCTTTTTCAGGGAAGTGTGTCAGGAGATCAAAGCCTGTCCCGTTGGGCATCTCCACATCAAGGAAAATAAGTTCCGGTTTGATCTCTTTGATAATGCGTATTCCATCTTTAACATTATGTGCTTTTCCTCTGACATCCAGCCCCGGGCAGTATTCAGAAATAATTGATGATATAAAGTCCACGGCATCCGGCTCGTCATCAATTATTACAGTTATCAGCTTGTGTTTCATGACATTATCGGAATATGTATCTCAACTCTTGTACCCGTAGGTTCTCCCTTGTCGTTCTTAAGGTCGGTATAGACTGTCTTCAGGTCGGTCCCATAAAGAGTATTGACCAGATCCAGCCTCGAATTTGTTATCCGGGTTCCAAGGGAATTGTGGATCTTCTCGCTCTTCATATTTTTCTCATTTGCAGCTTCACGACCAACACCATTATCTTCAATTATGCATGAAATATAGTCTTTTTCAAGCTTTATATCAATTTTCACAAGGCCTTTTTCTTCCCTTGGCATCAGGCCATGGGAAATACTGTTTTCAACATATGGTTGAATAAGCATTGTCGGTATTTTGTAGAGTAGCGTATCCAGTTCCTCGTCAACATTTATCTGGTAATCGAACTTGTCCTTGAACCTTATTTTTTCGAGTTCAAGATACAGGGTAAGTGCATCGAGCTCATCGCGCAGAGGGACTGAAGTGTGCTGAGAATTTTCCAGCACCCTGCGCATCAGGCTGGAGAATTTGGTTAAATAGTTGTTAGTGGCCAGCTTATCGTGCTGGTACATATAATACTGGATTGAATTCAGGGTATTAAAGATGAAATGCGGATTCATCTGCTGTCGCAAATTGGCCTGAGTTATCTCCGATATTTTATGATTCATTTCACTTATGCGCTGTTTCGCATTTATCCTTGACCTGCTTATAATAAGAAAGCCGATGGCAAGGCTGAGAACGAACAATCCTGTATAGCCGTAGATAAGAAGCTTCTGTTTGCTGAGTTTCAATGATAAGAGTTCAAGTTCCCTGGAATGTGCTTCAGCATCGTATTTTATCTTGGCTTCACTAAGCCCCCTTGCGTTAAAATTTTCTGTGAAGGCATCATTGTATTTTTTGTACAATACATATGTCTTATAGGCATTACCTGTATCCTTACGGGCAAGGTACATATTACTCATATCCATATAGACCCAGTAAAGGTCATATACATCATCGATAATTTTCGCCTGCTGTATGGATTTCTGGTAAAACAATATTGATTTGTCAAATTCACCCAGGTCCCTGTATATTGTTCCAAGGTTTCCCAGGGAATTTGCAGCAGTACCATGATTTTTAGCTGGTATGCTATATGTGAGGGACTTTTTGTAATATTCAATGGAAGGTTTAAAGTCTTTCTCAAGGTAATAATTATATCCCATGTTAGCCAGAGATGATGAAATGAGTGATGTGTCCTTCAGTATCTCTGATATTATAAGGCCCCTTTTAAATATGGAGTCAGCTTTGTTGAAATCCCGTCCCTGGAGAACGAGTGATGAGCCAAGGCGGTACATCCCCTCCGCCATAAGTATAGAATCATTCTCTGCTATTGCTGCATCCACCATTTTATATAGTACATTACGGTGATTCACTGTATCACGCATAAGTCGGTAAACCTCCGACAGGTTCAAGTAACATATTGGTACATATCTCTTTATCTTATGTTCTTTAGCATACCGGATAGCTTCATTGAAATAATCCATGCTTTCATTTAAGAACCTTATTACCAGGTTATATCTTCCCATAAAATTGAGGCTTCTGACATAAGTTTTCTCATCATCAGAATTCTTTGCGATTTTTAGAGCTATAGTGCCTTCCTGCTGGGCATTGTTCATGTCGCTTGTTTCAAGAAAATATTCTGCTCTGGCAAGGTGGAGCATGGCAGGCATGTCGACGTTTTCTTCCCTGCATAACATTTCTGCAGTGTCAATATAACTTTTTGCTTCCTTTATGTCCTTTTTTGATGAAATGTACTTGAGGGCGGTCCGGGTATATTTGTTTATTTCCGCGGTATCTGAAGAACTGCCGAAACTGTCATTAAAGCCGGCCCCGGGGATTTTTGAATAAGTTTTGGTAAGCGGGCTTATCATTATAAGAACCAACAATATTCTAATAAGGGCTTTCATATCATTTCCTTGCAGTTTGGTTACTTAAGTCAGCCGTAAAAAGAATAATTCTCCTCTTTTTCTCAACATATTGAGAATATATGTGTCCGGTCAGGTTTTAACATTACCAACATAATAATAATTCTCAAAAAATGCACATTTAAATTTACAAATGGTCGTTTTCAGTTAACGATTGACATTTTTTATGAAATGACCGTTGTTAATGCATTTTTCAGTATGCCTGATATTCACCTGTACCTTTAACAAAGATCAGGATAAATTATAACATGTCATACAATTATTCTACAGTTGTCCGGAATGGATTGACAATTAGCGGGTTCCCGGCTATTTCATGTCAGGAATGATATGAAATTTCAAAAGACAGATTTTCTTTATTTCACCCCTAAATCCCCTAAAGGGGACTTTTTTAATATCGGACATTTATAGAAGAATCGTTTTCAGATTATAATTCTTTATAATAATGGGAACAGATTCGATTATTATTGATGATTCATACCCCCTTTCCCGTTTCCCCCACACCTTCGTATAAATGCTTCGGTCGTGCAGGCAAGGGGGAAATAGCCCTCGCGACAAGCTGGCCCCTTCGCTAAAATTGCCCACCGGGCAATTTCTTAACGCTCGGTCCCCCCCATGGGGGAAGGTTGGGATAGGGATTGTAAAATCTTATAGCGGGTTTAGGGATGCATATCAGGGTTTTATCTCTACCAGGAGATCATCCTTCATAACAGACGTGTTTTGTTTTGCAGTAACTTTAACCACTGTACCGCTGACAGGTGACATTATCTCGTTCTGCATCTTCATGGCCTCAAGTATTACAAGAGGTTCTCCCCTCGAAACGCATGTGCCTTCACGAACGAGGACATCTATTATCTTACCAGGCATAGGCGCCTTAATATATTCTTTGTCTGCTTTGCTTTTCTTTGAATTGAGCACTTTCATCCTCTGCAGGGAGAATGGCGTCTCAACAGTAAAGGTATAGCTTATGTCGTTAAACAGTATTTCATATTTATTCTGACGTGAACGGATAATTTCAACGGGATATTTCCTGTTCTTCCATAGAATGTATGTTCCATATTTTTCGTCAGATTTCAGTTTGACCTCATAATTCCTTTTCCCAATCCTTATACTCTGCTTCAGAGGCAATGAAAAACTGAATTTCCTGTTTTCTGATGATAAGGCATACAGTTTGTTTATCTGGAGTTTGTCGCTGGTCATGGTTAAGTAGGATTTTTAAAATTGGTTTAGTCTTTTATTCAACAGCCATGGACTTATTTCCTTGCCGTGTTCAAAATCGATATTGATACTATCGTCATTAAGGTTTTCCTCAATAAACAGTTTTGTCGAAAGCCAGGCAGCAAGCAGCTCCTCATACTCACTGTTTAAATAATATTTGTCAAGATCTTTTTCAATGAATGCGGTTGTAAATGAGCCATCCTGGAACTTCTGATGCCTCATAAGCATACGGAAGAAGGGAAGTGTGGTCTTGGTCCCTTTTATCCATACTTTATCCAGTGCCAGCTTACAGTTTCTTATTGCATCCCTCCTGTCTTTCCCTGACACTATAAGCTTGGCTATCATTGAGTCATAGCTGGGCACTATGGCAGAACCTTCCTGCACACCCGTATCAATTCTTATTGTTGATGCTGTTGGCATATTCATCATCATTATTTTGCCAGGGTCCGGTGCGAAACCTGCCTGGACATCCTCCGCATTGATACGGCATTCAATAGCCCAGCCTTTCAGCTTAATATCCTTTTGTGTTAACCGTAATTCTTCCCCGTTTGCTATCAGGATCTGCTGTTCTATCAGGTCTATACCCGTTATAGATTCAGTTACAGGATGTTCCACCTGTATCCTTGTGTTCATCTCCATGAAGTAAAAGTTCTTCTCAGAATCAAGAAGAAACTCCACAGTTCCTGCCGAGTGATAATTAACTGCTTTTGCAATCTCAATAGCAGTTTTGCCCATCTGATTTCTTAAGTTCCTGTCAAGGGCTGATGAGGGTGCTTCTTCAAGCAGCTTCTGATGTTTTCTCTGAATAGAACATTCCCTTTCTCCCAGGTGTATAACATTACCCTTTGTGTCTCCAAGAATTTGAAATTCAATGTGCTTGGGATTTTCGATATATTTTTCTATAAATACTGAAGGGTCGTTAAAGGCTTTTTCTGCCTCTTTGCTGGCAATGATGAACATTTTTTCCATCTCCTCCGATTGCCTTACTATTCTCATTCCTCTTCCACCACCTCCCGAGGCGGCCTTGATTATCACCGGATAACCAATTTTTTCCGCTATTTTTACAGCTTCCTCCTCATTGGAAATATTTCCTTCGCTACCCATGGCCATAGGAATGCCGCTCGCAAGTGCAATTTTACGCGCAATTGTCTTGTTCCCCATTTTATAAATGGCGTCAGGTGAAGGACCAATAAATATTATGCTGTTATCTTTACACTTTTGAGCAAAGTATGCGTTCTCAGCCAGGAAACCGTATCCGGGATGAACTGCATTAGCCCCGGTTTTAAGTGCTATGGCAATCAGCTTTTCGATATCCAGAAATACAGGTATCTCCGATACATCATCTGTGTTATCAAAGATTATATCGGCTGATGACAGGTACATGGCATTCGGTTCTACAGCTGTCTGGATCGCAACAGTCTCAATGTTCATAATGTGCGCCGTTTTCATGATCCTTACAGCAATCTCGCCCCTGTTCGCTATCAAAATCCTTTTTATCTTCATTGCATATTTAATTTACTTCTGACTTCTTCTTTCTACCTTAATAACCCACTCCTGACCCCTCCTCACCTTCGCTACCTCCTTCGCAAAGCTTTGGAGGTCAGAGGATGCTTCGGTGAGCAGTACACGGATGGGAGATATGGAATTGAACCCTGCTTATCGTATGCCGAATTCCGTATACACATTTTTCCCTTTTTACTTTTATCTTTTATCTTACAAAGGCATATTCCCGTGTTTCCTGGAAGGAACCTTAACCCATTTATTGCTTAAAGCATTAAGAGCTGACAATATCTTCTTCCTTGTTACTGCCGGGTCTATCACCTCGTCTATATAACCGCTTTCATCTGCAATAAAAGGATTGGCTATCTTATCTCGGTACTTCATTACTAGTTCTTTTTTAAGCTCAACAGGATCATCTGATGCTGCGAGCTCATTCCTGTATAATATTGCCACGGCTCCGTCAGGTCCCATAACCGCTATTTCAGCAGTAGGCCAGGCAAAACTGAAGTCACCTCCGAGGAATTTACTGTTCATTACGATAAAAGCCCCGCCATAAGCCTTTCTCAGAATTACAGTTATCTTAGGCACGTTGGCTTCACTATAGGCAAAAAGAAGTTTTGCACCATGACGTATTATGCCTGCATGCTCCTGGTCAACTCCAGGCAGGAATCCGGGTACGTCCTCAAATGTTATGATAGGTATATTGAAAGCATCACAGAACCTTATGAACCTTGCGCCTTTGGTGGAAGAATCAATGTCAAGCACACCGGCAAGGACTTTTGGCTGGTTGGCGACTATTCCTACGGTTTTACCTTTCATTCTTGCAAAGCCGGTAACGATACTGGCCCCGTACAGCTCTGAAGTCTCAAAGAAGCTGTTCCTGTCAACCACAAGGTTAATAACATCCTTAACATCATATGCCTTGTTGGGATCGTCGGGTACTATATCCCTGAGCTTCTCATTAACATCTGCACAGGTATTGTCATCAGGGACTGTCGGAGGATTTTCAACATTATTGGACGGGAGATACGCGAGGAATTTTTTCAGGGCCAGAATTGTGTTCTCCTCATCATCGTATATCATATGAGCTACCCCGCTTTTTCTCGCATGCACTTCCGCACCGCCCAGTTCATCTGATGTAACTTCCTCGTTGAGAACCTCCTTGACCACATTTGGACCCGTAACAAACATATAGCTGGTGTGGCTTACCATAAATACAAAATCGGTAAGGGCCGGGGAATAAACAGCTCCACCTGCTGCCGGGCCCAATATCACTGATATCTGAGGTATTATACCTGATGAGTGAATTATATTATGGAAAATGGAAGCATACCCACTGAGACTTGCCACACCTTCCTGTATCCTGGCACCTCCGGAGTCCATCAAGCCTATTATCGGAGCGCCCATTTTTAATGCCATCTCCTGTATCTTAGTAATCTTTTTTGAATGTACAAGGCCGAGAGATCCTCCCATCACTGTAAAATCCTGAGCATAAGCAAATACAAGTCGTCCGTTTATTTTTCCATGTCCCACAATTACCCCGTCGCCATATGTTCTTTCTATCCTTCCGAATTCAACCGGCTGACTTGCAGGAGTTACAAAAGCATCAATTTCTTCAAAAGTGTTTTTGTCAAACAGCAGGTTAATACGCTCATGGGCAGTAAGTTTTCCCTTGGCATGCTGTTTGTGTGCATTCTTGGCATTATATTGATTTTTAAGTGCTTCCTCTCTTTCAAGGAATGCTTTAAATGATTTTCCAGATACATCCATACCCTGTTGATTTTATGATGTCAAAAATAGTCAATCTGAGATGAAATACAAAAATATCCTTCGACCGCATGATGCCGGTTATAGATAAAATAAAGACAGACAATAAAATGGATATATAAAAATTTCGACTGAGTTTATCGTAACTCGGGTTGGATTCATTATTTTTCAGTGTTTTTCAGTTATTTAACAACATCACCTCCGGTCTGTACAGGTTTGTATAAGCCCTTCTCATCAGATCCGAGTAATCCGGCTTTTAATGTAATATCGCTCGCTTTGTTAAGGCGTACAACCATATCATTTAGTATGACAGGAAAATGCTTCATTTGTTCCAGCCTGTCCCCTATATACTCAAGATCCTCATCGGTGGTAGTCCAGTTTCTGTTTCTGAATATATTAAGATTGAGGGGAAGAGAATAGGAGCGAAGAGTCTTTTCTCCTGCCAGGTTAAAATAAAAGTCGAAATATGACATGATAAGTTCCCTGAGGCTTCTGTAAACAGGTTCTCTGAATCTTAGTGTCGTAAAATTGGATTTTGCAACGGATCCCCAGTAGTTGTTGTATTTATATACAGCAATAACATGATCATCATCGTTATCAGCTTTCATATCTACAACCAGTGGCGGATATCCCAGGTATTGCAGAACAGCAGCAGCAAAGAGGGCACCTTCGAAGCAGTGGGCGGATCCTTTCCTTATAACCCATCTTGGGGACCGGCATTCATAGGAAGGATTGTACGCAATAGAGTCCAGAAAAGACTGAATCCTGTCAGGACTGCTTAGTGTTTTCAGAAATGCTGTTTCTTCTTTGGTCCAGGACATATATTTAATAGTAATCGGTAATCGGTAATCGGTCAGTGCAGTCGTGCGGTCATGCTTTGTCCTCCAAAGCCTTCTTTGACTACCGTAACTCTTGTGAAGGTGGTGGCGACGGAGGACTGTCCCTGCGTCTCTCAGTCTTATCTCCTGCCGCCCGCCGCCTCCATTATAACAACCCTTCTATTATCTCCTGCATCTCCCCGTATTGCTCTTCCATGCTCATCATAAGCTTCATCTGGGTTCTTGCCCGTTGAAGATTATGTTGCGGGTGATGGATCTTGAAATAATTGTCACCATCGATATAATCAGTGAGAAAACGTAAAGCTATAGTGTATGTTATGAGCCTGGGAGCAAATGCCAGGTATTCTTTTTCAGTATCATTAAGTGTACTGCCCGTTTCAGAAAGGTAACCTTCGGCATAGGCACAGAACCTGTTAATGTCCATTTTAACTTTTGAAAGATCTTTTTCATCCTCAGAAGCTGTATTTGCTGCAGTCCTTATAGCATCACCAAAATCATAGTGAACATAGCCGGGCATCACCGTATCAAGATCTATCACACAAAGGGCCTTGTCATCCTCGTCAAGAAGGATATTATTGAACTTAGTATCATTATGTGTTATCCTCAACGGTATTTTCCCCTTATCCCCGAGTTTGAGAATTATCTTCATAGCTTCCGCCCTGGTCAGGAACTGTTCAATTTCGGTACTGATACTTTTAACTCTTCCCGCAGGGTCCTCCTGAATTTTCTTCCTGAAGGTCTCAAGGCGTTTTTCAATGTTATGAAACCACGGTATCGTTTCGAACAGGGGACTGCCGGGCATATCTGCAAGCATAGCCTGGAAGCGGCCTATGGCTTTCCCTCCCTCAAAGGCCTTGTTATTACTGTCAACAAGATTATATGAATGATGGTTGGAGATAAAAATATACATCCTCCAGTAATGCCCTTCGTCATCAACGATCCAGCTCCTGCCTTCTTTTGAGGGGATCAGAGTGAGGCATTCACGTTTTATGTCTGAACCTGGTATCTGAAGTAGTTTGTTTCTTAAATGTACTGTTACTCTTTCAATGTTATCCTGTAGTTGAGGAATATTCCTGAAGACCTTGTTATTCAGCCTTTGAAGGATATAATCATCATGATCTTTTTCAACTGTTTCAACCCTGAAGGTATCATGAATATGTCCGCTTCCGAAAGGTTCTCCTGACATGAAGGACCCTTCAGTCCTGAAGGAATCAAAAATTTTTTTCAGTTCAACCCGCATGCTTTCTTCCGACTTTATGTCCTATGAATGCATAATACATTATTACAAGATAAGAGGGAACACATATCCAGTACGCTGTCTGCGTTGAAAAAGTTACTGCCAGTTTTCCATAGGCAAGGGGTATCAGTGCACCTCCTGCAATAGCCATTATCAGCAAAGCGGAACCTGTTTTTGTGAATTTTCCGAGACCTGCAATGGCAAGAGGCCACATAGCCGGCCAGACCAGTGAATTGGCAAGGCCCATAAGTGCAACAAACAGAACTGTTATGGGAAGTACCAGTTCCAAAGGCTTGAATGTGACAAGGTCGACAAAAGGAATTGTCACAGCAACTGATGCCGGGGTAAATATAGCTCCGATTGCAAATATCACACCCAGTATTGTGCATACCTTAAGCGCATCACCCTGCTTTATATATTTAGGAATGAGTGCAATACCTGCCAGATAACCGATTATCATACTCAGCATTGTAAGCGATGCATAATATTTGGCTGATACCATCGGGATCTGCAGTGACTGGCCATATCTTATTATTGTGTCACCTGCAATTACCTCGACACCCACATAAAAGAACAGGGCAATAACTCCAAGTACGAGGTGAGGAAATTGCCAGATACTGGTTTTCTTTACTTCGTTGTCTTCTCCCGTAGCTTCTTCCTGGTCGGTATCTATTTCCGGCAGGTGAAAGTACCTCAGTGCCAGTCCCAGCAGGACAAGTATTATTGCCATAATAATATACGGCATGATAACCCTCTGGGCAAGCTCATCGAGTATGACCGCCTTGGAGGCAGCATCGGCAACCTTCGCAAGTTGATCCTCAAGAATATTGGAATCTTTAAGAATAATGCTTGCAAGAATTATCGGAGCAATGGCACCTGCAAATTTATTTGCAATACCCATTATGCTGATCCTCTTGGCAGCACTTTCGCGGGGACCGATAATGGTGATATAAGGATTTGATGCTGTCTGGAGAAGAGTAAGTCCCGTACCCATAACAAAAAGACCTGTAAGGAAAAGTCCGAATGTACGGGTCAGGGCAGCCGGAATGAAAATAAGACATCCAACAGCCATTATCCAAAGCCCTACCGACATACCATTCTTGAATCCCGTTTTCTTCAGGATAGGAGTCATTGGCAGCGCCATTACAAAATATGCAATATAAAATGCTGTTGTAACAAAGTAGGCCTGGAAATCATTTAGTTCACAGGCGGTTTTAAGAAATGGGATGAGAATACTGTTTAACCAGGTTACAAAACCAAAAATAAAAAAGAATAATCCAATTACTGAAATTGAAAAGATATAATCTTTCCTGCTGATTTCGCCTGTTGAACTGGTGTTTGTCATGACCTTTAGTTTTAGAGTAGTAATGTTATATCGAAACAGTCAAATCTAATATTTTTAAATGATTGCAGCAAGAAAAAATAAATTTTGTTTTTTTAGTTCCAAAGTTATAGAACTAAGCAGGATTTATTCTACATTTGTTAAATAATAATATAATCAGGATTTATCTCATGGCTGATCAGGACAACAGAACCCGGGAAACGATAGAAGATACAGGTAAGATACTTGAGAATTTTGGATTTACCCCGATGCAGGGCAGGATAATAGCTTGTTTTACTGTTAGTGATCCGCCAGAGAAGACGTTTGATGAGCTTGTGAAATATTTCAATGCAAGTAAGAGTTCGGTAAGTAATTCATTGAACTATTTGTTACAGAATAAGATAATCGACTACAAGACAATTGCTTCTGATCGCAAGCGTTACTTTTATCTTACAGATGCCTTTTTTGTTGTTTATTTTTCAAAGGTACTGGCCAATGTAGGTGAGCTGAAGGAATATGCTTACAGGATTGTATCCATGCGTAATCCGGAATTTCCAGAGGCAAGTGAAAATATTCTTAAGTGGATAGAGAATGCCAACAGGTTTCAGGAATCGATTCAGTCTGTACTTGATGCAATACGTGGAGAAAAAGTCTGAGGAATAATTCTCTGTTATGTTCTGTCCGATATTTCTCTTGATTTCACTCCAAGATATCCACCGTGGTGTCTTTTGGCATAATCTCTGGTATTGAAATCGATCTTTTCCATCAGCAGGACGACCAGGGCATCCCCGATGACAGTCATTACAGTAGTTGATGTGGTGGGAGTAAGGCCAAGCGGACAGACTTCCGGAGGATTGCCGGTAAGTATATAGATTTCTGCCTTTTGAGCCAGGGGACTGTTTTCATTACTTGTTATCACAATGACAGGAATATCAGGATAAAGGTTATCCTTAAGATCGATCAGTTCAATTATCTCCCTGGTTTTCCCGGAGTTGGAAATAGCTAGCAAAAGATCGTTCTCCTGCAAAATTCCCAGATCACCATGCTGGGCCTCGCTTGGATGAAGAAATACTGAGGGTGTTCCTGTAGAGCTGAAGGTGGTTGCTATATCATGG
>Ga0315535_1000892_pt1 | contig 20553 bp, 25 predicted proteins | sample SalMarSW160220MG_2_FD_203092 | JGI IMG/M metagenome (GOLD analysis project Ga0315535, IMG submission 203092) | Salt marsh sediment microbial communities from the Plum Island Ecosystem LTER, Massachusetts, United States - Salt Marsh Sediment SW1602-20 ... | reverse complement strand
CTCAAAAATAAATAAATTAATGCGTGAGAACCATTTTAACAAATCGGTAATGCTCCCATATTATTTGGAGCTTGTAGTTTGGAATTTATTTGAGATTTGATGCTTGTGATTTGTTATTTCCGGTTTATCCGGGTTAGGGGGTTAAATGCAAAATTATATAAATCGTATGGTTCGTGCTGCCAAGCTCGACGTTAACTTATATGAAGAAGTTGAGGCGGATAAAGGATCAATGGGTCAAGCCATGGGAGTTGTTGTGCTTTCCAGTATCGCCGCCGGAATAGGAAGCATAGGAACCATAGGAGTAAAGGGGATCATTATCGGAGCGATCACAGCTCTTGTCGCATGGTATGTTTGGGCCTATATGACATATTTTATTGGTGCGAAACTCCTTCCCGAGCCCCAGACCAAAGCGGATCATGGTGAATTGTTGCGAACCATCGGTTTTTCAAGCTCTCCGGGATTAATCCGTGTATTGGCGATTATACCCGGTATATCCGGGATCATTTTTGCTATCGCTTCAATTTGGATGCTCGTCGCCATGGTTATTGCAGTAAGACAAGCGCTTGATTATCAGAGCACATTGCGTGCGGTGGGGGTTTGTATGATCGGCTGGGTCATTCAAGCCATAATCCTTGCGATTTTGTTTGCTGCTTTAGGGGGGAGGATTTCTGGATGAACGCCATTTAAATCTTTTTAAAGATGTTGTTCTTGATTTTCAGGCTATGATTTCTTGGGCCAAGAGGGAGGCATCCACAGGAATGAAATTGAAGCTTTTTCCGATTTTAACCCTCTTTTTGATGATCATTCCCGGGGTTGTTTTTGCCGGCCAGTATAAAGTGGTCCGGGTTGTTGACGGCGATACCATCGTCATCAGGTATAATGGAAAGTATGAAAAAGTGGGGTTGCTTTGTGTAAACACCCCGAAATCTGTACATCCCGATGAAAAACAGAGTATTCCAATGGCTGAAGTTGCATTCAGATACACCCAAAAAAAACTTACCGGCAACTATGTTGACCTTGAATTTGAAAGCTGGCTAAGAGGCAGGTACGGAGTCCTTCTTGCTTACGTGTTCGTTGATGGGAAAAATATCAACCTTGAGTTGGTCAGGCAGGGATTATCTCGATATTACATAAAATACGGTCAGAGTAAGAACTATCACAATGAATTTAAGGTTGCCGAAGACCTTGCCCGGAAAGAGAGATTGAATATATGGAGTGATCATGAGTCAACAAAAAAATAGAAACCCGGAATCTAAATGGGGGCAACATGGAAAAGAAACCGAAATCCGAGACAACCAAATCTAAGCCGATAAACATCATGCTGCAGGAAGACCTGACTAAAAGAATAAATGCCTTTTGTGCGAAACAAGAAATAACAATTCATGAGTTTGTGACTGACGCCATAATAGAAAAATTAAACCTTGTTTACAAATAGAGATGAAAAAGACCCGGATCGTAAGGAACATACACTGAAATTTCTGGAGATAGGGGTTATGATAGTTAATACACTTGTGGATAAAAAGGCCTCAGTAATGATCCACACGGTAACTGGTGAAATGACATTTGGAGAAATAAGATCTTCATATGAATCCGTATGCTCACACCCGGATTTCCAAGAAAATATGAATTCCATATGGGATATAAGGGATGCTGATGCATCTAAATTTGATAGTCAAGAGGTGATAAAGATCGCCAGATACTTTGAGACTCAAACAAAGAACCGTACCAGGTACAAAGTCGCCGTGATTGTATCACGTGATTTGGAATATGGAGTATCAAGAAAGTATCAGGTTGCCGCAGCAGATCTGCCGGCAAAAATTGGAATTTTTAGTACTCTTGAAGAAGCAAAAAAATGGGTTGCCGGGTCAGATTAGTTTTGAGAAACAAAAATTCAATACCATCCTAAAAAGGAAATCTGCTAAAGCAGGTTCAAATAAAAGAAAGGAGTAAGAATAATGCTTAAAAAAATCATATCCGGTGGACAACTTGGTGCTGACCAGGCGGCCCTGGATGCGGCCATAAAATACAACTTCCCCCATGGTGGGTGGATTCAAAAGGGACGTAAAATAAAAAATGGGATATTACCGGATAAATACGAATTGGAGGAAATGCCCGTCGCCGGTTATAAAGAACGGATTGAACAAAACGTTATAGATTCTGATGGAACGGTCATATTCTCACATGGAGAGTTAACAGGGGGTGCTGATTATAGCATGAAAATGACAGAAAGGCATAAACGACCCACCCTGCATATTGATTTGGAAGAGACTCCTGGAGTTATAGCAGCTTCTAAAATAAACACCTGGATCATAGAAAATAATATTGAAATTCTGAATGTAGCGGGTTCAAGAGCCAGTGAAGATCCTGATATATATAAAAACACACTGTATATTGTTGCAGATTCTATATTGCTTTCTTTGGTAAACGCTAAACCCGGTGACCACCTTGCGGATTATGATAGAAAGGAGCTGCTTGATAAACTTCCGATTCCTCCCAAAACCGTTGACGAAGCTGTAGATCAAGTAATTTCTGATTTGGATTTAAAGGATAAAATAAAAATTGCAACCATGGACTTAAGCGATCTGTTAGATGTTCATTTTAACTTACATGTATATTTTAAGAATTTTTTTGGTCTGTGGTCTGGAAATACAGAACTGCTTGCATCCTGTAGATCCATTTCTAAGGAACATGTGTATCGTGAGGATGATATCACACGTGTTATCATCAAGGCCCTGTGGAAGAAGCTAAGGGAGACCCATGTGTTGCGAGTTGTTAAATAGTTTCCATCCAGAAATGGCCCTTTTCCGCAATCTGCCGAAGGCAGACAAGTCTCTGCGCCTGCCCTGTGAAATGCAGAGCCTATTTCTCTGGGGTCAATCTGCGGAATTACTTGTGCGGCGTACCACTTGTACGCCTCTGCGTAATTCCTTGATTTCCTTGACCTTGCGAAAAATTGCTCATTTCTGAATTGGAAACATAAGTTGTGCCCAATATAAATTTATGGATGGACACTAACTAAATGAATTATGGAAGAGAAACTGCACATCCGGGGGGATAATGATGGCAAACAGACGCCAATACAGTTGCTTTTGGTGGATGATGAACACTCTTTCGTTGAAGTCATGAGCCAACGGTTAGGTAAAAGAGGCTTTGTGGTAACGGTTGCAGTTAGTGGGCAGGACGCACTGAATCGACTTGAAGCGGATGAGAACATCGAGGTGGTCATTCTTGATGTTAAAATGCCGGGGATGGACGGTATTGAAACCCTCCGGATGATCAAAAAAAATCGTCCCCTTGTGAAAACCATCATGCTCACCGGCCATGCTACGATTAATTCCGCCATTGACGCCATGAAATTGGGCGCCTTCGATTACCTAATGAAGCCGTGTGATTTAAAGGCGCTTGTGTTCAAAGTTCAAAAAGCGGCAAACATAAAAAGAAATCATGAAACAAAAATCCTCGAAGCACGGATGAGGCCATACATCTCCAAGCGAGACAAGGACCAAATAATATCCAGGATTTTGGATTCTTAAATACGTTTCAAGGACATATTTTCCTGATTTGTAAGGGATATTATAGTGAAAAATAGTACTACCATCCATTGCACGGAATGCGGTGCTGTCTGCAGCAAAGAAGAATCTTTCATTATCGACGGCAAGAATGTATGCAGTAGATGTCTATTCGGGGATATTTCGCCGGTGAAGATCTACCCCATTGGTTTTGTTTCCAACAAACAGGAAAGAGACAACAGTGAGTTTGGTTTGTGTGGAAAAAGTCGAATCTCCCAAATCGAACTGTTTCCTTCGCAAAAGCAATTTATGTACAAACTGGAAGATGAACGTAATCTGACGATTGTTTATTATTTGCATAAATCTCGTCCGGTCAAAGCCAGATTCAAGCGGGGATTGGATGGTAAAGAAGTGGGTGTATTTGCTTCGCGTACGCCGGACAGACTCTCAAGGATTGGTATTCAGGACGTTCGGCTGGTTAAAGTAGAAGGAACCACGTTGGTTGTCAAAGGATTGGATGCTATTAACGGTACCCCCGTGCTGGACATTAAATTAAAAAGGAAAAGACTATGTCCGTCCATCTAAAAAGCATTACTTTGCGGCCTGATAAGTATCCTACCCATGAACACTATCCCTTTACCCTTCCCATCTTTCATCAAACCAAACATCTATCCGTAGACACGCCGGTGACATTTTTCGTGGGCGAGAACGGCACGGGCAAATCCACCCTGTTGGAGGCGCTGGCACACGCCTGTGATATCCATATCTGGCGTGTTTCCGAGGGTCCCCGTTACCAAGTGAACCGTTTCGAAGGCCAACTGTGCAATTATCTTTCCCTGAAATGGTTTAACGGACGGGTTTCCGGGTCTTTCTTCGGCTCGGAGATGTTCAAGGATTTCGCCCATATCCTGGATGAGTGGGCGGTAACGGACCCCGACCAACTCAAATACTTCGGCGGCAAGTCATTGGTGACCCAGTCCCATGGTCAATCTCTGATGTCCTATTTCCGAAGCCGGTACCGGATCCGTGGACTCTACTTGCTCGATGAACCCGAGACCGCGCTTTCACCCCGCAGTCAGCTTGAACTGCTTGAGATTCTGGGTACCAATAGCCGGGCCGGTCACGCCCAGTTCATCATCGCGACGCACTCCCCGATTCTGCTCGCCTGTGCCGGAGCCAAGATCTACAGTTTCGACCACATACCCGTCTGTCCGGTGGCCTACGAAGAGACCGAGCATTACCGGATTTACAAAAATTTCCTAATGGATCGAAAAAAATATCTGTAACCTAATCGAGTCAAAACTCGATTCGGCGTTATCAGTTATTCGTTATCAGTTAACAGTTTTAAAGATTGACAGGCAAAATTACTCCTCATCTCCAGAACAGATATAGAAATGTTGGTTTAACAATATTCTATTAACGAATAACGGATAACAAATAACTTCCAATTGAGCATTTTCGCTCAATTGGGGTGTAATTTTAATGGGTTGGTGAATTAACCGCCAAGCTGTATACCCGGTGAGGTTTTGTTACGCATTTAACATCTTGACATATTACAATGTGGTATTATAGTAGGGTCGATTAGATGTCCCCATCTAATCTCCTTTCATTAAGCGGTTTACGGCACTGTGAATCGCTACTTTATTGAACCCCTGGTAATCCCCTACCAGGGGTTTTCTAAATAGACATAGGAAAACTTTGCATGGGCCGCAACCTTATGAGCGATAAGAGCAAATGAAGCCTCTTATCCATGCGGCCCAGCTTTTTTTAGAACATGCCTTATATCATTCCAATGAGAATTGAACCACGAAACATATAATGACAGGGACCGGGAGTGTTTTTTAAACCGGTTCAAAATCGCAAATCAGGGGCGAATGATCGGATAATTTGATCTGAGGGATCCGGAAACCGGTGATTCGTATTTCCGGACTGTGGAAGATGTAATCCAGTTGCCGGCGCGGTGAGCGACTGGGATGGGAGGGGTCCCCGTTTGTGTTGGCATTTTTTAGGCCTGTTGCAGACAGGAATAATTGCAGTTCGCGATCCCCCCGAAATACATTAAAATCACCGGCCACAATCACCGGTTTTTTTTGGCTTTTTATCATGGCATGAAGATCATGCAACTGGTAGTGGCGATGACGAAATTTAATGGACAGGTGTGCCAGGAAAACCGAGAATTCCTCTAATTCGAGTTCAATCACAAGACGCTTGATACCTTCCCGGAAATAATGAAATTTTTGAGATTTGATCTGCTGGTTCGTCAAAATCGCATTCCCCTGTTTGTTCAGTACCGGAACTTTTTGAACGATTGACGCAGTGGAATATTTTGACTGATAGATCGTTTGGTGGTTCATTTCCCGGGCGATATCTTGGGCCTGGTTGCTTTTTTCAGAGCGGAAGGACCCGCTATCCACCTCGATCAATCCCATAATATCCGGATTCACCGATTTTATGAAATCCACTATATTTTGGAAATTGCCGTTGGTATGTTTTAAATACCCGCTATAGGGAACCGGAAGATGAAAATGTCTTCCAATTCCCGCACCATACCGTATGTTGTATAAAAGAAATCTCATATAATGGTAATCCTTCGATGTAATATAATGCCTTAAGTGCAAAAGTAAACCCTTGACGGTCTCGAAAAAAGTCCAACTTCTGCGTTGTGCTGCATTTCGTAATCATTCAACGTACGAAAAGTACGCCTCATGATTACAAAACTTGCACGCCTTGAATTTGAACTTTTTACGAAACCGTCTAAATCTGACTTTCGACTAATTCAAACAGCACTCGTTTCCATAACAGTCTGTTTTTAAATGTTATTTCCGGTTACAGTGCCGCGAAGCGGCATAACTTAGCTTTTTACGAGTTTATCAACCCTTGATTATCACCAATTTTCTTTATAACGTCTTAACTGAATCAGAAAAGCAGGTTTTCGATGAAACCCTTTAGACCGGTAGGCTCACACTCAACAACCTATTAATCATTATAAGAAAGGGAATAAAATGAATTTAGGATTTATCGGACTCGGGAATCTTGGAAAAGCAATTGCGGGAAGACTTTTGGATTGCGGACATTCCTTAACCGTCTGGAATCGAACCCCTTCCAAGGCTGACGGCATGCAGGTTGAGATAGCTCCTTCACCCAGTGCAGTATCGGATCGGACGGATATCATATTCATATGTCTGTTTGACAGCAACGCCGTAAACACGGTTTTAACTCAACACGACGGACTGTTATCCGGCAACGTTTCCGGGAAAGTTATCGTGGATCTTACCACAAACCATTTCAAAGAGGTAACGGCGTTTCATGAACGTTGTATCCAGGCAAAATGTATTTATTTAGAGACCCCGGTATTGGGAAGTGTTGTTCCTGCGTCTCAAGGCGCGTTAACCCTTCTGATCAGCGGCAGCAAAACAGGGTATGAAACGGTTAAACCCGTTCTGGAAAATATGGGCAACCATCTGTTCTATCTTGAAGAACCCGCGCTTGCCACAAAAATGAAACTCATCAACAATCTTACGTTAGGAAGTTTCATGGCGGTCATTGCTGAAGCGGTAACACTTGGAGAAGATGTGGGAATCAGCAAAAAAGACATATTGGAAATTTTGTCGGTGGGCGGCGGCAACTCATTGGTGCTTAATGCTAAAAAAACCAAATTGCTTGAAGAAGATTTTTCAACTCATTTCTCAAATGCACTCATCTATAAAGACCTCCATTGCCTCCAGGATTTAGCGTATGAACAAAAAAAATCGCTTTTTACCGGAACTGTTGTAAAGGAACTTTATGCAAAAACATTTGAGGAAGGAATTCAAAAAGAGGATTTTTCAGCAATCTATAAAATATTTAAAAAAGACCGGCAGCGTCCCTGAAGCTGTGCGCGGCGCTCTTTTGCGCCGCCGTGGTGTTGAGTTTTAGGTATAGCGAAATAAATTTTTTGAATGGATATTCACCAGGCATTGAAATGGATTGAAACCATCGGGGCAATCGCCTTATTCGGAGGATTATGTATTCTGACAGTCCTTTATATAAAAATAAGCAAAAGACTGAATAAAAGCTATGTTACCTTTCTGTCTGTTTTCAAAATTCCAAAAAATCAATTGCTTGAAGGCGATAAACGTCTGAGAAAAATTGGCGGACTTCTCCTATTGTCCGGTGTTATCATTTCGATGATCAGTAATGTTATACTTATAAGTTGTTTTTGAGACCATACGGTTAATGACAATGCCGTATTTTTTTCCGAACTTCATGATGTTAACCGGATTGAATCCCCCTGATTTATACAGCGTTCTAAAATCCGGTGTGGCAATCAGATGAAGGATATAGCTGATGTGCCCCGAATATCCGGTTTCATCCAGTTGCTGAAGCTTTTTAACAGTCTGTTTTGAAAGTTCCACGGCCTGCCGATGAACCATGGGTCCGGAATGGGTGCATTTGCGTAAAGAATACAGCTGCCGGCAACTAAAGGGGCGTATGGTATAAATCCGGCAGGTATTATCCTTTTTAAGAAACGGACATCGGGTAATGGACCGCTTTTCTCTTTTTTTCATATTTTTGGCAATTTTTTTCCGGGTGTTGTTTTGATCCTGTTTGTCGAGAGTCTCAATCCATTCGTGAATAATGAGTGCTTCCAGGGTGATGGCATCCACATTGCCAAAGTGAGTACAACAAAATGCACAGCCTACTTCGCAGACAGCGCCAGCCTTGAAGGGTCGCGCCCTGATTTCAAAATCGTCATAGATTTGTTTTAATTTTTCCTGTTTTATCTGAATATTCATACGCTTAATGGGTCGGAGAATTTTTAAACCAGTTATGCATAAAAATTATAACTTATCAATAAAACAATCAATTCAGACTTGACATGATTCTTTTATAATCTTACAGAAAACATAACATCCCTCTAATTTCTTCCAACCATTTAATGCAGGAGGTAAAACATGCGTATCCTACTGATTGGACAGGCGGCATTTGCGGCAAAAGTATTGGAAAGCCTTCTGGAAAGAAACGAAAACATAATAGGGGTTTATGCGCCACCGGACAGACCGGGGGGCCGGACCGATCCGCTCAAAGATGCGGCGGTATCCAAAGGAATTGATGTGTTTCAACCGTCAACGTATAAAGATGATCAGGTATTTGACCAGTACAAGAAGCTCAAACCGGATCTCACGGTCATGGCCTTTGTGACCGATATTATCCCGGCGCGCTTTTTTGAGGTCCCCACTCACGGGACCATCAACTATCACCCTTCGATTTTGCCGCGCCATCGCGGTGCCAGTGCCATTAACTGGGCGGTAATCATGGGGGACATCCAAACCGGGCTGAGCATTTTCTGGCCGGACGGGGGGATCGACACCGGGCTTATTTTACTTCAGAAAAAGATCCAGATCGGTCCGAATGACACCACCGGCTCCCTCTATTTTAACCACCTGTTTCCCATGGGGGTTGATGCCATTCTCGAATCCATCGACCTTGTCAAAGCAGGCAAGGCTCCCAAAATACCCCAGGATGAAGCCGGCGCCACCTATGAGTCTCCCTGTGATGACCGGGTTGCGGGCATTGATTGGGAAAAGCCGGCCGGAGAAGTGTACAATCTGGTTCGCGGTTGCGATCCCCAACCCGGTGCCTTTGCGCTGTTGAACGGTGAAAAGGTTCGTTTTTATGGCGCACAGCTTATCGAAGAGAGTACCGATAAAACTCCGGGAACCATTCTCGCCGTTGACGATCAAGGGATCCATGTGGCGGTGTCCGGAGCAAAGCTTATTGCAGGTAAAGTCCGGCCGGCCAAAGGCAAAAAAGTGGCCGCGGCCCAATTTGCGACGGAACAGGGGCTTAAGGCCGGAGATATGTTCGACAAGTAATACCGGATCAAGCGGCTTTTTCAATTTTTACCGCACATACCTTATACTCCGGGATTTTGGCAATGGGATCAAAGGCCGAATTGGTGAGCGCATTGGCCGGGTTTTCTGCAAAATGAAACGGCACGAAAAGCAGACCGGGTGTTACCTGCTCACTGATTCTGGCAGGGGCCTGGATTGCGCCTCTGCGGGTGGTAAGATTGACCGTGTCACCGTCTTTCAGCGCCAATTTTTCGGCGTCCCGGGGATGAATTTCCACATATCCGGTTTTCTGTTCGGCATCCAGATTCTTAGAGACCCGGGTCATGGTGCCGGTATGATAATGTGAAAACGTTCGGCCGGTGGTCAAAAAATAGGGGTATTCATCATCCGGCATTTCCGCAGGATCCAGATACTCTACCCCATGAAATAACCCTTTGCCCCGGGCAAATTGATTGGCATGCAAAAACTCGGTTCCCGGGTGTTGGGAATCCGGGCAGGGCCACTGCAGTCCGTCCAGTCCCAGTCTTTCATAACTCATACCCGCATAGCTCGGCGTCAGAGAAGCCATTTCCTGAAAGATTTCTTCAGCACCTTGATAGCTCATTTCATAGCCCATGGCGGTTGAAAGCCTGGAGATGATTTCCCAATCCGTAAGCGCATCCCCCACCGGATCAATGGCTTTATTTACCTTCATGCAGCGACGTTCGGAATTTGTAAATGTACCCTCCTTTTCCGCCACCGAAACTGCTGCGAACACAACATCCGCCTGCTCAGCGGTCTCGGACAGGAAAATGTCCTGACAAACCAGAAGCTCAAGTTTTTCAAACGCAGTAATAATATGATTTTGATCCGGATCACTGAGCTTTGGGTTCTCTCCGATCACATACAAGGCCTTTAATTTTCCATCCAGCATGGCCTGAATCATATCGGTTATGGTGTACCCCACCTGGTCCGGCAATTCTTTTCCCCAGGCGCCGGCAAATTTTTTGTTGTTGGCTTCAGCGGTTACCACCTGATAAGCCGGAAAAACATTGGGAAGACCGCCCATGTCACAAGCTCCCTGAACATTGTTCTGGCCTCTGAGGGGATTGACGCCCCCGCTTTTCACCCCCACATTGCCGCAAAGCATGGCAACATTACAACATGATTTCACGTTATCCACACCGGTGGTGTGCTGGGTGATCCCCATGGTGTAGAGCAAGGCCGCCGGGGAGTTTGTGGCATAAAGTTCGGCCATGCGTTCCAGGTCTGCCCGGGCCACACCGGTTATGGCCTCTACCTTATCCGGCGTATACGTTTCAACAACCGCTTTGAATTCATCAAATCCTTCGGTCCGTTCCTGAATGTAAGTTTTTGAGTGCCAGTCATTTTTGATAATAATATGCATCATTCCGTTAAGCAGGGCCACATCGCTTCCCAGTCGATGGGTGACCGCAACATCTGCAAAGCGCGCCAGTTGAATATTTCTGGGATCCGCAACAATGAGTTTGGCCCCCTTTTCCTTGGCCCTGAAAATGCGCCGGGCGATCAGAGGATGGCATACCGTGGTGTTTGAGCCGATAACAAAAATACAGGCCGCATCCTCAATTTCTGCAATGGAATTCGTCATGGCACCACTTCCGAACGCAGCGGCAAGACCTGCCACTGTGGAGGAATGTCAGAGACGGGCACAGTGGTCCACATTGTTGGTGCCCACTACGGCCCTGGCAAACTTCTGGGCCAGGTAGTTTTCTTCATTGGTAATTTTTGCAGAAACCAGCACGCCCACACTGTCCGGACCATGATCTTTTATAATGGCCTGAAGCCGGTCAGCCGTGGTCCGAATCGCCTCATCCCAGGAGGCTTCCTGCAGGTGCCCGTCTTTCTTTATCATGGGTGACGTCAATCGCTTATCGCTAATGACATGTTCATGGAGGTTCCACCCCTTGATGCACAGCTTCCCCTGATTTACCGGATGAGTTTTCATGGGCAGGGTTCCCTCAAGCCTTCCGTCTAATACTTGAAAAAGCACACCGCAACCACAGCCGCAATATGAACATGTTGAAGGGATAATTTTGTAATCCATAGCTATTGTTCCTCATAAAATTGAAAATTTTCTGTTGAGCCCTTAGATCGGTTTGGGTTCTAACGTCACCTCATCACCCAGAATGTTGAACGGAGATTGATCGGCACGCATTCCGGTTCTATAATCAAACAGTTCCGACACCACCTGGTTAACTTTGCGGTAAAGCAGCCTCAAGGGAATATCTACCGGGCAGGCGTCTTCACATAGACCGCAGTCTATGCAACGGCCGGCCATATGAACCGCCCGGACCAGGTGGAAGATAGGAACTTCGGGCGGAACCGTGCCCGTGGCAATCAGGTCATTGTGTTCCATGCTGCATTCCTGACAGAAACAAACCGGACAAATATTCCGGCATCCGTAGCACTTGATGCATTTTTCAAATTCATACATCCACCGGTGAAACCGTTCTTCCTGGCTGAATTCTTCGACATCCTCAACATCCATGTTGTTGTCGATTCCCACCTGTTTCTTATAAGATCCTGATCGTTGCGGCGCAAGATAAGAACAATCTCCATGTTCCTTGAGCTTGGAAGGACAGCAGTTTATATTTATTGTTTCCACATTCTCCGGATTCAACTGGTTCCAGACATAAAGAACATTCAGGGCGCGCTGGTTGCAATCACGAACCAGAAGGCCGATCTTTATCTCCGGACGTTGGGCGGCGATATTTGCAGCCATCTTTTCAAGGGAATACCGGGCCTTGCCAACAATCAACTCATCGGCCTCATCCGGATTTTCCTTGGTAAAGCAATAGGGCAGGGGATGTCCTTGAACCATCTTGTACCCTAAAAAGATATCCACCTTACCCTCTTTGAGCCATGCGTTTACCTGATCTCGCAAATTGTCAAAGGTGCTGGTTTTATCTCCGGTCGTGCTGAAAGGTTCGGGCCATTCTTTTATCTGCTCTTCCATGTTATGCTTCCTCCACGCGTTCGGCTTGCACACTCGCTTGGCATTCTTTTTCAACAACGGCCAGGTTAAGCTGACCCGACAGAGGGCTTGGGCCCAATGATTTGATCTTTTCGGTAAAATTGGTAACCACCTGGACAAACTTCTGGGCTTCGGCCGAAGATATCCAGTCCAGGTGCAGGCGGCCCTCCAATCCCATAAATTTCAAAATCTCTTGCAGAAACGTCATCCGCTTGATGGTCATGTAATTACCATACAGGTAATGGCAGTCGCCTACGTGTCACCCGCCCACCAAAACCCCGTCAGCCCCGCTTTGAAAGGTCCTCAAAATGTGGTGGGGGGATACCGTGGCCGAGCACATGACCCGAATCGGACGAATATTGCTTGGATACTCCATGCGACTCACGCCTGCCAGATCAGCGGCGCCATAGGCACACCAGTTGCACATAAACGCGATTATCCTGGGCTCAAAACTATTTTCTTTCACATCGCTCTCCTTAAATACAAGTTAGCTCGCTTCGCTCACAATTGGAATGTTGAAATATTGGAACACTGGAATATTGGGTTCTGGGAAAATGGAAAGTTGGGTTATTGTAAAATTCCTCTTTACGGGACTTAAATAGAGGAATGTCATCTTCTTTAAATCATTATTCCAATATTCCATTATTCCATTTTTCCATGTCCGAGTTAAAAATATAAGTCTAAAAAATACCTTTGTTTCCAACAAATTGTAGAATTTGTGCGACGTTTAATTAGGTGTCACAATTTACTAAAATCATCCGCTCAAGGCGCCTTTTATCTGAGCGTAAAGTTGATTGTTGTCAAAGCCCATGAGCGCCGGAGCCTCTGACGGGCATGCTGCCGAACAGGCGCCGCAGCCCTTACACAGGGCGGGATTAACTTCAGCCACAAACTTTTCCGGGTCAAATGTGATGGCGCCAAAAGGACAGACATTGATGCATCCCATGCATCCGGAACATCGTTCGGGAATGATATGGGAGACAATGCCTCCCATCTTGATGTCCTCCATCGACAGAACGGTTACGGCTCTTGCGGCTGCGGCCTGTGCCTGGGTGATGGATTCATCCAGGGATTTGGGTGCGTGAGCCAAACCGCAGACAAAAATGCCGTCCGTGGCAAAATCCACGGGTCTGAGTTTCACATGGGCTTCGGCAAAAAACCCGTCGTTATTAAGGGATACTTTATAAAGTTGGGCCAAAGGATTTTTTGCGTCAGGCACAATAGCGGATGCCAGAATCAAAAGATCCGGTCGGATCTCCATGGATCGTCTCAGAACCCGGTCCGCAAAGGTCACCTTTAGATCCTCTTCGTCCACGCCCACGGTCAATTCCTTGTCCATGTCCCGGCGAATAAATGCGATCCCTTGGGACCGGGCCTGACGATACAGATCTTCCCGCAATCCATAGGCACGCATATCCCGGTACACAACAAAAACATTCATCTTCGGGTTGATCTTTTTGAGATAAAGGGCGCTTTTGATGGACTGGGTACAGCAGACCTTGGAACAATACGGTCGTTCCGGAATGCGCGATCCCACGCACTGGATAAATACGGCGGTATTAAGGCTCTCTAAGGCCGGATTCTTGTCCATAAACCGCTGCTGCAACTCCAACCCGGTCACCACACGGGAATCCTGGCCGTATAAATACTGATCCGGCTTTAACTCGGAGGCGCCGGATGCAATAAGGGTGACCCCGTGCTCAAGCGTGTTGCTTTGGCTGTTGGTTGTAATGGTGGTTTTAAAATTACCGATAAAACCGTCCACCTGGGTGATCTGCGAATTTAGAAAAACATCGATGTTCGGGTCCGACTCAACCCAATGGATCAGCCCGGACAAATATTCTTGAACATCTTCTCCGCGCCAGGTTTCATGCACCTGGCGCGCCTGGCCTCCAAGCGCATGGGTCTTTTCAATTAAAAACGTATGAAACCCCTGACCGGACAGGGTCTTGGCCGCCGTCATGCCGGCCACGCCGCCGCCGATGACAAGGGCCGAATGATTGACCGCCATGGCGGATTCGGCCAACGGTTCCAAAAGCGCGGCTTTGGATACCGCCATTCTCACCAGATCTTTTGCCTTTTGCGTTGATTTTTCCGGATCATTTTTGTGCACCCAGGAACACTGGTTCCGGATATTGGCCATCTCGAACAGATATTTGTTAATGCCCGCATTGATTAAGGTTTCCTGAAACAGCGGTTCATGGGTTTTGGGGGTACAAGCGGCCACAACCACCCGATTCAGTTGATGTTCTTTAATTACCTGGGTCATTTTGTCCTGGGTGTCCTGGGAGCAGCTGAACAGGTTTTCTTCCACATACACCACCCCGGGCAAGGTTTTGGCAAATTCCACCACGGCGGGCACATCCACAACTCCGGCGATGTTGGTTCCGCACCGGCACACAAACACCCCCACCCGGGAAGGCTTACCCTTAAGATCAATCTCTTTGGGCACGGATTGGGTCTTTGTCAGAGACCACCGGGCCTGGGCCAGTTGACTTCCCACCATCCCCGCAGCCGCACTGGAATCGATCACCGAAGACGGAATATCCTTGGGCCCCTCAAAGGCCCCGCATACATAAATCCCGGGCCTTGAACTGGCCACCGGCTCAAAACTGCTCGTGGCGGCATACTGGTAGTGATCCAGATTAACCCCCAATCGTTGTGCCAGCTCCGCGCCTTGCGTGCTGACCATCAGGCCCACGGACAACACCACGATATCGAATGCTTCTTCCACTCTTTTTCCCGAAGCATCCACATAGCGGATCAGATGCGTGCCGGTTCCGTCAACCGGGGCAACCTGGGTGATCTTGGATTTTACAAACCGGACCCCTTCATCCTTTGCCCGGTTATAATACCGTTCAAAATCTTTTCCGTACGTGCGAATATCGATATAAAAAATGGCCGTGTCCAGATCGTGGCTGCTGTGTTCCTTGGCCAGCATGGCTTCCTTGATGGCATAGGTACAGCAGACGCCGGAGCAGTATCCTTTGGCGCCCGGATGTTCATCCCGGGACCCGATGCATTGCAGCCAGGCAATCTTTTCCGGTTCTTTTTTATCCGAAGGCCGGACCAGATGACCGCCATAGGGGCCGGACGCCGAGAGAATTCTCTCGAACTCCAGACTGGTGACAATGTTGGGGTGTTTGGTGTAGCCAAACGTGTCGTGGACCGCCGGATCAAAGGCCCGGCTCCCCTGGGCCAGAACAACCGCTCCCACCTTAAGGGTGAGTTCCGTTTCCTGATCGTTAAAGTTTATGGCCTGGGCGGGACAAAATTTTTCGCAGGCTTTGCATTTGCCCTTTTTGAAATAAATACACTGGTCCGCATCAATAGCGTATTTTAAGGGAACCGCCTGGGCGTATTGCACATAGACGGCTTTGCGCTTGCTCAAATTGCCGTCATAGGCATCCGGTACTTTTTTAGGGCATTTTTCAGCGCACAGGCCGCAGGCAATGCATTTGTCCATATCCACGTAACGGGGATGCCGGGTCACACGGATCTCAAAATTTCCTTGCTCCCCGGAAATGCCGGTTACCTCCGACAGGGTAAGCAGCTCGATGTTAATGTGCCGGCCGACCTCGACCAGTTTGGGTGAGAGAATTCACATGGCACAGTCATTGGTGGGAAAGGTCTTGTCCAGTTGAGACATCATCCCGCCGATGGAGCTGGATTTTTCAACCAGATACACATAAAAACCGGAATCGGCCAGATCCAGAGCCGCCTGCATTCCCGTGATCCCGCCGCCCACCACCATTACCGCGCCTGTTTTCTTATTCGGCATTCTCTTCTCCTGATTCTAAAAAAGAGGTAACTCCACTGATATCCAGCTGATTCATACCGATTCCCAGAGTCTTTTCGTCAATGCCCATGCACAAACCGAGCAGTTGCGGATAAAGAACCGACGCCAGCGGATCGCTTCCATTTCCCGAGACCATCAGTTTTTGAACCGTATCAAATTGCAGATGACAATAGGGACAGGCGGAACATAAGTAGTCGGCGCCTGCTTTTTTGCCGGATGAAATTTTTTTCTTGGTTAAATTTATGGAAAGATCGTCACTGAAACCCAGCACCGGAGCCCCGCAGCACTCCAGCTTCCGGGTCCAATCCACACTCTTGGCACCCGTCACCTCAACAAGCTTATCAAATATAAAAGGGGCAACCGGGTCGTCGAACTGCGTGATGTTGCTGGGGCGCAAGGCATGGCACCCATAATGAGCGGCAATTTTAACATCTTTGTATTGCCGGGTGATATTGCTTTTTAAGGTGTCCAACCCCACATCGTGATACAACACCGAAAGCAGGTGCTTGATTTGAATCTTGCCTGTATATTCTAGACCTCTTTGGGCCAGTAAATCATTAACTTGTTCCTGCAGCGTTCCTTCTTTAGTCAAGATATGTTCGGCCTCCTTAAGCGTGCCGAAGCAACATTTGCAAAGCGCCAATATATCGAGTCCCGCTTTTTCAGCCAACGCCAGATTTACGGCGGAAGAGAGGAGGAATGCTTTTTGGTCCACATTGCGCATGGGATATCCGCAGCAATTAAATTCGCGAATATCCTTGAGCTGAACACCCACCTGCCGTAATATCGCCCTGGCCGATACATCATACTGATCCACCCGGGCAGGTATATTACACCCCAAAAACAATGCGTATCTCATGTGAATATCCTTTATACCAAGACCTTGATAGTATATGAATTCCCTTTTCTAATTTCAGAACTCCTGACCTGTATACGTAATTTCAACGCGATATGAAGGTTTAGTCGTAATTTCAGATGCAGCAATTTGAACATCGAACATCGAACGTTCAACGTCGAACGTCGAATGTGGAAGGCGCTTCGCTTTGTCTTTATTATAAATGGTAGAATACATTATTCGATGTTCAGAGTTCGATGTTCGATGTTCGACGTTCATCTTTTATATGCCCTCAAGGTGTGAATTCTTCATTAAAATATGTTGAATCTGAATTTACACCAGGTCAGTAGCCCTGAATTTGAGCGTTCAGCTGATGTTATCTGCACATGGCTCATGCCGCCTCCAAATCAGGGGAACTTTCATCCGCAACCTTGCCTGCATTCTTGACAGCAAGATTTTTTAACTCAAAGAAAATATCCGTGATTTCTACATTCTGGGGACAATTTTCCTGGCATTGATAACAGGTGACACAATCCCAAAGCATCCTGGGGCCGGAGGCCATTTCCACCAGTCCCAAACCCAGACAGTTCATGATCTGATGGGGCAGCAACCCCAGAATTTCCAGTGGGTTCTCATATTCGGCCACCACCGGGCACACCGTCGTACAGGTCTGACAGCCGAAACAGTATGAAAAAGTGCCGGTGCTCGATACCCGGTTTAATTCCACGATTTCTCTGTCCTCAAAAGAAATCGGGATGCCGGGATCCATGACCTGTTCAAACTTGCCGGCAACCGCCCGGTTGGCATCTGTTAGCGGTCGGGCATAATTTTCTGTAGATATATTTCCCCGATTAAGGGCCCGGTAGAAAGAAAATGGAGAAAGCATTAAAGGTTCAGGATATCCTCTTTGAACCAGATCCTCCCTCACCGTGAACCACAATTCCTTGAGGTTGATCCCTGCGGGGCAAACCACGGTGCATCGGTCACAATTGGTGCAAAGATAAACCCCTTCCCGGATGGCGCTCAGCTTCCGTTCGCTCAGTTTTTTTCCGGCGGCCAGGGTCTTGAGAAACGTCATTTTTTCAGACGGCAAAATATAATCATTTCCCCGGACATCAAAGGCCGGCGCGGCGGAACATCTTAAACTGCAGGTGCCGCAGTGCATACAGGCATCCAATTCCATGACTTGCCGGGTTGCAATATTTGCCGGATCGGATTTGTCCTTTTCCATGACCGCATTGGCCAGCAAACTTACCGGTGTGGCAAACATATGGAACATTTTACTGAACGGAAGATAGGCCAGGCCCATAAAACAGGCCAGAAAATGGATATACCACAGGATCGTACACATCCCCGCCCGATCCAGTGCCAACGCCACGGGTTTGATGAGTTTAGCCGTGGCATAACCGGTAAACGCCCACTGAGGGGGGGAATGACAGTCCATACAGCTGGCCTCGTGAAGGTCCTGACCCATCAACAAAACATCTTCATCAAAGGGCGCCTGTACGTTGGGAGAGACCGTGCCGAAGTTCTGAACCCAGTAGCTTTCAAGAGCCTCGATCTCATCCTGGTCTTCAAGACCGGCATAATCTTCCACCATGGCTTGATACTCGGTATAGGACGTTATTTTTGCACCTTCCAAAAGAACTCCCGAAAGCATTATTACGGCCAGAATAACGATGGCGTAGTGATCCATGGCGTTTGTTTTAAGACGGGGTACTTTCAGAATGAACCGCCGAAATATGGCAATACCGATTCCCACAATAACCATGAAACCGAACAGATCTCTTAAAAACATAAACGGATTGATTGTGGAATAGTAACCGGTGAATAGGGGTTTGGAAATGAAGTTTTCGAGAGCATGCATGAGAAGGAGCAGCATAAACCCCACATAGATCAACATGTGCATGACCCAGCGGAGAAAATCTTCCTTGAGAATCCTTATCTGCAGAACCACATCAAGGATAAAAACCTTGATAAGGGTTAGAATTTTTGCACTGAAAACAACTCCGAAAATCCCCTTGACCGCCGCAGATACCCGCTCTGATGCAGATATTTGCTTGGCTGAACTTCCGATGGTGCGTGAAAACCAAGTCCAAATCTTGATGATCAAGCCGAGAGCGAAGATGATAAGAGAGGCATACAGAGACGCTGTAAATACCATAAAAAAACTCCTTGGTTCCACTTGTTTTAAAAACGGTTCAGTGTATCAAATGTGAGTAACACTTAAAACCACAGATTATCGTTATAAATCAAGCATTTTTCTAACCACGCAAGTTTATACCTGAATTTTGCATGAAAATAATGAATAAAAAAGATCATTATCCGACCTGCCCGCTCGTGCCTCGCAGTGGCAGGCGGGTATAACATTTGGGTAAAAACTATGATTATGTGATTTTGTCTAAACCCGCACCAATTAAGCCGTTTAAAAAATCTCATTAATTTTCATGCAAAATTCAGGTTATATTTCGGCATGATGGTTCACAAACACCTGGCCTGTAGTACCCCAATGTGAGACCTTTGCAAAATTGAACATTTTTCAAAGGTCTCAATGTCAGGGCCCAATGATTTGATCTTTTCGGTAAACCTTGTACTAACCTTTATTCGAATCAGAAACTGATCTTGATTCCTGCCGCTAATTTATACAGGTCATCGCTGTCATAATTATCGCTGGCCGCAAGAAGGTCGGCGCCGTCGCCGGCGAATAGATAAGCGGCATCTATTACCAAATCCACATGCTTGTTCAGCGTGTAGGCGTACCACAGGTCAAGTTCGTATCCGAGATCATCATCCGATTCATTGTTGAATTCCAGATCTTCTGCGGTCATGAGATACCGTACCGCAGCCCTGAGATAGTTTTTCCCGTTAATCTGGTATTCGCCCTGGATGGCATAGTTGATCAGTCCTTTATCCATGATATACGGCGCATCCGAGATAAACCTGTCACAGTCGGCCATAACGGAATCCTTAAAAAAGATTATGCCGATTTTCACGTCCACATCGATGGCGTCAAAATTTTCCGCATCGTCGTCATTGGGATCGTCGTCACCGCTGACATAGAGAATGTTGCCGGAGATCTTGAATTTGTCGCTCACCTTGAACCCAACGGTCAGGTTGCCCAGCCAGGCGGATCGGTCAAGGTCATCGATGGCAGGGGCGTCGAAATCAATGTCTCCGCCCTGGTAAATGAAGTCAAAATCGCCGAAAAATTTGCCCTTGTTGTATTTGCCGGTTAGACCGAGGTAATAGTATTCGCCATCGTACTCATCTCCAAGGCTTGTATCAATTTTATCCAAATCCGTATAAATACCGAAAAATCCCAGCGTGGTGTTTGGCGTCAGTTTGTTGTCCGCCTTAATTATAAAATAGTCGTTGTCTCCTTCAATGTTGGCGGTTGTGTCGTCTTCACCACGGTACCAGCCCGCCATTGTTTTCCAACCGCCGAAATCACTATGGTAGGTGAGGCCCGGAGCGGTTTCCGTCCATACCCAGTGATTGATCTTGGTGGGCTGGAGCCCGGCCCGGATTTTCCCGCCGATAACCGGCATGACCACTTCAGCATAAGCAAAACGTGTTTCCTG
>Ga0315535_1000891_pt1 | contig 20569 bp, 22 predicted proteins | sample SalMarSW160220MG_2_FD_203092 | JGI IMG/M metagenome (GOLD analysis project Ga0315535, IMG submission 203092) | Salt marsh sediment microbial communities from the Plum Island Ecosystem LTER, Massachusetts, United States - Salt Marsh Sediment SW1602-20 ... | reverse complement strand
CGCTCATGCGGCAAGGGTAGACATCAACACTCTCGTCGCTGCCGGCCGGACGTATTCCGGCCAGCGCTGACGAGAGTGATAATCAGACGACGCGTTCCTGCACACTCGGCGATTGTGCGGAGGTCCCGGAGGCCTACGTGTATCTCTTTCGTATCTCTGCGCTGAGAAAGTCCATCGCCCACACGACGATCACGATGGCCCAAATCGCCGTGCCCGCCTTTCGGTATTCCAGGACGTTGATTCGCTGGCTGAGATAGAAACCGATGCCGCCGCCACCCACGAAGCCCAGGATCGTGCTGATTCGCACATTGATGTCCCAGTGATAGATGATGAAGGAGATGAAATCCGGGATCACCTGGGGCACGACAGCGAACCTGACCACTTGTGTAGAACTCGCTCCTGTGGCAGAAACTGCTTCGATAGGGCCGGCGTCGATGCTCTCCACGGCTTCTGAGAAGAGCTTCCCTAGAGAAGCAATTGTGACGACGGTCAGCGCTAGTACGCCGGCAAAGGCCCCAAACCCCACCCATAGCGCGAACACGGTCGCCAGGACCAGTGACTCGTAGGAACGAGTGACGTTCAGTATCGCACGGACAGTTGTGTAGACGCCTGTCCCGAACCAGTTGCGCCCCATGATGTTCCTGGCTGCGAGGAAGCTGATTGGGGCGGCAACTATCGTGCCTGCGGTCGTGGCCAGCAGGGCCATGAAGACGGTCACGATGATGTTGTCGATCACATCTTTCAGGGTCGAACTGGGGACCAGGCCGCCTACTGGGACAGAGGTAGTAACCAGCAAGTGACTGGGGATTCCATCTGTCGTCTCGGTGATCGGGCGTACTTCGACCTGGGCCGAGAACGCCCCGTTCGCGTCGGTGGTAGCCAGCGCAGAGAACAGAGCATTGCCACTGGGCAGGAGCCACCTCAGTTTCACGTCGGTGTCGGAGGGGAGGCCGGACCCCTGCACGGCGATGACGTCTCCGGGGTCGGCGCATTGAACATCAGGAGTGATCTGTGGACCCGCACTGGGCAATTGCGTAGGCTCTGCCGATCCACAGGGAACCGGGAAGACGATGTCGAACGTGGTCTCTTCTGTCTCACGGGTGAGCAGCTCGGGGTGGATTAGGTCGCTCAGGATCCCCTTGCTTTTTGGCAGCGATGTGATCAGCTTGACAGGATCGATCTCGGTCACTCGGTAGCCGGTCACATACGCGGCGATGGCAAGCACGCCGAGGAAGACTGTGATGAACCAGCGGCGGGTCTTGAGGTTGCGAGGACCCATTTTACACCAACCGTGCTCTGAGCTTGGCGCTGAAGAAGTCGAGCACGATGACGATGACTGCGATGGCAATGAAGGAAGACCCCACTGCTCTGTAGTCGCCTTTGATGATCCACTGGTAGAGGTAGAAGCCGATTCCTCCACCACCAACGAAACCAATGATCGTGGAGGTGCGCACGTTGATCTCCCAACGGAACAAGGTGAACGAAGCGAAGGGGGGCACGATTTGAGGGATGACGGCGTAGCGGACCATTTGGAGCCAGTTCCCTCCCGTGGCCCGGATGGCTTCCAGCGGGCCCGGATCGATCCCTTCGATGACCTCTGAGTACAGTTTCCCGAGGGCGGCAACTGTGTGCATCGTCATCGCGATCACGCCTGCAAACGGTCCTAGGCCGACGATGACCACGAAAACGATGGCGATGATCAGCGGTTCGATGGATCGCACAATGTTCAGAATCGTGCGCGTCGCGACGTAAATAGCCAGCGTGATCGGGTTGCCGCTCATCAAGTTACGCGCAGCAAAGAAGCTGACGAAGATGGCTCCGATCGTCCCGAGTGTCGTAGACATCAGGGCCAGGAAGAGGGTCTCCTCGATCCCGTCGACAACGTAGACACCGTTCTTCGAAAGCTTGAAGGAAGCCTGCGGTTGAGACTGGGTCACATAGACCCTGTGCTCGAGCGGGATCGTTGGATCCGGCGCTGCCGAGAGCGCATTCCGAGAGATGTTGATGGCAACGTCGAGGTTCCCTTGCGAATCGGTATTCACGTACAGAGGCGTGATGTATCCCTTGCCCAGTGGGAGACGGTCTCCGATGGGTGTCGCCCACTGGATGAGGGTTGGGGTATCCGGCCACAACCCGGTTGCCGTGAGGGTGATCGGATCGGTTGGACTCCCACAGTTGGGAGAGATTGTCACCTGAATCCCGTTGATGGTATTCGAGGACTCGGGGGGATTGGGACCACAGGGGACCTGTATCGGCGCCCAAGCCGAGTTTGTGATCTCGACCTGCGCCAGGAAGTCAGGATGGAGCATGGGCCCGAGAATCGATTTGGCCCGGTCTGCGTTCTTCGTGAGCGTCGAGAGGTTGATGTTCGTGACCTGCCAGCCGATGCCGTAGCCCATGATCAAGATCAGAATGAGGGGAACGCTGGCCGACCTCACGGTTCCCCGGCTGAGGCCGATAGCGTCCCAGACTCCCCACACCCAGATGAGGGCCGGCACGAGATACCAGGCGGGCACCGCGTACCACACTGCGATCAAGCTGCTTACCAGCGCACTGAGAAAGACGGAAACGCCACGGTACGGTTTCCGTGCGTAGACCTGGCCCAGTCCTGGGACGATGAGTGAAAGCAGGCCGGAAAGCAGCGGTGAACGGTTCGGTTTGGCGTTAGTAGTACCGCTGGCTGGCATATCTACCCAGGTTCAACTGCTGTGGCGCGCACTTCCTGTGCTTCTTCTCCGTAGATCTCCTTGAACTTCCCGCGGTCGATCTCTTCGGGGAGCCCCTCGAAGACCTTGACCCCGTCCTTGAGCGCGATCACGCGGGTGGCGTAGCGGTGGACAAGGTCCAGGAAATGGAGGCTGCAGAGTACGGTGATGCCTTCCTTGTTGAGTTGTTCGAGATACTGGAGGATGGAATGGGACAGGACCGGGTCCAGAGAGGCGACCGGCTCGTCGGCCAGGATCAACTTGGGCTCTTGCATCAAGGTGCGGGCGATTCCGACCCGCTGCTGCTGTCCACCTGACAGGGCATCGGCACGTTCGCCGGCTTTCTCCTTGATCCCGACGCGGTCCAAGGCCTGAAACGCACGCTCGCGGTCGTCCTTGGACCAAATGCCCAGCAAGCTGAGTAGGGGGTTGACATACCCAAGGCGCCCGGAGAGTACGTTGGTCAGCACTTTGCTCCGCTTGACCAGATTGAACTGCTGAAAGACCATCCCAATGTGCTGTCGTATCTGCCGCAACTCACTGGCCGAGGCCTTCGTTATATCTGCACCATCAAGAAAGATCTGACCCTCGGTTGGATCGATCAAGCGGTTGATGCAACGCAGCAGGGTCGATTTGCCTGAACCGGAGAGGCCGATAATGACGAGGAACTCTCCGTCTTCAACGGACATGCTCACATCCTTGAGTGCAACTGTCCCGTTGGGATAGACCTTCGTCAGGTGTTCGACTTTCAACACTGGCGTGCCTCCGGCTTGTCATGTTCGCCAAGAGGAGAGAAGCGTGCTTCTCTCCTCTCGGCGAACAGTGTGGTGCTGCTACTTCACGTACTGGCTGAGGTCAATACCTGAAGCCTCCAGGTACGAACGGAACACGTCGTAGGCAGTGTCATCAACCGGCACGACTCCGCCAATCTGGTACAGGTCGTTGAGGGCCGTCTTGCCATCTTCGGTATCAGCGATCTTCACCATCGCAGCCGTGATCTGGTCGCGCAGATCCTGTGGCAGGTCCGGAGCATACGACATGTTGTCGTTCGGGATGATGGCCTCGGTCTGGTAGATCACCACGACCTTGTCCGTCACGTCCGGGTGGTCGTCGGCGATGTTGGAGCGTGCATCGACGTAGGTGGGTCCGTAGTCGCAGATGCCGCCGTCATAGAGTGCCTGGACCGTCTGGGTGTGACCGCCGGTGAACACAGGATCGGGGATATCAGCGTCCGTCAAACCAGCCTTCTTGAGGAAGATGAGCGGAATCACGTATCCAGAAGTCGACTCGGGGTCGGCGAAGCAGGCCACCTTGCCCTTGAACTGCAGCAGCGTATCCAGTTCCGCCTCTGTCCCGGGCTGATCAGGCGCCGGGGTGAACCCGGAATCCACATTCGCGAGGAACTGTGAGCCGTAGTGGTCAGAACCAAAGCGGTTCGTGATCAGGGCAACATCCGCGTATCCCTTCTGGTGGGCGAGGATGTACGCGAAGGTAGCCATCCAACCGATCTGTGCGTTTCCGGAGCCCATGGCCTCCGTGAGGGCAGCGTATGACGTCGGGACCACGCCCTTGAAGGTCAACCCGGTTTCTTGCGAAAGCAGGTCGAGGAGCTCCTGGCCGCCGGCTGTGATTTCCTGGGATGTACCCGAGGGCTCGAAGGCGACCACGATCGGGTTATCGGGCGTTCCGTACTCCACCATGGCCTCGGTAGTGGTGGTCATGGCCTCGGTAGTGGTGGTCATGGCCTCGGTTGTGGAGGTCATGGCCTCGGTTGTGGTTGTTGCTGCCGTCGTGGTGGTTGCACTGCTGCCGCACGCAGTGGCGATGAGTGCGAATACCGCGACGAGCAAGAGGAATCTCCAGCTCTTCATTCCGCCCTTCCTTACTCGTTGATGAGTTACCAGTCGCGGAGAGCCGCGACGCACCCTTGATCGTAGTCGAGCCAGATGTCCGGTTCTATTCCGTGAGGTTGCGAACAAGTGTCCTGAAGCCGTCCCAGGTGCGGATGTCCACACTTCCCGCAACCGGGTCGTTCCATGGGCGGATGAAGCGGCAGACGGTGGCGTCCGCACGGTTGCGAACAAGGGATTCGATCTGGTGTGGCGCATCGTCGAGATAGACGTCACAGGCGACAGTCCACTTGTCTTCGATGATGTGTACCTCGCGTGTTGGGATGCGCCGATCGGCGAGCCAGGCGAACGTGTCGTGGACCGCCCAGCCCGGCTTGGAGGTGATGATGACGATCTTGTGACCTGTTCCCGAGAGGGCGTTGAGCGCCTCCACTGCACCGGCGTAGGTGTCGAGGTGCCGAAAGACGGAACCACCTCCGTGTCCGGCAGCCCACGTCCAGAACTCACGGTTGTCGCGGAAGTGGGTGAGCGTGTGGAGCCCATCCCACGTCTGGACGGCGTCGACCGGGACCTCGCCGTCGAACTCGGCGTTGTAGCGGGTGATCCAACCAGCGTTGAAGTCGGCGACGACTCCGTCGAGGTCGATTCCAAGGCGGAGGGAACGCATGGCCACAAGGGTAGAGAATTCCCTTGAGCGAGCCAGTTCGCTCAAAGGACCGCACTTCGTATCTAGTAGGCGATCACGCGGCGGTCACGACCGCGGGGCAAGCTGAAGGCAGGCACCATCTACGTTGGCGGGACCGACCCTGGGTCGAGCAATCAGCTCGATGCCCCCCCAACACTCGGCCTTCGGCCTCGCGGGGGAGGAAACCACCTTGTAGGGGCCGACTTTCGCTCGGCCCCTACAAGGTTTGTACCAGCGCGACGATCTCCGGGAGGCGGTGAGAGAGGATCTTGCTCGCGATGAAGAGGCCGACGCCGTACACGATCGCTCCCCACAGCAGAGAAGCGGCTGTCGCGATCCACGGGGACAGCGCCTGACTGAACGAGACGACCAGTGCGAACGCCGAAACCGACGGGGTCAGGAGCAGAACGATGACGAAGAACGACGCCACCTGCGCTCCAACGGACAGGCACCCCTGCTCGGACGCCTGGGCGAACATGTCGGTTCCAACGTTCGGGAGTCGAAGCGGTGCGAGCACGGACACGATGTTCCCGACGGCGAGCTGACACGCCACGGCGGTCACGGCGAGAGGAGGAATGACACCGAGCACCTCCCAGCGTCCCGAAACGGCCGCGAGCATCACGGAGAGAGCTGCGGCCTCGGTGAGGATCGCTGCGGACGTCGCGAGGTTCTTGCCGAGAATCATCTGCGTCGGCTTGGCAGGCAACGCGAACAGAAACGATGCCGCGTTGCGTTCCCAGCCGAACTGATTCAGCGCGACTGGAAGTCCGACGAACACAACGACGAGGGGTCCGAGCAGAGGAAGCCAGGGGCTGAGGCGAAGCTGTGTGAGCGTCGCAGTTCCGACGAGCACCGACGCCACGATCACCCCGAGGAAGATCACTGCTCCGGTCCATACCATCCGTTGCCGTGGGTCTCGAAGGTAGAACCGGAGTTCCTTGCGAGCAATGAGAACCGGCACCGACCAGCCAGGCAGCCTTGTGAGCCCATGCCCGTTCTTCCTGGCCGTCGAGATGGCCGTGCTCTCCGGGAGTGTTGTGAGTTGGTCGATCAGCACGTTCCAGGCACCGGCGATCACGACAATCCACGCGATCGAAATCACCAACGAACCGAGCGCCGTCACCCAGTGTCCGAGTCCGGCCTCGGAGATGGCGCGTTGAGCGGCAACAGGTGGAAGCCACCAGCCGGCGGTCGAGAGGGGGTGTGCTGTCAGCGATCCGGACAGGCCCAGCTGGTTGACGGTGTGATCGAGGATCTGCTGAAGGGCGAACCCGACCACACCGAGCGAGCCGACGAAGGCCATGGCAAGATCCCTGCCCCTCCGTCCTCGGAGAATCCTGGTGACGAGGCCGGAGAACGTACGGCCGCTGACGATCATCAGCAAGAGGAGCGAGATGGCTGCGAGCCAGGCGATCGGCGAGGTGGGAGCGTACAGGCGGAGGTCGGCGACCAGCAACACGAGGGGGACGAGCAGCGTGGGTGTGATCAGAGCCGCTGCCGTCAACCCCATCATGAGCTTGCCTCGCGTGATGGGTGCAAGCGAGAAGCGAGCAGGATCGAGGGTCTCGTCGAGCGGAAAGAGCAGCACGGGGAGTGTGGTCCATCCGAGCCACGCGAGAAGCGCGGCCCAATAGCCGTACTCGATACGTGCCGTGCCCGAAAGCGACATGACGGTGGCGGTGAAGTGATCCGACAGCCAAAACGACGCCCACACGATGAGGATCAGGACGAGAGGGAAACCCACGCTTCGCTGGCGATCACGACGAAGCCCATTGACGAGGAGGCGCCACTTCAGCCAGACGAGTCGGTCAACCACCGCAACCCCTCACCCAGATCCTCCGCTCCGACAGCGCTCATGAAGGCGTCCTCCATCGTCCCGTGCCTTGCCTTGAGATCCGCGGGGGTCGACTCGGCGACGAGGCGACCGTGGAGCATGATCCCCACCTTGGTGCAGAGCCTCTCGACGAGGTCCATCACATGGGATGAGAAAACGATCGTTGCACCCTGAGCCGTGTACGTCTGGAGTAGCCGCCGGATGAGCCTCGCAGAGACGGGATCGACTCCTTCGAACGGCTCGTCGAGGAAGAGCACCGGCGGAGCGTGGATCACTGCCGCAGCGAGCGCCAGCTTCTTGCGCATGCCCCGTGAGTAGTCGGCGACGAGGACGGATGCTGCGTCCTCGAGGTCGAGCAGGTGCAGCAGCTCGTCCCGACGTTCGCGCGTGTCCACCTTGCTGAGGTGGTGGATCGCGCCGGTGAAGTCGAGGAGCTCCGAACCGGTCAGCCGGTCGTAGAGGTTGAATTCCTCGGGAAGTACGCCGACTCTTCGCTTCACTTCTATCGGCTGCCGCCACGTGTCGAACGAGCCAATCCCCGCCGAACCGGCGGTCGGGCGTAGCAGTCCGACGATCATCTTGATCGTTGTGGTCTTTCCGGCGCCGTTTGGCCCGAGGAGGCCGTAGAACTCCCCCGGTTCGATGGAGAGGCTGACGTCGTCGACTGCAGTCTTCTTGCCGAAGCGCCGTATCAGGCCGCGTGCCCACACGGCAGGCGGCGAAGTCGGGTCGTTGGTGCGAGTTATATCCACTGAACTCCTGTGACATAGCGTATCGGTCCGAGGGCCCGGGTACTTGACCACGCCGGGACGCCTGTCTCACACCCCCGCTACTATCGCGCGCAGTGGAGTATCAGGCGATCTATCGCACCTACCGGCCCCAGCAATTCTCCGAAATCATCGGCCAAGATCACGTCACGGGCACGCTGTCGAGGGAAGTCACAGAGGGGCGGGTTGCGCACGCCTACCTGTTCGCCGGACCTCGTGGCACGGGCAAGACGAGCACGGCGAGGGTGCTCGCGAAGGCGTTGAACTGCCCTGATCGGTCGCCCGACGGCGAACCGTGCGGTGTGTGTGAGTCGTGCGTTGCGATCGCCGAAGGCTCGTCACTGGATGTGATCGAACTCGACGCCGCCTCCCACAACAGCGTGGAGGACATCAGGGAGATGCGAGTCAGCGTGTCGACCGTCGCGTGGGGTGGTGGTGCACGACGGGTGTTCATTCTCGACGAAGCGCACATGCTCTCGAAGGCTGCCGGGAATGCGCTCCTGAAGACGCTCGAGGAGCCGCCCGAGCACGTCCACTTCGTTCTTGCAACCACCGAGCCGTACAAACTGCTCGACACGATCCGGAGCAGGACCCAGCGTTTCGACTTCAGACAGGTCCCGGTGGAGGTGCTCGTCGCGGAGCTCAAGAGGATCGGCGACGCCGAGGGGTACGAATCCGACACTCTCGCGTTGACGACCATCGCGCGGAGGGCTACCGGTTCCGTCCGAGATGCGCTGAGTCTGCTGGAGCAGGTCGCGGCCCTCGGCGAGCAGCATGTGACGGTTGACGGCGTCAACAAGGCACTGGGGCTCGCCGACTCCGAGGCGTTCGCGAGTCTGGCGTCAGCGATCGTCCAGCAGGACGCGAAGGGCGCTCTGGAATTGGTCGCCGCCCTTTCATCAGAGGGGGTGGACCTTCGCAGATTCGTCGGTGAGGCGATCGCGTCGTTCAGGGGGGTGTTCCTCGCCCACTATGCGCCGAACCTCGCCGAGGTTGTCGACGAGCCCGAATCCACTCTGGAGACGTGGCGTACATTGGCCAGGACGCTGCCGCCGGCCGAAGTGCTTCGCGCCATCGATCAGCTTGGCGAGGCCCTGGTACGTCTGCGAGAAGGTCGAGAGGATCGACTGATGCTCGAGTTGACACTGCTGAAGTTGACCCGACCGGAGACCAGTCCCGATGTTGCCTCGATCGGGGTACGGCTGGACAAAGCGGAGCAGACACTCAAACGCATGGCAAGAGAACCTCACCCACAGGTGAGTCCTGAGCCCCGCACAGAGCCGGTTCGGGCCTCACCAACGGGAGACACGAACGCGCCAGAGAAGAAGCGATCCCAGACGAAGGAGCCCGAGCCGGCGGCCGGAAACACGGCTCCGTCCGGCGACGCGACGCCACCCGACCGGCCGGTCGAGCCGCCGCCGTCGCTCGACGCGCTGACCATCGAGGAGTTCGAGGCCGTGTGGCCGGCACTCGTCGGCTCGGTGAGGGATGAACTCGGACCGAGACGACTCGCGATGTTCAGAGAGGCGAGTCCAGGGCATGTCGAGGGAACGACGGTCGTGCTCGTGATCCCCGAACACCTTGCGTTCCACTTGGCGCAGATCAACGATGATCCCGCTATCGCGAGAATCGTCGCCGACCGAGCCTCCGAGCTGCTTGGCGGTTCCGTTCATGTCGTGTTCCGATCCGCGAGCGCGCCGCAAGAGGATGGTGGTGAGGACAGAGCGCCGGACAGACGCGAACTAGAGGAAGGATCGCCCGCAACCGACCCGGCGGCGCTCGTCGAAGGGCTCCTCGGTGGTCAAGTGATCGACGACCTGCCCTGATACCCTGGTACGCATGGGAATGCGACCACAGGACATGCGCAAGCTCCTTCAGCAGGCGCAACAGATGCAGGAGCAGATGGCCGTCGTACAGCAGCGGCTCGCCGAGACGGAGTATGAGGGAACCGCGGGTGGCGGAGTAGTCAAGGCGAAGGTGACGGGAGGGGGCTCGGTGGTGTCGGTGGACATCGACCCCGCGGTGATCGATCCCGACGACGCCGAGATGCTCGGTGATCTTGTCGTAGCTGCCGTGAATCAGGCCCTCGAAGCGGCCTCCGGAGCCGCGCAGGAGCAGATGGGGGATGTCACCGGCGGCGGCTTGGGCAACCTGTTCGGCTGATGTTCGCCGGCCCTGTCCAACGCGTCATCGACGAGCTCGCCCGGCTTCCGGGGATCGGAAGGAAGTCGGCCCAACGTCTCGCCTTCCATCTGATGGCGACCGAAGAAGCAGACGCCCAGCGCCTCGCCCACTCGATCATCGACATGCGAGCACAGGTGCATGCGTGCAGGCGATGCTTCAACGTGGCGGCAGGCGAGGAGTGCGCGATTTGCCAGGATACGAAACGAGATCCGTCGGTGTTGTGCGTCGTCGAGAGACCCCAGGACATCGTGGTGATCGAGAGGACGCAGGAATTCCGAGGTCGCTATCACGTGCTCGGCGGAGCACTGTCGCCGATCTCCGGGATCGGCGTGTCGCAGCTTCACATCGCGGAGTTGCTGGAACGAGCTCCTACGGAAGGAGTCGAAGAAGTGATCGTCGCCACCAACCCCACCGTCGAGGGCGACACCACCGCGATGTACCTCGCGCGGGAACTCAAGGCACTCGGTGTCCGTGTCACGCGGCTCGCGAGTGGCCTCCCCGTAGGTGGTGATCTGGACTACGCAGACGAGCTGACGCTCGGCCGGGCGCTCATCGGTCGGCGCGAAATGCTCTGAATCCCCCACAAAGCAGGGGGAAACGGGTAGATTCTCGGTGTCGTCGGACGCGACGATCAGCTGTACGAGCGCCCGAAACGAGCGGCGCGTGAACGAGGGAGAACTCGTGAACAAGAAAGAGATGGCCGAGAAGCTGGCCAACAAGACCGGTCTGACGAAGACCAAGGCTGCAGAGGTGATCGAAGAGATCTTCTCATCGAAGCCAGGTGAGGGCATCATCGCCGTCGAGCTGGATGCAGGCCGCAAGGTCGAGATCGCCGGTTTCGGCAAGTTCGGCACTCGGAGTCGCTCTGCCCGCAAGGGGCACAACCCCGCCACAGGTGAAGAGATCACCATCGCTGCCACCAAGTACGCCTTCTTCAAGCCGGCCACCGGCCTCCGCCGTCGCGTCGCGGAGTAGTCAACCAGCGGTGCACGTCGTCTGGGATTGGAATGGCACGCTGCTCGATGATCTCGACCAGGTGATTGCCGCTGTCAACGCAACACTGGGAGAGCTGGGTAAATCCCCGATCTCCGTAGCCACGTACGGGGCGCACTACCAGCGCCCCGTACGTCGTTTCTACGAGTCGCTGTTGGGGAGGGCCGTTCCCGACGACGAGTGGAACCTCATCGATCGGCTGTTCCACGACGCCTACCGGTCGCAGCTTCCAGACGTCTCGCTCGCACCGGACGCGACCAAAGCCCTTCAAGCAGTCGACGCTGCGGGGCACACTCAGTCGTTGCTCTCGATGTTGCTCCACGATGACCTCGTGAACATGGCATCGGCGTTTGGAGTCGACCGATTCATGCGTCGAGTGGACGGCCTCAGAGGCGCCAGAGGGGTACAGAAACAGGCATCACTCGAAGACCACATCGAGGCCTTGGGTGTGCCGAAGAAGGGCGTTGTGATCATCGGTGATGCTCTGGACGACATCGCCGCTGCTCGGGCCGCAGGAACCCGTTGCGTCATGTATGACCGAGGGACCTTCCCGCGCGAGCAGATCCGACAGGCAGGTGTGCCGACTTCCTCGAGCCTGATGGGGGCCCTAAGGGCCGGGGGAGTGATCTAGCGCGGGCTCTGCCTAGCTCAATGGGACTCTGCTCAGCTTCTCCAACTTGGCCAGGTTGTGGTCGGTCTTCACGTACCGAACGGCGCCGGTCTTCGAGCGCATCACGACCGAGTGGGTCGTGGCTCCATCGGCGTAGAAGTGGACACCATCGAGGAGCTCGCCGTCGGTCACGCCCGTGGCGGCGAAGAACGCATTGTCGGAGTTCACGAGATCCCTCGTGGTCAGCACGCTGGAGATGTCGAGTCCATTCTCGAGCGCGTAGACCCTCTCCGATTCGTCCCTCGGCCACAGTCTGCACTGAATCTCCCCGCCGAGGCATGTGAGCGCCCCGGCGGCGATGACCGCTTCCGGAGAACCACCGATCCCGATGAGTACGTCGATGCCGGAATCCTCCTCGGCGGTCGCGATCGCGGCCGACACATCGCCGTCGGTGATGAGCCTGATCCGGGCACCCGCTTCACGAACCGCGTCGACGTATCGCAAGTTGCGGGGGCGATCCAAGATGATGACCGTCAGGTCGTTGACGTCCTTGGCGAGTGCATTTGCGATCTGGCGAAGATTGTGGGCAACCGGTGCGTCGAGATCGATGGTGCCGGCGGCACGAGGTCCGACGGCGATCTTGTCCATGTATACGAGGCTGCCAGGCGCGTACATCGAGCCGGCCTCGGCCATAGCGATCACCGCCAACGCGCCGGGCATGCCACCGGCGGTGAGACGTGTGCCGTCGACCGGGTCGACGGCTACGTCCACCTCGAGCCCAACTCCGGAGCCCACCTTCTCGCCGTTGAACAACATCGGGGCGTTGTCCTTCTCTCCCTCTCCGATGACGATCGTTCCGGTGATCGCGACGGTCGACAGCACCGCTCGCATGCCGTCGACTGCCGCCTGATCGACACGGTCCTTGTCGCCGCGTCCCTGCCAGCGAGCGGCGGCCATGGCTGCCACCTCGGTGACACGAACGAGGTCGAGGGCGAGGTTGTGATCTGGAGCTTCGGTCATGACGGGAAGACCCTCATGATAAGAGCGTCTCCTTGTCCACCACCACCGCAGAGTGTGGCAGCACCAATCCCGCCTCCCCGAGAACGAAGGGCATTGATCATGGTGACCGTGATACGTGCGCCGGTTGCTCCAAGTGGATGACCGAGCGCGACCGCGCCTCCGTTGACGTTGACGGTCGCATGATCGAGACCGAGCATGCGAGCCGACCAGATCGCGACTGAGGCAAACGCTTCGTTGATCTCCACCAAGTCGAGGTCGTCGATGCCGAGCCCCGCGTTCTTCAGTGCCACGGAGAGGGCTTCCGCCGGCCGCTCGTGGAGAGAGGCGTCGCGCCCTCCGATCTGTCCATACGCAAGGATCTCAGCGAGGATCGGGAGGCCGGCGGCCTCGGCGGCCGACCGGTTCGCGACGACGAGCGCCGCTGCACCGTCAGAGATCTGCGACGCGTTTCCTGCGGTAGTCGTCCCGCCGGGTGTGAACGCCGGCCGGAGCTTCGCAAGTCCCTCTATGGTGACGTCCCTGCGGATCCCCTCGTCTTCGGTGACGACGATCGGCTCGGCCTTGCGCTGAGGCACCTCCACCGGAACGATCTCGCCGTCGAACGCCCCCGAATCGGTCGCTGCGGCCGCACGCTGGTGGCTCGCTACCGCCCACTCGTCCTGCTCCTCGCGGCTGATCCCCAACTCGGTGCTCTTGGCATCCGACGACTCCCCCATGATGCAGTGGTCGAAGCTGCACCAAAGGCCGTCGTGCAGCATCGCGTCGACGAGCTTCGTGTCGCCCATGCGTGCACCCCAACGCACATCCGGCGCGATGAATGGCGTGTTGGTCATGGACTCCATGCCGCCGGCGAGGACGAACGTCGACTCACCAAGCCGAATCGACCGATCCGCCATGGCGATCGCCGCCATGCCAGAGAGGCACACCTTGTTGATCAGCGTAGATGGGGCCGTCATCGGCACTCCCGCCTGCGCAGCAGCCTGCCTTGGGGTGATCTGGCCTTCCCCGGCGAGCAGCACCTGTCCGAAGATCACCTCGTCTATGCGATCGGGGGCGATTCCCGATCGATCGATCGCACCTCTCATGGCGACGCTCCCAAGCTGAACCGCCCTGAGGGGCTTGAGTGCTCCTGCGAATCTCCCCTGTGGCGTTCTGGCGATTCCCGTGATCACGGCACCCATTCCAGGCTCCTTGTTGGCTGCCATCGAATCGTACTCCAGGTAGGCTGCGCGCCGTGAAGGCGTACAACCTCGATCATGTTGCCCTTGCCGTCGACGATCTCGACGGGACCATCGCGAGTTTCCGGACACTGTTCGGTGTCGAACCCATTTCCCGCGAGGTGGTGGGAGAACAGGGCGTCGAGGAGGCGATGATCCCCGTCGGGGGATCAAATCTGCAGCTTCTGTCGCCGCTCTCGGAGGACAGTCCGGTTGGTCGATTCCTCCAGCGACGCGGGGAAGGGCTCCATCACGTCGCCATCGCTGTCACGTCGATCGACGACGCACTAGAGCATCTGAAGTCCAGCGGTGCCAGACTCATCGACGAAGAACCCCGTATCGGCGGTGGTGGTCATCGCATCGCGTTCGTGCATCCGGCGACGCTTGCCGGTACGCTCATTGAGTTGGTAGAGATCGATGAACACTGACCTCGACATCGCAGGCGGAGCAGGGCCTCTCGAAGCGGCCGCGATAGCGGCCGTTGTGCAACAAGTCCTTGCAGAGGAGGAACTCGCAGCCGCGTTGCCGTCCACACAGCGGTTCGAGAGCAAATGGGTGCTGTCGGCCCGCACCGAACCTCCGCTGTGACACTCAAGCAAGGAGAACCGTCCTGCCCGTTTCACACATGCGTCCACCGAGAATCCTGGTAGCCGAAGACGATCGCGTCGTGTCGACGCTCGTTTGCCGGAGCCTCGAAGCATCAGGCGCAGAGGTGATCGCTGCGTATGACGGCCTCGATGCCTTCGAAGCGGGCAAAGAGCACGATTTCGACATTGCGTTGCTCGATCAGGTGATGCCCGGCCTGCTTGGCGCCGAGGTCCTTCAACGGTGGAGTGAGGAGGGCGTTCGGCTCCCTGTCATCATGATCTCGGGTCTCACCGACCAGGAAGACATCGTCGCCTGCCTCGAGCTTGGTGCCGTCGACTTCGTCCGAAAGCCCTTCAACGTGCGGGAAGTGCTCGCACGGGTGGGAGTTCAGCTCCGTGCCGTCGGGCTGGCGCTGGAAGGCTGAGTAGGCCGATTCCTCAATCCGACCGGGTTCCGTGCCGACATCAGTAGGGATGAAGGATGGTTTGTGAACCCGGAGATGCTGCCGGGGCTGTTGGCAGCTGTTGCGGTGTCTGTGTTGATGGCGCTGTGGCTCCTCGCGAGCAAGCTGGTCGGGCACTTGAAGCGGAGATTCGACCAGATCCGGAGGGCGTCCTACATAGGGCTCCTGAGCGAGGTCGCCACACGTGCCGGATATCCGGTCGACATGCTGCGCTCGTGCGCCGAAGATCGTGTCTTCCTCGACACCCTCATGGACTTCGTCGATCTCGTTCAGGGATCCGAAAGGGCCAACCTGCTGCGCGTCGCGCGAGACCTCGGCATTGTTGGGCGGTTCGTTGCGGATCTCGGCTCTCGAAATCGGGAGCGACGCGTTTTGGCAGCTCGCGCACTCGCCGAACTCGGGGACCCTCGTACGGCGGATGCGCTGCTGCGGACGCTGTCCGATCGCGTTCCAGAGGTGCGAATCCAAGCCGCCGATGCGCTCGCACAGCTCAAGGAAGTACGGGCCATCGAACCCCTCATCGGGCTCCTCGAAACGGAAACCGAGTGGAATGCGAATCGCATCGCCGATGCACTCGTCAAGCTCGGATCGCCTTGTGTTCCCGCGCTCTCGAGGCATCTGATCATGTCCTTCGTGGGACCGGAATCCGGACGAGAGTCGCTCGTTGCGCGGGTGCTGGGTGCCATCGGAGATACGGCGGCAGAACCTGCGCTGATGCGAGCTCTCCAGGAGGGCACCGACGAGGTGCGGATCCGCTCTGCTGCCGCGTTGTACAGCGCAGGGAGCCAGGCGTCCCTGTCCGCGTTGGTGCGTGCCGTCCGAGATCCCGTATGGGAGGTGCGAGCGCAGGCGGCACGGGCCCTGGGCGGCTTGATGGATCCTGGGGCGATTCCGACGCTCCGAGTCGCTCTCGAAGATCCTGAGTGGTGGGTGCGGAGGAACGCGGCTCTGGCGCTCGAAGCGATGCCGGGAGCGTTGGAGCCGATTGGCGCCGCGCTCGACAACGGGGTCACGGCTGTTGCCGATGCCTCAGGGGAGGTCCCGGGAAGCCGTACGGAGAGCGCTTCGTGAGCTTCATCGAGATCTTCAACCTCGTCGTGATTCTCTACTACATCGCGATGGAACTTCAGCTGGTGTTCCTGGCGCTCGTCTCGTATCGGGTGCTGCGTGTCGAGCAATTCACGTCCCGGTTCGGGCGCATTCAGGACATGCTGTCGTCCGACACGACCCCACCTGTGTCGGTCATCATTCCCGCCTACAACGAGGGGGCCGGCATCGTCGAGTCGGTGCGCTCCATTGTCATGCTGAAGTATGCGAAGAAGGAGGTCATCGTCGTGAACGATGGAAGCTCCGACGACACGCTTCAGCGCTTGATCGGCGAATTCCGCATGGAACCGATCGACCTGCCCTATCGGTCCTTCCTCGAGACCCGGCCGATTCGCGGTATCTACCGTTCCACGCTCCCACTGCCGATCATCGTCATCGACAAGGAAAATGGTGGCAAGGGCGACGCCATCAACGCCGGCATCAACGTATCCAGGTATCCGTATGTGATGGGCACGGACGCCGACATCGTGCTTGACGAGGAATGCCTGCTGCGGGCATCACGACACTTCGTGGAGGACAGAGCCAGAACGATCGCGGTTGGAGGGAACATACGCCCCATCAATGGATGTGAGGTTCGGCGGGGGAGAGTCACCGGTGTTGCACTCCCGAAGCGTCCGCTCGAGATGGCGCAAGTCATCGAGTACATCCGATCGTTCCTCGGCGCGCGACCCGCTTGGTCCTCTATGGGTTCTCTGCTGATCGTGTCGGGCGCGTTCGGAGTCTTCAACAAGGACGCGGTCATCGAGGTCGGTGGCTATCGACGAGACCACCTGGGTGAAGACATGGAACTGACGATGCGGCTTCACCGGCACTTCCGCAAGAAGCGCGTTCCCTACCGAATCGTGTACGCACCGGACGCTGTCGCATGGACGGAGGTTCCGACCGACAGTCACATCCTGAGGAATCAGCGGATTCGGTGGCACCGAGGACTGATGCAGGTCATGTGGCAGTACAAGGCCATGTTCATGAATCCGCGGTATGGGGTCGTGGGCCTCGTGGGGTGGCCGAGCTTCGTGGCGTTCGAGTTCGGAGCCCCGTTCATGGAGTCGATCGGCTGGATCGTGATCCCGTCTTCGCTGGCAGTGGGCGCGCTTCGGTACGACATCGCGATTCCCCTCATGCTCGTGGCGCTGGCGATCGGAGCTGCGAACTCCCTCGTCGGGCTCATCCTCGACGAACGGTTCGGCTACTACGAGGGGCCGGGAGCGACATGGCGGCTCCTTTCGTATTCGGTGCTCGAACAGCTCGGACCGAGGCAGCGTACGGTGTGGTGGCGGGTTCGGGCGATGTTCTGGAATCCCAAACGGAAAACGTGGGGTGACATGAAGCGCACCGGTGTCGGCAACCTGTCCGGGCAGCGCTCAGCTGGTTCGTCGGAGGAGATCCATGAGCTCGCGACCGCCGAACAGCCGAGATAGGCCCGTGTAGACGGCTGCCACGACGATCGCTCCCGCACCGATGGCCGCCAGCGATGCCCCGACACCAGGCACCTCGGATCGAATGATGAGCCGGACCGCGCCCCAGGTGGCGTAGCCGGCGACGATTCCAGCCGCGATGCTCCTCCACCATGTGGCGGCGATGGGACGCCACGACGTCGTGCCGAGATGCCACGCGATGGCAAGTCCGATCGAATAGACGATGATGGAAACGCTGCTTGCGAGCGCGATGCCCTCGATGCCCCACGTGTGGAAGAACCAGAAATACAGAGGGATGGCGACAACGGTTGCCGCGGTGCCGATCCCGACCGGCATCCACATTCGTCGCTGGGCATAGAACGCCCTCGCGTAGAGCTGGTGAGACGCCCAGAAGGGGATACTCAGCGAGTAGATGACGAGCAGGCCTGCCGCGATGACGGTGTCGTCAGGTCCGAAGCGGCCGCGCTGAAACGCGAGCCTGACAGCGGGCAGTGCTGCCCCGGCAACTGCCGCGGTTGCACCGCATCCCACGAAGATCCCATATCGCAGGGCCCGTGTGATCGTCGCGTCGAACTCGGCCCGCCGTCCCTGGCTGAAGAGGCTCGCCAGGAACGGGTATGCGGCGACTCCGGCAGCCTGGGCGATCATGCCGACCGGCAGCATGTTGAGGCGCCGGGCGTAGGCGAGGAGTCCGGTCGCGCCGGTTTCTGCGAGTTGGCCGAACACCTTGAGGAGCTGCTCATCGAGGACTGCGACAGACTGGCCAAGCATCAACGGGAGCGCAAGGAGGAGGTACTCCTTCAATGCAGGATGGTTCCACGGAACACTCCGCTCCCATCGAAGGCCCAGCCTGCGTGCCCCGTACCACTGGAGCCCGAGGTTGCCGATTGCCGCTCCGGCGAGTGCTCCCCACACGAAGCCGTCAGCGGAGGCACCGGATGCGGTCGCGAGACCGCCGACGATGATCGCCACGTTGTACACGATCGGTGCCAGCACGGGTATGAGGAACCGCTTGTGGGTGTACTGGACCGCCATGAAGAGCGAACCGAGCACGAAGAAGACCTGAGCGGGGAACACGATGCGCATCAGGTGGGCGAGCTGGTCCAACTCCGGCGCAGCGAACTCACGGAACACGGCGCCCACGATTGGCCGTGCGAGCACCATGGCCATCATCGTCAGGGCGACCATTGCGATGGCGACGGGTCGAATCACTGCGGTGAACGACCTCCACTCCTCTCGTTCGTCGTCCAAATGGCGGGTGAGGATCGGGATGAGCGTGATACTGAGGAAGCCGCCGGCCATCAGATAGAAGAGGATGTCGGGGATGGTGAAGGCGTCCTGGAAGAGGTCCGCCTGGCGGGTGGTTCCAAGGATTGCCGCGAGGGCCATCGTTCTGAGGAACCCCAGGAGTCTCGAGCCGAGGATTCCCACCGACACGATCAGTGCCGCCTTGCCGAGCCGGGTCATGGTCGAGCCGCCCGCAGTTCCTCCAGGACCTCGCCCGGCACCCGCAGATCTCCATGGCCAATCCCGACGGACACTCCGGGACGATAGGTGCCGTGGTAGTCGGACCCTCCCGAGGGGATCAATCCGTGACTCCGCGCGATCGACGCAAGATCGAGCCGCTCGTCCGGCGTGTACTCGGCGTAGTACGCCTCCAACCCCACCAGGCCGGTCGCGTTGAGATGGCGGAGGGTCGACGCGTACTCGGTCGCCGAGTTGAGGCCAAGGGTGTGGGGGTGTGAAAGGATGGGAACGGCCCGCGACTCGAGCGACAGGCCAATTGCCTGTTCGGGTGTCAAGCGGAAACGCGAGACGTAGGCGGGCTTGCCGGTTCCGAGCAGATCGCCGAAGGCGCGGTTCGGGGTCTCGACGACGCCTTTGTGGACGAGCACCGCAGCGATATGGGGCCGGCCGACCAGTCCTGTGCCGGCCTCGGCGGAGATCTCCTCGTACGTGATGTCGATGCCGAGATGTTGGAGCTGTTCGACGATGCGCCGGTTTCGGAGCTCGCGACCGGCACGGACTTCCTCGAGCGCATCCTGCAGGGGGCCCTGTCGAGGCTCCAGGAAGAGGACGATCATGTGCATCGCGCCGCGCGGCCACTCGCATGAGATCTCTACTCCGGGGACAACCTCGATCCCACCTGACGCATCGATTGCCTCCGGGATTCCTGCCAGGGTGTCATGGTCGGTGAGCGCCACGGCGGTGAGTCCCGCTGCGATTGCCTGGCGGACCACGGCTGCCGGCGAATCGCTGCCATCCGAGTAGTGGCTGTGCGTATGGAGGTCTACCGACATCGGGGTGAGGGTACCCGTCCGGGGTTCACGTTCCGGGGAGCGCCCAAGGGGTGAGGACGAGCGTCGTGGCGAGCGACGAAGTCGGTGTGACAACCACCCCCTGGACGACCATCCCCCCGTTGGTGCTGCCCGGAAGGAGTCCGGTGGTATTAGAGGTCGTCGTCGTGGTGGGTTCTGTGGTGGTGGTCGTCGAGGTTGTGAGTTCCGCGATGGTGGTCACCGTGGTGGTGGTCGATGCGTTCGATCGAGCGATCAGGTTCGAAATCGTGACGATGGCAGCGACGATCACTGCGAACCAGACCGCCTGGATGGCACGCCGTTGGATCAGCTTCAGACGGCGTGTCCGTTCCTCACGTTTCCGCTTCGCTGCTCGGTTCTGGCGTTGACGGTCCCGCTTGTCGCTTGGCATGACGCGGGGATGGTAGCTGCCTCCGAGGCTCAGTATCCGGGCCTCGGAGAGAGTGGCTCGAGCCTCGCTGCGCTCGGCCGTATCTCGTACCTGGTACATGGCCTGCAGTTGTCGGAGGTGGCGGGGCGAACCGTACGCGCAGCCACTCCGAACGCGTTGTCTCACGCCAGCGCGCGATACGGGGTACGAGGCACGGCTGGGTTGGGCTGCATATCGCACAGCCCAACCCAACCTGTTGGGTACACTCCGCGGACCTATGGCCCTCCATGTACAGAAGTTCGGCGGAACCTCCGTAGCCGACGCGTCCCGCATCAAGCGAGTGGCCGGGCGTGTTGCTGCAACGAAGCGAGCCGGCAACGAGGTGGTGGTGGTCGTGTCGGCGATGGGTTCGTCGACCGACGACCTGATCGATCTGGCCGACC
>Ga0315535_1000888_pt1 | contig 20580 bp, 19 predicted proteins | sample SalMarSW160220MG_2_FD_203092 | JGI IMG/M metagenome (GOLD analysis project Ga0315535, IMG submission 203092) | Salt marsh sediment microbial communities from the Plum Island Ecosystem LTER, Massachusetts, United States - Salt Marsh Sediment SW1602-20 ... | reverse complement strand
CGAAAGTCAAACTCATTGCGATCGATGAGATGCGTCACGCGGAGATGTTCGCAGAGAGGATCAAGGAATTGGGTGGGGAACCAACCGCGGATCCGTCGGGAAAAACTGTGAAGGGTCAGAAAGTGGATGCTGCCTTTATTTTTGATGCCGGCCTCGAAGACAATACCATCGACACCTATAATGAATTTCTCCTGGTGTGTAGGGAAAAAGGCGACAGCTCCAGCGTGAAACTCTTTGAAGCTATTATCGATGAAGAACAGATCCATTTCAATTATTTCGACAATGTCAGGGGCCACATCGAAAAACTGGGAGAAACCTATCTTGCCCAGATCGCCGGGACACCGTCTGCTACCGGCCTGGGAACGCAGGGCTTTGTGGCCAGGCAGGGCTCTGCGCCACCGCAAGGAGTTGCATAACTCAGGGGGGCAAAAAGTCACAATCTCCCTATCATTCATACCAGAGACAACGTTGCCCCCAAGTAGACGGCAGACAGGCGGAGCGGCTGTGAAAGATTCTTTCTGAAGCACATCTTCGCGCCACGTCCGCCTGCACACCGAGTGTCTGGATCTCTACTCTCAGGCTCTTCAAGATTTCAGCTTGCTCCGTCCGGATTCTGACCCATCCTTATATTCTTGAGAGATATCAAAAGCACCGTCGCAATGCGTTTGGACTTGTGATGTGGGGGTTCGATGCTTAAGTTACGGGCAGAAGACATCAAACACTCCATCACAAGGAGGTATGAAAATGAAACGGTTAAGAATTGCTTTGGGTTTGGGTTTGGCTCTATTGATTGTGGCAATGGCCGCACCAGCCTTTGCCAGTGCACCTGTTTGCGGCGGAACCTATGGACCCGGGTATTATCAGGGATACGGCCCGGGATACAGCACCCTGGGCCCCAATCAACGGAGCGAACTGGATCAACTGAATTATAGATTTTACAATGAGACGAGCGGCCTCCAAAATGAAATCTGGGTAAAGTCCGGCCAGTTGGATAGGCTGTTGCAATTAGCCAACCCTGATCCCGCAAAGGTCAAAGAGCTTCAAAAAGAGGTCAGCGGACTGAAGACCAAATTGGCCGAGAAGAGAGGTGAGTATAATCTCGAAGCCAAGAAGATCGATCCCGAGGCCCGCTTGGGCTCAGGATATGATCCGGGTTATGGTCCAGCCTACTGCTGGAACTATTAAAATCACGTCAAATCATGCAGCTCAGGGGGACCCAGCATGGTTCCCCGGCTGCTTTTTCTCATGGAAAAGCGGTCAAGTGCGCCAACATGCCATGGAGCGGGCAAACACCCGTCCGGACTTATTCCGCGAGAAAGATGATCGATTGTATTTCTCATTGGAAAACCTGCTCCTCAGGGACCGTCAAAGATCCCGCTCCGCGGGAGTCGGAAACCAAAGGCTATGCCGTATCGGAAACCAAGATGATGAAGTGATCTTGAGTTTGGAGTGAACTAAAGTGCCTAGAGTTAATGGAGAGTTTCGCTTTTCTATTCAATAGAATAGAAAGAAATTCCTCTCTAGACACCTTAGGCATTCCAGGTCATTATAGTCACTCTGGAGATACGGGAACAAACAAGCCCCTTCCAGGGGTAGCCCGAAGCCAGGCCCTCTGGACCCGGATTTTTAGTCCCGAAATATGGGGCGGCCGAGGAAGGAAGATAGATAGGAGAGCGAATGGCCCAATACGTCGGCGCTTTAGATCAGGGAACGACCAGCAGCCGGTTTATTATTTTTGGTCGTGATGGTCGAATCATTGGGATCGATCAGAAAGAACATGAACAGATTTTTCCAAAGCCGGGATGGGTGGAGCACAATCCAACAGAGATCTGGCAGAATACCCGGCACGTTATTCGCGGGGCGCTCGCCCATGCGAGGATTTGCGGCTCGGACCTGTCTGCAATCGGCATCACCAATCAGCGCGAGACTACGGTGCTTTGGGAAAAGACCACCGGTAAGCCGTACATGAATGCCATTGTCTGGCAGTGCACCCGTACGGACGAGATCTGCAAGCAATTGAGCAGGGAGCTGGGGCAAAACGGCCTTCGCAGCAAGACCGGACTGCCCATTGCGACTTACTTTTCCGGCCCCAAGATCAAATGGATTTTGGATAATGTCCCCGAAGCCCGATCGGCAGCCGAGAAGGGGGACGCGCTTTTCGGCACCATGGAGACCTGGATCATCTGGTGGCTTACGGGCGGACCGGACGGCGGCTCTCACGTGACCGATGTGACCAATGCCAGCCGGACACTGCTCATGGACCTTGAGACTCTGGATTGGGATCAAGAGATCCTTGAAGTCATGCGAATCCCGCCGCAGATTCTGCCCCGGATTGTGCCTTCCAGCGATAGCCTTCACTGGGGACAGACCCTGAAACGAGGTCCGTTAAATGCCCGGGTTCCGGTTTGCGGCGCCCTGGGAGATCAACAGGCAGCCCTGGTGGGACAGAGCTGCTTTCGTATCGGGGAGGCCAAGAACACTTATGGAACCGGAAGTTTTCTTCTTTTGAACACCGGCACCACACCGGTTTCTTCCAACCAGGGACTTCTCACCACACTGGCCTATCGGATCGGCAATGAGCGGCCGGTGTACTGCCTGGAGGGTTCCATCGCCATCACCGGTGCGCTTGTGCAGTGGCTGCGTGACAACCTCGGCCTCATTTCCCGTGCGTCCGAAATCGAAGCGTTGGCCAGAACGGTGGATGATAATGGCGGTGCGTATTTTGTCCCGGCTTTTTCCGGTCTGTTTGCCCCCTACTGGAGGTCAGATGCCCGGGGGGTCATTGCCGGCCTTACCCGGTTTATCAACAAGGGGCATATCGCCCGGGCCGTGCTGGAAGCCTGCGCGTATCAGACCCGGGATATCGTTGAGGCGATGAACATAGATTCCGGCGTGGCGCTCACCAGGCTTAAAGTGGACGGTGGTATGGTGGGAAACGACCTCCTGATGCAATTTCAGTCGGATATCTTGAATGTGCCGGTCATTCGGCCGACCGTCACCGAAACCACGGCCCTCGGCGGCGCCTATGCGGCCGGACTTGCCGTGGGATATTGGGAAAGCCTGGATGACCTCAGGCAGAACTGGTCTGTAAATAAAACATGGCATCCGGCTATGACGGATGAAGAGCGAACAGTGAAATACAGCGGATGGAAAAAGGCTGTTGAACGAACTCTCCACTGGGTGGAGTAAGGAAAAGGGGAAAAAGGGTGCAATTTCTTTTGCACTGTAAATGAAGGGTTACGTCGAAAAAGCTATTGATTTCGTTTCATTTTTTGTGAAAATCCTAAATTTCGTCAATTTTGGTTGCGCATCTGTTCTGCCTTCAGTGGCTGATAGCGTGGCCCTCTTGGCCACTTTAGGGTGCCATTTTACGCCTTACATGCCGTTTCCCGGCAAGAAACACAACCCCCTGAATCATGTGATTAAATACGCTGCCAGCGGATGCACAGCATTTCTCCTAACCTGAACTTCAGTCCACAGGATGGCCACAGTCCTGATATTGGCATGCCGGTTGCTCTATACCCATGTCAAGTGTCCGGTCATGAACGGCTTTTTGCCTGCGCGTCGTCTGGACACTCGACCCTGCCGGCGGGTCTCCGGTTTTACGATGCGCCGCCTGTGGCGGGACAGGGCAGCATCAGGCTGCGGGATCACGTGCGTGACGTAAACATCAATTCAGGAGGAGGTCTTATCATGAAAAGCAAACTCGGAAAATTGTTTTCAGGTTTCAAAAAGGGATGGCTTTTGCTGGTAATCCTGGTTCTGATTGTCCCCATTTCACCGGCAATGTCGAAACAGGTCAAGGTCAAAACCATGACCCGCAACCTGTATCTCGGTGCGGACATTTTCAAAATATTTAAAGCGGCCCAGGCTGACCCTGCATCGGTTCCAGATGCCGTTGCCGAGGTTTTTCAGACAATGCTCAACACCAACTTTTCCGCACGTGCGGAGGGTATTGCGGACGAGATAGCTCATGCCAAACCGGACGTGATCGGCCTGCAGGAAGTGTCGACTTTTTATATTCAGACCCCCGGCGATTTCGTGTTGGGGAACCTGGTTCAGGCTCATGATGTGGTCATTGACTTTTACGCTGTCCTTGATGCTGCGTTGAAAGCCCGAGGACTGTATTACGACGCTTTTATGAACACCACCGCCGATGTGGAACTGCCCATGACGGACGCAGCAGCCGGCTCGCCGTATTACCTCTCTGACGTGCGCATGGTAGATCATAACGTTGTCCTGGTACGGAAGGGTCATCCTGTTTCGAAGGTTTTCGCCGAAAATTATGCTCTCAATCTGAACATGAATCTTGGAGACGCTCCCGTTGAATTCACCCGGGGATTTCTTGTAGTCGATACTGAGATTAAAGGCGAAAGTTATCGTTTAGTGGATACGCATCTTGAGATAGAGAGTGACCCAGGCAGCATCTATAGGTACGTCCAATCAGTGCAAATGCAACAGCTGCTGGGTTATCTGGGAGGGCTAGCACTCTCTGACCCCAAGCCAATCATCATGGTCGGCGATTTCAACAGCTCTCCTGAAGATGTTCCCGGCACTTACGTGGATCCCAAGTATGGACCTCTCCCCTACGAGCCGCCTTATATGCGGGCCGTGGATGCAGGGTACCAGGATGCCTGGCTCCTGCAGAAAGAATATGACGAGGGCTACACCGACGGCTTTGATGAATATGTCAGCGATCCGAATGCTCAACTCACCGCCCGCATCGACTTTATCTTTTTAGATCCTTACGATCTGATGATACATAAAGTAAAATGTGACGTGGTCGGGGATGAGGTATCCGACATAGTGCCCAATCCTGATGATCCCGGGTCTTATCTCTGGCCGTCCGACCATGCCGGGGTGGTTGCAAAAGTCAAGTTCTCAACCCATAAATGAACTATATCAATACGAGAACGCTGAGGTGAATAACGTATTCGCCTCAGCGCATTCTGTCCGATTGTCGGCGTTCCGGCATTGACCGGGAAGCACAGGAAAGGAGCAAAGAGAATGATCGCCCGGGTTTGGAAGGGATGGACGAGCCTTGAGAATGCAGATGCCCACGAGAAACTGCTAGAGGACGTTGTCTACCCCGGACTCCAAGGAATAGGTGGGTATCGTGGCGGCTACATCCTGCGCCGGGACGGTAAAGAAGAAGCCGAATTCGTAACGGTCAACTTGTTCGAATCACTTGAAGCGGTGAAGGCCTTTGCCGGTTCGGAGTATGAGAGTCCGGTGTTTGAGCCGGAAGCGAGACGCCTTCTTTCCCGGGTGGAGCCCATTGCACGGCATTACGACGTGAGAAAAGCTCCCGGAAGCTGAAGACACAATTGAGACCTTCTTTCCATTTTGAATGAGAAATCATCGATGACTGTGAACGCTGCAGCTCGGCCTCCCTGTTCCGGTTTTTACAAAACTGCTAGTATGACCCCGCCAACACGTAAGCGAATTCAATCGCGCACTCTCCCAGGCACACGTGGAGAAGATATCAGCTCACCGCATCTTCTCGGGCATATGTAATCCCTTTACCAACAAGGGAGTAAAATTACCCACTGAAATTGGCGATATACGCATGCCCGGATTCAACAGCGTCTCGTTGCTCATATAACCTACTGTTTTGAAACGTTTTTTATGACCGTCAAAATATGGACAAGGCGGCATGAACTTTGCTCTATATCTACCATGAGAGTTCACGAGGAAGCTTCATTTTGTATAGCGAAGCATATAAAAGGAGGGTGCGATATGAAAAAAACTATCCTGTGTGCTGCAGCGTTGTTCCTTTTTCTCCCTGGAATTGCTGGTACGTCCAGCGCGGCGGATCAAGCGAATATCTTTGGTCTGGCGGTGGGAAATACCTGGACCTATCAGGGGATGGGAAATGAGGGTCGGTATACCGCGCACGATGAGGTTGTAACCACAGAAAATCATATGTCCAGAACAGTATATGTAGTCGAAAAACGGGAAAAAGGGGTGTGGAGAGAGACGCAGTGGCTCGAAAGAAAAGCGGGGGAGGTAAACTTGTGGGGAGGAACCGCTTATATTGACGGCGCTACATACACCATGCAGTTCTCGGCCGGACTTCTGCAGGCATGGTATCCGATGAATGTGGGTGAGTCGAAATTCACTGCCGCTACCTTGACAGTCGAGGAACTCCCCGACTATGTTGCTCACGCAAGCATGAAAGTCGATGTGGTCGACAAGAAGCGGGTCGCCCTCCCTTCCGGCCCGGTGACGGCCTATAAAATCCGGTATCAGATGCGGATATGGGGAAACGGTGCGGATAAGTCCGCAACTTTTAGACAATGGAGCGTTCCCTACCTGGGGTACGTGCAGTACATGGATCAGGACTCTAGCGCCACCTTATCATCGTGTTCCGTCAACGGGAAGAAAATTACTCAGGATACGGAGCGCGCCGACAACGGATTCAAAGGCCATGAAGAATTCCGCACATGTGGTATCGACCGTCAGAATGTAGCTGGCGCTTTCTGATCATCTTGAAATCTGCCTGCGGCGTGCCAGTGCCTGTGAGGAGGCTTGATGGCACGCCGCCATTTTCCTTTCTTCCACCTGCTGCTTCCTGCCGGCGATCCATCTTTCCTTCCAGGACATTTCAATCAGGCGGTCTGTGGTGACCTGCGGGTTGTCTTTAAGCGTATCTTAGACCCATCAGCTGCCCATTCTCCGTCAAGCCGGATACAGAATCCCGAAAAAGTAAAAGGCATTTAGAGGATAAAATGGAAAAATGCTTTGACAGGTTCGATAAACGTTCTTAGCATGACGATGAACGGAAACTGAGGCACTGTAATGCCAAGTCTTCTTCCTGAGTATCATGTTCTTCCAGACCATGGGTCGGTCGAGTCGATCCGAACCCTGCATCGTAAGTGGAGGGCGTTGGTACAACTGAGGAATGGTGACGACCGATGAAACTGTCTGCGGGAGTGGTGGTGGTCAGGAAAGAGGAGGAAACATGGAAGCATCTCTTCCTGAGGGCCTATAAGAACTGGGACTTCCCGAAAGGGTTGGTTGAAGAGAAGGAAGACCCCTTTGAAACGGCCAAGAGGGAGGTCCGCGAGGAAGCGGGCATCATCGACCTCCGATTCCGATGGGGCCGGGTTTTCAAGGAGACGGCGCCCTATTACAGTGGAGGGAAAAAAACGGCCAGATATTACCTTGCTGAGACCTCCGAAAGCGAAGTCCGCTTCTCCGTGAACCCCGAACTTGGACGGCCCGAGCACCATGAATACCGGTGGGCCTCCCATGCGGAGGTCAAAAGACTGGCGGCGAAAAGGCTGCTGCCCGTTATCGAATGGGCGAACCGGCTGATTTCAGACCAGTACGCGCGGATAGCAGTCGTCCGCACGACCAACCGGTGGGGTGTTTCGTGACTAATAAAATAACCAATCGGGCAGCCAAGGTTCAGGAACCGTAACTGGACCGGACTTCTCTCACAGCTTTGCAATCAGCATCGGAGGTCGGCCTCAAGTGCTCGAACAGATACTTCCCAACCTATACAAGATCGAAGTTCCTCTTCCCGAAAGCCCCTTGAAGGCTACGAACGCTTACCTCATCAAGGGCCCTGATCGAAATCTGATCGTCGACACCGGCATGAACCGGGAGGAGTGCGCCGCACCGTTCCTTTCCTCCCTTGGTGAACTCCAGGTGGACCTGGACAGGACGGACTTTTTCATCACCCACCTGCACGCTGACCATCTTGGCCTGGTGGGGAGACTGGCGCGAGAAAGGTCGAAGGTCTTCTTCAGCAAAGTGGAATCTGCCATCGTGACGTCCATCGCCCGGCAGGGAGCGGTTCGGGTGGATGCTCTCCGGAGGTTCTATCTCGCAAACGGATTTCCCGAAGAAGAACTCCGAAGGGCCGAGGAGAGGCATCCGGGCTTTCGATACGGGCCTGGCCGGAAAATAGACTTCTCTCCTATGAAAGAAGACGACATTATAGAGGTGGGGGACTACTCGCTCAGGGGTGTTTCTACACCGGGGCACTCTCCGGGGCACATGTGCCTCTATGATGCTGAAAAAAAGATACTCCTTGCGGGAGACCACCTCCTTTGCGACATCACTCCCAACATCACCCGCTGGCCGGAGCTTGAAAATTCCCTGGGAGCCTACCTGGAAAGTCTCCAGAAGACGTATCTTCTGGACGTCGAGCTTGTCCTCCCCGGACACCGGAGCCTATTCACCGATCACAGGGGGAGAATCAAACGGCTGCAGGAGCACCATCAGAGGAGACTGGCCGAGTCGCTCTCCGCTCTTGAGGACCGCCCGGGAACCGCCTGGGATGTTGCGCCTCACGTAACCTGGGATATCCGATTTAAATCATGGAAATTGTTTCCCCCCGTTCAGAAATGGTTTGCGGTCGGAGAGGTAATCGCACACCTGAACTACCTGGAAGCGCAAGGAACGCTGGAACGGCGAGAGGAGCACGCAAAAATCGTTTATAAGCGGTATTAGCTCGTGCCCATTCTTTCCCCAGTTCCCATTGAAAACCGCGTGGGAAAGAAGGCGGCGCCGCTCTTTTATCGAAGCTTCCCCTTCAGAAAGCGCGTGTGCCCCCTAAGCAGCTGGTAGTGATATTGTTGCCGGAGATGATGCTGCCCGCGAATGGCGCTTTCTGAAGAGCCACAGACAGGACGGTATAATGACGCGGCAGACCAACACCTTCATGATTACCTTCACCACCATGCTGGCCACCATGATGCAGGCAGTGGACACCTCGGTGGCCAATGTGGCGTTGCCGCATATGCAGGGCTCCCTTTCCGCCGGCGTGGACGAGATCACCTGGGTCATCACCTCCTACCTGGTGGCCAATGCCGTGATCGTTCCGATGACGGGATGGTTGGGGAACTTCTACGGGCGGCGCCGGATCTTCGTCCTCTCCATGGGGGTGTTCACCCTGGCGTCAGTGGGGACCGGCTCCGCGCCCACGCTCTCCTTCTGTATTGCCATGCGCGTTCTGCAGGGGGTTGCCGGAGGAATCATCGTCCCCATGAGCCAGGCGGTCCTCCTGGAAGCCTTTCCGGCGGAGAAGCGGGGCAAGGCCCTCTCCTACTTCGGAGTCGGCGTGGTTTTCGGCCCCATCATCGGGCCTATCCTGGGAGGCTGGATCACAGACCACTTCGGGTGGAGGTGGATTTTCTACATCAACCTCCCCATCGGTGTACTGGCAGTCTTTCTCGCCCTTATCTTCGTGTTTGACCCGCCTTACATCAAGAGGCCCGAAGGACATGTAGACTATCAGAGTTTCCTCTACATCATCTTTGGGCTCGGCAGCCTCGAAATCGTTCTCAGTCGCGGGGAGCGTTTTGACTGGTTCCAAAGCCATTTCATCCAGGCGTTCGCTGTGCTTGCGGTGGTGGGCCTGGCACTCTTCATTTGGCGTTCGATCACGCACAAACACGCTCTGGTCGATTTGTCGGTACTGAAGAACAAGGAGTTCGGGGCCGGAGTTTTCTTGTGCTTTTTCCAGTACTTCGTGCTCTATGCCACCCTTGTCATGCTGCCGCTCTTCGTCCAGAACCTGTTGGGTTACACCGCCACCTCGGCAGGGCTGATCCTGGCGCCTGGGGGGGCGGCAGCCCTGATGGCCATGCTGGTGGGCGGCAGGCTGATCGAACGGGTCGACGCTCGCTGGCTTCTCCTCTTCGGCGTGCTGACGATGCTCGCTTCGCTCAAGATGCTCAGCGACATGGACCTGGGCGTCACCTTCTCCTATATCGCCTCTGCCCGCGCACTGCAGGGATTCGGGACCGGCTTCCTGTTCATTTCGGTGGCCGCCGCCGCTTACAGCACCCTGCCGGCGAACGAGATGGGCCATGCCACAGGTTTTTACAATCTCATCCGCAACGAGGCGTCTTCCGTGGGTGTCGCCACCGCCTCAACCCTCCTCGCGCGCCGCACGCAGTTTCACCTGACGCGCCTGACGCCGGCCATCAATCCTTACAACCCCAACTTCCGTGCGCTCCTCGCACAGCTCTCGCACCTGCTGTCGGTTCGGTCGGAGCCTTCGGCGACGGGAGAGCGCTCGATGGTAATGGGCCTGATCAGACGCCAGGTCGAACGACAGGCAAGGACCATGTCCTACATCGACATCTTCCGGTTCATGGGTATGGTGCTGATCGGTTTCCTTCTGCTGATCCCGATCCTGCGCGGCAAGGTCAGGAAGCGGCCGGCGCCGGTGGTAGAACGCGCCCGGGGATGAATAAGGTCGACAATGTATTTTTGCAGGCAGCGAGCAGAATAAATACACGAAAACAGGAGATCGCGGCAAAACCAGCCTTTTCAGCGGGGAGCGCGTGCTCAAGAACGCCGCTCGGGTGGAGGCATACGGGGACGTGGACGAGCTGAACTCCATTCTCGGTGCCCTGGCGGCATCCTTGCCCAAGGAAAAACAGGATCTTTTGGATAAACTCAAGCAAATCCTCTTGCCATTATTACCGCTTCAGCAGCATCTTTGCCGTATCCATCCGCACCAATTGCATCGGCGAACTTCTTATCTACAGGCGCGCCTCCCACCATGACTTTGACCGTCTTCCGCAATCCCTGGGCATCCAGGGCATCAATGGCTTTCTTCATTTGCGGCATGGAAGTCGTCAGTAGGGCGGACAGGCCAAGAATATCGGGTTGAATCTCTCCAATTCGCGTAATCAATTGGTCGACGGAGAGATCCACACCCAAATCGATTACTTCGAATCCCGCGCCTTCCAGCATCATAATGACCAGGTTCTTGCCGATATCGTGGATATCTCCCTTGACAGTACACATGACAATTGTCCCTTTTGATTCTGTTTCCTCTGGTTTCAGCAGGGGCTTGATCAGCTTCAGCCCCTTTTGCATGGTCAGCGCCGAAACAAGCATCTCCGGCACAAAAATCTCATGGCTCGCAAATTTCGTGCCCACTACGTCCATGGCTGCAATCATTCCCTCATCGATGAGTTGTTTCAAGTCCACTTCCTTCTTGATTAGGCCAGAAACCATATCCTCAATTTTCCCATGTTTTCCCTGGATTATTGCTTCCTTTATTTCATTCAGGTAGTTCTCCGCCATCTATTCCCTCCTTAATCACAATCGGATCGAACCCTCGCCGTGTTTGATCACCGCTTCGCGCATCGCCGTCCCCGGATTTGCTCACTGCGGATCAAGCACTCAGTAGAGCCCCTCAGTATCCAGAGTCTTGGGACGCCAGAAAAAACTTCTTTCCGGTCCCTTCCACAGACATGGGGCGTTTAGCAAAAACTTAATAACCCTCACGCACGGCGGAAACAATCGCCTTCAAATTATCCAATGGCGTAGCAAGCGGTATAGCGCACTCAGGTCCGATAATGTCGACCCCTGCTCCGATTGACTCCCGTGCTTGAGCGTACGCATCCTCCGGTGTCCCCTGATACAATGTCTGTGCATTATTGACGCACCCCGCAAGGGATATCTTCTGTTTCACCTTTTTCACCACGTTTTTCGGACCCATCTGCCATTCAAAATGATACGCATCAAACCCGGCTCCCGCAAAAAGCTCCAGACGATCATTACAATTTCCACACACGTGGAGAATCAAAGGCCCGCCAATCTGCGCTGTAATTTCTTTGTGGATGGGCAGGAGCAAGTCTTCATAGTGACGGGGGCTGGCCAAATCTCCTGTCACATGATCCGCGAGACAAACGACATCCGCGCCCGCCCTGAACTGAGCCTTTGCAAAGGCAACAGTGACCGGCATCAATTGGCGCATCATTTTTGTCACCTTTTCTTTTTCACCCAAGCCCACGTGGAGGAGAAAATTCTGAGTGCCTGCCATATGGTAAGAAAGGGTCCAGGGCCCCATGACCTTGCCGAATATAGCCACCTCGCCTCCGACATTGCGCCTCAGGATGGACAAGGCGTCCAGGACCACCCGCATGGAAGGCTTTTCAAGAATACTCTCGGGAACCTGAATATCCGAAAAATCAGCATAGGGTGAACTCTTGGCGTCCGGCATGGTATCTCGATCGCCCCAGTCCACGTCACATCCAAGGGCCGCAGATTCCTGGTGTACGCTGTATTCCGGCATAACCGTGTCAAACCCCAGGATTTCATGCCCTGTCAAGGCGAGATCCGCCATCGCCTGTGCATCCAGGTGGGCCTGCGGAAAAGAAATCCCTGCAGCATCCATTAATCCATGGCATACTACTGACGTTGGATTACCGGCCGGCGGTCTATCACCTTTTCTGCCGCCATATAATGCCGACATAATAAGATTGTATGGAGTAGATTTCATGATCTTTCACGCCTTTCTGGAATTGACCAGAATGTTCCGTTAATATGTGTGAGTCAAGGTCTTCTCATGCGCATGAGAGGTTTAGAGGGTAGCAGTCAGCCGTCTATTCGGTTAAAGTGTTTTCACCACAAAAGCATAAGACCGATAGGGAGAAGACATGACTGTCGAGGAAAAGATAGCACAAAAGAGACTCACTTTGCTACAACTTGCTGAAAAAGTAAGTCTCCTCCTGGTGAGCGGGAGGCAACAGGTACCCCCAGAGGGGGCTCAAGGAGGAAGCCGTCACTTATCAAGGAATCTTCTTGATATCGTCCGGCACGTAATTTATAAACAATCACCATGTTACGATAATCCGACTCCGCCAGCAGTCTCTTTGGGATTCGTGTCCCAACCGTCAGGAGGCTTGGCAGATTTGCCGGCGTACCTGCATGGAACAAAGCAATCGGTCCAACAAACCGGACGAAGAGTTAAGGAGGAATAGTATGGCAGTTTTACCTGAAAAAGCAAGTAAGGCCTGGGAAGAGCGAGAAGGCCCCATCATTTTATCGACCGTAAATGGAGATGGGGTGCCCAATGCTATTTACGCTACCTGTGTGTCAAAATTCAGTGATGATACCATCGTGGTTGCGAACAATTATTTTTCAAAGACACTGGAAAATATACATGCCGGCAGCAAGGGATCGATCCTTTTCATAACTAAGGAAAGAATATCCTACCAGGTTAAAGGAAGTATCGAATACCACACTGATGGTCCTATTTTTGATGACATGAAAAAATGGAATCCCGAAAAGTACCCAGGGAATGCTGCAGCAGCACTGAAAGTGGAAGAGGTCTATTCGGGGGCAGAGAAGCTTCTCTAGCAGAAGCCTGTGGACCGGGGTCGAACCGGGCGAAGTAGCACATGACCGCTTTTGTCCGCTTTTTTTGCGCTTTGCACTCGGGCTTTCTTCAGACGATGTCTCGCGGCAGCTCCCACGGATCAAGTCCTGAGGAGGCCCTTGAGTTCGGTTCCTTTCTATGCCGGCATCTAACGCCGTTCAGAGGGATAACTATATGAACCCATTAGGTAAATACTCTGTCTCAAGGCGAGTTATCATTTATGAAATATTAGCTTTTACATTCATAATACTACTCCTTTGGCTTGATGAGGTGATTGATATTCCTTTCCTGGTCCTGGGGGCAAAAGCGACACCGTTGAACTGGCGGGAATCATTATTCGAAACCGTAGGCATCGTGATCGTCGGAACTATAATAATATATCATACACGTAAAATATTCAGGAACATGAAATATCTTGAGGGCTTATTATCAGTCTGCGCTTCCTGTAAGAGAATCAGAGATGAAAAAGGCAACTGGCATCAAATTGAATCCTACATTCATGAAAGATCAGAAGCAGACTTCAGCCACGATATTTGCCCGGAATGCGCAGAAAAGTTTTACCCGGAATGTAATCCATACAAGAAAAATCAAAAATAGTTCGAACGGTATCAGTTTCAGCTGAGCCCTCCACCTCTGGTGGAGGATCCGGATAGGTTCTACCGATCCGGGGTCTGGCAGGACCTGCTGCTCAGGGAGAAAGCCATTTCTGAAGTGACTGGCGAGAGGGCGCCGTGTTTTCGTGACTTACCAGTGGGGGAATCCGCAGCTCGATGAAGTCGAGAATGCGGAGGGGGGGTAGCTATCCCACGCTGATAAGTCACTGAAAAGACCAGCCCGGAGCCTTGGAACGGAAGAAACGGCTTTCTTCCTGAGCCCCCTCGGGGGGTCCCGGTTCCCCAGACTCGGGAAAGAAGAACAGCGTTCCATCACACCCCATAAGGAGAGATAAACGTATGCCAAGAGTCCTGATCAATTTCGACTTTCCCCAAGAGTATGTGAACGTGCTCAAAAAGAAATATGACGACCTTGACTTCTCGGTCTCAACAGACAAGAAACAGGTCCTTGAATACCTGAAAGAGGCTGAGATTCTGATCACGTTTTTCAAATGCAGCCGGGAGATGCTGGATGCTGCACCCATGCTGCGGTGGATCCAGGCGATCAGTGCGGGTGTGGACTACATGCCCCTGGATGAAGTTGCCCGAAGGCGCATCGCTCTGACGAACGGCCGTGGTATCCACAAGACCCCTATGTCTGAATTTGCTCTTGCATCGATGATCAACCTGGCGCGCAGCTGCCACATCCTGCTCAGGAACCAGATGCGCAGGAGATGGGACCGTTCCGTATCCCAGGGAGAAATCAACGGTTCCGTGCTGGGCATCATCGGTTTGGGAGATATCGGGAAGGAAATAGCCAGAAAGGCCTCTTTTTTGGGAATGCACGTCATAGGCGTGAAACGCACCCCTGAACCACTGGAGTTTGTGGAAGAGGTATACGGCAGCCGTGATATGGGAAAAGTCTTCGAAAAGAGCGACTATATCATTAACCTCTTGCCCTACACTGCGGCTACGGAAAAGATCATAGACAGGCGTTACTTTGATCTCATGAAGGAATCGGCCTGTTTTATCAACATAGGGAGAGGAAAAACCGTCAACGAACCCGACCTGATCGACGCTCTGCGGAACGGCAGAATCAGGGCACTGGCGAGCGATGTGTATTTCGAGGAGCCCCTGCCGGAAGACAACCCGTTGTGGGACCTGGAAAATGTCATCCTTACCCCGCATATATGCGGTATATCCCCCAAGTATATGGAGAGAGCCCTGGAGATCATCGACCACAACCTGGAAGTATACGTTCACAAGAAAGGAAAGATGATCAACCTGGTGGATCTGAAGACGGGATATTAGCACCTGAGAAAGCGTCCCCGCCGGGTTGTGCCGCGGGGCAACATCGTTGGGTTGCAGGGTTTGTCACGGCTCGTGTTTCCCCTGCGTCCCGGTGCTCATGCCTCCCGTGATCATGAAGCGCATGGCCCGATCGGTACTCATGTGGACCAGACGAACGGCGGACTTGGGCACCAGGACGGTATGGCCTCCAATCTGGTAGCTCAGAGGCAGGTAGACGGCAACGGTGTCGGGTCCCGCCACTTCCGAGGGCATGTCGCTGAAATCGCGTCGCGTCAGAAGGCCCATGATCTCCATCCCCGTGCCCCCCAAGGTGACCATCACCACCTGGCTGTCTTCCGAACCCTCTCTGCCGGGATGCGACACAAAATTGATCAGGTCCCGAATCGATCCGTAGATGGATTTGACCAGGGGAACCCGGCAAAGGAGCCGCTCTCCCCAATTGAAGAGCCTCCGCACCAGAAGTGCCTGCATCATCGCTCCGATCGCCAGAACCAGCGCCACGCCCGCCAGAACGCCCATGCCCGGCCGGTACAAATGGCCAGGAAGCAGGGCGTGTATCAATCGCCCCACGACGCTCTCCGCTCTGGCGCCAAGCCAGAACAGCAGGTAAAAGGTGGCGATAGCAGGCAGAATCGTAGCGATGCCCGCAATGAAAATCCTGCTCAACCGTTTCATGAATACCTCCCTGATCCTGGCCGGTGCTGCACATCACGGTTATTCCGGAGAATCCTTTTTGCGGGGTTGGCGCTTGCGGTAGCCTCTCATTCAGGAACCCTGCAGTCCGCTCTGCAGGCAGGTCCCGGGCATAGTGTCTGTCCCTTTCAATGGGTATCAGGCCGCTTCTCTTCTCTTCAGGGAAGATGCACGAACCGTATGACGCTTCTGGGCCGACAGGACGGCTTTTCGCATGCGCAACGATAGGGGGGTGACTTCCACCAGTTCGTCTTCCCGGATGAAGCTGAGGGCCTGCTCAAGGGTCAGGGGTTTGAGCGGAGAGAGGATGACGTTTTCGTCTTTTCCCGCCGCGCGCATGTTGCTCAGTTTCTTTTCCTTGCACGGATTGACGTCAATATCGACGCCCCGGTTATGTTCACCCACGATCATGCCCTCATAGACCGGAGCCCCCGGCGCGATGAAGAGCCTGCCGCGGGGTTCCAGGTTGAACAGGGCATAGGCCACCGCCTTTCCGCTGCGGTCGGCCACGATGGAACCGGTGAATCGGCTCTGGCATTCTCCCCTGAAGTCCCCGTAGCCGTCGAACACGGCGTGCATGATGCCGGTGCCTCGCGTATCGGTCAGAAATTCGTCACGGTATCCGATGAGTCCTCGGGCGGGCAATGAAAAGTCGATCCGAACCCTGCCCTTTTCGTTGTTGACCAGATTGATCATCTTTCCCTTTCGGAGCGAGAGTTTTTCCGTGACCACACCCAGAAAGCGTTCTTCGCAGTCCACCAACAGCCGCTCGATAGGTTCGAGTTTCCTGCCGTTTTCATAGCGGTAGATGACCTCGGGCCGCCCCACGCAAAACTCATACCCCTCCCGTCGCATGGTCTCGATAAGGATGGCGAGTTGAAACTCCCCTCGGCCCTTTACCACGACACTCTCCTGGTCTTCCCCGTCTTCCACTTGGATGGCCACATTGCGAAGGGTCTCCTTTTCCAGGCGCTCTCGGATTCGGCTCGATTGGACGTACTTCCCTTCCTTGCCTCCGAGGGGCGAGTCGTTGATGGTAATCTTCATGGATACGGTGGGTTCATCCACTGTAATCCGCGGCAAGGCGCGGGGCGCGAGATGGTTGCAGATGGTATCGCCGATCTTGACATCATCAATACCCGCCAGGACTGCAATGTCACCGGGTTGGACCTCATCCACGTCCCTCAGTTTCATGCCTTCGTATACCTGGAGCTTTGACACCTTGAGAAGTGTGCTCTCGCCTGATTTGCCGATGCGCACAAGCCTGTCCTTGGAGTGCGCCGTTCCGTTGAAGATTTTGCCGACGGCCAGGCGGCCCACATAATCGGAATAACCCAGATCGGATACGAGCATCTGGAAGGGTGCACCGGGATCGTGGGTCGGGCCGGGGATCGCTTCGAGGATCGTGTCGAACAGCACGTGAAGGCTGCCCCCCTCCTCATGCAGATCCTTCCGGGCGATGCCGTCACGGCCGATCGTGTAAAGGAGGGGAAATTCCAGCTGATCGTCAGTGGCGTTCAGGTCGATCAGGAGATCGTAGATTTCATCCAGCACTTCGTCGGGCCTGGCATCCTGGCGATCGATCTTATTGATGACCACGATGATCTTCAATCCTGCATTCAGGGCTTTATTGAGCACAAAACGGGTCTGCGGCAACGGCCCCTCCGATGCATCCACCAGCAGAAGCGCTCCGTCCGCCATGGACAATGCCCGTTCAACTTCTCCTCCGAAATCCGCATGGCCGGGGGTATCGATGATATTGATCCGCACCCCTTTCCATACCACTGAACAGTTCTTTGCCGCGATGGTAATCCCTCGCTCACGTTCCAGGTCCAGGGTGTCCATCAGTCGTTCGTCGACTTCCTCGTCGGCCCGGAAAAGGCCGCTTTGGCGAAACATGGCATCCACCAGAGTGGTCTTGCCGTGGTCCACATGGGCAATGATGGCAATGTTTCTCAAGTTATCGTTTGTCAATGTTCCCGACATAATTCACTATCTCCCAAATTTGTAAGCAGCCCCAGGCCGCATTTGAACGCGCAATATAACCATCCCTATCAGGATTACAAGCGAAAACCGGGAAAGGACTTTTCTTGCGGGGGGAAAGGTGTACCGGGATCTGACCGAAATCTTCCGTTCGAAACTCGCTCGCGCCCAAGATTCAGCTGTGGATGGAAACCAACAATGCCCGGCGGGCTCGCTTCGCCCGGCCGGCCGGCATTACTGTTTTATTGCCGTCAATTCCTTTCCGAGCAGACGGATATGCCCCATCTCCTCCTTGATGATACTGTCGATACGGTTATTGCCGGATTTCTCGGGGACCAGGTCCTTCATGCCGAGATACAACACAATGGAATCCTTCTCCGCGGTAAAGGCGGCTTTAAGAATATTCTCCATGGAGGATGTATCGATCGGCTTGTCAAAAAACACACGCATATCCGCAAGCGCCTTCAAGTACAACGCCGATTCATCGTCCGGATCGAAAACCGTTCCAGCCTTTTCCTCTTCAGTCAATTCGGCGCGCATGGCTTTGAACATCTTTTCATGCCGGTCTTCCATATCCGCAAGATGCAGCAGCAATTCCTTCTGAGCCGCAGATGATACGAACCGGGCGGCATCCCGATAAAAAGCCGCGCCGTTCCGTTCAATCTCTTCCGCTAGTTTAAAAATATCATCCGCACTGAAATCATAAGCCATTCGCTTTCTCCTCATGAATTTTAGAGTTTGTAAAAATACTATACGATATCGAACCCCGATTGTGCAAGGTTTTAAGACCGGTGGGAACGGGATGCGCAGAAGATTTCATGTCGACAGATGCGCCCCTTTTACTTGCTTCAGGCAAGTAATAGACTCCATGATCGGGCATCTGTCCGCCGATGAGACCGCTGAGTTTGTCGCACACATGCGGCGAATCCAGGAAATTCTCATGAGGAGCGAGAACAGGCATGAGAGTTCATCTTATCCCCGAATTCCACACATACCGGCTGGCTTTGAGACCCGAAATCAGCTATACTTCTTTGAAATGTCGGGAAATGGCCTGAACCGGACAACCGGCCATGAGAACGGATCCATATTCGCCGGGCATCTCAATGCCGTGACCCTCCAAATCCTGAATTCAGAAAGGATATCCTATGAGCACTTGCAGCGAAGGCAATGTCTTGGAAGAATTGCTAGGTCTCCTGAAGCTTGAAAAGATCGAGGAAAATATCTTTCGCGGCCAAAGCCAGGATATGGGGTTCGGCGCCGTGTTCGGGGGGCAGGTCCTGGGTCAGGCCCTGTCGGCCGCGTCCCAGACGGTGCCGGAAATCAGGCGGGCCCACAGTCTCCACGGCTATTTCCTGCGGCATGGTGACGATGCCAAGCCCATCGTCTACGACGTAGACTGTATAAGGGACGGCAAGAGTTTCACCACCCGGCGCGTGCGGGCAATCCAATATGGTCGCGCCATCTTTTCCATGTCCGCATCTTTTCAGATTCAGGAACCCGGGTTCGATCACCAGGATACGGCACCTCAAGTCGCCGGTCCGGAAGGCATCGAATCGGAGTTGGAAATGGCCCGCAGGCTGGCGGACAAAATCCCTGAGAAGGTACGGGACAGAATCCTCTGTGAAAAACCCATCGAGATAAGGCCCGTTAACCCCTTAAACGCATTTGAACCTGAAAAAAGAGATCCCCTCAAATACTCCTGGTTCAAGACCATAAGTGCCATGCCGGATGATCCGGCTTCCCATCAATATCTCCTGACCTATGCGTCGGACTTTTACCTCTCGGGCACCTCGCTTTACCCGCACGGTCACAGCTTCTGGGAGCCGGACATGCAGACGGCCAGTCTTGACCACGCAATGTGGTTTCACAGGGACTTCCGCATGGATGATTGGCTGCTCTATGTCACGCGCAGCCCCAGCGCCTCGGGCGCCAGGGGCTTGAATTTCGGCGAGATCTACACCCGCGACGGCAGGTTGGTGGCCTCCGTCGCTCAAGAAGGGCTGATACGCTATCATGGGCGGAGGCAGGAGAAAAACCAGCAAGGATGAAGGGGACAGTCGCAGAGCGAGGAGAGATATGAACCAAACCACTTATACAATCGAACAGATAGGAATCATACGATCCGAACTGGGCTCCCGTGAGGACGCACCACGCCAAGTATACGAGGGCGCACCCCACGCGTGGCTCCAGGTGCATTCAGCGTTTACAGAGGGCCTTAAAGGCATTGCGGTGGGCCATGAAATCATCTTGATTACATGGCTTCATAAAGCTCAACGCGACATATTAAAACTGCACCCCCGCCGAAACAAGAATAGGCCTCTCACCGGGGTCTTCGCGACACGGTCTCCCGACAGGCCGAATCCCCTTGGCTTGCACCGTGTTTCCGTTCTTGAAATCAGCGGAAACAGGTTGAAAGTGGGACCACTAGAAGCGATTGATGGAACCCCGGTGGTCGATATCAAGCCGGTTCTCCCCCGATCCGCAGACTCATAACGGCACGGCCTCGTCCGCTCCCGTCCATCCGTGAGCACAATCCTCCCATTTTCGGATCCGGATTATTCGGCATCTCCGGAACCGGGTCTTGGAGCAGCGCATAGCGCCCTTCCCGACCGCATCCCATAAACAGGATAGCCTGGAATCCGAGGTCCGGCTCGCGTGTTCACCGCCGGGAGAACGATACAGCCCGGCGGCATAGAGGCTACTTCCCAGCCGTGACCTTATACTTTGCATACAGGTCATGAATCCGTCTTTTGAGCTCCTTGAGTTTTCTGCTGTCACCCTCCGTCGACCAGCGGGGTTCGCTGATGGAAAAAAGGCTGTTGCTGAGCTCATCGATCACATGTTCTGTCGCTACGCACCACTCGT
>Ga0315535_1000887_pt1 | contig 20590 bp, 33 predicted proteins | sample SalMarSW160220MG_2_FD_203092 | JGI IMG/M metagenome (GOLD analysis project Ga0315535, IMG submission 203092) | Salt marsh sediment microbial communities from the Plum Island Ecosystem LTER, Massachusetts, United States - Salt Marsh Sediment SW1602-20 ... | reverse complement strand
CGAATTCTTACCAGCAATGACATGCAAGATATCGTGCTATCCATCTTCGGGGATCATGTAACAGTATTTGTTACGCCGCAGGAAGTCATCGTCGAGGAATACGATCACGATTAGGAGTGCAGGAAGGAGATTGAAAACTGAATGCCATATGACAGTCCAGGATAGAATAATGTAGCCGATCCTCCACCAAAGGACCCGTGAAGATAATCTGTAGTCCCATTCAAATAAAATAAGCCAGCCGCCGCCAAATTAACTTGCGGATTGACTGATGCATATACTGATGCCATGGTACCTGGGCTAAATACTTGTTGTGTGCCATTATTTTTTTGAAGTGTAACAAACCAAGGCACACCTGAAGCAACCTGGGCAGCCAGTGAAATTTGGTAGCTGGCCCAGTAGTATCCAGCCACATTTGGGGTATATGTGTGACTGGTATTGGACCAACTAGATGTAGTATCAAATGATGCAGTCAAATCTGGGGATGCGGTGGCATTACTACCAGCATAGCTATACATTGCGGCTAGATACAAAAGTGCTGCTGGGGCAGGTGACGGATAGGTGCCACCGCCACCGCCACCGCCACCGCTTGCGCTTAACACTCCTCCTGAAGTTACGTCCAATCCAGTGCCAACGATAACCCCACCAAGCGTACTACTGGTCGCCGCAGGCAACGTATAACTTCCGGCGCCTGATACTGAAACCCAAGCAGTGGTATTTGTATCCCAAGCATAGACTACAACAGGATTAGCCTGAACGATAGCATACTGACCATCTGATCCAGTTGGATACGCTGTTTGCAAAGCCGCCAGGGTTGCAAAGGACCCGACATAATCTGAAGATTGCCAAATTGTGTCGTAATCAGTAGCGCTGTTCTTAACGAGCCTCTGACCAATAGTGCCGCCAGCTGGAACTCCAGCTCCAATCAAAGATGTGCCAGCAGGCCATACTCCGGACGCCTTTGGCCCAAACAAGTAATTTGTAGTGGTGTTGATATAGAAGTCACCATCATTACCAACTGCGCCAGTTGGGTCGGAAGTTCCATAAAGGATCGAAGTTCCAGCTGGGCCAGTGGCTCCTGTCGCTCCTGTCGCACCTGCCGCACCTGCCGCACCGGCTGGCCCGGTCAGCGCAGTTCCCGGAGTATCCCATTGACCTACAAGTGTTGCCCCTTTAGGACCGAAAATGGTGAGGGTGCTGGTGTTGATATAGAAGTCACCATCCACACCATCAATCGAGCTTGGATCTGAGGTTCCATTCAAAACAGACAATCCATTGGTTCCTTGTGGGCCTTGGGTCGGAATAGAGGCTAAGGATGTGGATGCTAGAAGAGTGATATCAGTGATTTCAACTGGAGTGGTTCCATCAGGCAGCGACCAGGTTTCAGTCCAGATAGGAATGTCTGGAAAAGAATAGGTTGCTAGGTAAGCTGCATTACTTACGCTTACCGTGGTTCCAGCGGTTCCTGCGGTTGGTACCAGAGGGATTCCGGTTGGGTTTCCAGAGGAATCAACAAGGATACCGGCTGATACAGATACCTGGATGGGCAATGGTGCGACTAGACTTGTGGTGGTTCCATCATTATACTCCCACGTGGCGTTTGGTGTAATGGTAATTACACCAGTGAGAGCATTACCAGACCCATCGGTAATTTTACTGGAAACTGTCTGAATTGTGATCATGTATTCACTCCTTTTCTACCATGTATTTATTGACTTTCATTCCCGAAAAGTCTACAATAATGGTATAGTAAGCCAAGGAGGAACCAATGGCAAGAGGAAATGAACCCATCGATTTTGACCGTTTTCGTCGAGATTTCGCCCAGGCAGTCAAAGGATTGGAAGAGAAGTATGGAGTGGACCTGAGCTTCGGTCGGATCACCTATACCAACGCCGATTTCCGCACGAAGCTCACCGCTGTTATCACCAAGGCCCAGAATAGCCAAGGCAAGAGCGGAGACCCCAAGAACGCAGAGCTTTCCCTGTATAAGCTGAACTTCCAGAGGAACCGACACCACTTTAATCGCCTGGGCATCAAGCTCGGGCATGAATTCGATCTGCGGAACAAGCATTTCAAGATTGTCGGAGCCAGTTCGACCACCGCAAAATCCCGCATCGCTGTCCAAGATCAGGATGGCACGATATACACCATGAAGCAAGACTCCTATTCCCTGCAGGCAAGCTAAGATGGCAAGCGAAAACATCATCGAGAAGATTCAGAAGCTGCTGGCCCTAGGGGAATCGCCGAATATCCACGAGGCAGAACTAGCAATGGCCAAGGCTGCAGAGCTCATGAAGAGGCACAACCTGGAGATGGCTGATTTGCTGGCCCAGGTAACCGCGTCGGATATGATTTGTGACCGGGAGTACATGGAGAATCGCCGAAAGACTTGGATCAGCACCTTGGCTTTTGCATGTGCAAGGCTGTTCGATGGTAGTCTGGTAAGGCTGACTACTATGCACCATTGCCGTCCTGGTAATTGCCACGCTTGGGTTGGCACCCGGGACAATGTTCTGGCTGCCAAGCTGCTGTTCCAGTACCTTTTGCGGTCCTGGGAATCCATCGCCAAGCATGACTTTGCTGAGCACCGGAAAGAGCGTAAGGAAGCAGGGAGAACGCACACCGGTCGAGGAACTTTCCGGAATGCGCATGGGACTGGATTCGCCCATGCCATTGCAACCCGAGTCGATGAAATTCTGAAAGAACGGAAGGCAGAAATGAATGGCACACCTGGGGCATTGGTTCCTGTGAACATGGCAGTGGCTGTGAAGGATAAGATCCGGGAAGAATTCGGCAGGACAACTCGTTCCAACGCCCGTCGATCCACCGGAACCGGGTATAATGCAGGTCACAATGCAGGTTCAGGAATCTCCCTCAACGGAGCGATTGGTTCTGGGAGGTACTTGAACTAGAATAAATAGAAAGCGGGAGAAATTCCGCTTTCTATGGTGTCATTTCTGCCATAGAATAGACAAAAGGATCTATAGGTTATACAATATCATGGCAGGCAAGTATAGATTAAAGATTGACCCTAGTGAGGTAAAGAAACCACGAGTTCGCCAAGAAGGCCCGAACACCAAGGTCATGCAAGATAAGAAAAAGAAGGCTGAGCGTGATCGAAGCAAGGCTAAGAGTGACCTCCGTAGAGGGGAATATTAAGAAAGGAGTTTTGGATGAAAAGATCGACAGAAAGCGCGGCGGGTTTAATCGTGGTCATTTTATTTGTGACCTTTTGGATTGCCTTTGCTTATGGTTGGATCAACAACATCGTGGATATCTATCATATGGCGGTTGCTAATACCCCAGTTACCACAATGTTCATCATGCGTATCATTGGAGTCTTGTTCGCCCCACTGGGAGCAATTTTAGGCTACATCGGCTAGCGCGTCGAGCGGTATTGGGTCTCTGCTCCGCGCTCTCGGGCAGGGTGAATTTCCTCCATTCACCCTGCCCACTCATTTCACCATAAGGTGGAAATCGGAAGGAAAAAATGAAAGGAGATAACATGGCAAAGAAGTCAGCAAAAACTGCTACACCAGTAGCCCCAGAAGCTGCTCCGTTGACCGGGTTTCAGAAGATGTTGAATACACCGCTCAGCGTTCATTTCTGGTACGCCATTTACGGCATCGTACTCGCTGCATACTTGTACGAAATGGTCAGTCACCTGATCTAATCGCAATATCGACTAACTAGCAGTAGGGTGTATCAACGCCCTACTTATTTCAAATAAGGGGAGGAAGATGGAATTTCGTTTTCTTCAGCACACTGGAAGGTGTCGCTCTTGTAATGCTACTGTCGAAAGGAATAAAGAAAAAGTCATTTTCATTAAAGCTACCTGGGACAACGCAAACAAGAAGGATATCATCATATGTAAGAAATGTGTACGCGCTATGAATACGTACATGAACAATGATGAGGCGTACTCTGGTTCCAAGTTCAGGGTAGAAATTGATATGACGGGAAGGCGCTGCTCTAAGTGTGGCGCTGGGACTTACCAAGAGATGTCAATGTGGGATGAAGAAGATGGTGTATTGCATTGTAACAATTGCAACCATGAAACCGAAAGGTACCGCCCGCAGGTAGAAAGAGTATGAGGTTTCCAGTGAAAATCAATGCCGATGCAGCCACCAATGAAGAGATCGTAACACATGCAAGGACCTATTTATATTGGGATCCGCTGATAGCTCGATTGGTGAAGATTGCAGAGGACAATGAAAGTTTCGCTGATGATGAAAAAGTCGAACTTGCGCGAGAAAACAGCTGGCTGATTGAAGAGATTTCTGCAAAACGATGGGAAATCGAAGGACTTCGACAGGACATATTATTGCTCAGTCAAACTGTTGAGAATTTGGAAAGCCAACTGAAAGAACTCGATACCTAAGATATATGAAGGAGAATAATGTGCAGCAACAAATCAAATATGAAGGCGTGACGGTGGGAAAACCAATCACCAAGACCGTCCTGAAAAAAGGAAAGCGGGAATGCTTCGTCATCGGCGCCGTTGAGGGCAGTAACGGATACCTGCGGGTTGCCATCCCGTATAGTGAGCAGGAGCTTGCGAATGCTCGCCCGCAAAAGCAGAAGTGCGCCCACATCCAGATCGTTCGTCAAAAGAATGTCATGGATATCAAGATCGGAGGCTAGGATGGACGATAAAAAGTATATCGAAGCCGCCACCCGGACCGAGTCCCTTCTACGCGAGGAAGTGATTCTAGATGCCGACTTCCTGAAATTACTGGACCTCTTTTTGGATGTAACGAATCTTCTGGATCATTACAAGAAGAAGATTTTCTATGGCAGGCCCTTGCCTGAGGGATTCAATATCGATCCTATAATTCAGTCGGCCTTGGACATTGAATACCCGGAGAAATCGTTTCCAGTTAACCCACGGGATCTACATGGCATCCTGGGGATTATGACAGAGGCGGGTGAGCTCGCTTCAGCATTGTCCCTCGAAGCCCTGGAAGATATTCCGCTTGATACGGTAAATCTGAAAGAAGAGCTTGGTGACCTGCAATGGTATGAAGCCATTCTGATGGACAATAATGACTGGACCTGGGATGAAATTCGTGAGCGTAATATCGCGAAACTCCGGCTTCGTTACCCGCAGAAGTTCGATGCCGAACTTGCTGATAACCGAGACCTGAATGCAGAGCGCGAAGCTCTAGAAGAGAAGTCTGGTTGCGGCTGCGGCGATTCCTGCCCGTGTAAATCAAGCGATAGGGATGTAGAATACTATGTATCTGAATCCCAACTTGAGGTCATCCAGCGGCTTCTGTCATCCATCACTTTAGGTGAGGTTCCGTATAATCCGGACCAGGCTCAGATGGCCAACCAGCTTATCGAAAAGAGCCGGGTGGCTGCGGCTGGAATCGGAAGGATTATATCTGAAATCACCGGAGAGAACAAATGACGACCAATGTCAGAATCAAATTGGACCACAAGGCGTCCGATGATGTAGAAGTCAGAATATTCAGCGTCTACCACGATGAAGAAAGATATAGCCACCAGACGCTGGTGGGAACCTTGCGCACCGAGGAAGACGAAGTTATGTACCATGTCTATGAAGGACATGCTATTTTAGTCGAGGAGAAGACAATTGAAAAAGCTGCCACCGATGAAGAAGAGTGATGCGTTTCCAACCACCAATGAGTGGAAGAGAATCATCCGAAAGAGAAAGGATGAGGGAACACTGGACCCAGCCCTGCATGACAAAAAGCCAGGTTGGTTTTCAAATAATAGGGTCAACCCTCTGGTCCGAGCGATCATCAAGGAAGAGAGAGGATTAGACGCGTGAATTTTTTCTTGAATCATTTCTTCTCCATCTATATTATTAGTTGGTTCGCTTCACAGTTATTGAATGTGCTGAACTGTCGAATGTTTCCTGAAGAGAACACCAAGGAACATTGGGCGCTGAGTGTGGCCATGGGGCCATTCTACGGAATTGCATTGATCCTTAGAGGGATGTTCACACTTTGGATTGCGTTGATGATGACCATATCAGAGAGACCGGAGCCACCTAAGAAAGGGAAGAAATGAAAGTCAGAATCAAAGAATACATTAACTGGATAGGCCCATATCAACTGGCGGAGTACATCTTCTTCTGGGTCCAGGAGGAGTATGATGAAGAAGCCAATCTTAATCCAGCGTATGAAAAGGTTCGGAGACTAGGCGACTGGCTTGCTGATACCTGGGTGGCTGATTTCCTACAGTGGATCCATTCTAAGAGAAAGCGGCACGTCGAAGTCAAAATTGAGAACTTCGACGTATGGTCCATGGACCATACCCTTTCCATTATCATTGTTCCGATGCTTGAGAAGCTTAAAGAAGTCAAGCACGGTTCTGGTATCGTTGATATGGAAGATGTCCCAGAGGAACTTCGCTGTGTGGTCATCCCAGAAGATCTTGCTATGGACTCGGACACCACTTTGCATGAGCGCTTCGACTGGGTTCTGAACGAGATGATTTGGGCGATGAAGCAGATCCGCGACGATGAGCCCGATGCTCCGCCATACCCCAAGTATATCGAGCGTCCTATCAAGGAATGGATCGGTGAAATGAGCGAAGAAAATCAAGCCGAATACGATGCATTTCGCCCCCTTCGAGAAGCATATGACGACAGAATTCAGAATGGATGCCGACTCTTCGGCAAGTACTTCCGTTGCCTCTGGGATTAAAGGCTTGATTTCTTTGTATTTTCATATACAATAGAAGTCACGGAGGTATCATGAAGAAAGTCTTGTTCGCTGTATCCCTTTTACTGAGCCCAATGGTAGCATTAGCGGCTGCCGCACAGCCACCGGCGATGGTAGACCCAAGTGCTATCGCCCAACCATCCAAGGCGTCAAAACCAACACAGCCCACTGTAGCTATGGACTTTGATCCGAGCCAGCTTCATCTACTTGCAGTGGCCCGGGCAGAAGGAATCCTCATTGGGTATCCAGAGACCATCCAGGCTATTCTACTTCAGGAAACTCTAGCCGGTAAGCTAGGAAAAACCGATTACGGATACGTTGGAGACCTGAACAAAGCTATCGGAAAGAAATCCTATGGAGTGATGCAGGTACAGCTTGGCACTGCCAAGGACGCCCTGAAGCACATGGGGATCCTACATAAGTTTAGGTCTGATGAAGAAATCATTGTTGCCTTGATGACCGACCCTACTTTTTGCATTGAGATAGCCACCTGGCATTTCAAGTGGTTGCTTGATCGGGGATTGTCATGGAAAGATGCGGTCCGTGCATACAATGCAGGCCCAGGAGATCTTCCTGCAGGAGATCCTTACCTGAAGGCAATTTGGACAAGGATTCAAACCATTAGAAAACTTCGCGGAGGAGAAGAATCATAATGAGGCTCAGAATCCACTCTGACCTGCATCTGGAGAAGAGACCAGGATACAGGATTCAGGACCTTATTCCTCAGGGCGAGGAAATTTTGGTTTTGGCTGGCGATATCCATCATGCACAGCACATTTCAGAAGTTCTGAATGCTGCTACGGGCTTGGCTCCACAGGTAATCTTTGTGCCCGGAAATCATGAATACGACCGGTCCGTTTTTGACTACACACATGAAGCGCTAATGAATATTGATATCCCGAATGTCCACGTGCTGATGAATTCAGCAAAGGTCATCGAAGGAGTGAAATTTTACGGTGGAACGAATTGGCCATCGATTCCTCCTGATCTTGCCCCCATCATTCAGAAAAGCATTTATGATTTTGAGAGAATTGAAGGGATGACAGCCGGTTTAATGGATTTGGAGCATAGAAAATTCATAGAAGGACTACAAGTGGAAGAGATGGTTGATGTCTGCATCAGTCACTTTCTTCCTAATCATCGGTCTGTCCACCCACAGTTCGTTGGACAGTTGACCAACTACTACTTTGTAGCTGATGTCAAAGAACTGATAGTAAAACCAGATCTTTGGATCCATGGACACACCCATTTTGCAATGGATTATGATATTCATGGCACCAGAGTTGTTTGCAATCCACTTGGCTATCCGAGAGAGATATATAACTTACGGCCGCCTGAGTGCATTGTCGAAATTTGACGTCTGACAACCGTCTGCTATAATCAGTAAATACTACACAGGAGCCTTCTACATGGATACCAAGCCTACACCCGTCTCAGCAATTTTGATTGCACCGACGGCGCCAAATTTTCTAAGTATTGATCTTCCAACCTTACCAAATATTGGAAATCAGATCGTCATTATTGACGAAAGCAACAAAACTATTACACTAAGGGTTACCAATATCCAATTTATCACCCACACCAAACGAGATGAAGACAAGAAAGTTTCCCTCGAAGAAGTGGCAGGGCCATATATTCACGCAGAAATAATCAAAGACCAGGAGCAATAATGTCCCCATTCAAGCCTATCTCCCAGATCATCAGGGAGAGAATCAGAGAGGCTGGAGATAAATTCTTCAGTACCGATAACATCGCGAAACACATTCGCGATCACGAAAGAGAAGAACTTCTAGAAGAGGTCACCGGCCAGGTTCAATCGTTACTTGAATCTCTTGTGATTGATACACAAGCGGATCATAATACCAAGGACACCGCCCGCAGAGTGGCGAAGATGTATCTCAATGAAGTATTCGGCGGCCGATATGTAGAGCAGCCAGCCATTACCACATTCCCAAATCAAGACTATGACCAGATCTATGTTACCGGACCAATCAGTGTTCGTTCTACCTGTGCTCATCATTTTCAGCCTTTCGTAGGCAAGTGCTGGATTGGCGTGTATCCAGGAGACAATGTGATCGGGTTAAGCAAATTCAATCGCCTGGTGGAGTGGTACGCTAACCGCCCATCCATTCAAGAAGAGCTCACAGTTCAGATTGCTGATGCTGTGGAGAATCTCACGGCGGCCAAGGGTGTGGCTGTACTGATTAAGGCAGAACACATGTGCATGACAATGAGAGGAGTGAAGGAACACGAATCCAATTTCACAACCTCCATTATGCGAGGATCATTTAGAACCATGCCGCACATGAAGGCAGAGTTCTTTGAAATGCTGAAACAATCCAACAACGGAGTCTAAGATGCAGAAAGGAAATATTCGAATTTTCATTCGAACTCAGTTCGAAGGGATTCACATGTATCCAGGTGCAGTGGCCCTTCCAGGAGTTGAGTTCCTAGCCAATCCGCATCGTCATATGTTCCATGTAGAGGTCCAGCTTGATGTAAGGCATGAGGACCGAGAACTTGAGTTCATCTTGGTTAAGCGTGATATCGATTCCTATCTATCAGATAAGTCAAATTGCGACTACAAGAGCTGTGAGATGATTTCAGACGGGATTGCAAACTATTTGGACGGTCAGTCTCGGTATTGGAATAGGCATTGCACCATCATTGTTTCTGAAGACGGTGAAAATGGTTCTATCACACACTACTACCTAGGTGGAAACTACACATCAACGACAACGGGTGACACCAATAATGAAGGATGCTAAAAAGAAATTCGCCATCATCGGAACCAGTAGTTCCGGTAAGACAACACTGACGTACGACATTCTGGCGCGTTTGAAAAAGCTGGGAATCCACTGTGACGGAGTAGTCCAGCAGGATCGTAGGATCGCCTTTGATCGTGACAAACTTGAGACTGAGCCTGAAGCGCAGTTCTGGGTCATCTTCAACCAGCTTATCAAGGAGTGTGAACTTCTTCTTAAGGACGGGACCGATGTCCTAGTATCTGATCGTTCGGTGATTATGGTAGGAACACCACGATGTTCGAGTTCCTGAAGTGGTGGGCAAGCACCTATGACGGATTATATTACTTGAATCCTTTGAAGTATGACGACGATGGCTCCAGGCCAAGTGATGAATTCAGGATGAGGGTGGACGAAACACTACAAGAGATTATCACTGAAACCCCTGAGGTCATCATTATTGACAGGGAAGACATTTATGCTAGTATCTTGAGTAAGATAGATCGAATTCTAACTCACGAAGAGCTATGCATGATTCCAAAGGTCCTAGGCCAGAAGTGCCTCCTTGGTGGATCCTATGCTTTCAATCGCCAAACCAAGCAGTCCGACGTGGACATCTATTTGCTTGGTGATGAGTATGTCAATTCACAGCCAGAACTCGAGCAGCGTCTCAAGAACGTCTTCGGTGGGCAATTTGAGGTCCGCACTGTGAAGAAAGATGCTTGGGATCATCTCTTAGATCAGGGCTTCAAATTATTCACAGTCGAAACACAAGGAAATGTCAAATGAAAATCTGGTACATGGGTCTAGAGTCCTACGAGGATCGTTATACTTTGCAGCTCACTGATTGGAATGAGCGAGAGTTTAAGCGTCTGGGATATGATTATGAAATAGTCACCGGGGCTGAAATTGATTCGAGCAAAGAGATCAAGGTAGGCCAGGTCCTAGATGCTCACGGCAGGACCTATTATTCCATGACCCAAATGGCCAATCTGATCCAAAGGATCAGAAATGGAGATGTATCAGGGAAGGATGTGATCTTTTTTGAAGACATGTTCACCCCTGGAATGGAATCTTTGGCTTACATTTATGCGCAGATTCCAGCCGAGCAGCGTGCGCGCATTTATGTTCGCTGCTTGGCTCAGACTATTGATCCTGATGACTTTGTGAATTCCACAGGAATGTTTCCGTGGATGAGACACTTTGAATTGATGCTCGATAATTTCATCAGTGGCATTCTTGTTGCATCCGAGGAGATGGTATCGTTTCTAAGGGTCGCAGGGTTCAAAAGTGATATCTATGTCACCGGACTGCCTTTTGGAAAGGAAGAAGTCCTGACCAGAGTTGCCAATGTTCCTTCATTCGACCGAAGACCGAATCGCGTAGTATATGCATCTCGATTTGACGAAGAGAAGCAACCGTGGTTCTTGATGGATGTAATAGAAAAAGTCAAGATGTGGTCCCCGGAAACAGAATTCGCCATCTTGACAGGAAGCAAGGAATTGCGATCTAATCGACCAGAGTATGTCGAAAGGGCCCGAATTCTAGAAGAGCGTGGAATTCTGACCATCAGAGAAGGGCTCAAAAAGAATGAGTATTATGAAGAACTAGCAAACTCAAAGATTCTAATCAATACTGCATTGCAGGACTGGGTCTCGAATACAGTTTCGGAAGCCGACACCTTTGGGTGCAACCTAGTGTTCCCGGCATATCGAAGCTTTCCAGAGACACTCTTCAATGATAAAGACAGTCTCTACATTCCGTGGTCAGTAGATAGCGCAGTTGAGAAGGTGTTCAAGCAGCTTCGCCGACCTGCATATATTCAAGGAAAAGTTTCTGATTACCAGAATGAGACCATTGAAAGGTCTCTTTGCGTTATGGATCCTGATAAGGACTCTAGTGAGTTCTTCAGAGGAACTAAAAATTATCGATATGAGTTCACGAGGGAAAAAGCATGAATGTGTTGATAGTAGGTGGATCTGGCTATATTGGCTCCCATCTAACTAAGAGTTTGATGTTGGAAGGACATTCCGTTACCATCTATGATTATAAGAATCCTCCCATCATCCCCACAGAATTTTGGAGTGGGCACGAATGGAAAATTATAGAGCTGCTGGAATTTGATGTAGTGGTCTACTTGGGAGGCTACATTGAAGTAGCAGAGAGCCAGAGAAATCCAATGAAGTACTACAAGAATAATGTGGCGGATTTCATTGAGTTTCTGGACACTTGCCCCAAAAACATTCCATTCATCTTTGCTTCATCCGCCGCTGTCTATGATCCTGCAGGAAGATCATTCATCGAGGACAGTCCTATCAGGCCTTTATCAGTATACGGTAGGACTAAGTGGATGTGTGAGCAGATCCTGAGTGATACGATGAATAATCACATTTCACTTCGATTCTTCAACGTATCGGGAGCCGATGGGGCGATCGGAGAGAATCATGAACCAGAGAGCCACCTAATTCCTTTGGCCATCCAGGCCGCCATGGAAGACAGGGAGTTCGCGATCTTTGGTGCAGACTATGCAACACCTGATGGAACATGTGTTCGTGACTACATTCACGTACAAGACGTTGTAAACGGAATCATGTGTTCCATGGAAGCCTTAGTAAATAAAAGAAATTCAGCCCACGTGTACAACCTAGGAAATGGGAAAGGTTACACCAACCTGCAGATCATGCGGGAAATTCAAAAGCATTTCCCAGAGTTCAAGTTTAGTGTGGCTGATAGGAGACCAGGTGATCCAGCGATGTTGGTAGCCGAATCCGCAGCCATTCAGAAAGATTTGGGATGGAAGCCAGTTTACAATTTAGACGATATTGTAAAAAGTGCTATAATGTGGGAGAGACAAAGGAGAAGGATTTCATGACACACAGGGTTCCAACATACTACCCAGCAATCGGTGGAGCACTATTCAACTACATGAGGGAACCGATTCCTCAGTTCAAGGAAAAGTATCCTTTGATCAAGAAGGGAATTCATCTTTTCGACCAGACCACTGACCCATTCTATCATTATCCAAACCTGCTCGTTTCAGCTGGGCATTTCTTAAAGTTCAAGAATGTTCGTGAGCTTATTCGAATTCCACAGGAGCCGACAGCGCAGCTCTTCCTAGATTCCGGAGGATACCAGCTTGGTACCGGAGTCGCCACTGAGGACAAACTCAATGAGAAAACCGTCCTAGAATGGTGTGAAGCCAATGGAGATGTATTCCCGATTTTGGATCGACCATCTTTGGCTGGTTCTGACATTAAGGAAACCAGGGCTAAGACTATGGCTGCTGCAAAGTATTACTATGAGCACCGATCAGCTTCAGGCAAGAGAATCCTGAACGTCCTGTCGGGAGGTTCGTTGGGCATGATGAAAGATGCCTACGCAGACCTGTCCCAGTATAAATTTGAAGGTTGGGCACACGGTGGCCACAATCACAGAATGAAGGCTATCCTGAAAGGATTATTCTTCCTTTGGGAGAAGGGAGAATATGATCGACCGGAGACCACATACCACCACGTATTTGGCGTAACTCGACCAGAGGCGATGATCTACTTGTCCTATGCTCAGCGATTCTTCAATGAGAAGGGAGTGGATATTCAGATCACCTATGATAGTTCGTCTTTTGGGCGAAGCATGGCTTTTGGGCTGATGTTCATGTTCCCCACCATCACCACCATGCCAATGATCACCTTCAGTGATCGCCAGGATTTCTCCAGGATGCCTGATGATTATAAGATGCCTTGTTCTTGCCCAGTGTGTTCAACTGTGACAGTACAAGAATTCCTATCCGACACGACTACATACTATACACTGGGAACATTGCACAACCTATGGCTCCAGACGGATTACAAGTTCAAGATCGATCAGTTCATCCACATGAACTGCGACAAGATTTTCCTTTCTGCTTTGAAATCAGACATGACGCACAACATCGGAGTGATGAAACAGATGTGGGACAACCCAAAGAAGGCGAATAGCTTGATCGATCATTCCTTCAGGTCCTTGGACGAAATTCACACCACAGAGAAAAACGGATTGGATGGGTTCTTTGATGACGATTGATAAACGTCCTTACCTAGAAAACACAGACAAACCAGTGTCCTTTTTCATCGGCACTGAAGTTGAGAAGACTGATGCTTTTGGAATGAAAACCTTATTTGTTGTAGGCAATCATCCGGCGGATACTATCTTGAAGGTGTTGGAAGATTCGCTGGCCGACGCGATTTACGTAGGAGCTAATCAGAGCATTTCTAATCTTCACTCGGCGTGGAAAGGCTTGATTCTAGCAAACCAACTCCGTAGGGAAACCGGTTTGGTGGTCACACTTGACATTCCTGTAGAGTGCTCAATTATGCGGTCCATGTATCCAGAATTGTTTACGGATATCATCACCATGATTTCGGTCCCAATCCCTCGTGCATCAGCGGATGGACGGGTGTTCATCAAAATCGATGATATTGGATTCGCAGAAAGTAACCCAGGCGTTTGGGTTCATAGTTTAGACGCCCTGACGAGTGACGATTCTTTTACAGAATGGAATGAATATACAAAGGATGAAGTGATAAAATGAGAGACAGAGACGAATCTGAAATTGATGAGCTCAAGATTTTGATTAGAACTCAGGCAATGATCATCGCCTGTATGAAGGGTGAGAAAATTTGGAATATCGACAACTACGAATATTCCTATATTCTTACTAATCGGATAGAAATATTAAGGCACTTGGCTGATGCTTTGAATATCATGATCGCCTTGGAAGAAGGAGAGTCCTCCAGCCTAAAAACCGAACCAAAGCCCGAGCCAAAGAAAATCGGTCTAGAAGATGAGCTGGAAGCCACAGTGGTTTATACCGGACCAGAATTCAGTCCTGAAGAATTGGCGGCTATTGCTGCCGCTGATGAAGAGTTGGCGGATATGTCTACCGGGGAAGTGGCGGCAGATTTGGCAAAGCCTCCCGCAGTGGATATCGTACGACCCCCAGTTATAGGAGAAGACAATGGAGAAGAATAAAATAGGTAGGAGGCTCTATTCCTACGTGGAAGGTAGTGAGACCTGCCCGGAATATGAAATCACATATTCAACCGACTCGGTTGATAAGGAAACCCTGGCAGCAGCCCACATCTATGAGGCCATACTGCTTTCTCTGAAGGCACTCTTCAGAGAGGTGGAGAATTGCCAAGAAATCTGCCGAAAGGAACCAGGTGCTGTCGACAAGGAATACCTCATTGATAAAGCAGAAGGAATCAAGAATTTGGTCGTGGCTCTAAATGTGGAGCAGCCATTTGACCATGTGGCAAAATTTTTCGGGTCGTCCGAGGAAGTGGGAGAGGGAGAAGCATATGGCTTGGACGATTGATAAAGAGTTTTCATTCTGCTATGGTCACCGAGTGTGGACACAGGAGCTCATCAATGACTATTGTCAAAAGCAGGACACTTCATGTAAATGCAGACACCTTCATGGGCACGAAGGCAAGGTACACGTATATCTGAGCGCAGAAACTCTGGAAGCTGGAATGGTTACTGACTTTAAGCACCTGGGTTGGCTAAAGGATGTTTTGGATGATGTCCTTGATCATAAATTCATCATTGATAGAAATGACCCATTGTTCAATGGAATGGTTGTTCAGCCCTGGAAGGAAGCCTTTGGGTTGGACCCAGAGTCCTTTTCGGCTCCAATGTTGCGACGTTTCCAAGTAAAAGGTGAGATTCCTTGGTCTATGAATGCAAGTCATCTCTTCATTCCAGCAGAGGGGTTACGAGATGAAAGATTCATGAACATTCCAGAGTCTGTGATAGAGTACCTTCAGAGTTTCGTGGTTGTGAATTTTGTTCCGACGAGTGAGAATCTTAGTAAGTGGCTGTTCGACATGGTTCAACAGCGGATGAGAGAAATCGGCGTCGAGGTAACCAAGATCGAATGGAACGAAACACCAAAGAGCAGGAGTACCTATACTGCATGAGAACGCCTGTACAGGATATTCTTGATAATGGCGAATGGGATGACCTCGACGAACATGAAAGGTCGATCGTGGTGATGACTAAGCATTTCCAGGAAATGGATTTCGGTGAGGAGGAACCAGTTTTCTTCTTGCCAAATGTAATCTCCCTTCGTACTGCTACCTTCGCCTTGTCCGAAGCATTAGCGTCTCTTAATTATCGCTTAGATATTATAGAGTCCACCTTAGCTATTTTCAAAGTCCTTATCGAAGATGACGAAGGGTCGAAACACATTGTTTGTTTAGCAACCAGGGATGGGATGCCGAATACCACTAGTAGAAATGTGGTCGACTTACTTGCCGAAATTCACGCTTCGGCGAGCCCTTTTCAATAAATACTATCCAGACATAATCAAACACAATTCGGAGAATTCATGGAAGAGATCGTTGTTATCAAACGCGACGGCTCTAAGGAGCCTTACACGGTTGACAAAATCCACAAGGTGGTTTTTTGGGCGACCGAGGGGCTGGCAGGCGTTTCACCTTCAGACGTAGAAATCAATGCTCAGCTTCAAATACATAGCGGAATCAAAAGCGCGGACATTCACAAGGTCCTTATCAACGCCGCAAACAATCTAATTTCAGAAGAGCACCCTAACTATCAGTATGTTGCCGCAAGACTTGCTCTTTTTTCATTGCGGAAAGAAGTATACAATCAGTTCACCCCTATCCCCCTATACGATCATATTCTGAAATGTATCGATCAGGGAGCATATGATAAGAAGATACTAGATTGGTACACCAAGGAAGAGATCGAGCATTTCGAATCTCATGTAAAGCACACTCGTGATTTCAACTTCACGTACGCTGGCTTACAGCAGATGCTTGACAAATACCTAATCAAGAACAGGAAGACCGGACAGGTCTTTGAAAGCCCACAGTATGCGTACATGCTAATTGCCATGACCTTCTTCCGTAAGTACGAAGGGCAGCGAAGGATTGATTACGTGCTCAAGTACTATAATGCAATCTCAAAGTTCAAGATCAATCTACCAACACCAGTTCTATGTGGCGTCCGGTCACCTAAGAGACAATACAGTTCATGTACCCTGGTGGACATTGATGACACACTGGAATCTATTTTCCAGAGTGCTGCTGCTATTGGATACTACACTGCCAACCGAGCAGGCATTGGAATGAACATAGGTCGCCTCCGACCAGTTGGAGCACAGATCCGCGATGGCGAAGTGGTATCCACTGGGTTGATACCATTCCTAAAACTGATGGAAGCCGCCACCAAGAGCACATCCCAAAATGGAGTTCGAGGCGGGGGTGGAACAGTAAGCATTCCTTGCTGGCACACGGAAATCGAGGACATCATTGTCCTGAAGAACAATCGTGGGTCTGAGGATAATAGAGTAAGGAAGTTGGACTACTGTGTACAGATGTCTAAACTGTTCTTGATGAGAGCAGCTAAGAATGAACAGATGACCTTGTTCGATCCACACGAAGTCCCAGAACTCTATGACGCTTTCGGAACACCTGAATTCGATGAGATGTACGAGCGCTATGAGCGTAGGTATAGTCTGAACACCAGGAAGATCGATGCCCTGGATCTACTCAAGAAGATTTTGATTGAGCGTATTGAGACTGGACGAATTTACCTGATGTTCATGGACCATGCTGTTCAGAACGGTCCTTTGCTAGATAAGGTTTGGATGACCAACCTGTGCGTTGAAATCCTAATCAACACCTTTCCTATTCAACACATCGACGATGAAAATGGAGAGATCGGAACCTGCATCCTGGCCGCGTATAATATCGGGGCGATCAAGGATATCGAAGAGTATGATGAATTGTCAGATCTCATTGTTCGGTCCCTCGATTATGTTATCGAGGAACAGGACTATCCTGTCATATCCGCCGAGCTTTCAGCCAAGTTCCGACGCAACATTGGCGTAGGAATCACGAACCTGGCTTATTGGTTGGCAAAGCGTGGATTGAAGTATTCTGATCCAAGAGCCGTGCCTGCTGTCGATGAGTTGATGGAGAAGATTCAATACTCCTTACTCAAGGCTTCCAATCAACTTGCTCAAGAAGAAGGAGCGTGTGAAGGATTCTCCAGGACTAAGTACTCCTTGGGCATGATGCCACAGGATCGTTGGATTGATAGCCAGAAGGAATTGGTAACCAGAGATCTGTTCTGTGATTGGGAGGATCTACGGGAGAAGATAGCACAGCATGGGTTGCGCCACTCAGTGCTTACTGCTATCATGCCTTGTGAATCCAGCTCAGTGGTTCAGAACTCCACAAATGGAATTGAGCCGGTCCGCCAATTGCTGACTGTGAAAAAGTCTAAGCAAGGCAACCTGAAGATGCTGGTCCCCGAGTTCTACCGTTTGCGAAATCAGTACGAGTTGGCTTATGATATGCCAAGCAATCGCGGATACCTCACCATTGCAGCAGTCATCCAGAGATGGATAGACCAAGCCATGTCTACGAACATGTATTATTCATACGGTCACTATGAAGATGGTATTCTTCCATTGGAAGAGGTTACCTCCGATACCTTGTACGCCTACACGGTAGGAATCAAGAACCTATACTACCTAAACACAGATGATGGTAACTATCAGTTGGACATGGAAGAGGACAAGGGATCAGGATGCGACTCCGGTGCTTGTTCAATCTAAAGATTGACTTTAGATCGTCAATCTATACAATAAAGAACGTGAATAAGGCGGCAGGCGCAAGCCCAGGGGCGATTCGCCCCTGTAAATACCGACCCCAGCCGGTATCCGCCGATATAAGCTGGAATAATTAGGTACGCTGGTACCCTATGGTGGGGCAATCAGAAATTGACGGTTCGATTCCGTGCCAGCGTGCCCCCAACGAGAGGAAGAATAATGGGAAAGATGATTTTTCACGATGGCACAATGCCAGAAGATCGGATGATTGTCGGCTGCGGGGCTAAGTTCAAAGACAAAGACGGGAACGTATATATTCTGGCTCAGGTAGCATCAAAAAGAATGGCGTTGATTGATACCGACAGCGGAAATCGTTGGAGCGATTTCGTAGATGTCAAGCTCCCAACTTCACTTACACGGGCCGAATTCTTTTCTGTCGCCAACGGCGAGATTGCTGAGTTTGAGATTATCTCCCCGGGAAAAGCGGACCGATAAAATATACAGGAAATGCTAGGAAAATAGAGTTCCTAAGCCCTTGGTATTAAAATGGCACCTAGTGGATGCTTAATGTATTCCGGTGCCATTTTCTATCTAACCTATCAATAGGTTACAACTGCAATTTTTTTAATTCTTACAGTATTTGATTTAGACTAGACGAGGAAACATGAAAAACATCATCAACACCAAAGCCCTGGCAGGTGAACTCATCGACTACACCCGCCAACCAATGTTCCTAGGCGAGGACCTAGGCATTCAGAGATATGACATCTACAAGCACAAGATCTTCTATAAGAATTTTCAGGACCAGCTATCAAACTTCTGGAGACCAGAAGAGGTTTCACTCCTGAAAGATCGTGCCGACTTCCTGGACCTGCCTGAAGAGCAGCGCCGAATCTTCACGAATAACCTGAAATACCAGATTCTCCTTGACAGTGTTCAGTCAAGAGGAATTCCTTTCTTGCAACAGTATGTCTCCCTGCCTGAACTTGAAGCTACTATGAAGGTTTGGGAAATGATGGAGACGCTGCATTCATATTCCTATACATACCTGATCAAGAATGTATACCCAAACCCAAATGAAGTCTTTGATAGTATTCTTTTGGACCCATTCATCGTTGAGCGCGCGAAGGTGACGACAAGCTACTATGATACTTTGATCGGCGCTGAATCCGATCCGAAGAAGGACATCTTTCTGTCCCTCATCAACATTTACATCCTTGAAGGAATTCGATTCTATGTCAGCTTTGCTTGTGCCTATGCATTTGCGGAGAACAAGACCATGGAAGGAAATGCCAAGATCATTTCACTCATCAACCGTGATGAGAATTTGCACCTGGCCATCACGCAGAATATTCTGAACTTCATGCGCAAGGAAGACAGTGAAGGATTCAAGAATATGTTTGAAAGGTTCCGTCTTACCATTCTAGACATGTTCGAAGTAGCTGCTATGGAAGAAGCCAAGTGGGCCGAGTACATTTTCCAGGATGGGAGCATGTTGGGGCTGAACGCCGAACTTTTGAGCCAGTATATGAAGTGGCTCACAAATAAGAGAATGCGTGCCATCGGATTGCCGTCTTTGTTTGAAGGGCAACCCAATCCTTTGGGATGGATCAATAACTGGACCAACAGTAAGAAGGTTCAGGTAGCTCCGCAGGAGACCGAGATCAGCAATTATCGCGTTGGTTCAACCAAGGCCGACATAGGAGGAGCGTTTGACGGATTCAATTAACGACAGGAAGGTTGAACGTGCTATGGCAGAAATCATAAAGATTGAGCGTGCCAGAGCAGAGAAAATCATACGGGATCTGAGAAAGAAAGGTTACTCAGATGAGTATATCATAACCCACCTGCTTGAGTATAGCATTCAGGAGTTAGGGAAAATAGAATTAAGGAAGCTCTATGAGAAAAGTATACTTCGACCTTGATGGCGTGCTTGCTAATTTTGAATTGGCGATTGTGCGGACACTTGAGAAACCTTACCTTGACAGGGAAGACAATTCATATTGGGAGAAGCTGGATCAGATTCCACATTTATACCTGAACCTCGATCCTCTCTATGGCGGAAGGCAAATGGTCGAAACTGTTATCGACAGAATTGGAATCGAGAATGTCGAAATCCTAACCGCCTTGCCCAAGCCGACCGGATATCTGAATACTGCCAGGGAAGACAAGGAGAAGTGGGTACATCGTCATATCAACAAGAACCTAATTGTCAATACCATAGAAGGTGGAAAGAACAAGTATATCTTTTTGAAGGACAATCCGGGATCCATTTTGATTGATGATTATGAAAGGAATCTAAGGATTTGGCAGGAGCACGGCGGGCAGCCTGTTCTGCACATTGATCCTGTATCCACTCTTGCTAAACTAGAATACATACCAGGACTTTTTGAATGAGTGAAAACCAAAAACCAACCACAGATGAATACCGCGCGAACTGGGAAAAGATCTTTGGTAAGAAGAAGCCCAAACCAAAGAAAGATTGACTTCTTATGAGATTCCTACTATCATCTAGATAAGGAGTAATTGAATGG
>Ga0315535_1000882_pt1 | contig 20620 bp, 14 predicted proteins | sample SalMarSW160220MG_2_FD_203092 | JGI IMG/M metagenome (GOLD analysis project Ga0315535, IMG submission 203092) | Salt marsh sediment microbial communities from the Plum Island Ecosystem LTER, Massachusetts, United States - Salt Marsh Sediment SW1602-20 ... | reverse complement strand
GCCAGTTAGAACACCGCATTCTGTATGCCGACGGAGAGGTCGGCTACATCTCGGTGCGTTTCTTCATTGTCAAGGATTCCCAGGGACGCACCGTGAGGACCTATGGCGTCAACCAGGACATCACCAACCGCAAGCAGGCGGAAAAAATCATCCGGGAGAAAGAAGAGCAACTACGGTATGTTTTGAATAGCGCACCCATAACAATTTTTGCAACGGATAAACAGGGTGTCTTTACATTGCATGAAGGAAAAGCAGTAAAGGAAGTTGGGATGAAACCGGGTGAAAATGTCGGGGTTTCAGCATTTGATCTATATCGTTCAATATCTTTTAAAGAACATGCAGGTAAAGAAACGAAAGGTGAGGATATTTTAAATCGTGCATTAACCGGTGAAACAGTCTCCGGCATAACAGAGTTGAGAGGAGTCTGTTTCGATAATCAAATTGGACCTATTCTGGATGAAAATCAAAAAATTACAGGAATCGTAGGCGTTGCAATTGACATCTCCCAACGCAAGCAGGCGGAAGAAGCGCTCAGAGAGAGCTTGATCCGTTACCGCGAACTGGTCGAAAACATCAACAGCGGTGTGGCTGTTTATGAAGTCATTGACGAAGGAATGGACTTCATCTTCAAGGATTTTAACCGTGCAGGTGAGAGAATCGATCACGATAAGCGTGAAAGGCTTATAGGTAAAAGAATTTCCGAGGTTCGGCCGGGACTAGAGGAGTTTGGATTGTTGGATGTGCTCAGGCGGGTATGGTTGACGGGGAAACCGGAATCTTTCCCTGCCAGGATGTATAAGGATGAAAGGATTTCGGGATGGTACAAAAATTTCGTATATAAACTTCCTACGGGTGAGATTGTGGCGGTATTCGATAATGTATCAAGACAAAAACAGGTTGAAGATGATTTATCAAATGCCCTTGAAATGTTGAAAGAGCTTTACATATACCAAGATGATGCAATAGAAAATGAACGGAAAGCTATTTCAAGAGAAATTCATGACGAATTAGGTCAATTGTTATCTGTATTAAAAATTGATTTAAACTGGACCAAATCCAACTATGTAGAAGGAGAGGAAGTTATAAAAAAAATAAATAGTATGATTGATATTGTGAATGACACAATAAAGACGGTTCAAAGAATTTCATCCGATTTGCGCCCGGGTTTATTGGATGATCTGGGTTTAATTCCTGCCATGGAGTGGTTTTGTCAGGAATTTGAGAAGAGGACAGGTATTAAAAGCCACCTGAACCTGGGTGATTTTGAATCCTCCGATGAGAAAATAAATGTCACCTTATATCGCATACTTCAGGAAGCAACTACAAATGTGATGCGTCATGCAAACGCAAAAAATTTATATGTAAAATGTGTCCGGGGAGAAGATTCTATTTTTCTGGAAATTATTGATGACGGAATAGGTATGAAACTGGAGAACATGGACTCATCCAAGTCTCTGGGGTTGATTGGCATGCGGGAAAGAATAAAACAGTTCGGTGGCAGCCTGGATATAAAATCCACACTACATATTGGAACCACATTAAGTGTTTTTATTCCAATTAGTTGAAAGAGTCATCCGTTTGGTGGAGATCACGCCGTTGCCAAAAGCACCTAAGATAGCTTCAGGTATTATTAACCTTGAGGGAGAGATCATTCCTGTAATAGATATTCGCAAACTTTTCCATTTGCCATGCCGTGAGATAAATCTGGAAGACCAATATGACAATTGATATTTTATTATCTTTTTTCATTCGCTCCTATATATTTCCATAATAAACTGAAAACCTGAAAGTTAAACCCAGGGATATTTCACTTTACCAGCCGCGCAATTGTTTGTGCTATGGCTACCGGGGAAAGATTATATTGTGCCGCTCCGATCTTATGTGCTTCCCCCGGCATACCATATATGACCGAACTTGCTTCATCCTGTGCGATGGTTACAGCTCCTTTGTCTTTCATCATTTTAAGCTCAACAGCTCCATCCTTGCCCATACCTGTCAACAATACACCAATTGCATTTCTTCCATAATTTTCAGCCACAGATTTGAAAAGATATGATGCCGAGGGACATATGAAGGATGCCGGATCACAATTACCGAGATGAATCATCCCCGGGTTTGTAACTCCCATTTGAAATCTATTTGGTGCCAGGTAAAAATGCCCCGGAGATAATTTCTCCCTGTCGGCTGCAACAAAAACCTTTTGTCCCGTCGACTTAGCCAGCCATTCTCTTAAACCTTCAACAAAACCGTCAGCGATATGCTGTACGATCAATACAGGAACATTAAGGTTTTTGGGTAGTTCTGATAAAATAGTATGAATTGCAGGAGGCCCTCCTGTCGAGGCACCCATAGCCACCAGCTTAATCCCCCCTTTCTCATATTTATGATCAGGATGCAATAAAACCGGTCCTTCTTTACTTTTACTAAGCCTTGGCCTTCGTGTAATAAGTTTAACCTGCCACAGGTTTTTAACATTTGTTATTAATTCTATTGCCATCCTGTTGTGCTCCGGATGACCGATCCCCCTGGGCTTTTCTAATATAGTAATAGCTCCTGCTTCCATGGCTTTCATTGTATCTGTCACCTCAGATGCAGACCATGAAGCCGAAACAATGATGATTGGTACTGGATCGGTTTCCATGATGATACGGGTAGTTTCCAGTCCATCCATCTCAGGCATATGCATATCCATAGTAATCAGGTCAGGTTTATTGTTTTTAAGGAATGTAAGAGCCCTTTTACCAGTTAATGCCGTTCCTATTACTTCAATCTGCGGATCGGAATTTAAGATATAGCACAACAGATCCAGAACGGAGGGAGAGTCATCGACGCAGAGAACCTTGATTTTTTTTGTGGGATCCATTTAGTTGACAATTATTTAAGTTGTACATAAATGCTATATCGCACCACTGTCTTAAATCAGTTTATTAATAGCCTCCAACAGATGTTCCGGTTTGAAACTGCCTTTTTCAATATAGGCATTTGCACCCGCCTCCATCCCACGTTCCCGGTCCTCGCGGGTTTTCAATGCCGTTACCAGTACCACCGGTAATTCTTTAAGGGTCTTCTCGCCGCGCACACTTTCTGTTAATTCAAAACCGTTCATCCTGGGCATTTCGATATCCGACACAAGCAGGTCATAGCCTCCTTCCCTGAGAAATGAAAGCGCCTCTGCCCCATCGACTGCAGTTTTAACAAGATATCCTGCAGATTCCAGGATATCCTTTAGAAGCATCCTCGATGTGATAGAGTCTTCTGCAACCATAATGGATCTTCGTTTTGCTTTCTCTTTATCTGCACCGGCAATTCTTTCAACAGGAAGTTTCCCGGAAACAGCCGATTTCATCAGGTCTGATACGTTCAGGATCGGGACCACCCTGCCCGAACCCAGAACAGTTACACCACCAATATTCCGTACACGGACCAGGGGACTGGAAAGGTGTTTGACCAGGATTTCCTGTTCATTCAGGATTTTCTCAACACCAAAGGCAATCCTGTTATCGCCGGTACCCAAAATAAGAACATGAAGAATTTCCTGATCACCATCTCTTCCCGGCGTGCCAGATGAATTATTATTCTTTCTTTTTAATTCCAGGATATTGCCGAGGTTCACATAGGACACGGTGCTGCCGTTAAGTGAAATGGTTGGCCTGTTTTCAACCATTTTAATTTCATCCCGGGTTATTCTTAAGATCCGTTCGACATTTGCCGTGGGAATGACAAATGATTCACCCTCCACCTGAAAGAAGATACCTCTGTATGTTGCCAGGGTAAGGGGAATCTGGATGGTGAAGGTGGTTCCCTTATGAAACCCGGATTTAACTTTAATGGATCCCCCGAGAGAATCAACTTTTTCCCTGACGATGGCCAGGCCCAGGCCCCTTCCTGAAATATCTGTAATCATGGGACTGGTAGTAATCCCGGAATGATAAATAAAAGCCTCAACTTCCTGATCCGTTATACCTTCCTTCTCTGAAACGAGCCCTTCTTTGATGGCGGCTTTTTTAACGCGGGCCACATCAATTCCTATCCCGTCATCTGAAATAATAATTTCAACCTTGTTTCCCGGTAACTGTGACACAGCAATACTGATTATTCCGGTTGGAGGCTTATTATTTTCAATTCGTTCTTCAGGTTTTTCAATACCATGGTCGATACAATTCCTTATCAGGTGCATCAGGGGATCTTTAATTTCCTCAAGTATCCGCCTGTCAACTTCATTTTCAGCTCCCCGGATCACCAGTTCAGCATTTTTTCCTTGCTCCCGCGAGAGATCACGGACATGCCTTGGAAATAATTCCAGGATTGATGAGACAGGAAGCATTACCACTTCCCTCATTTCGTTAAGCAGGTTATCCACCATTCTTCCTGCAAGTCTCTGATCCTGCTCTGCCGATATTATCAATTCACCAATTTTATCTTCCAATAATCTGATGGACTTCTGGCATTTTTCATATGCTTCCAGCTGCCTGGAAATTTGTTTATCCCGTTTCCTGTGCAGGCTTTCATCTTTAATCACTGTGAAATTCAAAATGTTACGGTTTTCCTGCATCATTTTTGTAAATTCCTTATCTATCTGGTCTACAACAGACCGGGTATCCTGAAGATCTGTAAAACGTTGAGAAAACTTAAGCTTTATCGACAGCATTTCCTCGGTTTGCATCATCAGTGAATCGAGTTTTATCCTTGATATCCTTACCGTTTCAACCTGAGTTTGTCTTTCCGTTTCTCCCTGATGCTGCTTTTCAACAGGTGAATCTGTTTCTGTCCGCACAGCTTGTATTTGTTTTTTTTCAGGCTTTTCAGTATGTGAAGTTTGTGACACAATTTTCCCCGGTCCCTGAACTGAATGATCCGGTTGTTTTTCATCTCCTTTGTTTTGTTCTTGTTCAGTGGAGTTGAGCTGATCTATTATCTCAACAATATGGTTTTCAGGAATGGTATCATCTGTTCCAGGAGCAGACAAACTCTTTGATATAAAATCAATAAGGGTGTGGATTTTGTCAAATGCATCAGATGACGGCATACTCTTTTCCTGTTTCCACCTGCTGAATAAACTTTCTATAGTGTTACAGATGGTCTCAATATTCCGCATATTAACTGCACGCGAGGCTCCTTTCAGGCTGTGTGCCTCCCTGAAGATCATCTCGGTTAATTGCATCCGGTGATCCGCATCATCCTCCCCTTCCAGTTCCATCAGTCCGGATGATATGGCCCTTATGTGTTCACCGGCTTCGATCATGAATGTTGCCAGTAGCCTTTTTTTAAATCCTTCTTCTTTTGTAGTCATGTTTACATTTGATACTGTTCTACAAGTTTTTCCATATTTTTAGCAACTCTTTCAAGTTTTTCCGAAGCTTCTTCCAGCTGTCTTGTACTCTCGAGATTCTGGTTGCTGGCAACACTTATGCTCCTGATGGCTTCATTTACCTGGTCGATGCCCACAAACTGTTCTTGTACCGATGCACCTATCTGGGCTGTGGCCAGTGATGCCTCATTAATTACTTCAGTCAGTACTTTAATTGAAGTACCTGCATTATCAGCCTGCTTTATGCCCGCGTCGACCACCTTGCTGCCTTCTTCCGTTGCCATGACTGCCGAACTGGTAGCTTTCTGAATATCAGTCAGGATTTCCCGCACCTGTTTGGTTGCCTGTTTCGACTGGTCAGCCAGTCTTTTCACCTCTTCCGCCACAACAGCAAACCCCTTTCCTTCTTCACCAGCCTTGGCCGCTTCGATCGAAGCGTTCACAGCCAGCAAGTTGGACTGTTCAGCCAGGTCGTTTATCGAGTTCATGATCTCCCCGATTGACTGGCTTTGTTCGCTGAGACGCATAATACTTTCTGCAATAAATTCCATCTGTTCCCTGATCCGGTCCATTCCTGCTCCCGTTTCTGATACCGCATTTTCGCCATCCCTGGCCACCTGGATAGTCTTTCTGGAGCTTTCGGAAATTTCTTTCGACTTATCATTATTAAGCTGTGCTGTCTGTCTTACCTCTTCCACGGTAGTCGTTGTCTCCGTTATCGCCGATACCGTTTCAGTGGAACTGGCTGTTAGCTGGGAACTTGTTGCAATAATTTCTGAAACCATTGCAGTAATAACGCTCACTGTCTCCGCTATTTCAAGAACCTGTGATTTCAGATTTTCTTGCATTGAACTGAAGGCATTTCCTAAGACATCCTTTTCTGACAGTGGCTTTATCTCAATATTTAATTTTCCTTCTGAAATCATATTGGCTATTCTTGTCATTTCTTTTAAATAGATAATCATTCGTGAAAATGTCTTCATAAGCACACCTACTTCATCTTTTCTTTGGGTATCAATAATTTCAATGGTCAGTTCTCCATCAGAAATTTTTTCAGCAATACCGGAAATCTTCCTGATTGGCCTCACAATATTAACAGTCAGGTAAATGATGAGGAAAAAAACGATCATAAAAGCGAGCACTGTCAGGTAAACTATGATATTTTCCGCATTTTTAATAGTACCTTCACTTTTGAGATTACGCTCTTGAAGCAATTGATTTTCAATTTCTTTTGACTCCGAAAGTATAACTCGAATATTATCCATAACCTGTTTCCCTTGGTCTGTTTTGACTAGCTCTAATGCCCTTTCAAAATCACCATTCTTGTTTAATTCAATCGTTCCTTCCAGCTCAATCATTTTCTCTTCAATCAGGGATTCTAGTCTAACAATTAGTTGTTGCTGCGTTTGATTGTCAGATGTTAATTGCCTTAGATCATTTACATTATTGTCAAGATGAGTATGTGCTTTCTGAAATGGTTCTAAATAAAGTTCATCTCCTGTTAAAAGATAACCTCGTTGTCCCGTTTCAGTATCCTGTAGGCCACTTAAGATCTCATCTAATTTCCCTATTACTTCATAAGTATGAATCTGAAGAGTGGCATTTTCCTGAAGTTTGTTAATATTCCTAAATGAAATATAACCTATGATGATTAACACTATAATTATCACACCAAAACTTCCTCCGATTTTTAAAGCAAACGACATTTTCATAGTTTTAAGTTTTTATTCCACTTAGTGGATTTATTTATACTGCCTCATTCACAATCATTTTTTCGTCAGAAAAGATATTTTCCATATTCAGAATGATCAGCTGATCACCGGTCACTCCCTTCATATACTCGGCACGTATGCCGGTAGTGGTAGGAAGCTCAGTTTGAATCTTGCTGACGGGAACTGACCGTACTCCAACGATGGCATCTGCCAGAATACCGGCCTCCATCCCACATGCATGTACCATGATAACTTTGTTAAGATCATTTAACCCATTATCGGGCAATTCGAAAAGTTCCTTAATATCTATTACTGTCAGGACTTTACCCCTTACATTCATAACACCAAGGATAAATGGCGGAGTGCACGGCAAAGGTGTCAGGTCTTTTAAGGCATAAACTTCACCTGCAACTTTCATCTCTATCCCGTATCTTTCCCCAGCCAGCATGAACTCTGCCACCTCCAGAAATTCCTGGCTCAATGGTTCATCGTTCAACTCACCGGCAAGAGATCTGGTTCTTGCCATAAGGATTTGTTCTTCCTCCTGTTCCGTAACATGCCATCCCATATCAAGACTCGTCCTGAAAGCTTCCATACGGTTATGGATATTTTCCCAGTCAATGACTGAGGTCTGGTTTTCTTTTGAGGTATTTATCCTTCTTCCCATCACCTGTTTATTTTAACTGAATGCCACCGTTGTCCGGCAGATTTTTCATTTTAATAATCTCAGTCAACCTCCCGGACGACAGTCCGTCTGATCCGGGAAGGATGATTTCCCTATCACATTGGTCCAATATGGAAAGGGCATTATTGAAATATTTTCCTGCTTTTTTCATGTCTCCCTGCAGAAACAATATATTCCCAAGTGTAAAGTATGAAAGCACATGATCACTGTCAAGATAAATTGATCTGTGAAGTGAGGATATTGCTTCCTCAATTTTACCCTGTTCCTGGAAGATCAGCGACAGCAGATAATAGCAGGCCGGATTACATTTATCTATTTCAATTCCCTTCCGGCATAAATCAGTTGCCTCACAGAATTTCCCTTGGTTTGAAAAGATTTTTACCAGCAAAAGCATTGCTTCAAGATTTTTTTGATCGTGTAACAAATATTTTATAAGGATTGCTTCTGCTTCAGGATAATTACCATGATCGTATAATAAAGCCGATTCTCTGACCGGATCAGGTTTTATTTCTGTTAATTCCGTTATTACAGGTTTTTCCTGAGGGCTCCCGGTTTTTCCATCCGCGGAAACGGAACGCGGATATTCCGGATAATTAAAGCTAACTTCAGGAAATATCCCGGAATCATGGTGAATAACATTATGGTAAAAAGATCCGGTAGTTTTAACAGGATATGTTTCTATTGTACCCGATTTTGACAGGTCTTTCCTGTAAAAAATTGTATCCGGAAGCACATCAGTCACAAACCTGGTTGTACGAGCCATCGGACCTTCGCTTCCGCTTACGATCAGGCACCCTCCATCAAGAAGTGACCGGTAAAACTGGTTGATAATCCTATGTGAGAGCTGCGGCTGAAAATACATGATGACATTCCGGCAGAATATAATATCTAATGCAGAAGTGTTGTTAGCCATTGATGGAAAAGGGTCTTTCGCCAGGTTGTGATAAGAAAATGAAACCATTTCCTTAATAAAAGGCTTGATGGTAAAGGAGCCATCCTGGTTGTTAATAAAATACCCATCACTGACCCATTCCGGAGTACTCCTGAATGACCATTTTTTATAAATTCCTTTTTTTGCTTTTTCCAGCGCCCTTGGATTTATATCGGTAGCCTGAATTGAAATATTCCAGTTTTTGATGTCCGGAATCATTTTATAAAGCAAAATGGCAATGGAATAGGATTCTTCGCCCGAGGAACAGCCGGCGCTCCAGATTTTCAGGTATCTCCCCTGTTCTCGACGGGTTTTGATCAGTTCAGGAAGGATATAATTTTCCAGTCCCTCATATATGTTTTTATCCCTGTAAAAATGTGTTTCACCGATAGTCAGATAAGAGGACAGGATTTCAATTTGTTCCTGTGATAATGGTGCCGATAACAGCCACCGGATACAGGCTGCTGCATCACTGAAACCATACTCTGCTGCGGCCAGGTAAAATTTATCGCAAAGTTCATCCCGGCGCTTTTCGGGAAAATAGAGCCCCAGGTTCTCAGAAATAAATTCGCTGAGCTGTGCTATCAGGTGATCAGAGATTTTGATTTTATTAGAACTACTGTTTCTCATGTTATCTTCCTTGTTCCGGGTGTTCTTAATCGTTTCGAAGCTTCTTTCTTTCCTTTATCTGTTTTCTCACGGACATTCCTGGTCTGAGTTTTGACTACTTCCCCACTTAGGGCTGTAATATCCTGTCCTGAGATTTTTTCCTTAATGCTTTTACCCTTGTCCTGATTTTCTTTCATTTTTTTCTCCAGTACTGCAAGGTCTATCTTCCCCATGTTCTCAAGGGTGAAAAGCCTTTCAGGGTCATAGATCAATATTATACCGTCTTCACAGAATAGCAACCCTTCGACTATCTTCTCAAGACCGGTAAAGATCTGTCCGGATTGAATCCTGTTAAGGTCATTTCGGTTAACGACACCAGTAACCGTGTCAGCAACAAATGAAACGGTGTGTTTTAATGTCCGCACAATAATAAGCTGATCGGAAAGCTGCGTCTCCCTGTCGGTAAGACCAAATATTTTCCTCATGTTGAAAACAGGTATCGGCTGTCCCTTTACGTTAATGACTCCCAAAATATGATCGGGTGACCCGGGCATAGGTGTTATATTCACCACCCGGACAATTCTTTCTACAATGCCGACAGGCAAAGCAAAAAAATGCGCATCCAGTTTAAATACCACATAACTGTCTTTAGTAGTAATGGAGCTAATTGTTTGTTCTTCAGTAAGGTTCATAATATCTTTTCATATCAAGGATTTCTTACATGGATATCTTATAATAATTCTATCCTGCTTCCATTCGGCATCCGGATATTTAGGATCATTACATCCGGTTTCAGTTTATTCAGTAATTTTATTGCTTCAATACCCGATAAATCTTTGGAAGTAAATTACGGATGTCCTCTTAATAAAATTGTAAGTATGTGGATGAATTCTATATAGGCGGAAAAGTAATTGTTTGAAGGGAATTGAGGAAGGTATATGTAGTCGTTTGGACTACATCCTTCTTAACTGAACCGTCTGTATATGGTTTGATAACAGCTGTGCAGGGATTTTCTGACAGGCAGGTGAATTAACTAACAAGCCCTTCTTTCAGGGCATATCGTATGAGTTCCGTATTGTTTTTCATGTTCATTTTTTCCAGGATCCTGCTTCTGTAAGTACTGACGGTTTTTTCACTGATGAACAATTCTTCCGCTATCAGTTTCATATTTTTCCCTTCAGCAATCTTACATAGTACCGAATATTCCCTGTCAGACAATCTTTGATGAAGCACCGCAATATTGTCATCAGACAGGTTATCTGCCATTTTATCGGCCAAAGAAGCAGTAATGTATTTGCCCCCTTTCAATATATTCTTAACAGCAATGGTCAGCTCATTCGGCGCACTATCCTTGGTAAGGTATCCGGAAGCACCGGACTTTAAGGCACGGATTGCATATTGTTCCTCCGGATGCATACTGAGGATCAGTATCGGAATACCGGGATAATCGCTGATTATTTCCTGCATGACCTCAAGTCCGGATCTCCCTGGCATAGAGATATCAAGAATGATAATATCAAATTCATTTTGTTTAAGTTCTTCTAAAAGGGTATTTGAGTTTTCGACATCAACAATATGCTTTTCACCTTGTACATCAGAAAGCATCTTAAGTATGCCTTTCCTGAAGATCGGATGATCATCTGCTATTAATATATTTATCATGTCTTCAAGGCTTTTCAGAAAATGAAAGCAATCCTTTATCAAATTAATACAATATCATTGAATATATCAACCCTGCTGCATGCAAAGAGGAATGTACCTGATTGCAGTGACTAATTGTCTACCGCCCCCAATCAAGCCCCGTCAGCTTGCCGTGGTTCAGGCAATGGACGAGATGGACTGACTAAGGATATATTGTTAAAAGCAGGCTTCCAGGTTGAGACGGCTGTAGACGGTATTGATGGGTATACCAAAGCTCTTATTAGAAAATTCGAATGGATAAAATACTCAGCGAGTTACCTGTTATATTGGTTACAGCGCTCGAATCTCGTGAAGATCGCAAACAAGGGATAGATGTTGGCGCCAACGCTTACATAATAAAAAGCAGTTTCGACCAGCCTAATTTATTGGGAGTGATCAAAAAACTTTTGTAAATTACATTCATTGAATGGAGTCATGACAAACATTCTTATTGCAGATGATCATCCCCTTATGAGACGGGGCATCCGGCAAATACTTGGTGATCTGCCCGGTGAAACAATGATTGAGGAAGCAGGCGGAGCCAATGAATTGTTCCATAAGATCGACAATACTGTTTTTGATATTATTGTTCTGGATATTTCCATGCCAGGGAGGAGCGGCCTAGATATTCTGATGGATATAAAAGCAAAATATCCTTCCATTCCGGTACTTATCCTTAGTGTTCATTCTGAGGAGCAGTATGCATTACGGACTTTAAAATCAGGTGCTTCCGGATACCTGACAAAAGACAGTGCCATGGAGGAACTGCCCCGGGCCGTTAAAAAAGTATTGAACGGCGGTAAATATATAACATCCTCACTTGCAGATAAAATGGCAGATAACCTGCTTGAGGGATCCGATAAGCCCTTACATCAACATCTGTCAAACAGGGAATATGAAATTCTTTGCAAGATCGCCGAAGGGAAGAATGCAAACATCATAGCCGGTGAGTTGTTCATCAGTGAAAAAACGGTTAGCACGTACAGAAGCAGGATCCTTGAAAAAATGAATATGAAGAGCAATACTGAGCTGATCAGATATGCCCTTAAAGAAGGACTCATTGATTAAAGACAATTAACTACCTTCTCCTTGTAGTTCAAACAACTACAAAACATCTCTTAAATCCTTACAAACAGTTGCTTTTCTGCCTATAAGAATTTCATCGGACTGCCTACAATCTGATTGAGGAAACATCAGTAATTTGTCTCAAAGATTTATAAAGAGAATGCGAATATTTAGTCCATCATTACTAAATACAAGTCGTTGATTAATAATGATTAATAAAAATTCCATGAAAGTTCTAGTTGTTGATGATTCAAAGCTGATGCGGGTTAGAATCATTGCTTTGATATCAGGTATACCAGGTATTGACATTGTGGCAGAGGCAGGTAATATAACTGAAGCCCGGAAATTCAACGATGAATTGAAGCCGGATCTTATGTTGCTTGATATCCGGATGCCTGATGGCAGTGGTGTCGAATTATTGAAGCATCTCAACAAAAAGCATGACTCTCTGACAATCGTTATCCTGACAAACTACCCACTGGTTCAATACAAGGAAAAATGTCTGGAACTGGGCGCTGATTATTTTTTTGACAAGAGCACCGAGTTTGAACAGGTCAGGGACGTGATACTCAAAATGCAGAATGAATATTCAAACAAGTGATCACTAAGAAGCGACTGTAATGCCGGATGCGAAAATAAAGGTTCTAATCATCGACAATTCCAGGTCAGTACTGGATCTTCTGAGGCATATTCTGAATTCTGATCCGCAGATTGAGGTGATCGGGACCGCAGAAAATGGAATACAGGCACTGAAATTCCTGGAGAAAAACAGGCCGGATGTAATCACCTTGGATATGGAAATGCCCGGAGAAGCAAAAAAGATAGGTGCAGGAAAATTTATTCTCTCACGGTTGAGATGGCTGCAACTATTGTCAATATCCTGAAAAAAAAATTACAATGAGTATGATAAAAGATTAGAGGAATCATGACTGAGCAAGGAGGAAACAATAAGGTGAAACAACAGAATCTGATCGTGTTGGCAGAGGACAGCCTTACCCAGGCCGAGCAGATTAAACATTTTCTGGAGAAAGCCGGCTACCGTGTCCTCCACGGGGTAAACGGACAGGAAGGCTGGGAAATCATTAAGAAAGTCAAACCCACAATCATAATATCGGATATTTTAATGCCCAAAATGAATGGCTATGAACTCTGTAAACTTATCAAGTCCGATGAAGAATTAAAAGATATACCGGTTGTTTTACTCACATCGCTCACAGACCCGTCAGATATTATCATGGGACTGGAATGTGGTGCCAATAACTTCATTACCAAACCATTTAATGAACAGGATCTTTTAACCCGCATCAACAACATCTGTACAACCATTGAACTACGCAAACATTCTCACACGGATGTAGGAATAGGGATTTTCTATGCAGGGAAAAAATACCATATCACTTCAGACAAGATGCAGATGCTGGATATGCTGCTCTCATCCTATGAAAGTTCCATAAAGAGCAATACCCAGCTTATTGAAACGAACGTGGAGCTGGTCAAAACAAAGAACGAACTTGAGTCTTTAAACAAGAACCTGGAACAGGAAGTAGAAAAACGTTCCAAGCGGATCCTGCGTCTGAATTCTTTGCTTGAAGCCATTCGTCAAATTAACAGTCTGATTGTAAAAGAGAAAGAACCTCTGAAACTTCTCCAGAAAGCTTGTGAAAGCCTCCATTCTGTAAGGAACTACAGGCATGTTCTCATTTTTACTGTAGACGAGGAAGGAAAGGCCCTCCAGATTGCCCAGGCGGGAATCGGGTCCAAAGCGGATAAACTTCTTAAGGACATGAAAATGGGGAACCTGCCAGACTGCTGCAGGGACGTGCTGTCCCGGAAGGAGTTACAGGTTCGCAGAAAATGCTCAGAGTCCTGCAGGGACTGTCTTTTATACGATAAAAAAAGAGACTCTGGCAACCATTCCATTAAACTGGTTTATGAAAACAGGATTTTCGGCGTGCTTAGCATCCAACAGGATACGGTGTTCATCAATGATGAAGAGGAAAATGATCTGATTTCAGAAGTTGCAAAGGATCTTGGATTTGCCCTTTATGACATGATGCTGGAACAAGAAAATGCATTTGCCAATTCCGAATTACGGAAGCGCACAAAAGATCTGAAAGAGAGCGTTAAGGAACTAAACTGCCTTTATGAAATTGAGGAACTCATCAATATACCAGGTATTGGCCTGTCTGATTTCTTTAATGAAATTATCCGTTTGATCCAGGTTGCCATGCAATATCCTGAAACCACCTCTGTCCGGATCAGATACGGAGGTGAAACCCATCAATCTGAAAACTTCCGGGAAACAGAATTCATGCTCTCGGCGAAACTGGAGGATATGCAGGAAAAAGGAACCATCGATGTCTCTTACCTGTCTGAAAAAGAGACCGAATTCAGCGGCCCGTTCCTCGAGCATGAAGTTCTTTTGGTTCACAATATTTCAAAGCAAATCATCAAGCTGACCACAAGGATACAATTCGAAAAAGCGCTTAAAGAAAGTGAATCAAGTCTGATCATGGCCCAGCACATGGCAAATATTGGAAGCTGGGATTACGATATTGTGAGGGAAAAGTATACCTGGTCAGAAGAAATGTACCATATCCTGGGTTTGAACCCGGATAAGTTCAATCCATCATACCAGCAATTGCTGGAATTGATACATCCCGATGACAGTAATAACTACAATGAATCCTGCCTGAATTCTCTGAAAAATCATGCATTGAATGATGTCACTTACAGGATCATCAGACCGGATGGCGAGGTCCGGTTTATCAACGAGAGATCGGAAGCGATCAGTGACGGCCAGGGTAATCTGATCCGTTCCATAGGCACTGTTCAGGATATCACGGATCGGGTACACATGGAAGAACAGCTCATTCAGGCAAAGGATAACGCCTTGAAATCGGATGCGCTGAAAACTTCATTCCTGATGAATATGTCCCACGAGATCCGTACGCCGATGAATGCGATCGTTGGATTTTCTGATCTTCTTTCAGAGCCCGGAATGGATGGACCGGACCGTTCTAAATTCAGTATGATCATCAAGGAGAACGGTCAGAGGCTTCTGCATCTCATCGACGATATACTGGATATTTCCAGAATAGAAACCAACCAGCTGGTTATTAAGAATCAGGAAGTCCGGCTTAACAGGGTTGTGGGTGAGTTGATCGAAACATACAATATGCTTATTCAAAAAGGGAGCAAGGCTCCTGTTGAGATCATCTATGGCGAAAATTCTGCATCAAACCTGAAAGTCTTTACCGATCCGAACCGTCTGCGGCAAATCATTTCCAACCTGCTTGATAACGCAATTAAAAATACGGACGAGGGATCGGTGGAAATCGGCTACTATCCTTTTTCTTCGGATACAGGGAATGAAGACAGGGTTGTCATTTATGTGAGAGATACAGGTCGCGGAATCGCTTCCAAAGACCAGGAGGCCATCTTTGAATTGTTCAGGAAAATTGAGTTAAAGGACAGACTGTTCGATGGCATCGGCCTGGGATTGAGCATTTCTAAAAATCTGGTTCACATGCTTGGAGGAGAGATCTCAGTAAAATCTGAACTTGGAGAAGGTTCGGAATTTTCGTTCTGGCTCCCGCTTGAAAAAAGTGAACAACCCGAAATGATGAAAGTAACCCAACCGGCCCGGACCTTTCAGTCTATACTCGATGACAAGGTGATACTGGTTGCTGAGGATGAGGAGAGTAATTTCAGCCTGATGAAATTTGCTTTTAAGGGTACCGGGGCAAAGCTGATCCATGCAGAGGATGGCAGGAAAGCTGTGGATATATGTAATACAAATACTCACATTGATCTGGTGCTTATGGATATTAAAATGCCGGAACTGGATGGCTATACAGCCACGAAGATCATCAAGAAAAAGAGAGAAAACCTGCCGGTTATAGCCATTACCGCTTTTGCCATGGAATCTGATATTAAAAACTGTTTTGAGGCCGGTTGTGATGAATTTCAGGCCAAACCGATCAATTTTGACGAACTTTTTGGAAAAATAGAAAAATGCCTGGAAAAACAATAATCATTGCTGAGGACAGCCCTACCCAGTCCGAGCAGCTATGTCATCTGCTACGTTCAGAAGGATACGGGGCAATCTCAAGGGAAAGCGGGGATGAAGCTTTTGAAGAAGCCAAAAAGATTCTCCCGGACCTGATCATTTCGGATATTATTATGCCCGGAATCACTGGCTATGATTTTTGCAGGAAAACGCGTACTGATCCAACCCTGAGATCAATACCATTTATTCTGCTGACCTCCATGGACCATACCACCGATATATTAAGGGGTCTTGAATGCGGAGCGGATAATTACATTACCAAACCCATCGATAAACCCCATTTTCTTAAGATCATTCAGAATGCATTTGCAACATCGGAAATGTTCGAAACATCATCTGCTTCTGATTCCTTTGATTTCCACTATTCCGGAAACAAGTACAGGATCTGCCCAAACCGTACCAGGATCCTGAACATGCTTTTGTCAACCTATGAAGAATCGACAATTAAAACGCGTAAACTGGAAAATACACAAAGGCGTTTGGGAGAATTGAAGGATTCGCTTGAAACAGAAGTGGAAGATGCTACCAGGGACCTGATCAAAAAGATTGAGGAAAGAACGAGAATTGAAAAAGAGACGGCCCTCTCGGAGGAGAAGTACAGGAATCAAATCGAAAATTCCCTTTTCGGGGTTTTCAGTATCACGTCAAATGGCCGGTTCATCGTCCTGAATCATGCCCTTTCATCCATGCTGGGGTATGACAACCCGGATTTGCTGATGGATATGAAAATTGAGGAAGTATTTTATAGCAGTGAGGATTTCAGGGAGTTTCAGCAACTCATTGCCAGGCAGCGAACCATAAAAAATGTGGAAGTTTCATTGAAAGGGAAAACAGGGAACCGGGTGCATATGATGATCAATGCACAGATCAGGAACAGAACGATCTCGTGTATGACACTTGATATCAGCAGGGAGAAGCTGCTCCGGGAAAAAGAGATGCAGAACCAGAAAGAACTGGAGATCGCCAAGACAAAGGCAGAAGAATCTGACCGGTTAAAATCAGCCTTCCTTTCAGGCCTCTCCCATGAAGTCAGAACTCCTTTAAATACCATCATTGGATATTCGGGATTACTTTTAAGTCCTGAAATTTCGGAGAAGACCAGGAAGGAATACAGCGATCTGATCAATGGCAGTTGCATTGAATTGCATCGCCTGATCGAAAATATCCTGGAAATTTCAAAACTTGATGCAGGCCAGGTTAAAATCGAATTAAGGGATTTTGACCTCCACCAGCTCCTGGATGACATCTTCCTGACTTATGACCGGGAGCGGAAGCTCAGGAGAAATGAGGGGATCCGGTTCAGGTGCCTGAAGTCCGGTCAGGACAATATATTCTCCATCCACTCCGATCCCTTCAGTATCTATAAGATTTTTTCAAAACTGCTGGATAATTCCTTCAAATTTACGCAAGAAGGATCCATCGAATTCGGATATGAAACATCAGATCCCGGATACCTGAGGTTTTTTATCAGGGATACGGGGATTGGCATGACGGAGGAACAGATCCGGCTTGCATTCAGGAGTTTTCATAAAGTGGATCAACCTGATACGAAACAACATTACGGAGCCGGGCTGGGGCTTTCCATTTGTTTGAAGACCCTCGACTTATTAAACGGTGAGATCTGGGTGGAATCAGCCCCTGGCCTGGGATCGACCTTTTATTTCAAGGTTCCGATCCATTCATTTTCCGCAGGGAAGACAGATGTTATATCCCCGGTTGCTGTGGTAACGCGATTTGACTGGGATGGAAAGAGAATACTTATTGCAGAGGACAATTTCTACAATTACAAATTATATGAAGCCATATTGTCCAAAACCAATGCCCGTCTGACCTGGGCAAAAGATGGTCTTGAAGCACTTGAAAAATGCAAGTCTGAAAACGCCTATAACCTGATCCTTATGGATATACAGATGCCCAGAATGAATGGGATCGAAGCCACCGAATCCATCAGGAGTTTTGAAGACAAAGTCCCAATAATTGCAATCACGGCATTCGCTTCGGACGAAGACAGGCAACGAATCATGCAAGGAGGTTTTAATGATTTTCTGTCAAAACCGGTTAGCCCGGACAACCTTTTAAAAACCCTGGGAAAACATATTTCAGATGCTAAAAACTAATAACATGACAGAAAGTGCGGAACTGTACGCAGTTTATAAACTGTACGAGAGTTTTCCGGATGCTGTATTACTAATTGATTCGGGCGGGATTAAATGGTTCAACAATGCTGCAAAAACAGTGTTCGGTCCCGGCAAATCAGCAACACTTGATCGAGCCGGTCCGATGGATTTGTATAAGAAGGGAATCGCCTCGGAACCATTCCGGGAGAACAGGTTTTACAGATGGCAATCAGTCCTGGAAAATGGTTCAGGCCAATCCTTTCATGCCGAGATCAGTATGATTCAAACGGATGAAAATTCAGGAGGCAATTGTATCATGATGATCAGGGATATAGAGAACCATGTTCAAAACCGTGAGAGCATGGATCGCCTTACCCAGGAAATGAAAAGGCTGAGGAAAGAGGCCCATATGCGGAATGATGAAATTGAATCACATAAAGAAGTCATAGAAACACAGCGTGATGTTGCATTCCTGCAACGGGATGAGATATCCCTGCAGCAGAAAGAGATCAAATCAAGCATCCTTTATGCAGAAAGGATCCAGTCTGCGCTTCTTCCCTCACGCAAGGCTTTTGAAACATATTTTCCGGAATCATTCATTCTTTTCAAACCCAAAGACATTGTCAGCGGTGATTTTTTCTGGATATCATCGGAACAGAACAGGGTCGTGGTAGCTGCGGGCGACTGCACCGGTCACGGCGTTCCCGGAGCCCTCATGAGCATGTTAGGCATCTCATTCCTCAATGAGATCGTCAATATCAACGGGATTGTCCGGGCCGACCAGATCCTGAATCATCTGAGGAATCGCATCATTCAATCGCTGAATCAAAAAGGTGCCAAAGGCGAGACCCAGGATGGCATTGATATGTCCATTATATCGGTCAGCAACAACAAGGAATCCCTGGAATATGCAGGTGCATTCAACTCATTGTTCCTGTTCCGCGATTCAGCACTTCATGAATTCCGTGGCGACAGGATGCCCCTGGGTTACTCCAGGGAGGGTGAAAGTCCATTTACGGTCCATGAAATAAAGCTGTTGCCCGGTGATGCCATTTATCTTTATTCAGATGGATACTATGACCAGTTTGGATGGAGAGAAAACAAAAAAATGTTGCTTAAAAATTTTAAAAAGCTACTGCTGGATATCCAGAGCATACCCATGAAAGCCCAGGAAAAGGTTTTGGAGAGCCATATGGAAGTCTGGAAAGGGGATCTGGAGCAGCTTGATGATATACTGGTAATAGGCTTGAAGATTTAATGTTCAGAACAGGATGATATGGCCGGTATAATACCAAATAAAGAGCTGATCATGATCGTTGAGGACAGCCCGACACAGGCGATGATGCTCAGAGAGTTCATCGAGGGGGACTGCTATGATGTGCTGACTGCTGTGAATGGCATGCAGGCGATGAAGCTTATGGAAACCAGTGCCCCTGATCTGATCCTGAGCGATATCATCATGCCGGAAATGGGTGGATTTGAACTTTGCCGTCAGATAAAAACCGATCCTGAAAGATCTCATATTCAGGTTGTATTCATGACTGCTCTGCTGAATCCTGAAGATATCATGAAAGCTATAGAATGCGGAGCTGACGGGTACCTGATTAAATCTCACAACGGGGAAGACCTGGTTTCCAGAGTCCGGAACTTCATTGGCAACAAACAGCAAAGCGGAATCCACCAGCACATCGATAAAACCAGGTTTGTATATGAAGGAACAGCCTTCACCATAACTTCCAGCCCGATCCAAATTATCAATTTACTTTTGTCCACCTATGACTCGGTCATAGAGAAGAACATGGAACTGGAAGCCAGTGAGAATGAATTGAAACAGATGAACAGGGAGCTGGAGCGTAAGATAAATATCCGCAGGCTGAAACTTCAGTCCCAAATCGATGAAAAACGTACAGCAGAAGCCATCCGCCGGGAATCTGAAAACAAATACAGTTACCTGGTGGAAAATGCACCCATTGTCATGTACAGGACAGATCTTGACGGACAGCTGAAGTACGCCAATAAAGCTTTTTGCGAGCTGTTGTCTTATGATTCAATCGAATCACTTTCCATGAAAAAATCCGCTTTGCTGTTCAGGGACTCCATGGTTTACCGGGAGATCATGGAAATGGTCAGAAAAGACAGGAGTATTTCCGGTTCTGAGGTGGACCTGGTTGGCCGGGATGACCAGATCAAACATGTCCTTTTAAATGCAGTCATAGAAAGCAATGAAATTTCATGGATGATGCTGGATGTTACAGAAAGGAAGCAGGCAGAGGAGCGTGAGCAGAATTACCGGCATGAGCATATAATCGCTAAAAACAGGGCCGAGCGATCTGAAAAGCTCAAGTCCTCGTTCCTGGCAAATATGTCCCATGATATTCTCACACCCCTGAATACACTCATGGGATTCAGTGAGCTTATAGCAGAGGAGGGCCTGATCACCT
>Ga0315535_1000881_pt1 | contig 20625 bp, 20 predicted proteins | sample SalMarSW160220MG_2_FD_203092 | JGI IMG/M metagenome (GOLD analysis project Ga0315535, IMG submission 203092) | Salt marsh sediment microbial communities from the Plum Island Ecosystem LTER, Massachusetts, United States - Salt Marsh Sediment SW1602-20 ... | reverse complement strand
CCAGCAAGGCGGCATGCCCGTGGTTCAGGGTCAAAACGGTACCGGCTTCAAAATAACTTACGACCGGCATGTTGATCAGAAATCCGAATATGCCGGCGCCGACGAAATTCCAAAATCCAACCGCCATCAAAAAATAAAAGGCCCATTTATGGGGGATGCTTTTTTGGGGATCACCGGCCGAATCCTTCGTGCCGGTCAACCGGATAAAGTCCCAGGCATCCAGCGTCAGCAGCGTGAGCGGCACCACTTCAAGCGCCGAGAACATGGCGGCTAAAGCCATGGTAAAGTTGGCCTGCCCCGTCCAATACCAGTGGTGCGCCGTACCGATGATGCCGCCCGAAAGAAAAAGGATCGCATCCATATAAATGATGCGAACCACGTTGATGCGCCTGACGATCCCCAGTTGATAGAAGGTTACCGCAACCAGAACGGTGACAAACAGCTCGAAAAAGCCTTCCACCCAGAGGTGAATGATCCAGAAACGCCAGGTGTCCACCACGGTAAAATTGGAGGTGCTGCCGAAAAAAAAGGCCGGCAAATAAAAAAACGGAATGGCGGCAGCTCCACCTAAAAAAAGCAGCGTAATTTCTTTTCGCTCCGGATCTTTCAAGGCGGGTGCGGTCGCCCGGTAGAGAAGTCCCAGCCAGAAGCTGAACCCGATTACCAGGATGATCTGCCAAAACCGGCCCAATTCGAGGTACTCCCAGCCCTGGTGGCCAAACCAGGACCATAAACGGCCGAAGATCTGATGAATGCCGAACAGTTCACCCAGCAGGCTTCCTGCAACCAAAACCACCAGTGCCCAGAACAGCATGTGGACGCCCACTGCATGTCCGCGCGGTTCCCTCTGGCTCAAGGAAGAGGCGAGCAACAGGCCGCCGGCCATATAGGCGGTGGCAATCCAGAAGATGGCCAGCTGAAGGTGCCAGGTGCGCAGAATATTGCTCGGCAGGTAACGGGCCAAATTGATGCCATAAAAATTTCCTGGTTCTGCACGATAGTGCGCCAGGGCCCCTCCGATCATAACCTGCGCAAAAAAAAGCAGGGCAACAATGAGAAAATACTTGATGGTCGCCTTTTGTCCGGGGGTAACCCCGCCGGGCAGCATATGGGGGTGAATACCCTGGCGGCCGCCTTTCCAGCCCAGATAATCGAATCTTCCAAAAACAAACAACACGATGGCCAATCCGGCCAGCAGCATGGCGACACTCAGGGCGCTCCAGAGGATCGCATTACTGGTCAGAAGGTTACCGACCACCGGATCATAGGGGAAGTTGTTGGTATACGAATATAGCTTCCCCGGACGCTTGGCGACACTGGCCCATGCCGCCCAGGCAAAGAACGCCGTCAACTGGCGAATTTCTCCGGTGTCATGAACGTAATTGTCCGGAAGGCCTGAGTTGGTTATGGGGTGTTTGAAATAATCGGCCCAGGTTGTGAGCTGTTTTTGGAAGGAAGCGTTCTCTGCATCCGTGAAGGTCAACTTTTTCGAGGCGGAATCGTAGCGATTTTTCTTAAGAAGGATGGCAATCCGGGAATCTACCAGCGCACGCTGTGATTCATCCAATGCGGAAAAATCTTTGCCAAATTCTTGCATGGCGATCATCTGGCCGGCTTCCAGCGACAGGTCGTGCAGGTACTGGGCCGCAAAATCGGGGCCCAAATAAGAACCATGGCCCCAAATGGTGCCGTTCTGCATGAGACCATACTTTAAAAAAACCTGCTGACCGGCTTCGATCTCCTGCTTGTCAAAAACGGTTTTGCCATCGGAGTCAACCACCCTTTCTGGAATAGGAGGGGCAAATCGATACGCCTGTACTGACATGAAAATCAAGCCAGTCATACCGACAACGAGCACCAATAAAACGCTGCGACGCCACCAGGCCGAAAGTGTCGGAGTGGCGGATATCTGTTCTTTCATTTTGATGCCTCCTTTTAAAAAGCTCATAAATCCCGCCGGATCGGATAGGCGGGAGCCTCTTTTTTCGGTTGCCAGTGGACTACGAATATGCCGAATACGATAAAAACAAGGGCCAGCAGAATCTTGATGGTGATCGGCTCGCCCAACACCAGCCCTCCCAGGGTGACGCCGGCAATCGGCATGATAAAGACAAACGAGTGCAGGGCCACCGCGCCGTATTTCTTGAGCAGGGTGTACCAGGTCACAAAACCAAATGATGCAGTTATCAAGCTTTGATACAGCAGGGCGCCGATGACCGGAGCATTCAGTTGAAACACCATGGCGTTGTCCCATAGCAAGGCGCCCAGAAAAAACAGCGGAACCGAAAACATGGTTGAATACAGCACCACCTGAAAGGGAGGGAACGTGCTGATAATCTGCTTCAAATAGACCGTCGAACAGGCCCAGACCATGACGGCACATAGGATGATAAAATCCCCGGTGTGCAAACCGGCCTGAACCCCTTGCTCATCCAGAAACATAAACACCACCCCGCTGAATCCAAGCAGGATGCCGACAAATTTTCGCCGGGTGATGCGGTCCCCCGGGATAAAGAAATGGGCCAGAAATAAAATAAAAAAAGGCAGAAGGTTCGACAGCAGCGCCCCGCGGGAGGCATTTGATTTGCTGAGCCCCAGATAAAATAACGACAGCTGGACTGTAAAAAGCGCGGAAAATATCAGCACCTGATGAATCTGCTCTTTTTTAAGGGCCACGTTTCGCCCGGTGAATCGAGCCCAAAGAAAAATAGCGGCGGCGGCAATGCCAAACCGAATGGCCGCCGTCGTAAACACGCCCAGGCCCGTAAAGGTTATTTTGACGGCGACGGTGTTTGAGCCGAATAATACACACAAGAATATAGAAAATAACGCGGCGGAAAGGGGCAGTTCACGGCCTGCTGGCTGCTGGTTTAGCATTTAGCTCCAATCTTTAAAATCAATACAAATGCAAGCGCCGCTAAACTACACTACCTGCAGTGGCTTGGCAAGATTATATAGCTGAATCTTGTATGAAAATGTTGGAATCGCTCAATTTAGTTATCACCTGAATTTGCTAGCAACACTCATCACACCCAGTCAATTGCACTAACTTGAGTTCAAATTTCAATGAGGGCTATTTCCGTAAAATTCAGGTATCAAGTTGGCGGAACTCTACTTGACAAAAAATAAAGATTATGAAAAAGCCCGATACCGACTTTCTTCAATTTTCAAGCAACAATTTTCAGCCCTGAATATGCCGTTTTTCAGGGCGAATAAATTTAGAGGATTATGACTCATGGATTCGAATGTGAAAAGATTCAACGCCAATGCGTTGGAATACCTGTCCGCAGAGCAGATGCGCGCTATTCACTCGGCGTCGCTGGATATCCTGGAGGGCTGCGGGACCGTGATTCATCACGAAAAAGAGGTTGCGCTGCTGCGCGACGCTGGCGCCCGGGTTAAGGACAACAAACACGTCTTTATCCCCAGCGGTTTGGTCGAATGGGCCGCCCGCCGGGCACCGTCACGCGCCACGATTTACGACCGCAACGGGAACCCCTCTATGTTTCTTGAAGGCCGCAACGTATATTACGGGACCGGTTCCGACTGCCCGAATCTGCTGGACAGCTTTTCCGGAGAGCGCCGGGAGTTTCTTTCCCAAGATGTCGTCAATGCCTGCCGTTTGGTCGATGCGATGCCGTATATTGACTTCACCATGTCCATGGGTCTGGCACCGGATTTTTCGAGCGACCGACAGTATCAAAACAAGTACGCCATCATGATTCGAAATTCCACCAAACCCCAGGTCATTACGGCCGCAGACAAGGCCACTTTAACCGACATCGCCGATATTGCCGCCGCCGTGGTCGGTGGGCGTGAAGAGCTCAGCCGCAAACCCCTGTTCGTGTTATATGACGAACCGACTTCACCCCTGGTACATATCAGCGAAGCGCCGGAAAAGCTCATGTTCATGGCTGAAAACAGTCTGCCCACCAACTATTCCCCGGGCATCATGAGGGGCGGCACCGCGCCGGTGACCATGGCCGGTTCAATCACCCACGCCAACGCTGAAATTCTGGCCGGACTTGTCATTCACCAGTTAACAAATGCGGGAGCCCCCTTTATTTTCGGGGCGGGGATGTCCCCCATGGACATGCAAAGCATGCAGTCGACCCATTCCGCACCCGAAGCCATGATCACTCAAGCCGGTCTTTGTCAACTTGGCCGCTGCCTGTATGACCTTCCAACCTGGGGATTCGGCGGCTGCAGCGCCTCCAAGCTGGTCTATGCCCAGGCGGTCAATGAGTGATAAGACCTTGCTTTTCTTGGGGAAGAAGTATAGAGAAAATGCCCTTGTGAGTCAAGAAAAAGAGCGGCACAATATATGGTGGTCTCATGTTTCTTATGGGTTTTTCGCCTGGGAAGTCTTGTGTTGAATAGCAGGGCGTGGAAGGGGATAGCCTTTCGGAAAGCGATCTTTTTGGATCTTGCCTCTATTTAGCCCATTTCGCATATACCTCCCCATTGAATCTCATGGCCATTTTTAAAAGGCTCGACCTCTGCTTAGGCCGAAGCACAAGTCTCAATGGGATAATCCGGATCGTAGTTGAGATAATCCTCACAGAAAGGGACCTGAGAAACTGAATAATCTATATGACAATCGCATGGTGGCGCGTTTGCCCTTTTCAGCGGGGGGCTTGCCTTGATATCCCACAGGTCAAGATGTTTGAGGATCTTTTTGATGACCTCCTCATCCTTTATCACACTGATTACTTTCATCTTTCCGGAGCATTTCGGGCACGTCAAGGGGTCCACTTCGTAAATCTTTTGTATCAAACGTGCCCAGTTTCGTTTATATTCCCCGGATGAGCCGTCAGGCTCCAGAATGGAGGCGATGGCGTCATCTTTGTCTTGAATCTTTCTTTTTCCACGGCTGACATTACTATAGTAGCCGTAGTAGCGAACCATCTGCTCTCCCTTATTCGGCACATGAGAACACATGCCAGCCAACCATTCCAGTGTGTCGAATGTTTTCTCTTCCTTGCCATCCTTGGACCGGTATATGACTTTTGACTCATCCCGAACATAGCTCATTCTCTCCTGTGAGAAAGAGGCGCGAACAATATATCGGGCAAGGTTCTCCATGGCCTGATCATCACCGGGCTAGATCCTCGGGCCACAGAATACATTGAATCCCGAATGACGCCACTTCATGAGCATATCAACCAGGTCTTGAGTGATCTTGCCATTGGAAAGGAGCATCTTGAAGACCTTGTGCCGGAAGATCTCCTCCAGATACTTCAGTTCGAACAGCGGCGCTACTCGGAACATGCCGTTTCCTCAAAAACAGCCGTCGGTGCAGAGCAGATGCGGATGCCATCCAAGGAAATCGCCAAACGAATGTATTGCCACAACGGCCCCTGGAACGGCCCCCTCTTCCGGTACTGCTTCCCGGAAAAATTCTTTCAAGGTTTCCCACCCGCAGCGACTTAGATCGGAAAGGAGCTTTCGGTCATAGAGGAAATAGCGGCGCAGGATTTTGGGTATACTGAAGACGAAATGCCGGTGCGGAAAGGCCTTGAGGACTTCTTTGCAGAGCCATTCCCCGAATTCAACTACCCGCTTCTGGTGACAGGAGGGACAAAAATGCCTTCGTTTGCATGAAAATGCAAGCAAGTACTCGTGGCCACAATCGCCACACCTGACACGTGCAAAGCCATTGTGCAGGATGCCGCAATCAAGATAGCGATAAATGACCTGTCTGACATAGGGCCGAAAAAAGCCAAGAAAAGAATCACCCGTCTTTCGTTTCCCGCATCAGCACATGCTCCAAAAGCAGCACCGTAACAATGCCCATGATCAGGCTGTTTCCCAGAAATACCTTCGAAAATCGGGGGAGTGTTTCAAACAGGCCGCTGGGCAGAAAACCCACCAGGGTGCCGATGAAAACGGGTATGCCGACCACGAAGTAATCCCTGGGCGAGATCTTTTGGGCTGCAATAATGGAAATGGCAACACCCACCTGACCGCCCATGGCGACACAGAGAACCGCTCCGACCACGGCCGCCGGCACCAGGGCCAGCAACGCGGCCAGTTTGGGCAGGAAGGTGGCCAGCAGCACGATGATGCCGCAATAGGTCACCAGAAACCGGCTGGCAACCCGGTTTACCAGGATCAGACCGGGGCTCCAACTGAAGCTTACGGTGCCCGCGACACCTAAAATACCGCAGACGATACCGGAGACGCCGTTAATCAGAATACCCTTTTGGGTTGCCTGTGGCAGGCGTTCTTTGTCAGTGATGGCGGCAATGCCTTGCAGACTCCCCAGGCTGTTGACGATGACGGCCAGATACGAGCATGCCATGGCAATGGCAGCCGGCCAGTAAAAACCGGGGATCGATTCGATCCAGCGCGCGGAAAACGAAATCCAGGAAGCCGTTAGCAGATCGTGACCGTTCAGGCGGCCGAGGAAAAAAAAGACCAGAGTGCCAACCGTCATTCCGATCAGGGTGGAAATGGTTTTCCAAAAACCCTTCAACCAGTAGGAAAGGGTGGCTATGAATATGATCAGGCCTAAACTGATCAGGGTACTCAACGCTTCTCCCCGGGGATTGACACTGCCGGCGGCGGTAATGAAACGGATGATGGACGGCAGCAGGCCGAAAGCGATCAGCATCACGATGACCCCCACCACATTGGGTGTAAAAAGCTTGATTACCTTTTCCAGTTGTTTCGTGAGAACCAGAACAACCAGCAATAGACCACCGATGATCATCCCGCCCTGAACGGCCGGCAGACCGAATGGCACCAGCAGAATAAACGTTAATATAACGGCGATGGATGGGCCTTCCACCAGCGGGTAGCGGTGACCCACCAGGGTCTGTAAAAAGGAGAAGAGACCGGTGGTAAAAAGGGTCAACTGAAGGAAACGAATGTTGCCGGTCGGGCTCAAGTTGAGCGCAGTGCCGCAGATTGTGGCGGAAATGATGGCAAAAGGAAACGTAACCACAGCCCATTGCAATCCATAGAGGATTCCATGGGGAACCGGCAAACGATCATCGAGGTCGTAGAGATAGGATTCCTTTGACATATGTTTCTCCATTTGAGTTTAACGATAATGCTTCTTACAGGGTGGGGAGCGTGTTAGTCAAGAAGAGTTGATTCAGACGGTCCGTATCGGTCAACTAATTGTTCCTTAGAATTTCGGTGGGTTATATATAGATATCCCGCGTATTTTGAACGTTTAGGTCAAAAACTTCCGATGTCGGGGTGCTAACGCAGGGTCAATATTATCAGGTGGCCGGAATGCAAATTCTCTATTGCCAATCCGGTCAAAAAAGAATATTTATTAATATTGCTATCCACGGTTTCCAGATTAAGTATCTATTCTTTCGTCCACCCCACTTCTTCTTGGAGAAAGTATACTATTGGTAATCTATCGTTTTCATCCACACTCAAAAGCAATGACTACGATACGTAGTTTCCCTTTCTTCATGCCGCATCAAATTTTATCCACCTTACAATGCGTGTCATATCAAATCTCGGCAACTGCACATCATTCCTCGATTTCCAGAATCCTTCCCACGCCACCTTCCACATATTTTTCAGGGTAAAGGGACCTGATCATTGCCTTGTACTGGGTACAATGTGTGGGGCAGATTAAGTCCAGCCCCTTGACCAGATCGAAATCAGTGAAGCCGTGGAGCCCCCCGACCAGGGCAAAAGGCTCCCCAAACGATGCACATGCTTTTAAGATGCGGCTGACGCCGGGATGAGAACACCCGACAATGACCACGAGGCCTTTTTTCATTCTTACTGCAAGAGACTGCTCGAACCCCATGAGTTCCCCAGTGGAGTAGATATTCTCATGGAGCATCCCCGGTTCCTTAACCTTTACAATCTCCTCGGCCCCACCTGGTTTGGGGAATGAGGCAGGGATATAGACCCTGGTGGAGTTTATCGAAAGAATGTCCTGGAGTCCTCCGGCATGGTCCCAGTGATGATGCGAGAGAAAAATCTCATCAATGTCGCGGGGATCTATATCAAGTTTTCTCATGTTGTGAAGAAGTATTGCTCCATTTCCACCCGTATCAAAAAGAATTTTCTTCTGATATACATCAACAAGACATGAAAAGCCCCAGCCAGCCTGGAGCCCTTCTTTCCAGATAGTGTTATCGTATAGAATGGTGATCCTTATGGAGTCATGCCTCTCTTTTTGCAAATTTCGCTCCTTTTCTTGAGGACTCTCTCCATTGGGTGAGTACAAACCAGTAAATAGCAATATTCACAGCCATGACAACCCCCCCAAGGATCCATTGCATTTTGTTTGAGAGGCTTGGTGGATAGATGATCGGGATCAGGTAGTGCTCCACAAATCTATCCTGATACCCTGTTAAACCTGCAGCCGAACGAAGGCGATTTTCCAGTGGTGTGAGAGGGCAAATCCAACTCTGAAACTCCACGATGGCAGCCCATACCACTGCAGGCAGGTGGACGAAAAGACACCATTTTCTCCAGAGACCAAGCAGTCCACCGAGCACGGCGTACACTATGAAAGCGAAATGAAGAGTGATAACGAGGTCTGCCAGAAGTCGATAAGACAATTTTCAGATCATTCCTTTTTGTCCTTCAAAAGAGCGTCAAGACCGGAAAAGGCCTTGTAGGTGGCGGGTTTTTTCTTTTTGCCTCCGGGCACCGGCCCATCAGTCCATTCGGCATCCAGATACCGCGAGTGTTCATTATCGTGACAGTACACACACAAGAGTTCCCAGTTGCTTCCGTCAGGAGGATTGTTGTCATGGTTGTGATCCTTGTGATGAACCGTGAGCAGACGAAGATTCTTTCCCGAAAATTCGCGCCCGCAGCGAGCGCACACCCATGGGAAAAGCTTGAGTGCCCGTTCCCGGTAGCTCTTTTCCCGGCGGGCCTGTTCCCGGCGAAGCTCATCGATGGTCTGCTTTCTCTTTTCGCCTCTTTCTTCATTCGTTGTATCCGGCATGCCTGAACCCTCCAGAAGATAGGGGTCCCCCTTATTATGAGGCACCGGCTCATTCTGGCCATGGGACATCTGCCGGGTTCTCTTCGGGGACACTTTTCTTCCCTTCTTTTACTTTCACCCGGCTTGACATGCAAGGAGATTTGCACAATTCATTTTATTCAATACCCATACACAAACGCTCCTTGGGCACATACGGACGCCAGCCCAGAAATGTGGAGGCTTTATGACTGAACATCTGACAAAAGAAACATTTTTTGAAAAGGTATTCAACTGGGAGAAAAACCAGAATTGGAAATTTGAGGGTGAGTTGCCATGCATCATTGATTTTTATGCCGATTGGTGCCAACCCTGCAAGATGGTGGTCCCTATCCTTGAGGAACTCTCTGATGAATACGCCGGCAAGATCAACATTTACAAAGTAAATACGGATCAAGAACAGGAATTGGCGTCCGCCTTCCGCATCCGCAGTATTCCGTCCATGTTGTTTGTTCCCGCAAATGACAAACATACCATTGGCGAGCACTTTGATAATTTCTTTGGCTTTTCCTAATTCCATATACTAATTCTCGTATCGCGAACGAGCCTTTCAACCTCAGCAATGTGCTCTAGTCGTAGTTTGCACGGGTCACTTCATCTGCCATGGCAGGCTCCGTAAGTGGCTTCCACGCAGGGTCCTCCCATGTTCCAAGATGGGTGTGCATGTCAAGATACTTTTTCGGTATAGGGTGCGTGCCTACAACAACCTTGACCCCATAGCGTTTCTCAAGAAAGGCTTTGAATGTATCGATATGGGGACAAGGTGGATAGCCGACGACCAGGCCGGTAGCCAGGTGAATAACTTCCACGCCGTTCTTGACCATCTCTTCGCCCGCATATTCCATATTGCCACCCGGGCACCCATCGCAAGAGGTGTACCCAACCAATTCCACTTCGCTGTCGCCATATATGCTAAAGGCGCCTTCCCTGTTCTTCATGGCACGCAGGCACTTCCCGCCCGCGCAGCGGCGGTACCGATCGCAGATAATTATTCCAATCTTCGTTTTTGATCTCATTTCAACTCCTTTCGATTCTTCCTCGCTTTGGTATGTCGCTGCACTCTTGCACCTAACTCCAGGCTGAGAAGCCGCTTGTCAAATTCTCTAATTGACATATCATTTGGCCCCATGCAAAATCAAGACATTCATCACTAACCCGGATTTCTCACCAATCCCGCGAAGCGCGGGACTACGATGGCGGATAGCCCCATGCCTACTTTATTGCGCTTGAAAAATAACCTCGACGTACTGCAAGTATGCCTGTGGCCATTTTCCTGCACGCGCTCCCGATAGCGGGATTTCACAGGCTCAACTTGCTATTCGTGGGGCTCTCCACCATCTCGCGACGAAGATCGGTGAGAAACCCGGGCTAAAAATCCGGGGAATGAATGGAAAAAGGCCTTCGGCTCTATACCAGCAATCGCATGGAAATCCTGGCAGACCTCCTCTCGCGGGTCCTCCGAGAACCCCTCCCTTCACCGCTCGAGCAAGAAATCATCGTGGTCCAGAGCACCGGAATGGAACGCTGGCTCAGAATGCAGATTGCTCTCCACCATGGGGTCTGCGCAAATGTGCGATTTCCCTTCCCCAATGCCTTCATTCGCAATATCTCCCTCGGGGTTCTGGGATCACATCCCGACAAATCCTTTGACCCCGCGGTCCTGACATGGCGAATACTTGACCTGCTCAAGACCTCCATGGAACTGCCGGGATTTGAGCCCGTTTCCGCCTACCTGGGCAACGAGAGAAGAGAGCTCAAGCAATACCAGCTCGCGGCAACCATTGCCGACCTGTTTGACCAGTATCTCGTCTTCCGCCCTGAAATGATCCATTCGTGGGAAAAGGGAGAAGAAAATCACTGGCAGGCAGCGCTCTGGAGGAAGCTAGTTCAAAACAAGGGGGCTTTCCACCGAGCCGCTTTTCATCGTCAATTGATTGAGGCACTTGACCGGAGAGCGTTTTCGCCTCCGGATATCCTTCCTTGTCGGATCTCCGTTTTCGGCATATCGACACTTCCGCCGTTTCATCTCCAGGTGCTCTCGGCCCTTTCAGAAAATGCCGAGGTAAACCTCTTTCTCATGAACCCGTGCAGGGAATACTGGGGAGAAATTCTTTCAGAGCGGCAGAAACAACTATTTCTCAAGAAAAGCGGACGGCATCAGGGGGAAGAAGAGCCCCTCCACCTGGAAGAAGGAAACAGTCTCCTGGCATCCATGGGAACGCTCGGGCGTGACTTTTTTTCCATGGTCACAGAACTGCAGTGCGAGGAAAAACAGGCATTTGAAGATGCGAAGCCAACAACCATGCTCCAGATGATTCAGTCCGACATCCTCAATCTCAAACAGCACTGGGCAGATAAACAGCAAAAGGCCTTGGTTTCCTCTGATGATCATTCCATCCAGACCCATTCCTGCCACAGTCCCATGCGGGAGATGGAGGTCCTCTACGACCGTCTTCTTTCCCTCCTTGAGCAACACCCCGGCTTGGAACCCCGGCATATCCTGGTCATGGCACCCGATATTGAACTTTATGCTCCCTTTGTCCAGGCAGTCTTCAGCGCGCCCGAGAAAGAGAAGATGCGCATCCCTTTCAGTGTCGCAGACCGCAGCCCGAAAAACCAAAACCTCCTTGTGGAGCCGTACCTGTTCCTCCTTGATCTTTCAAAAAGCCGTTTTACTGCGGCGGAAGTCATGAGCCTTCTCGAATGCGGTGCGATCCGCAGCAAGTTCGGGCTCTCAGAAGAGGACCTCTTCATGATCCAGCGCTGGGTTCACGAGAGTGGTATACGGTGGGGCAAAGACGCCGCCCATCGTCAAGGCCTTGGGCTTCCCCCATTCTCAGAGCATACCTGGCTTTTTGGTCTCGATCGACTCCTCCTGGGCTATGCTCTGCCTGGTTCCACCAGGGACCGGATGTTCAAGAACATCCTTCCCTACGACCAGATAGAAGGCGGCGATGCCCTGGTCCTCGGCCGTTTTGTGGCCTTTGTGAATACCCTGATTTCTCGGGCCGCTTTCCTCCAGGAGGCCCAGACCCTCCCCGCGTGGTCAGAAACACTGACCGACCTGCTGGATTCGTTCTTTTCCCAGGAAGCTCCCTGGGAAAGAGAAACCCAGATGATCAGGCGTACACTCATTGAGCTGCATGAAGAGGCCACAGCATCGGAATTCTCAGGAAACCTTACCGTCGATACCGTCAAGAACCATTTGGTTAAACAACTGGCAAAGAAGACCTACGGCTCCGGTTTCATCACAGGAGGAGTTACCTTCTGCTCCATGCTGCCCATGCGTAGCATCCCGTTCAAGGTCATCTGTCTTCTTGGCATGAACAATGATGCCTATCCCCGGCAGACAAAAAAGCTTGGTTTTGACCTGATAGCTAAAAATCCCCGACCCGGGGACCGTTCCCGCCGTCACGACGATCGGTATTTGTTCCTCGAAACGATCCTTTCTGCCAGGAACACCCTTTATATCAGCTATGTGGGGCAGAGTTCACAGGATAACAGCACCATGCCTCCATCTGTCCTGGTGAGTGAATTGATCGATTACCTGGCGCAGAATTTTCGATTGGAAGATGCGTCCACTTCCCTGAGTGAGCACCTATTTTACAGGCATCGACTGCAACCGTTCAGCCCTGCCTATTTTACGGGAGATGAAAGATATTTCAGTTATTCACGGGAAAACCTCAATGCCGCAAAGCAGAAAATCCAGCCCTCCCGGCAGAGGGCTCCCTTTATTGCCACAAGGCTCTCCCCCCCAGATGATCACTGGAAATCGGTCGATCTTTCCCAGTTCCTGGTTTTTTTTGCTCACCCCACCAGGTTTCTCCTTAAGGAACGGTTGGGGATCATCCTGGGTCGAAAAGATATCCGCACAGATGAGTCAGAACCTTTCGCCATTGACGGCCTGGAACAATACAAGCTTGATCAGAGGATACTCAGCAAGAACATAGCAGGAGAAGAAAGCAGTCATGTGCTCAAGATCCTCAGGGCTGAAGGATATCTTCCCCATGGCATGCCCGGAGAATGCGCGTATGAACTCCTCAAGGAGGGGGCGGAAACATTTGCCCAAAAGGTGGCGGAACAGACCAAACATGGGGAACCGACATCCTTTGAAATAGTCTCTCCACTGAACGGACTCACGGTGCGAGGGCGGATTGACGGGACCTATCCACACGGCCTGGTCCAGTATCGATATGCAAGGGCGAAAGCCAAAGATCATGTTAGCCTCTGGATCAAGCACCTGTTTTTCAACCTCTCACAAGGGCATGAGGGCAAGGGAGAAAGCATCTTGCTCGCTGCAGATGGAACCTGGAGATACGCCCCGGTGGCCTCCCCCGCAAAAATCCTGGAGCAAATGGCGAACCTGTTCCTTAAAGGTCTTGAAAAACCGCTCCCCTTCTTTCCGGAGACCTCCCTTGTGTACGCCCGCCTTATCATTGAAAAGAAAAGACAGGAAACATATGCAATGGAAAAGGCGAGAGAAAGATGGCTGGGGAATGAATTCCGCCCGGGAACGGGGGAAGGTGAAGAGGAATACTATCGGCTCTGTTTCGGGAATACAAACCCGCTTGACGAGGTATTCCGAAGACTCGCCCTTGATTTCTACACTCCCCTCCTTTCCGCCATGAGAAAAATCGGCTAATGAGGGAAAGGATCTCTCGGTCGTGCCACAATGATTTTTGTGCACCCAAAATGGTAATACCTGATCTCTTCCGGAATGAGATCGTGACCGTCTATAAGCCCCTCCAGCCCTCCGTTCTTGAGGTAGCCCCGAAATCGACGGTAATGCTCAGGTCCAGCGGCCCTTTCGATGAGATGAATGACTCCATGTGCGACACGGGCCCGGAGCCCTAGGGGTTGTGTGTAATCCACCAGGATAATTCTTCCTCCTTGTTTCAGGAGGCGTTTGGCTTCCTCCACCATTCGGTGCTGCACGCCACACTCCTTTTCGTGGAGCGCCAAGGTGACAACAATGCCTGCAAATCGAGCCGTTCGAAACGGAGCATGAGATGCATCTCCCTCAATAAATGCGACGCCCTTCTGGCTCTTCTTTCTTGCGACTGAAAGCATCCTTCCTGAGATGTCAAGGCCGATAGCCCTGAGCCCCTTCCGGTGCAACAGCATGACCTGGTATCCCGTTCCGCAACACATATCCAGAATAAGACCAAGATGGCGGGATTGCGCCAACACGCACACGTCATTTCTGATGTCCCGCAAAAGCGGAGCCGTGAGAGGGTCATACATCCCGGCAAGGCGCACATAATCATCTTCTTTATTCAAAACCAGAAGCCCTTTTTCTTTTTTCTGGCTTCCAATCGAAGGATCTTTTCTTCCAGTTCTTTGATCCTTCTCTCCAGACCAGCAATTTTCTTTTTGACCTCTTCACCCTTTCTCTTCCGCGGTTCAGCCGCCCCTGTTTCGCCGGAAGATTGTTCCCTGATGATCCTCGTCACACTTGTCACGCTGACGGAAAACCGCTCCGCGATTCTCTTTTTCGGGACTCCATTTTTATAGGACTCCCTCACCTCCTGCCTTGTTCTTTCATCAATCCTTTTTCCTGCCATACGCCTTTCCTTTCTGCTTATGTTCCATGAACCAAAGTCCCAGGTCCTCAGGGCGCTTTTTCCTGAGGATTGGAATGCGGAGGGAGCAATGCTCCCCCGTGGATAAGTCACTGAAAATACCAGCTCGGGAGACTCGGAATCACAGAAAAAAGAGCTTAGCCTGTGACATTGAAATTACTGTTTTTCATGAAAGCACGCTTTAGTCGGATGAACCGTTTTTCTGCAAAAAGTATACTTCTTTTCCATACGGTTTCGAGAAATCATGGCCATAAGACCTTTCATCCTTCCCGTGGAAGCGGCTTGAAAATATCACTCAACGGGATTGAAAAAGCAACTTCCGGTCGATATCGCAGATACGTCGGGATGGGATAGCGAACCCCTTTCTGATGGGTCTTTTCAAGGCCTTCCACCACGTCCGCCAGTTTCCCGGAGGGGATTGCCATAATCATTTCGTGATCCTGGCAGCCGGCCCACACGCGATCACCGTTTCCCGGGACAACCACTTTACACTCATCATCCAGGTACGCTCCCAATACGCCTTCAGTACACGAAGCGGCCCTGCCGGAAAAGCTTCCTGTTACGGGTGTGCCCCACCGATAGGTCGCCCCGTGGATCAACCGCATCATCTGGGCAGGGTTGACATAGAGGAGAACGACATGAGGTTCTAGGCTGGTCCTTTCGAGGGGTGCGTAAACCACCTGGAGACCCTTTTCCATCTCGAGCATCCGAAAGCCCTTTAATACTTCCCGGGCCGCTTTTTCGTCAGACGCATAATTCATCCGGAGAAGGAAATCAATGGCTCCCTGCTCTTCAGCAAGCCTGTCCCAGCCATAGGTGTGCGAGGCAATGCCACACCCCACATCCTCGGGGCCGAACGCCACGGTCCAGCCATAACGCCGGGCCATGCCCGCACCCTGACACGGAGCCATCGCCACGCCAAGATCTTTCAAAGGGTGCTTGACACGTTTCGGAAGCTGGTCATCGCTCCGAAGAAAGCTTACCGAAACGGCAAACGTCTGGGGGTTTACGTACTTCCTTATCTTTTCACCGAGAAGCGTCCATTTTTCCATAGCATTTTCCCCTCCCTTGTCCATTGGTTTCCGTTTTGCGTCAGCACCTGTCCCTCTATCCGATATGTAATGGAAAACAGGAACCGCCATTACGGTGATCCTGGCAATCCTGATGAGCATCAAAGGCAGTTTCAGTCCTTATGGAGTTCTTGATTCCCAGGCCTTTCGCGGCTAGAAGTGATTACCAGTAGATCATGGCGTCTTCGAAAATGGCCGTCAATGCCTCACCATCAACCGGCCGGGGTGACAGCTTGGTCACCCGGTGTTGAGGGAGGGTTCCCTCCACCAGCCTGGGGATATCATCACGCGTATAGCCTACTCCGTTCAGGCCGTTGGGAATCTTGACTCGCTTCATCACTTCAATAATCTTGTCCGCCAGGATTTCGCCCGCGTCTTCAAGGCCTGCACCCGAAACATCTGCACCGATAGCCTCAGCCGCCCGGAGATGTCTTTCAGGACACCCGCTGGCTGTGAAGCGAAAGGCCGCAGGCGCATTGAGTACCACTGCCATGCCGTGCGGTATCATGGGGTGGTCGCCCGGATATCCTTCAGGGTGGTAGTCTTTCACCATTCCCGATACGGGATATGACATCCCGTGAGGGAGGGTAAGTCCTGCATTTCCAAAGCCCAGCCCGGCGAAACATGCTGCAAGCAACATCATGCCGCGCGCCTCGCTGTCCTCGGGGTCTTCAACGGCCCGGATAAAATATTTCCCGATCATATGCATGGTCTCAAGGGCCCAGATATCACTGATGGGATTGCAACCCTGGTAGGCGGGGCGAAGGATGGGCCGTCCAGATCGCTCTCTCTTGTTGAAGGGCAGGGTGGTATATGATTCTATGGCATGGGTAAATACATCCAATCCCGTGCAAGCAGATGCCATGGGCGGCAGGGTGCGCGTGTTCTCCGGGTCGACAATCCCCAGGGTGGGTTTGAGCCGCCGGTGGGCAATACCTGTCTTGGCGTGCATTTCTTCCAGGTCGAAAATTGCGACCCCGGTTGTCTCGCTCCCGGTCCCCGCGGTAGTTGGGATGGCATAGAGGGGCTTGAGTTCTCCCGGGATCGGTATCCCTTTCCCAATGGGCGGATTCACATAGTCCAGGAAATCTGCTGGATACGTGGAATACAGATTCGCCACCTTTGCGGTATCCATGCTGGACCCGCCTCCCACTGCGACAAATCCGTCAAAGTTTCCTTCCTCGGCAAACGCGATCGCTTCCCGAAAGGAGGAATCGGTTGGTTCTATCCTCGCCCTGTCAAACAAGGAGTATTCGACTTTTTCCCTCGAGAGGGCCTCCAAAACCGTTTGAACCGGCGCCAGATCTTTGAGAACAGGGTCCGTAACAACCATGGCCCGCTTTACACCGCGTTCCGAAAGATCCATTCCCACTTCACGGGTCGCGCCCGGTCCGAATCGAATACTTGAAGCGGCCATTTCAAAAGCATACTCATATTCCATTTTTCTCTCCCTTCGACAAAAGTGGGTTAGTGCAGGCGGTAATACTTCATGATGGCCCAACAGAACATTTTTAGGGGCATCACCTTTTTGAGTATCGCACAAAGGCCCATTCCGGGCAACCCTGCAGAAAGCCCTGGGATTTTCGCGGAACACTATTTGAAGAGATACCGCGAAATCATGTCCGAGAGTTCATTGATCAAACGTTCCTCTGTTACTTTTGACTTGAATATCGTCATGGAATGGACAACTTCTTCAAAGGCGCAGTACACAACAGCGGCCGCGGCTTCCACGTCCCTTATCCGGGTCTTGTCCCCCATTGACTTGAAAAGTGAGACAAGGCGATCCAGCACTAATCCTTCCATCCTCCTGTGGATCGCTTCCACATCCGGGTCAGAATACTTCATACCAAGGGCCTCGCGGTGGAATTGAGGGGATAGATCATGGGCGGCCAACCCCGTTCGGATAAGCCCGTCTAGGAATTCTTTTTCATGGCCAGGCTGCATAAAACCGTTCCGCTCCCAGCCGAATATCTTTCTTATGAGCCCTTCATTGTGATCCTCCAGGACCTCCAGAAAAAGGGCCTTCTTGTCTTGAAAATAGGAATAGAAACTTCCTATGGATACCCCAGCCGCCGCGGCGATTTCTTTTGAATTTGTTCCGTGAAAGCCCTTCCTGGAAAAAAGTTCCCTGGCCGCCTGAATGATACGGCCTTTTGTCTCTATCCCTCTTTTCTGCCGGGGTATTCTTACTTTCTTATTGGCTTTTTCCATGGGTCACTTTGATCTATCAAAGGACGTCTTCGCAAGAAGGTACACACCTGGTCATTTAATAAGTTCTTTCTCATGCCACATACCACCGGCCGAGCCAGTGCGTCAACAAAAATATGAACTTAAGTTCATTATTTTGTTGACAACATGAGATAAAGTTCATATATTGCAAAAACATGAACCATGGTTCGAATTTTTGAGAATCGTGGTCCGGAGGATGCAGCCTCCCCCAGTTTCACTGACAAAGGCACTGAGGACCAGGGTTCCAACCAAGAATCAAAAGGAGGCATCGAAAATGGCCGGACGCGTGTGTCCCTGGTGGATGGCATATACATTCGACAATCCCTTCCGTCACCTTTTCCATAAACCGGAAAAGCTTCTCGGCCCCTATGTGCAGAAAGGAATGACCGTGATGGACATAGGGTGCGGGATGGGCTTTTTTTCCATCGGCATGGCGAGGCTCGTGGGTGACGGCGGGCGAGTTCTATCGGTGGATATTCAACAAAAAATGCTGGACGTGTTGAAAAAACGGGCTCAAAAAGCCGGTCTTCTCAATCGTATTCAGGTAGCGAAATGTGAGCCCGGGATCATTGATGTGGAGGCCAAGGCTGATTTTATCCTGTGCTTCTGGATGGTCCACGAAGTCCCGGACGCAGCCGCGTTTTTCCGACAGTTACGTCGGCATATAACCCGGAACGGGAAATTCCTGATCGCTGAACCCAAGAACCACGTCTCAGGTGAGGATTTTGAGAAAACACTGCACCTGATTCAAGAATCCGGGTTTGAGCTCATTGAGCGTCCCGAAATCTCCATGAGCAAGGCCGCCCTTTTTACGGCCAATGCGGAGTGAAGCAGCATCAGCTATTTTCGGCAAGAATCCAGAGATATCTCGTGAACGCCTTCCGATCGTCGGCTTGACAGTCCTCCGATACGGCTTACCTTTTAGTAACCCATGGAGGAGGATTTTCTCAGATGCTCAGAAAAATAGTCGTGGGACCGTACCAGGCCAATTGCTACGTTCTAGGCTGCAAAGATACTATGGAAGGGCTTGTCATTGACCCCGGTGACGAGGTCTTTCGTATCGTGCAGGTGATAACGGAAACTAGGCTCACGATCAGGTATATCCTCATTACTCACGGTCATATTGATCACGTGGGCGGTGCTGCAGAGCTGAAAAGAATCACCGGCGCTCCAGTCTATATTCATCCCTTTGACAGTGCAGGGCTCGGATTCCCTGCTGACGGACAGGTGAATGAAGGAGATACCATCCAACTTGGCACTTATTCCCTACAAGTCCTCCACACCCCCGGGCATTCTCCCGGTGGAGTCTGCTACCTGGCTCCTGGAGCGGTATTTACTGGTGATACCCTTTTTGCCGGTTCCATTGGAAGAACCGATTTTCCCGGCGGAGACTACCGACAGCTCATTGAAGGGGTAAAATCCAAGCTGTTCACCCTTGATGAGGACCTGCGGGTTTATCCCGGGCACGGCCCTCCCAGCACCATCGCCACAGAACGGGCCACCAATCCGTTCTTTCGCTGATCTTGGTTTTTCCCGGGCTTCCCCTGCCCTACTTGCAGACATCTATCCAGGGGGCTTTGGTGAGGCTGGCAAGGTCTTCAGGGCCTATTTCAATACACGAATTCTGGGATCCCGCAGCCGGATATACCCGTTCAAAGGACCTGAGACTTTCGTCCAAATAGATCTCCATCGGCTCTTTGAGCCCAAAGGGGCACACCCCGCCGACCGGGTGGCCAGTGATATTCAGGACCTCATTGGGAGACATCATCTTGGCCTTTGCCTGGAATTGTTTCTTGAATTTCTGGTTGTCAATTCTGGCGTCTCCTTTTGTCACCACCAGGACGGCCCGGTCCTTCACCTTGAATGCCAGGCTCTTGGCGATCAAGGCGGGTTCGACCCCCAGGGCGTCTGCGGCCCGCTCCACCGTTTCCGTCGACGCCTCGAATTCCATCACTTCATAGGGCAAATCATTCTCGCGAAAATACGCCTTTACGCTTTCTACGCTCATCATCCTCCTCCACACCTATCAAATCAGATCCTCTTCCGAGACACTTCCTATTCTTGCGCAAATTGCGACGGCCAGAGCAAATACGATATCTGATGTAAGATGTTCGGTAATAGTCCTGTCATAGAGAATCTTCGCTTCGGGCGGGAACTCATCATCACCCTTCCAGTACAGAACAGCCACCGGAATGCGCGGCGTCATGACGAAACGATACGCCGCGTCTGCCATATCAAGAACAGTCCCCCGCAGTTGTTCGCATCTTTTTCTGAACTCTCCAATATCATTCCCGTACCGTCCACTGATGAGCTTCGTGGGAATTTCATGAGGACCCCGAAAAAACGTAGGCCCGCCGGGTATATCCTTGTCAGATATCCATTCATTGCTTATTTTAGTCTCTTTGGCCCGCAAGAGATAATAGATAATGAAAAGATGAAAGTATTCGTGGGGATCTCGATCTTTATTCGTCATACGATTAATTTTTTGTTCATGAGGATGGATGGTGAACTCGTCAGCCCATGCATCTACTACATACGCCCTCGTTGTTTCATCGTATCTGCACAGTGCCCGGCGACAAATATCTTCAGGGGGCTGATCGGCCAATTCCTGAAAATAGCTGGGATCGATTAATTTTGTCATGATTCTCCTGACATGGTTCTGTTCGTCTGCAAAAACCATCGGTGCTGCAATGTTTCCACTGCATTCAACGTCGGCGCCCTCTGCCTATTCAAATATCATTTTTCCCTCCTGAATGGCAACCATAGAGAA
>Ga0315535_1000880_pt1 | contig 20626 bp, 22 predicted proteins | sample SalMarSW160220MG_2_FD_203092 | JGI IMG/M metagenome (GOLD analysis project Ga0315535, IMG submission 203092) | Salt marsh sediment microbial communities from the Plum Island Ecosystem LTER, Massachusetts, United States - Salt Marsh Sediment SW1602-20 ... | reverse complement strand
TTTTTGTTTTAAATGTTAAAAATTCCTGTTAATTTCTAAAAACCTGACTTAATTAATATTAATTTTTAAAGATCCAGTATCATCCAGATATTACAGCCAAAATGCCCTGAATTACCCAGGGGTCCCGTCAACTTCCTGAATCCTGCGCTTTCATAAAGGCTTATTGCTTTACCAAGTTCAGGAAGCGATTCAAGATATAATTGACGGTATCCCAGCTGCCTGGCCAGTTCAAATGTCTTTTTCATTAGCCCCCAGCCTATTCCTTTTCCTCTCTGCAAGGAGGAAAGGTATAACTTCACCAGTTCGGCACATCCCTCCGGTAAACCCGGAGTCGGATACACCCCGCATCCGCCTATTATATTACCGTTCTCCTCAGCTATCCAGTAGCCGGAGCCTTCTTTTCTGAATAAATTATAGAGATTATCTGTTGTCGGATCATAGTATACGGTTCCCGGTTTATCTATGCCGAATTCCCTGAATACAGTCCGGATAAGTTCTGCTATCTCCTTATTATCCCCTTCTTCAATTGGTCTGAATACAACACCGGTCTCAGTCATTAAAACTGCCTTTGATATTTGAAATGCCAAAAATAAAGATTTCTTCAATAGTTACACCAAAAACTTGTGCAATATCATAAGCAAGCTTAAGTGAAGGATAATATTTGTTCTTCTCAAGGAATACTATTGTTTCCCTTCTTACATTGACTTTTTTTGCCAGTTCAGCCTGGGTAAGTCCATGCCTGGCCCTGAGTTCTTTAATCCTGTTAGTCATTTTTTACTCCCCAGTAATTAAATATCACCCAGCAAATCGCATATGTCAGGGCCATGCCGAGGATACCCATGCCAAGCAGTTCCTCAGTATCCAATTTTATCCTGTCCTGGATAAAGATTATCCCAACCCACAGGTAAAGCGAAATATAATACGACAGGGAGGATGTCTTCCGAATCACCTTTCTTGACATTTCATCCTCAACGGGCTCCCCTCTCCCGGCACTTGTGAGTCTCTTAAACCCAAAAATTAATGCAAAGACAACTACAAGCAGAATAATAACAAACTGTAACAGATCGCCTGCTTTCATGCTCGTCTCAGAAGAATAGAACCATAGTGCTGTGGTCATCAGAACAAGCACAGATACAACAAAAATAAGGATAGCTTTTTTCATTATTATATGAATTACGTTATATATTTCTAACACAAAGTTAGATATTTATAACATATAAATGCAAATTTTTCATAGTTTTTTATCACCTATGGCAAATTTAGTTTATAAGGCCTCTCTTGCTGGCACGAATAAATAACTACAATTCAGCACTATAGCGAAAACCAGTAATTTAGTTTTATAAGAAATATATTATTCGGGAAGATACTACGAAGTTGTTTGTATGATTCCCCGAATGATGCATTTGAATCACCGGTAGTCCCCGATCGTTGTGATGACCACACCAGGTATATAAAAGACCCCAGTCGATATTCCCACTTGGCAACAAGGTTGGATCTGAATTCATGGAAATTAAAATCCGGATTCGCCAGGTCATATGATCCATAAAGCGGATCGCTCAGAAGATAGGTTCCATCCGGTAACGTTTGTGTATTATATAACTGGAACCTGTTATCGTATGACTCCGCCCTGGCATTTGTAATATATTTGAGCTGGGAATACTTACCTTTTGAGATAAACGGGCTGCCATAGTACTGTATTGAAAACTCAGGCGTAATGTAAAGATCGACCCTGAAGGTAAGTCCCAGTGTTTTCTGGTCTATCCTGCCCAGGATATACCGGTTTCCGGTCGCAAAGGTCTTAGTATCCACATACTGAAGATTATCGCGGTTGCCGTCATAATTTGCCGCTACGCTCAGTTTCAGGTTGTTTATTGGTCTGTAGACTATCCGGGGTTGAATCTCATAGTTTTCTGAGGAATTACTGCCTGACTTTTCATAGCTGTACTGAAGTTGTGCTATGACTTTTTTAGCCTGGTCGGTGGTAAGGCTACCGAATGAAGTCACCTTATATGGCATTATCATATCATATCCTCCTCTCAGTATTTTGGTGTCGAGGCTCTGTGAATGGAAGATCAGGTTAGCTGAAAGGTTCCACTGGTTTTTAAAAGTGGAATTAAAAGCAAGATGTCCCCCCGATCCAAGGTAGCTGCCACTGAAGTCCCACGAGTTGAATTGCTCCAGGGTTATATCGTAGCTGTTAAAAATGGATACAGGTTGAGTTATGAGATATGTAACTTCGTTGGTCTGTGTAATAAAATCTGAAAAATTCATATAACCAAGGTCGTTAAGCTCCAGGCCGGGAGTAAGCCAGGTAACTCCGGCAGAATATTTCCAATGGCCTTTTGATCCCTTCCCAATTACAAATTTGCCACCCCATCCACTCAGGCTGGTAGCTGTTGTATCATAATCGACATATGTGGCACCCGGACGCTGATAATACCTGGCTGATGATTGTTCAAGGGCGGTAATGGCCTTTGCACTTCCGTCAATATAACTGCCCAGGAGCTTGGCATTGATAAAAAATTCCTTATCCCTAAAATGGGTCAGAAGGTCAAGACCTCCGGTATATGCATTTTTGCTCAGTGTTTCAAGGTTAGGACTGTCAATAGACCTGTTTGTGCTGGTCACCATTCCCCCGATAACCGTATTGCCCTCGTTATATCCTTTTTGAATACGACCCACAGTATAGCTTGTCAGTGGTTCCACCTTGACATTGCTTCTGTTTCCGTACTGATCGCTGATCTGTGCAAACTCATTTGCCGTTACACTTTGTATCAAGCCAACCGACAATCCTTTGGATGTTGTTCCGCTTAGCTTGACAGCGCTTATGATAGTTGTTTTATCCGGTGATTTGACAAACATGTTATCTGCCGGAGTAACAGGCCGTGAGGGAGCATGCCCTATCCTGCGGGAATAAAAAAGATTAATATTATCGAATTTATAATCGAAAATTGTAAGTCCTTCAAGAAAAAATGGTCTTTTTTCTTCGTAAAAAGTCTCAAATGCTGTAAGGTTCATCACTGAAGGATCGGATTCAACTTGCCCGAAATCAGGATTAACAGTCAGATCCACAGTGAAATTACTTGATATTCCTATTTTTGCATCGAGACCGGCATTGCCTCCCCACACCCGGCCTTTATCGGCAAAGGGGTCATCCGGTACTTTTTTCATTGTCTTAAGGTCACCCAGAGTATAGGGCAACAATTCCAGTCTCTTTGACCGTTTAAGTCCTTTTATCCCACGCAGTTCCCCAAAATTATAGAGGAACCCAGGTCCCGTTTTACTTTGTATTTCCCAGTCGCTCTCCTCCTGAAGCCTTGATATCCATCTCCATAAATGCATGCCCCACACCTGTTCATTCTGGCGGCTGTACCTCAGCTGGCTGAAAGGTATCTCATATTCTGCAACCCACGCTGAGTCTTCAAGCCCGGTCTTACACTTCCAGACCGGATTCCAGTTGGTGTCCCAGTTTGCCGGATTAAACAGAACCAGGTCAATCTTCTGTCCCCAGGCTGTAATAGTGAACTCAAACCCTGTTCTATAGTCATGGTAACTGTCGAAATTAATCCCTACCATATCTCCGACAAACTCATCCCTTGCACCGGCCAACCGTAGTATCCTTTCTGGCTCACCATCAAAAGCACGTATAGCTACATAGATATTCTTATCATCATATTGTAAATTGAACTCTGTCGGATATGTCGGCTTTGCTCCTTCTTTTGGAATATATTGTGTAAAATTACCCGCCCATGTTCCCTTTTTCCAGCATTCATCGTCCAGTTTCCCGTCAATAACAGGCCTGGGTGTTACAAGCCTTGTTGTTGTATAAACCGGCTGTTTGGGGTGACTAAGATCGACAACACTATCCTGTTTACCGGTAGTATTCTGACCCGAAACAGCAAAAAAGAATTGTCCGGCAACAGAAAGCAGGAAGACAAAATATAAGCGGTGAATGATATTGGTTTTTTTCATCCTGAGAATCGAAGTTAAGGTAGTACATTTAATTGTTAAATATAAAACAATAACTTTAATGTCTTTGTGTTTTACAAAACCCGGACGAGAATTTAGAATTACTTAACATTTAGCCAAAATGTAAAGGGTTGCTGAAAAAGCATAGAATACTTCATCAACAACCCCTCTCTGTCAGTCCTTAGCGGATACTACCTATAATAAATTACATGTTAGTTTTATTTCGAAGGAGCTATGTCAATAACATAAAAAGATCCGGGTTTCAGGCTCCTTCTTGGTCTCGGATTATCGGCTGTGGGAGCAGGTGCAGGATTAAATTCTGCTGTAGGCGTATATATATGATGTGTTTTTGTATCAACTGCAAGTGTTCTGGCCCCTGCAGCAGTCCTAATTGTGGTGAGTACTTTAAAATGATCCTTATCTACCTCCTGTACTACTGTCATTGTTCCATCACCACATGAGGCATAAGCTCTTTTAAGCTCCGGATCGAACTTTACGCCATCACACCCTCCACCAATAGGTAAACTGGTAATTACTTTTCCTGATACCGCATTAACCACAACCATTAGTTTATTTCTACAGACTGCAAACAGGCGGTTTGTTTCCCTGTCCAGTGCCAGTCCGCTAGCTTCCACACCAGGGGTAATCGGCCAGGATGCAATAACTTTCATTGTGTTGATGTCAATAACCGAAATCAGGCTTTTATCCTCAATATTAACATAGATCTTACCTTTGCCATCGGATGCAGGAAATTCCGGTTTCCCTTCAAGTGCAATGGTCCCAACAACCCTGTCAGTTTTGGCATCAATAACCGTACAGTTTGCTGTCCTGCCATTAAATGTCAGAACTTTCCCGGAATACTTATCATAAATGATGGCATCAGGATTCTCACCCGTTACCTTTACATCGGCTATCACGGCGAGAGTGTTGAAGTTTATGACTTTCACTGAAGCGTTGCGGCCAACACTTATAAAGGCCTTGTTCAGATCAGGGGCCAGTGCTATACCATGAACACCCGGGGTGTCATCGATGGTACCTAACAGCTGCCCGTTTTTTAAATTCACTACCTGGACATCTGTACCATGAGAAAGAAATAATCTGCTTCCTGCTTCATCAACAGAGAGATAATCCCAAAACCCGTCACCGGGAAGATTGAACCTGTTAACAATCGTATAACCGGTACTTTTGCCCTGTCCTGACACGATTGATCCGCTAAACAGCAATAACAGACTTACTGCAATTAATGACAATTTTTTCATGTGATAATATTTAATTTTTTGATGAATAGTCCAAACAAAAGACAATTGCCACAAGCATTATATTCCTTTCAAGGTCAAATAAGCCCTGTTAATGCGAGTACAGCAATAATAATAATAGTCAGAGAAGAAATAGTCACTGGAATCCAAACAGGGGCTATCCATGGCTTTGGAATAAGAAAAAGGACGTCAATGGTCATAAGGCTTGGCGGCCACCTTATCAGGATATAAAGAGAACCATAATAAAACAGGTCCCAGAAAGCAAAAGTCCATAAAAAAAATATTCCCCTTTCGAGAAGATTTGCACCTGAAATATCAGCTATTACAATCAACATGATAATGGTTGCAACCTCCCGTGTCATTTCAATTGTCATAAAACGCCTGGGGATTTTTTCCAGAGATTCCTTGTTGGATTCGGAATCGAGCATACCAAGAGCTTTACGAAGGTAAACAACAACAACTCCTTCAAAATGTGCCATGGCAATACCAAAAATCGCAAGAAGGGCCAGCTTACTGATCATTTTACTACTTCATTAAACCCTGGTATATAATGAGCTTTGCATTAAACAGGAAAATAATTCTTTCACATGGATAACAAAGACCTTGTGACAATGTTCAGTCACATACAAGAAGCTGTAAATCCAATAAAAATTCAATAAAACTGGTTTAAAAACCGAGCAATTAGTTTCTTTGTATTACCTTGTCCTGAATAAAGTACGGCTATATTCCGGCATAACTCAAAGGAGTATCACCGGCAATTCTTATTGTTGCATATAATGCTGTATTCCAGCTAAATAACAGCTTACGTATTGTTATGATAAAGACATTATTACTGATAGGTTCGGGTGGATTTCTGGGAAGTATCTCCAGGTTTCTGGTATCAAGAATAATGCAGAATCATTTCCCTTCTTCCTTTCCCTACGGAACTTTTCTGGTCAATATAGCAGGGTGTTTCCTGATAGGTCTCGTTTATAGTATCTCGGACCGCGGGGTATTTATAAATCCGGGATGGAAAATGTTTCTTGCTGTTGGTTTTTGTGGTGGATTCACGACTTTTTCGACATTCGCAAATGAAAATCTCGCGATGTTAAGGGATGGAGATTTTTATCATTTTGCCATATACACAGGCTTAAGTATATTTCTTGGCATAGCAGCCACTTTAGCAGGAGTACTTATACCAAAAACAATATAACATCATGAATCTCAATGACAAAGCAAAAAGGTTACGGATTTATATCAGTTCAACAGACAAGTTTAAGCATACTCCTCTTTATGAGGTGATAATATTTGCTGCCAGAAGGTATGGCATTGCAGGTGCTACCGTATTAAAAGGCATAATGGGTTTTGGATCAAGCAGTGAGATTTATACCAATAAATTATGGGAGATTTCAGAGAAACTCCCGCTGATAGTTGAAATAATTGATGAGCCAGCCAAAATTGATTCATTCTTTGAGTCTATAAAGCCTTATTTTGAAAAGATAGGAAAAGGACACATTGTTACTGTTGATGAAACGACCATTCTCCTGCATAAACAGGGAATAAAGAAATAACGACAGCCGGTATTGGATAAATTGATGCGTAAGGTCAGGCCAGCTTATCAAGATAGAAATTTTGGAAAGATGTCTTTATACTGTCCCTCACCCTCCGGAACTCAGCAAGCGTATCTTTCTCGTTACCAATAAACAGCGAGGGATCTTCAAAGCCCATATGTAATTTATGTTTCACATCTCCGATAAAAACAGGGCATGTTTCTCTGGCATTATCACATACTGTTATCACATAATCCCACTTTTCGCCAATGTAACTGCTTACATTTTCTGGTATATTGCCGCTTATATCGATCCCAACTTCCGACATCACTTTTATTGCCACAGGATTAACCGCTGATGCTGGGAAAGTCCCAGCCGAATATACTTCAAGGTTATCATCAAACGACTGGAGAAAACCATGTGCCATCTGGCTGCGGCAGCTGTTACCCGTACATAATATCAATATTTTCATTCCTTCTTTCTAACCGGTTTGTTAAATTTTCTTTTCATCCACTTTCACCATTCCCAGTTCATGTAAATACTTCTGTAAATAATAGTCCTTCTGTTTTGTCCTGTATTGCATTATATAGCGCGGATGCTCCAGCGCGATCAAGGTATTGAAAATTTTGAGCTCATCATTAATCCTCTTCAGAAATTTGAAATTTTTGCCGGTCCCAAGGCAAAAACAAACATCTGTTTCAATTCCAAAATCCAGCTGTATGTTCAGACTCTCTAAAATAAAATCATGAACTGCATCAGTAAGTTCCCTGCTGTCATAATAGTTATAATTAACTTCCCTGCCTCTGTTATTGGATACAGTAAATCCGAGAGGACTTACAGCACTGATGAAAAAATCTGAATAGAATTTTTTCACCCCCCCGTATTCTGCTATCATTTCGTACACAAATACCGATGATGTTTCAAAGGTTTCCATCCCCTTAACAGACAGCCCGCAACAGTTTTTAAGACGTTTTGTATCAGTAAAGGGTATTCCCGTAACACCTGCACCGAACCTCCCGGGATTAATACCAAGTATTAAATGTCGCTTTGTATAATCATTATAGAATTTCCTGTAAAAATTCTCAATGACATTCATGATCATGGGATTATCCCTGAAAGGATTCATAATGTTAATACCTCCAGGCAGATTATCCTTAAAATCAAGCTCCCTGCAGAACTCTATTACTTTTTCGGCAAATGTTATTCTTGTCATAAAGAAAATACACTCCCGGTAATATTACCGGGATTTTCAGAAAATCTTTCCTTTTCAGCCCGTATTTCAGGAGCCATAGACAAGTGTTCCCCCCATATAACCTGTATACGTTATGGAAAGAACGGCAAGAAGGAAGAGCCCGAAAGCGACCCATTTAAGTTGTGTTTCCTCCTTCTTCTTCATTACCAGCCAAACCCTGAATCCTGCCCCGAGAATAATCAGGATAAGAGTTATTGTTGCAGCGGTCTCATGTTTCTCGAATACTTTAGCCATCTCTCCGGTTGTTGGAGGATTAGTAAATAAGTGTCCGGCCGACCAGGCGGCCAGGGCAGAGACAGCTCCGAGAACCATAAGGTAAAAACCTGTCTTGGAAAGACATTTCTCACTTTTTACAAAGAGAGAAACGACATCTGCTACAAATCCTACCAATATCAGCGCTATAGGAAAATGTACTAGAATAGGGTGAAAAAGTGAGGGATTCAGCATAAAATAAATATTAAAGATTAGACCTGAAAAATATGACATGTTTTTGTTGTTGTCTTTCCGGTAATCCAAATATAAATATTCCGGGGGTTTTTCCAACAGGATATATCTGAATTATTACAGGGCTACATAAAAAATGCGTCCCCAAATAAAGGAGACGCATCTCTGTTCAACCAAAATCTTGTACTACGAAAGCTTTTTAAAATATGATACCATACCGTATGGATCAACTTTTAGAATAATGGCCTCAGAACCTTTATCCATTTCAACAAAATAGTTATCTGCATCATCAAACTGCGTAGCCCACAATATCATATCAGTCTGGTTTGCCTGGTTGTCTTTGAAAAATATAACCGGCCCAATATTGTAACCCTGATATTTTTCTTTGATTTTCTTTTGAGCGCTGGCCGGGATATCAGCGAATGTTTCCCGCTGTGTTGTACCAACCAGGTTTCCATTGTAGTCATAGTAGCCTTTCAGATCTTTACCTGCCATTTTAAAAGTCACTACATCGTAGGTATCAACCCTTTTCCATTTAGCGTCAGTTGCGTTTTTAAAATCCATCTTAAAATTGCTTTTTGCCTGGTAGCTTACAACATTGCCTTCAAGCTTACGTAATGCAACTCTGTCGGTTTGGATGTCTTTTTTTGTTTCTTTTATTTCTTTTTTCCCCGTCATCTGAGGTTGTGCGAATGCGGCACCCATTGTAAACATCAGTGTCGCCATAAATAATAATAATTTTTTCATGACTAATAATTTTTAAATTAATACATATCCAATACTTTTATTCTATTTCCATTTTTTTCCAATTTTATCCTGTCTCCGTTTTTACCTGAAGTACAGAATCTTAATATTAAAAATGCTTTTCTCATTATTACTCGTAGTACTTTTTAATAATAATTACATGACAAAGTTATTGTACGAAGCATTATACTGCGTTAAAATCAGATTAATGTGAGATTAAAATAAGATTAAGACCTGCCTCCAAGAGGAATTTTGGCCTGCACTGACAATAAAAAACCAGTTCATTACACTTAAAACAGATAACTCAATAGTTTTAAGAATCTGATAAAGTGTACTCCGGCTTGTTTACATGGAGGGTTTGGTAAAAACAATTTTAAATTCATTAACTTTGAACCCTTTTAAATTAGTAATATACCGGTTAACAATGTCCGACAACCAGATACTGAGACCATACGGTGAGAAGCAGGTGGCCTTTGACAAGCGCTATCTCAGGATGGCTCTTATATGGGCGGAGAATTCATACTGTGTCCGCAGAAAAGTCGGGGCCCTTATAGTCAAAGGTAAAATGATCATTTCCGACGGGTATAATGGAACGCCCGCCGGATTTGAAAATATCTGCGAGGATGAGAATAATATTACAAAACCATATGTTTTGCATGCTGAGGCCAATGCAATAACAAAGGTTGCCAAATCAAATAATTCGAGTGAAAACTCAACATTATATGTAACAACATCGCCATGCATGGAATGCGCCAAGCTTATAATCCAGTCGGGAATCAGAAGGGTGGTATTCTGTAACCAGTATCACAAGACTGACGGTTTGGATCTGTTAAAACGTGCAGCCATCGAAATAGTATATATTGATCCGGAAAAAGACATTTATGAATTACGATAATACAAAAAGGAGTATTTTTCTTCCCATAGTGCTGGGTATAGCACTGGCAACAGGCATACTGATTGGTAAGTTTCTTCCGGCAGAAAATGCTGGATCATCATTCTCAGGCATGAGCCTGAGGAATGACAAACTGAACAAGATCATTAACATTATAGAATCCAGTTATGTTGATTCGGTCAGCAGAGCCTCTCTTGAAAATTCAGCAATCCCGGCTATCCTGAAAAAGCTGGACCCTCATTCCGTATATATACCTGCAAAGGATCTGGCCCGTGCCAATGAGCCACTGCAGGGAAATTTTGAGGGAATAGGAATATCATTCAGCATGCTTACTGACACAATATTAGTCGTAAGCACAATACCTGGCGGACCTTCAGAAAAGCTTGGAATACTTCCCGGAGACAAAATAATATATGTAAATGACTCATTGGTAGCAGGTCAGCATATAAGCGATGATAAAGTGATGGGATTGCTAAAAGGACCCAGGGGTACTGTTGTCAATATAAAGGTACTGCGACCGGGACACAAAGGACTTATCCCTTTTGAAATAACACGCGACAAGATACCTATGTACAGTGTTGATGTTGATTATATGATCAATGATTATATCGGATATATCAAGATCAACAATTTTGCCATGACAACCTTTGATGAATTTATAAATGCTTTACATGATCTGAAGAGCAAGGGGATGACCAGTCTTATACTTGATCTCAGGGGCAATGCGGGAGGTATAATGGAAGCAGCTATTCAGATTGCAAACCAGTTTCTTAAAAAAGGACAACTTATTGTATACACAAAAGGCCGGACACAACCGAGAAACGAAGCACGTGCCACCGGCGACGGTGAATTTGAAACCGGGAATCTTGTCGTTCTGATAGATGAATGGAGTGCCTCAGCCAGTGAAATACTTGCCGGAGCATTACAGGACAATGACCGTGGTACTATAATAGGACGTCGCTCGTTTGGTAAGGGCCTGGTTCAGGAACCAATATCATTCTCTGACGGTTCGGGATTGAGACTTACGGTAGCCCGCTATTATACACCTACAGGCAGGTCAATACAAAAGCCCTATAACGATGGTTTTGATAAATATTATAATGATCTCAATAACCGCTATCGTCATGGTGAATTTGAAGATGCGGACAGCATACATTTTGCTGATTCACTTAAATTCACAACACCTGGGGGAAAGGTTGTCTACGGTGGCGGAGGCATAATGCCTGATAAGTTTGTTCCTGCTGACACATCAGGTATCTCATCATATTTCCTGAGAGTGAGATCGCTGATCTACAGGTTCGCTTTACGTTACACAGAAAAGAACAGGGACATTCTTAAAAAGTATACTGAAGCAGGGGAAATGGAGAAGTATCTTGACAAACAGGCTCTGCTTGACCAATTTGTAAAGTATGCAGCTGCAAACGGTGTGAAGAGGGACCGCGAGGGATTAAAAGTGTCGGGTAATATAATAAACACCCAGCTCGAAGCTTATATCTCAAGAAACATACTTGATAATAAGGGATTTTATCCTGTCTGGCAGAATATAGATACTACCCTTAAGTATGCCATAAAATATCTTGAAGGAGTGAAGGAAAAAGAAAATGGGCTAACAACCCGGCAATAATGAGATACCCTCATTTGTAATCCGGAAGCGCCCTGATAAAATCCTTGACAATACTGACAGATCTGTCCTGCTCTTCAATGAATCCCATATGCCCTGAGTTATCAAGGATCACAAGGGAGGCATTACCCGGTAACCTGACTTTAGTTTTCATAATGTCACATGGGATATAATTATCAAGTGCACCAAGTATCCAGAGAAAGGGCACCTTACCCTCTTCCACGACCGACAGCCTGGAAGGACGGAGCATCATCCCGTTCAATACCGCTACTATAGCGTCGGCAGTGATAGTTGAGGCAATAACCTTTGCCTTCTCTGCTTCCGTGGAGAATATTGCCAGGTTGGTGTCAGCAAACATGCGTGTTATATTCCCGGGAAAGAACTGGTCCTTTTTACCTTCGCGTGCCAGGGATATCTCCTTCTTCCTTTTTTCCATGGCCTCATCAGAATCGGGGAAAGGGTGTGAATGGAAAAGACAGTAACCGGAAAGCGAATCGCCGAACATCTCAAGAAAAGCTAGTGTAACATATCCTCCAAGTGAATGACCAATAAGGAAAAAGCGTTGTATCCCCAGGCTGTCGAGAAGTAGTTTCACAGAAGAAGCCATATCTTCCATTGTTTGTATCGCACCAGTTAAATCCGAGGAACCATGTCCGGGAAGGTCAACAGCTATAACCCTGAAATCACCAGCCAACTTATCCTTAAAACCATTCCACGATTCAGATGTCTCAAGATATCCGTGAATAAGAACAACCGGATAACCTCCGGATGAATCGGTACAGGATATTCTTTTGCCATTATTTATAGAATTCATGAGCTTAATTTATTAGTTTTGTAAAGTTAGCCAATTCCTGATTTAAATTATAACCGATGACACCTGCGGTTCTTTTGTGATAATTAGCATTACGCGATAATTGTAAAAGAAATATTAAAGGAGTATAATTGAAACCTGTTTTAAAATTTTAATCCCTGACAATACGATAAACTATTAACATATCTACCGCAATGAGCAAAGTTTTATATTCCTCTGTTTCCAAGAAATTTATCATGGCGCTGGCGGGATTGTTTCTGCTAACATTCTTACCCGTGCATCTTTACATCAATCTTATGTTGTTAAAGGATGACCCTGTACCCTTCAATACTGCGGCTCATTTCATGGCAACATTTCCGCTTGTCAAAATCGTGGAGGTAGTGTTGCTTGCTGCAATACTCATCCATATTATCTGGGGTATTTATCTTCAGATACAGAACTGGCTTGCACGTCCGGTAAGGTATACCAGCGGCAGCAAGGCAGAGACATCTTTTTTCTCGAAGTTCATGATATGGACAGGTGCTACAGTATTAACCTTCCTGGTTATACATTTCTTTAATTTCTATTTCATCAAACTGGGACTGGTACAGGGCAATGCTGAAGATTTTTATTCAGTTGCCCATCAATTGTTTAAGATACCTGCATATGACTATATATACCTGGCCTGCTTTGTCCTGCTGGGTTTTCATCTCTATCATGCCTTTTATTCGGCATTTCAGACCCTTGGGCTCAATCACAGGATATGGACACCGGTTGTCAGAACCGTTGCAATTATTTATGCTGTGGTACTCCCGGCAGGTTTTGCCCTCATTGCAGTTTCATTATGGCTATTCAGGTAATCCGATAAAGAAAGAAAATCATGGGAAAATTAGAATCAAAGATACCCGCTGGTCCTCTTGCAAAGAAATGGACCAACTATAAAGCAACTTCAAAGCTTGTCAACCCGGCGAACAAAAAGAAATTGGAGATAATCGTTGTAGGTACCGGGTTAGCAGGGGCCGGAGCCGCTTCATCCCTGGGAGAGCTGGGGTACAATGTAAAGGTCTTTTGTTACCAGGATTCTCCGCGCCGTGCCCATTCCGTAGCAGCACAGGGGGGAATTAATGCAGCCAAGAATTACAGGAACGACAGTGACAGCGCATATCGCCTTTTTTATGATATGATCAAGGGAGGTGATTTCAGGGCCCGCGAAGCAAATGTATACAGGGCTTCCGAAGTAAGTAACGAGGTCATTGACCATTTTACGGCGATTGGTGTTCCCTTTGCCAGGGACTATGGAGGAACCCTCGATACGAGGTCATTCGGAGGAGTTCAGGTATCCAGGACATTCTATTCAAAAGGCCAGACAGGACAGCAATGTCTTCTCGGAGTCTATTCATCCTTAAACAGACAGATAAAAAAAGGTACTGTAACAATGTATTCGAGACGCGAGATGCTCGAACTTGTTATCATCGACGGGAAAGCCAGGGGTATCATTACACGGAACCTGCTCACAGGGGAGATCGAACGTCACGGAGCCCATGCTGTTGTACTGGCAACAGGAGGATATGGAACGATCTACTACCTTTCTACCCTTGCCGTTAACTCAAATGCATCCGCTGCCTGGAAGGCGCACAAAAAAGGTGCTTTCTTTGCTAATCCAAGCTTTGTACAGATACACCCGACCTGTGTGCCACAGCTTAATGAGTTCCAGTCAAAACTGACCCTTATGTCTGAATCTTTGCGTAATGACGGCCGTATATGGGTGCCGAAGAAAAAAGGTGATACCAGGCCACCCAACGAGATTCCTGAAGAAGAAAGAGATTATTACCTTGAAAGACGTTACCCGGCTTTTGGGAACCTGGTACCAAGGGATGTTGCATCACGTGCAGCAAAGGAAAGATGCGATGCAGGTTATGGTGTGGGAAAGACCGGGCTCGCTGTTAACCTCGACTTCAGGGATTCAATAAAGAAACTTGGTAAGAAAGTTATTGAAGACAGGTATGGTAACCTCTTTGAGATGTATCACACTATAACCGGTACAAATCCGTATGAAGAGCCGATGAGGATCTACCCGGCCGGTCACTATACCATGGGAGGACTTTGGGTCGATTATGAGCTGATGACGACAATACCCGGTCTCTATTCCATAGGAGAATCAAACTTTTCCGATCATGGGGCCAACAGGCTGGGAGCAAGTTCACTGATGCAGACCTCAGGAGACGGTTATTTTATATTGCCCAATACTATCAACAACTACCTGGCCGACGAGATCAGGACGCCGAAAATATCGACAGAAGCCCCTGAGTTTGCTGAAGCAGAGAAAGAAGTTGATGACAGGATCAAAAAGCTGATGTCAATAAAAGGAACCCAGACAGCCACTTCATTCCATAAACGCCTAGGAAAGATAATGTGGGATCACTGCGGGATGATCCGGAATGAAAAAGGACTGAAAGAAGCCCTGGTCATGATAAATGAGCTGAAAGAAGAATTCTGGAAAGACCTTAATATACCCGGGACAACCAATGAACTCAATATGGAACTTGAAAAGGCAGGACGTGTTGCCGACTATTTTGAGCTTGCGGCATTACTTGTTACCGATGCACTTAACCGGAGAGAATCATGCGGAGCGCATTTCCGTGAGGAGTACCAGACCCCCGACGGTGAGGCAAAAAGGAACGACAAGGAATTTGCCTATGTTGCTGCATGGGAATATTCCGGCGAAGGAAAGCCTCATATCCTTCACAAGGAAGAACTGAAGTTCGAAGAAGTTGAACTGAAAGTCAGAAGTTACAAGTAGAGGCACAGAGGCGCAATGGCACAAAGGATTAACCACATAACAAAATAACGATATAACGACATAACAATTTAACAAAAACACACATGAAGCTCACACTTAAGATTTGGCGCCAGAAAGATACAAAATCAAAAGGTGAATTTGTTACTTACCCTATGGATAACGTCTCCCCGGAGATGTCATTCCTTGAGATGCTTGATGCTCTCAACAAAAGCCTGATTGAACGGGATAAGGAACCTATAGCTTTCGATCACGACTGCCGTGAAGGAATATGCGGATCCTGCGGTATGTACATTAACGGTCACCCTCACGGACCTGTTCCTGCAGTTACAACCTGTCATCTTTCCATGCGGTATTTCAGGGATGGTCAGACAGTGTGGGTGGAACCATGGCGTGCAAAACCTTTCCCGGTGATAAAAGACCTTATTGTTGACAGGACTGCCTTTGATAAAATACAGGCTGCAGGAGGTTATATTAATATTAACACCGGAGGTGCTCCTGATGCCAATTCGATACTTATACCCAAAAAGAATGCTGATGAAGCATTCGATTCATCTATCTGCATCGGCTGTGGTGCCTGCGTGGCAGCCTGTAAGAACGCATCAGCCATGTTGTTCGTATCAGCCAAGGTATCACAATATGCTTTACTGCCGCAGGGACGGATCGAGGCCAAGGACAGGGTGAGGTCCATGGTTGCAAAAATGGACGAGCTTGGCTTTGGCAACTGTTCAAACACGGGAGCCTGCGAAGCTGAATGCCCGAAAGAGATAAAGCTTACCAATATAGCACGTCTCAACAGGGAATTTTATAAAGCATTCTGATATTTTATATGAAGAAATATCTCACAGCATTGTTATTCCTGCTTTGTATTATCCGGGTCAGGGCACAGGTAATAGATAAACGCGATCCGGAAATTAAGAGAATGACAGATGAGGTATCACGTCAAAATATTGAAAAGGATGTCAGGACACTGGTTGATTTTTATACTCGTCATGACCTTAGTATGCAGAACGATCCTGAACGCGGTATAGGTGCAGCCTGGAACTGGATCAAAAAGGAGATGGAAAAGAGTATTCCTGCCTCAGGCGGAAGACTATCTGTTGCCTTTGAGGACTATACTGCGGGAGGAGAGGGAGAAAGAATCCCGCATAAGGTAAATTTAAAGAATGTAGTGGCCACAATTAAAGGAATTGATCCGGCTGATGACAGGATAATTGTTGTCAGCGCCCATCTCGATTCCAGGGCTACCGTTGATAATGACAGTACCAGCTGTGCTCCGGGAGCAGATGATGACGGATCGGGTGTGGCAGCTGTACTGGAGCTTACCCGGATACTCTCTAAAGAAAAATTCCCTGCAACGATAGTACTGATGGCCGTCTCCGGAGAAGAGCAGGGCTTATACGGATCGCAGCATATGGCTATGAAGGCAAAAGAGGAGAAATGGAATATAATCGCCATGCTGAATAATGATATGATAGGCAACAGTCGTTCAAGCGGTACCCTTCTGAGTGATAACATGAAGTTACGGGTATTCAGTGAAGGCATTCCTGCTGTTGAGACGAAAAGAGAAGAAGCTCTCAGAAAATATACTGCTGGCGATAACGACAGCAGGTCACGACAACTGGCACGCTATGTAAAGGAGACAGGGGAACGCTATGCCGATCAGCTTGGCGTAACCCTTATCTTCAGGAATGACAGGTTTGGCCGAGGTGGCGACCAGACACCTTTCTCACGTTCGGGATTCACTGCTGTAAGATTATGCGAGTTTAACGAAAACTATGATCATACACATAAGGTGCCTGCCATGGTTAATGGCATCCGGGAGGGCGACCTTCCCGAATTCGTCGACTATGAGTATGTAAGGAAAAACACCTGTGTAAACCTGGCCGTGATAGCAAACCTTGCCCTTGCCCCATATGAACCTTCAAATTGCAACATTATTATATCAGGATTGACAAATAATACAACTATCAGGTGGGAGACCCCGCAAAAAGGGAAGAAACCTGAAGGGTATTATATCCTGATGAGAGAGACATACAAGCCTTTATGGGAAAAGAAGATCTTCGTAAAAGGCAATGAGGTTACCCTTCCCTATTCAAAGGATAACTATTTTTTTGCCGTTCAGTCCGTGGATGATGAAGGACATGAAAGCCTGGCAGTCTTTCCGGGTGTTTCAAGAAAATAAGAGACCTTTATATTTTCCGGTCAGGAACAAACGGACTCTATCTCAGATACAGTCTTTGGTATAGGTTTGCCCAGCAACTTATGACCTTTGTCCGTGATCAGAACATTGTCCTCTATCCTGACGCCACCAACAGACATGTACCCGGGCAACTTATCATAATTGATGAATTGTTTGAATTTCCCTTCACCTTTCCATTGTTCAATAAGTTCGGGTATGAAATAGCACCCGGGTTCAACTGTAAATACATGACCGGCTTTATAAGGCAGTGCGAATCGCAGGAATGCGAGTCCGAACTGGTCGCTCCTCTTAACCTTATCATTGTAACCTACATAATCTTCACCAAGTCCTTCCATATCGTGTACATCAAGTCCCATCATATGACCAAGTCCGTGGGGCATAAACAGTGCATGGGCACCGGCAGCAACAGCCTCTTCCACATCACCTTTCATAAGGCCCAAGTCTTTCAGACCGGAGGCGAGTATCCGGCAGGCCATGAAGTGCAGATCGCGGTTCGACATACCGGGTTTCGTGGCATCAATCGTATCCGTGTTGGCTCTCAGGACAATTTCATAAATATCTTTTTGTAACTGGCTGAATTTCCCTCCAACAGGTGTCGTCCTTGTAATATCGGCAGCATAATGCATGTTGGATTCTGCCCCGGCATCGGTAACCATCATCCTGCCTTTCTTGAGTATGTTCACATGCTTATGATTATGCAATGTCTGGCCGTTGATGCTCAATATTATAGGGAAGGATGTCCCGCCACCTTTAGCCAGGGATATCCCTTCTATAGTTCCGAATATCTCCTGCTCTGTAACACCCTCTTTGCACATCTTCATTGCTGTAACATGCATATCATATGCCACACCGAGTGCTTTCTCAATTTCAGTAATTTCCCCGGGCTCCTTGACAGACCTCATGGAGATAACAGCTTTTATAAGCTCAACAGAAGCTCTCGTCTTCATCTGGCACGGGTTTTCCTTAAGCAATGCTCCCAGGGTCATTTTTGTCTCTCCCCTGTAAGGAGGCAGGAAATGAATCTTCCTTCTCTTAGATAAAGCTTCATTGATAACGCCTTCCAGTTCTGACAGGGGGACAGATTCCTGTATGCCACACTGTAGAGCAAGCTCTTTAACCGTAGGCTGCGGACCCATCCATATTATATCATCCATATCACAATCGTTACCAAAAAGCATGTCAACGCCTGTATTAAAATCCATCAGACCCACAAAACCCGGCATATCAAGTCCAAAGAAGTAGAGGAAATCACTGTCCTGCCTGAAATGATATGTGTTATCGGGATAGTTAATCGATGATTCAACATTACCGATGAAAAGGCCGATGCCTGATTCGATCCTGTTGTGGAGAGCTTCTCTCCTCCTGCTATATACCTCGCTTTTAAACATAATGGAACTTTTTAGTCATTTAAATCCTCTAATTTAACACCCTTGAACGGATATATCAACCGGGGAACAGTAATAATTTCCGAACATCTCCCAAGACACCGGGTAGTCTCTTTCTTTTTATCCAGGCTATAACCGAATTTCAGGCCTGATAAAAACCGGACCAATGCTAAACACCATAATAAGATACAAGTTCCTCTATTCTTTTAACATAATCATAGCTGTATGAATTTGAACCTTTCACTCTCTCTGCTTCCCTGAACTTTGAAAGGGTCTCCTTCTGCTCATCCTCTGAAAGAGCATTATCTGCCATTCTGAACAGAACATTATTCTCCTTTGCAATATGGTTGCGGAGCAGATCTGCATAACCATCCATATTTTGATATATACCGGACAGGGCAGCCTGATCTCCTTGCTTGTAAAGCTGTATGTTTTCATCAATACCCCTAACATAATTCCTGCCCTGCACATGCTCATGCAGCATAACTGCCACAGGGCCCTGTGACAATGAAAAACCTCTTTCTGCCAACAGAGGAAACAGGATATTTTCTTCTTTAGCATGATGGGTACCATCAGCAAAATTCCTGATTATGTCAACAATGCTTTCGAGATGGCCAACATTTGGTTGCGGCATCCCCGATATGCGTTCCATCACATCAATAAGATGCAGAATGTGTTCATGATCATTTTTCAGATCTTTTGTTGCTGTTTCCATAGTATATATATTTTCAGGACAAAGATAAAATTATTTATTATAAGACTAAAAGGTCTTTTGGTAGTTTATTGGATATTTTTATATATTTGCAATCAATAATTATCATATTCGAAAGAGAATGTTCAATAAGGAGACTGAATATGCAATAAGAGGGCTTGTATATATTAAAGTCCAGAACCTTAAGAAGAGGAGGCCCGGGACTGTTGAAATAGCACGGGAAATAGATGCACCCCCTTTTTTTGTTGCTAAAATATTGCAACGCCTTGTCAGGTCCGGTTTCCTGGAGTCAATGAAGGGTAAGGGCGGCGGATTTTTCTTTGATGAAAATAAGACTGAGGTCCCGTTATCAGAACTGGTTTCATCTATTGAGGGTGACAGATCTTTTAACGGTTGTGTATTTGGTCTTAAACAATGTGATGAAAATAATCCATGCCCTTTACATTTTAAATATGTTGCGATCAGGGATTCACTTAACGACCTGCTTTCGGGGGAGACGATTGGCACTCTGGCTCTGGAGGTTTACAACAGCGAACCCGAAAACATTAAGAATACCCTATGACTTTTAAGAAATATAGAGTCCCGTCCATAGTTTTTATATTGGTTTTCTTATTACTCGCCGTTGTTCAGATCAAAGTATCAACACCCATGTTGCTGGCCGAAAGATTCCTCCCCGGATCCGGTTGGGCTGAGATATTACTTGCAGCCCTTTACGGGTCGTTCGTGGCTTACCGGATGCAGGATCCTGTTATGGCACCAAAATGGAGAAGGATTACATGGACGTTGTTTTCTATTGTGTTCTTCTCACAGTTAATTATCGGGTTATCCGGTGCAGAAAAGTTTCTAATGACAGGTAAGCTGCACCTGCCTGTACCAATGATGATCCTGGCAGGACCTGTTTACAGGGGAGAATTATCGGTAATGACAATCCTGTTCCTGAGCACTGTCATCCTTACTGGACCAGCCTGGTGCAGCCAGCTTTGTTACTTTGGGGCCTTCGACAACCTGGCTTCGGGAGGCAAGACAACCCCT
>Ga0315535_1000879_pt1 | contig 20629 bp, 19 predicted proteins | sample SalMarSW160220MG_2_FD_203092 | JGI IMG/M metagenome (GOLD analysis project Ga0315535, IMG submission 203092) | Salt marsh sediment microbial communities from the Plum Island Ecosystem LTER, Massachusetts, United States - Salt Marsh Sediment SW1602-20 ... | reverse complement strand
CGATAGGCGCCGCTCCCGCGCACATCGTCAATCGGATGGGCAGCATCCTGCGCGGCTTTGGCGGCCCGCTCGATGGTTTCCGGGGTTAGCGAAACGCCGCTGAGCGAGGCTTCAGCCGCTTCGGCGTTGACGATCGTCGGGGCGACAGAGCCCAAGGTTATGCTCGCACGATCAACGATTTGACCGTTCATCTCGAGCACAACAGCGGTATTGACAATTGAGATGGCTTGCGCCCGACGCAATCCGAGCTTAAGGAAGGTGCTGCGGGAGTCTGAGTCCGGGAGGGAGAATGAAATGTCCACCAGCATCTCATCCGGCCGCATCACGGTCTTCCGCACCCCTTCATAAAAATCTGCCAAGGGGACAAGGCGTTCAGCCTCGTTTGAACGCAGGAGAACCTTGGCGCCGAGCGCCATCAATGCCGGAATGGAGTCGTTGGCCGGGGAGGCAGTAATCAGATTGCCAGCCACGGTACCCCGGTTGCGGATCTGGGGCGCCCCGACTTCCCAACAAGCTCGTGCAAGTACGTAGGCTCGACCAACGATCAGGGAGGATGTCGCACAGTGATTGTGTGTCACCAGCGGACCCATGTGGACCACACCATCATCCTGCCGGATCATGTCCAGTCCCGGGATCCGGGTGATGTCAATCAATGTGGTCACGTTCGGGCGCTGGCCGCGTTCGAGCTCCAAGATCAAATCGGTCGCGCCGGCAACGATTCGGGCGTTACCCTGGTTCTCGTGAAGGGCTTGGATCGCCTCATCCAGGCTGGTTGGCGTGAGGTAGCGGTCCCACAATTTCATTCTGACTAGGCTCCCTTGGTGCGGCGTCGGGCGGGCTTGTGCGCCATTGAATCTCCTGATCCTCCTCGGCGCAGCATGATCACCTGCCCAAGCACGCTAACGGCGATTTCTTCTGGTGTTTCAGCGTTCAATTCTAATCCCATCGGTGAGGTCACACGCGAAATCTGTTCTTCCGAGATTCCGGCCTGCCTGAGCTGCGCGACCGTGGTCTCCCATCTGCGTCTGGAGCCGATCACACCAATGTAGGCGGCCGGCGTGCCCAGGAGCTTGGGTAAGCTCTCAACATCCAAATCGACGCCTCGGGTTGTCAGCAACACGTACGTCTGGGAATGAACATCCACGCAGTCGGTGATATCTTCCATTGGGCAGGCTACCACGCGGTCGACGTCCGGCACCTGGTCGGATTCAGCGTACTCAGATCGGTCATCCACAACCGTCACTTCGAATCCCAACCACTTTCCCAGGTGGGCAGCCGCATTGCCGACATGGCCCGCCCCGATCACCAGCAAACTTGGACTGGGTTTGACCGGTTCGATTACCACTTGGATTTCTCCTCCACAAACCCCGACGTCGCCCTGTGATGGGTCTTGGAACGTGTACTCCTGGACTCGTAGATGGCCATCCTTGAGCGCTGCCAGCGCCTCCACGATGACACGATGTTCCATCTCTCCGCCGCCGATCGTGCCCTCGATCGAGCCGTCGGGCATGACTAGCATCTTGCTTCCTTCGTGCCGGGGAACCGATCCGCGAGCCGCCACCACGGTGACCAGAACGGCTTCTTTCCCTTGGGCTTCCAGTGCCGCCAAGCGAGAGTAGATGCTCATCTATCCCTCGAGCAAAGCCAGCACGGTCGGCAGCAGCTGTTTCTTGCGTGAGACAACGCCTTTTGCGTCCAGCGTGCCGTCCGGAAGATGGGGAAACGGCAGCTCGTCCAACGCCGGCGGTGCCGATTGAAGGACCAGTCGGCTGGAGCCGCCGACCACGTCGGTGATCATCAGCATGGCGAAATCCAGGCCATGTTCCTTTCGTAAGGTCTCCAGGGCGCCTCGCAATCCTTCGAGGTGATCAGCCAATTCCAGGTGATCGGTGACTTCGACCTGGGAGATGGCGAATTTCTGCCGACCTTCCTCGTAGACCTTCAGGTCGCCGTTGACGACCGCCTCTGGATCACGTGATACCAGGCCTGCCCCGGCTTGAAGGAGCTCTCGCCCGAAGTTTTCAATGGTCTCACCTGCCAGAGGGCCCCCGCCGACGAAGGCCCAACGCGCCAAAACCTCTGCGGTCCGGCGATCGCGGTCGGTGGTGGTGGGTGATGCCAGAATCAAGGTGTCGGAAAGCATCCCGGCCAGCAGCAGGCCAGCTTGAGGGGGAGGCGCGCTGAGGCCTGATTCCTGAATACGCTCCGCTACCAGGGTGCTGGTGCTCCCCACGGGCTCAATCCAGAATCGAATCGGCGCTCGCGTGGCCGGGTTGTCCAGGCGATGGTGATCAACGACTTCGATCAACTCAGCTTCGTTCAGAGAACGGACTGACTGCTTGGCCTCATTGTGGTCAACCAAGATGATGCGCATGCGCGGGGGATTGAGCAGGTCTCGCTGGCGGCAGACTCCCTGGTAGGCGCCGGTCTCGTTGATGACCCAGAATTCGTTGCGCTCCTCGCGCAGGATCCGGGGCAGGAGATCCCTGATTCTCCAGCTTGCCTGGAATTTCGGGACACCCTTGTCCGCGGCCGCATCGCTGGGTTCATTGAAGATTTCAGCCAGCCTTTGTTGAGGCTGCTCTGGGCGTTCCCCCACCAATTGGCTGAGATGACGAAACAGGCTGAACGCGGTGATCAACCCATAAGGCATGCCATCGGCATCGACCACGGGAGCGGCGAAACCGGTGCGACCGGCGATTGCCCAGGCTTCCCTCAGCGGCTGGCTGGGGAGGACACTGTCCAACCGCCTGGCGACGTCACCGAACCTGGGGGATGCATCCGCCAGCAATTCGGGCGTTTCGAGGCCGAGGCGATCGAGAACCCAGGCCGTCTGACGGTTGATGTTTCCCGCCCGTGCCGCCAGCACTTGATCCCCGTTTGTGGCGTTCAACAGCCACGCATACCCGACAGCAGATGCGATCGCATCTGTGTCCGGGTTCACATGCCCAACGACGTAAGTTTTGTTCATGCTTCTAACCGCCTCGCAAGGCAGGCCTTTCGGATCCGTAGGTCCAGGGCGGCTCAGCCTTCCGATTCCTCGGTCGGATTATCAGGATACAACCTCCACCCCAAGGAGTCGAGCAAGGACTCATCTTTTGGGCCCCCGGGCATCGGCGCCAGGGTTGCTTCCGCCTCCGCCGCCACGGATCCATCGAGAAGGGTAATCCGGGCATTGGCCGTGGCCACCCTGCCGGCTGGCCGCGTCAACTGGGCCTGCAAGTGCAGTTCCTCCCCGGTCGGGACCGGCTTGCGGTAGCGGATCTCCAGCTTAGCGGTCATCATAAAACGATTGTGCTGGCCGATCATCGCCGCACGGCTGACCATCTCATCCAACATGGATGCGATGATGCCGCCGTGGACCACGCCGGGGTATCCCTCAAAATGCTCAGGAACAGTGTAGTGGGACTCAAGACGGTCGGGGCCAATTTCGTAGAACGTCAGCCCCAGCCCAAATGGATTCTCAAGACCACAGGCGAAGCAGTTGCGGGAATTCGGCTGCTTCACAGACCCGCCATGTTCACCGTGCGGCTCGGGTTCTATAGCCATCTTTCACCCTCGAATTCGTGTTGAGGGTGGCGATGGATGCATGCCACCCCGGTCAAGCAGACGGGCTGAAAGTATCGATCAGTAGCTCAACGCTGCCACCAACGGGGTACAGGATCGGGCAAGTGCAGCCATGATCAATGTACTCCTGAACCTTGCGCCGGGCATCCTCAGGCGTTCCCGAGGCCGTGATCCTCTCAACCAGGTCGTCTGGCACGAGGTGCTTGGCTTGCTGGATCTGCTCGTGGGTCGCCGGCCAGCCAAGGATTGCCTGTATCTTGTCAACCACGTCCTGCGATACGCCGCTGGCCTTGGCAATATGCGGCTGCTGGGCGAGGTATTGGGTGAGCAACTCCCGGCTCGTATCAAGCGCCTTCGCCCGATCATTGTCCACCGAGGCCACCACCAGCTGGGGGCGATCGATGCTTTCTAGCGTACGTCCCGCCTTGGCTGCGCCCGCCTCGAGCTGCTCCATGGCAGGATCGTTGTAGGCTGGGGGAACGCAGTAGTTCATCACCACGCCATCGGCGATTTCGCCAGCCAATTCCATCATCTTTGAACCGGTCGCCCCGATGTAAATTGGTACGTTGCGCGGTTCACGACGCCCGTGGACCACGTCCAGCTCAATGCCGTCCACATGGTGAAACTCGCCATGAAAAGTCACGCGCTCCAAACTGAGCAGCCTGCGCAGCACTTCAACCGTTTCCCTCATGGCTGTCAGAGGTTTCCTGCGCTCGATGCCGACGTTCTTTGCCAGCGGATCCCACCAAGCACCGATGCCACAAATCACCCGATTTGGGGCCAAATCGTCGAGCGTGAGGAAGGTAGACGCGAGAAGGCCAATATTGCGGGTCCAATTGTTGATCACCCCCGAGCCGACTTTGATCTTCTCGGTGACAGCCGCATAGGCTGCCATCGGGACGATGGCGTCCCGAACCAGACGGGATTCGGCCTGCCAGACGGCCTCAAACCCTTTCTCTTCCGCGTAGCGTACGTAGTCCAATCCATCGCGCAGGTCGTGTGCGTCTTGAAGATAGAGTGCAACTCGCTTCATGGTCCTGGGATCTCCTCGGCGGCTTCAATCGATTGTCCCCGCTCAGATCTGAGGATTTCTAAGTCCTCAGGCAAATCCACATCAAGGGCGAGCGATGGCAGTTCGCAGACTTCCAGTCTCGCTCCCGAAGCTTTGGCCCGAGCAACGTGTCTGGAGAAGCTGTTCGGTCCAAAGTCATATTTTATCAAACCAGGCGGGGCTGACAGCAGAGCGTTCGTCCCAGTGCCATGTCGATCTGGGGCGATGACAACCACTGGAGGGTCGTGAGCGAGGGAGAGCAAGCGCTCTACGTCCGCGCCCGAAAGAAGTGGCAGGTCCGCGGGCAGGATGAGCACACGCGATACGCCATAGCCCCGCGCCACCAAGGTGGCCCTGATCAGAGCGCGGTTGAGTTCGGGGGTTCCGTTTTCTTGGACGGTCCGTGCACCGTAATCTCGGGCCACGGAGAGCGCCATCGAATCCCGGCTGATCACCAGCGTGTGTTCGACTTCTGGCACCTCTCGGAGCACATCCAACGTGTGGGTCAGAAGCTCCTGGCTGAGGAGAGCCCGTTCTTCTACCGAGAGCACTCCGGAAAGCCGGGATTTCGAGCGGCGCAGCGGTTTGACAGGCACAATGGCCCAAATTGTCACGCAATTGTCTCCATTCTCGTCAGGGATTTTCCCAGGCCAAGCACGTCTGCGGCCAACGACGCCCGTGTCGCACCGTCGAGCATCACGGTGCCAGTCACGAGCGTCTGAATTCCCATGTCTCGTACGGAGTCGGCCTGATCCTCGTCTTGAATGTCAATCACAAACCCATCCAGCAAGTCCTCAAAATGCTCGGCGACGGCACCCGCTTCAGCCTGCAACCCGAGCTCCTGGAACATCTTGGCGGCCGGCCCCTTGAGCGCACGCCCCCCCACAATGGGTGAGACACCGACGACGGGCCGCGAGGCAACGGCCTCGCGCACACCTGGAACAGCCAGGATGGGGTCCAGACTTACCCACGGGTTGGAAGGACACAGTACAACAAGGTCTGCCTGCAACAGCGATTCCAACACGCCGGGCGCAGGTCTTGCCCTGGAGGCACCTTCAAAGCGAAAACCTTTCACTTCGGGTTCGCAGCCGCGGGCCACAAAATAGGTCTGAAATGGGAGATCGCCTTCGTCGGTTTCAACAACTGTCGGCACCGGGTCGTCGCTCATCGGCAGGATTGGGACGGTCACACCCAGGGCTTGCGACATGCGCTGCGTAAAGCGGCTCAACGGCGTCCCCTGGCGCAGCGCCTGAGTCCTGAGGACGTGCAGGGCCACGTCCTTGTCCCCCAATTGAAACCAGTCGGCGGCGCCGTAGTCCTTGACGCTGGCCATGAAGTTCCAGCTTTCGTTCACCCGCCCCCACCCGGTCTTGGGATTGGCGATCCCGGCCAGCGTATACAAGACCGTATCCAGGTCGGGGCAGATGCGGAGCCCCAGGTGGTCGAAATCATCCCCCGTGTTGACCACCGCCGTCAGGTGTCCGGGCGGAAGCACAGCCGCCAGTCCATCCAACAGTTTGGCCCCCCCTACACCCCCGGCTAGGGCTGTTACCTTCAGCGCCACAATACGACCTCACGGAGCGCTTTGCGGCCGCGATCCCGCCCCTCTTCGTCCGGATAGCCCAACGCGATCATCCCCTGCGCCTCCCAGGAAAGCGGAAGCCCCAAGACACGCCGCACAATCGTCGGTGTAAACAATGGCGAGCACACCCAGCATGCACCAAGCCCTGCGGCGTGGGCCGCCAGAAGCAGCTGGCCAGCCGCCAGCGAGACACTCTGGACAGCCATGGTGTGCTCGGCAGCTTGTCTGACGCTGTCCGCATAGCTATCCATCCCTTCCATGGAGAGGAAGAGTAGGACCACCGCCGCTGCGCCCAACATGCGATCCCGTCCACGTTCCACAGCCCGTTCGATCTCGTCTTGCGGCATGCCATCTTTGGCAAGATCGGCTCGAAACGATTCTGACATTTCCGAAATCAGCTGCTGGCGGAGGTCATAATCCTGCAACACCACGAAACGCCACGGCTGCCGGTTGTGGGCCGACGGGGCCCTACATGCGGCTTCCAGGAGTCGCTCCAAGGCCGCCCGGGGTACCGGTTGGCCGGTGAACTTGCGGATGGAGCGCCGGGTTTCGACGAGCTCCTGGTATGCTTTCTGTGTTTCGGTCACTTGTTGGTGAAGAACGAGTTCGCCTTGATTGTGTAAATGACCCGGGTTTGTCGTTCGGTCGAGCCCGGGTAGCGCTCGACCCCATGGTATTTCAGGGCCAGATGGTCAAGATGAGCCTTCGCATCCTGCTCGGTTTGTGCCACGACCTCTCCCCGAACCTGAAGGTATCGGTAGAGATCATCGGGATCGAGAACAGTCAGGGCCACGGCCCTGCGTTCACGCATGTTCAGGTCTTTGACCCGACCACGAGCCGTGTTCACCCTGAAATCACCCTGCTTGACATCAAACCAAACCGGTGTCGCCTGCGGGCGTCCGTCGGGCATAACTGCCGCCAACACGGCGAACGCCTTGGTGTCAAACGACAGCAAATCCTGAACGGAGTCCGGAATATCCATACAGCGAGAACCTCCAAAACCAACGTGCTCTCAATGTGGGCTGCGTACCGTCCACAATGGTGCCGGCCCTCATGGGCACCGGCATCTCCTATTCTAACGGATTGCCGGCTCGACCTTAATCACCCCTTAGTCTCCCCTATCGGAACAGATCTTGTGACTTGGGCCGCAGGAGTTCGGCCAGAGAGCCGTCTCTCAGAGGATATGGGAGACCCCGCACATGTACGAACGGCTGCCCCTCGTCGGCTTGCCCCATCAGCGCCGAAGCAGCCGCAGCAATTTCATCCGCCAGCCCCACCTCGGTGATCTTGAGCGGCTCGCCAAAGAGGTCCGGGTGGCCCCTCAGGTCCAACAGCGCGGGGAAGCGGTAGACGCCTATCGCCACCCCCACAGTTCCCATCCGCCAAGCGCGCCCATGCGAATCGATGATCAGGACGGCGATCTCGGCGCCTGTGCTTTCTTCGAGCGTTCTTCCGAGGCGCCGGGCCGAGGCATCTGGATCCACGGGCAGAAGCAGGACCCATGGTTCCGACTCCCGGCCGGGTTCGGCAGCCACATTGGAATGGTCCACTCCGGCATTGGCGCTGACGAAGCCCAAGCGATGCTCAACCACCAGAAGTCCGGGACGGGACCTGACGATCTCGGCGCTTTCCCCAAGGATCACTTCCACCAGGCGTGGATCCTTGCCGATCTCGCTCCCCAGCTCCAACGCTCGCGAAGAAGGATGGACATCGTTGAGGCATACCAGCCGCCCCTCGGCCTTGGAAACCACTTTTTGGGCGACCACGAGGACATCACCGGACCGGAGGGAAATGCCGCCAGCCTGCAGCGACGTTTGTACCAGGGTCGCCAAGTCATCCCCCGGCTGCACCAGCGGCACGTCAGGAAGGGCCGTGAGTGTGAGTTGATGTGGGGACGTCACTTCTTCAGTCCAACCACCTTGATCGATCCGCGCAGAGACTTGTAGTGTTTGTTCATACGGATGATCACGGCCGTCAGCCCTTCGACGACCACCGCGTTGTCCAGACCGCCCGCGTAGTAGCCGTTCATCCCGGCCCCTTCGGCCAGTTTGATGACTTCTTCGGCCGCGGACTCGTCGTCGGCGCAGATCAGCACATCTACATCGACCGGCTGATCGGGGTTCTTCTTCAAGACGAACGCCGGCGCGGTTTGGAACCCCGCCACAACGCGCACGCCATCCCCCAGGATATCCTGGGCCGTGCGCGCCGCAGACGGTGGACCTGGCGGCTTGGCATCGCGAAAATCAACACGGGCCGTCGTATCCACCAGAATCTTGCCTTGCAGACTGTCCTTCAGGCTCTCCAGCGCGGCATCGTGGGCCGTGTATTCCACGGTGAGCACGGCGATGTCGGCCTGGCGTGCCGCATCTGCGTTCTCCAATCCCCGAATGGTTTCCAGCCCAAGTTCTTGGTTGAGTTCGGCCGCCACGCCTTCCGCTTTTTCTGCCTGTCGCGAACCGATCAATACCTGGTAGCCAGCCTTGGCCCAGCGACTGGCCAGCGCGGGCCCCGACTGCCCGGTGCCTCCTAGGATTGCCAGGGTCAGAATCAAACGATCTTCACTCATCTAGCCTCCAGATCTCGCCCGACAGCTCAGTCGGACGGTACGTTCTCCTTGTAGCGTTCCCAAACCGCTGGGACACGCTCGCGTGCCTTGGCCGTGATTTCGGCCTCGTCCAGGGTCAGCAGCTCTCGGTTCCGCATCAGAAGTCGGCCATCAACCATCGTGGCGGTCACCATCGATTCGTGGAAGCCAAACACAATATGCCATGGGAGATTGCCTTCATGGACAGGTGTCGTTGGATGGTAGTCCACCAGAATCAGGTCAGCCCTGGCGCCGGGGCGGATGGTCCCAAGCGGTGCCCCGGGGAAGAAGCCTTCGGCCAAAGCAGCGTTGTTAACCACAGCCATCTCAGCCAGCTTGTCGGCCGGCATTCGGCGCGGATCTCGGTGCCAGACTTTGTGCAGCAAGTAGGCCGTCTTCCACTCCTCCCACATGGCGTTGGAAAACCCATCGTTGCCCAAGCAGACGCGCACGCCCATCCGCAGGAGCGAGTCGACATCCGCCACGCCGACGCCATTGTTCATGTTGGAGCGCGGTTGGTGGCTCACCCAGCATCCGGCCTCCGCCAACAATTCCATCTCACGACCATCGACGTGAATGGCATGCGCCACAATCGACCGTTCGTCAAGAATGCCATGCTCAAGCAGACGGTCGACGATGCGCAAACCCGACTTCTGCAGGCTGTCATATTCGTCGGCCTCGTGCTCGGCAATGTGGATGTGAAAAGCGGAGCCGGCGGGGGCGACCTTTCGACAGGCATCCAATGTCCCGTCCGATAGGGTCAAGCTAGCATGCAGACCGAAAGCCGCCGCCACTCGCCCCCCGGCGACGGGACCATCGGCGCAGCGCTCAATGAAGCGTACATTTTCGTCTCGCCCGGCAGCGGATTTGGCCTCGCCATCGCGATCGGTGACTTCGTAGCATAGAACGGCCCGCAGCCCGGAACGATCGACGGCATCCGCAATCGTGTCGAGCGAGCCATCGATGGCGTTGGGGGAGGCATGATGATCGATCAGGGTCGTGGTGCCGTGGCGAATGGCGTCCACCAGACATACCAGCGCCGAGTAGCGCACATCTTCACTGTTCAATGACTTGTCCAGCGGCCACCAAAGCTTTCGAAGGACATCCGGAAAATCGCGCGGCGGGCGTCCGGGAATGGCCATCCCACGAGCGAAGGCCCCATAGAAGTGCGTGTGAGCACAGATGTTGCCAGGCATCAACCACTGTCCGCCCGCGTCGAGAGTCTCCTCCTCAGGATTCGCTTGGACCATTTCTGCGGAGGGACCCAAAGCATCGATTGTGCCATTTTTCACAAGCAGGGCGTGGTCTTCGAGAATCTGATTGGGTTGGTCCCATGTGATCAAACGGGCGTTGGTGATGAGCATCTTCGACTCCTCGGTATGGTGCGTCTTTCGCCAAGGCGAAGCCTCCGTCCAAAAGGTCTCGACTCGGCCAAAGGATCAATATGCTGGTTGAGCGTCTGAGTGGGTGGCTTCCAACGATAGACAAAGGCAACGGGGGTCATTGTTCCCCCGCCGATGTCCGTTGTGCCAGACCGTACACTTTCAACAATTCGGGCCTCGTGCCGTGCTCGGTCGCGTTCCGGGCACGTGTTGATGCGTGGTAGACACCAGCGTCGGGCCAGACCGCGAATTCAACCGTTGGCCAAAGACCTTCAAGCACGCCGCCGGGGCAGGAGGGAGGAAAGAATCCTCGCCTCGCGCCATTCTAGCATGCCGGCTTGTCGTCAACAATCCCAGCCCAACCCCGCGAGCACACAACTAGAGGACGGCAGCGCCGGGAAGCCGGTGTTGAAAGCGGCCCATCCCAGCCTCGCCGAGCCAGCGATCCCCATCGACAATCATCTCCCCACGCAGAAAGACCTTCTCTGGGAACCCCTTAAGTTCCCAGCCTTCGTACAAGTTGTAGTCCGTGCGATGTTTGGCGTGGGCCACTCCGTACGTCAGCTGCTTTTCAGGATCCCAGATGGCGATATCGGCATCCGCGCCTGGCACCAGCGTGCCCTTGCGGGGATACAGGCCAAAGATCTTGGCCGGATTCGTGCTTGTCAGTGCCACGAATTGGTTGGGGGTCAGGCGTCCCTGGCCCACGCCGTAGGACCACAGAATCGGGAGTCGGTCCCCCACGCCTGGCAAGCCGTTTGGGATCTTGGTGAAATCACCGGCGCCGAGTTCCTTTCCAGGGATGGCAACCGGCTTGCCTTCGTATTCAATCGGCCGGGAGCCATCCGAGAAGAAGGGACAGTGGTCGGTGCCCACCGTCTGAATGACGTCGTGGCTCAGGCCCTGCCACAGGCCGCGTTGATCTTCGGGAGTCCGAAGCGGCGGTGAACAGACCCAATTGGCCCCATCCGGACGCGCCAGCAGATCGTCGCTGAAAAAGAGGTACTGGGGGCATGTCTCACCCATCACCGGCAAGCCCTTTGCCCTCGCGTAGGCCAATTGATCGACCTCCCCAGCCGTGTTCATGTGCACTACGTACAGGGGGGATTCAGCTTGAGCCGCCAGGGCAACCGCCCGCAGGAATGCCTCTACGGCTCCCCAGGCGGGCCGGGTGCGCGCATGGAACTCTGCCGATGTGTGGCCGGCGGCAAGCGCCTCACGCACAAGCACGTCGATCACGTCGCCGTTTTCTGCGTGCAGCATGGTCAGCATCCCATGCTCGGCACCTTTTCGCATCACCTGAAAGATCTCGCCGTCCTGGAGTCTGAGACGGCCATTGTAGGCCGTGAACACCTTCAGGGTTGTGATGCCCTGATCAACCAGCGAAGGGATTTCATCCAACACAGCCTTATTGAGACGGGTGATGTTGGCGTGGAATCCAAAATCGATGGCCGCCCGGCTGTCCGCCCGCTCGTGCCATTCATCGACGCCAGCTCGCAAGCTTCTCTCGTCAAGCTGAGGCACAAAGTCAAGAGCGGTGGTGGTTCCGCCAAAGGCAGCTGCCTTGTGGCCGGTGTAGTGGTCATCAGATGACACCGTGTCGAACATGGGCAGATTGAAATGGGTATGCGGATCGATGCCGCCGGGCAGGACAAGCTTGTCTGTGGCGTCGATCACTTCCGCCTCCACACCGTCGAACTGCTCTGCGATTGCGGTGATCCGCTCGTCGGTTATCAGAATGTCCGCGCTGAACGTCTCCTCAGCGGTGATCAGGGTCCCCCCTTTGATCACTTTGTTTCCCATGTGCCTCTCCTCTGCCCGGGCAGGCTGAATTCGGTAATGGCGGGCTCTCACATTATAGGACTTCCGAAAGGAGAGTCGCCTGAGCCATGGCTGACAGAATCTAAAGAGCAGCCCGGAGGCTGCCCTTAGGGGAAGCAACTGACGTCCCTAGTTCAAGAAGTACTCCGTGCCGCAGTAGGGGCAGGTCACAACGCCCTTCCCCACCAGTTTGAGCTCGCCGCCGCAGTTTTTGCACTTGTCAAGTTCACGCAAGGCGGAGGCGTCCTGCGAGTACAACACGCCCTCATCCCAGTTGATGAAGCCGGCGAAAAGACCCATGCCCACCAACGAGTGGATCTCCTTCTGCACCTGATCACGGCTTGAGCCGAGCTCAAGCACCAGATCGCTGATCGGCACCTGGCCCCGGCTCTTGACCTCATCCAGGATGCGCCGCAGCTCCATACGCTGGGCGTCTTCCGCCGCCTCCCGGCCGCTGCGGACCAGCAGGAAGATCCCCGCCCCAATCAGAGGCAGGACAACAATGGCCAGAAAGCCGCCGCCCAGCACGGCCCCCGTCACCTGCAGCCGGCCGCCGCTGACGCTGGTGACAAGCCACAGAACTCCGATGATCGCCAGGGCCAGGCCGCCACCGATCAAGAGTATCCCCATCAAACGTCCGCTTCTCATGGCAAGTATGCTCCGTTGTTGGTCGCGGGCCTTATCCAAAGCCGGCGCTGCCGCCCCCACCGCCGCCTCCACCACTGAAACCACCGCTGCTAAACCCGCCGCCGCCACTTCCACTTGAAGACGGTGCCGAACCCAAGACGCGGCCAGTGGAGTTAAGCATCTGTGTCAAGCCGTCGCTCATGCTCTGCAACCCGCCCGACAGGTTATCCGACATTCCCTGCAGTCCACCGCTCCCCGATCCGGTCATGGCCGGCGTGGCGCTGGCCAGACCCCCGGGTCGGCCACCGCCGCCGCCGGTGCCATACGGGATGCCATACGGAATGTACCAGCCAGGGGCTGGGGTGTTCGTCATGGTCGAGAACTTGTGAACATAGGACTGGTTCATGCCGAAAGCAATGGCGTATGGCAAGAAGCGCTCGAAGAGATCGCTCGATTGTTTGATGTCGTCCAGTTGATCGATGCGCGACAGGTAGTTCTTGAAGGCCTTCCAGCGTTCGGCCGCCTCGGCGCCCTCCCTGGTTTTGGCCGGCATGAAATTACCCGCCACCAGCGCCGCAACACCGGAAACGCCAAGAGCCAACGGCAAGCAGGCCAGGGCGCCGGCGTAACTTGCCATCGGGAAGAACAAAATGCCGGAGACGAATGCGAGGGCCAGGACACCAATCCCGATGCCAATCCACTTTCTGCGCGTCCTGTTCGGGCTGGCCTTGAAAAAGCCATGCGAGACAAGCTGCTTGTAGAGGTCTTTCTGGATATCAGGAAGCCGAGTATAGAACTTGTTCTTCAGGTCGCTCAGTTCGCGCTCGGTTGAGGAACCGGTAAAGATTCCACGCATGATCTCGCGCTCATAATCCAAGAGATCGCTTAGGTTGTCCTTCGTTTTGTGGAACACAAAGTCGGTCGAACCCAGTCCGAGGAATCCGGATGTCTCGGTTTCTTCGATCGTCAGGTAGCCTCGGCGTGCCAAATCGACAATGCTGGCTACGACGTCCTGCATGTCCGCGCGCTCGTCGATCAGCGTGCCCAAGATTCCAGGCGGAAGATCGCCCGGCGGTTCGGTGACATATTCGGGGATGTCACCGACCTTGGGATCCCGACCCCGCGTGTACCACAGCAAGTAGACTCCCAGAGGGCCGCCCAAGGCCAACAACACGGCCACAAGCCCAACCAGCAGGTTGAGCACTGGCCGGACGGTCCGGTCGAAAGACTCGGTCATGTCCACTTTTGCCTGCCAGGCGGGTGGCTTGGCCGGGATGATCCCGTGCGTGAACTCGACACCGATCTCCATCTGGTCGCTGGTCGACATACCCTTGTCGGCCACAAAAGTGACCGAAGTCCCGTCGGGACTCTGCTGCCAGTGCGTCTTGACTCCGGCCGAGTCGATCGTCATGAACTTGGCGCCCGGGGGTAGGAACACCCGTGCGCTTGCTTCTTTAATTGGGAAGTCGCGCTGGTTGTCGATGGCGAACCATTGGAGCTTGTCACCGCTATCGTAGATCCGTACTCCGCCATGGACCGTATAGGCGATGTCGTAGGTTCGCGTGGTGTTGCTCAGCTGTGGGAAGTACCAATAGATCTCGAGATTGCCCCCGCTTTGCTCAGCTGTGAATGTATACGGTGTGCCGCCGTACCCAACCTGTTGGTAGGTCTGCCCCCCGGGCTCGCTGATGCTCACGTCACTTATCCCACTGGTCTTATCCAGAGGGATCACCCGGTAGCCGTGGGTGAAAGTGCCCGAAGTAAAAGTTATCTGCTGGTGCTCCACCACCCGCACATCCCCGTTGGATTGGATAGTCATCGAGACGTCGTAGCGGTCCCAAACCAGGGTCTTAGATTGTGCGCGGGCCTGAAAATTCGGTGCGAGGAGCAGGGTCGCAATGAGCGCCAACACGAGCAGACGCAGTTTTCGCATGGAGGGCCTCACATCCTTTGAGTTGACGAGAACTCGAGGCGTTGTGCCTCAGAATCATGGCAATAATACACGCGTCACAGAAGGCTGTCGAGCCTACTAGTATCCCCCTCTTTCTTCCAACAATCGCCAAAGTTGATCCCGATCGGCGGATCGAGACACGGTCAGGTCTCCCAGTGTCTCAGCGGCCAGTAGATGTCTTCCCGTCGTAAACAGAAATGTGAAACGTCTCCAGCCCCCGCTCAGAATCGGTTGGGGCAGCCTCTCAAGGCCCCCAATCTGGATGCGATAGTAGGGTTCGTCTGCTCGAGGATGGTCCGGCTCGTCCCGCAGGAGGTCGCCCCGCGTCGTGAGCTCAAAGCCGCGCACGGGGGCCGCATAGCGCACGCTCCAGCGTTCGTCACCGAAGGCTCCGGTCTGGTAGAAAGCCAGCCAGTCGACGCGCACGGTCTTGGGCGCCGTCTGCAGCGGAATACGGTACCAACCGAGCATCCGCGCAATCTCAAGATCTCTGGGAGCTTTGACGATTGCCACCAGCACCAGGTCGTCAGCTTGCATGGCCATGTCTCACCCCCTTGGCCATCAGTCGTGTCCCTGCACGGAGTCGGCCGCTCTGCGAAGACGAGAGGCAGCTCGCCTCTCACTTGCATGGCAACCATAGCACAGCCGGCTTCATCACGATTGACTCAACCCGCAAGTTGGCCGTCAAGCAAAGGACCTGGCGCCGTGGGCGCCAGGTCCAAATGGTCAGACAGTGTCCGAGAGATGGAATGAGCTCAGGCGGCCTCAACGTCAGCATTGAAGGCTTCGATGAGTTCGTCGATCGCCTCCACCTGTCCCTGGAAACCCTTCCAGTAGTCCGGCGTGTACCACTGATCGGTGATCTCTTCAAAAGTGCGACCTTGCTGTTCAACCCATGTGTAGTACTTGAGGTTGTGCACCCGTCTTCGATCCGGGTAGCGCAGTTCTTGCATGTGGTCGGTAGTAATTCCGGCCAGATATTGTCCATGAACCGCGGCTGCATCGCGTTCCTTGAACTCGCCGATCTCGGCGTGCATTTCCTTCAACCGGCTTTGATAGAGATCCATCGAGTCCGTCAGAACCGTCAGCACGACGTCATCGGGGCCCAGCTCATAATACTTGGCGAACTTGATCGCCATGGTCAAATTGGCGATACCGGAGAAACCCAGCAGACCGAGTTGTGAAACCAAATCTTCGGGCACGCCTTCACCAGCCAGATAGGCACGCCCGACTGGCTCATTGAACAGGCGGGCCAGATTGACCACGGTGGCATCGTCGATGTCGACAATTAGGTCGGTGTTCTTAACATTGTGGATCCATGGCACGTGCTTGTCCCCGATTCCCTCAATGCGATGTGCGCCGAAGCCATTTTCAAGCAGAGTCGGGCACTGCCAGGCTTCCCCAGCGGCGACCTTGCTGGTCGGGAAGATCTGCTTCAGATAGTCTCCGCAGGCGATGGTCCCGGCCGAGCCCGTGGTAAGGACCACACCCCGGTAGTTGCCCTTGCCTCCCAACTCGCGCTCCAAGACATCCTGCATGGCATGGCCTGTAACTTCATAGTGCCATAGGTAGTTCCCGAATTCCTCGAACTGGTTGAAGATCATCAGGTCCTGGCCCGAGGCCCGCAGTTCCTTGCACTTGTCAAAGATTTCCTTGACGTTCGACTCGCTCCCGGGTGTTTTGATCGTTTCCCCGGCGATGTTGGCCAGCCACTCGAAGCGCTCCTTGCTCATGCCCTCGGGAAGGATGGCGATCGACTCCGTCGCCAGAAGGGCCGAATCGTAGGCGCCGCCGCGGCAGTAGTTGCCTGTCGAGGGCCAAACGGCCTTCTGGGTGGTCGGATCGAATTGGCCGGTGACCAGTCTGGGGACCAGGCAGCCGAAGGCCGCCCCGACCTTGTGAGCGCCGGTTGGGAACCACTTTCCAACCAGGGCGATGATCCTGGCTTCCACGCCGGTCAGGCTGGTTGGAAGCTCCATGTAGTTAACGCCACCGTAGCCACCGCCTTTCTCCACCGGTTCGTTCTTCCAGGTGATGCGAAAGAGATTGCGCGGGTCGACATCCCAAAGCCCAATACTTCCGAGCTGTTCCTTGATGTCGTCTGGCACCAGCGAGGGGTCTTTCATCTGAGCGAACGTAGGAACGCGAATACCGCGCTCTTTCGCCCGCTGGATGGCATGCTCGCGTCGTGCTTTGTCAATGGTGAGGTCGATCATTCGAGTACTACTCCTGTGATATGGGATTTTGTGGCCCGTTATCGGGCCCGTGGCTGATGATGTAGAGCGGCCGCCCCTTGGCTTCGTCGTACAGGCGACCGATGTATTCGCCGAGAATACCGAGGGAGATCAGTTGAACTCCGCCCAGGAAAAGCACTGCCAGCAGCGTGGAGGCCTGTCCGAAGAAAGCCTGATTGCCCATCAGGCGCAGGACGATAACCACTGGAATCGCGACGGCGCTGATTCCTGCGCTGACGAACCCGAGGTAGGTGGCAATTTGCAGAGGGAAGTACGAGAAGCCGGTGACGGCGTTCAATGCGAAGCGGACCATCTTACCAAAAGTGTATTTTGTCTCACCCGCCGTGCGGGCCTGGCGCGTGTACGGGACGCCGATTTGACGAAAGCCAACCCACGCCGCCATGCCCCTGAGAAACCGATGGCGTTCCTTCATTTGCTTCAGCGCATCGACCACCTTGCGGTCGATCAGGCGAAAGTCGCCCGTGTCCACAGGTATCTCGACGTCGGTGATCCGGTAGATCAGGCGGTAGAACAGCGAAGCCGTTGCACGTTTGAACCACGTCTCGCCCTTGCGTTCGGCGCGGATGGCATAGACAACCTCAAACCCCTCACGCCATTTTTCAACCAACTCCGGAATCACCTCGGGGGGATCCTGGAGGTCTGCATCGATGATCACGACCGCCTCGCCGAGACTGTAGTCAAGTCCGGCTGTCACGGCGATTTGGTGGCCGAAGTTGCGAGAGAAGATGATCGGACGCACGTGGCGATCTTCCTGGGCGAGTTGGAGAATCCGTTCCCGGGAGCCGTCGCGCGATCCGTCGTCCACCAATAGAAGCTCCCATGGCTCACCCAGCCCCTCCATTACGGCCTCAACCCTCTGATGGAGTGTGTCCACCGAGTCGGCCTCATTGAAGACGGGAGCGATGATCGAGAAGGTCGTACCCCTCTGATCATTCATGGGTTGGGCACGTCTCTCATGGGCGCTCCACCACCTCCGACAGGGCATCAAGGTTGGGTTCGATCACCTGCGCCTCGCCAGTGGCCTGCATGGCAGCGTCCACATCCTTCAGTCCACTGCCCGTGACCATCACGACAATTTGCTCATCCGGCGTGACCAGTCCGGAATCCAGCGCCTGGAGCAGACCGGCTTGGGCCGTGGCGCCGGCGGGCTCAGCGAAGACAGCCGCCTGGCGTCCCAGTTGGCGCATGGCGGCCAGGATGTCGTCATCTTCGACCTGGACATAGGCTCCGCCGGACTGGCGAGCTGCGCGCAACGCACGCTGCCCGTCTCGCGGCAAATCGACGGAGATGCTGTCGGCCAAGGTATCCGCTGTCACCGGTTGAATCTTGTCCGATCCGCTGGCGAATGCATTGTAGATGGCCGATGAGCCTTTCGCCTGAACCCCAATCAGTCGGGGGACCTTTGAAATCCACCCGAGGGCATGCAAATCCACAAAGCCCTTGTGCAGCCCGCTGATAATGTTGCCATCTCCCACGGAGACAAACACCACGTCGGGCGCCTTCCAGGTTACGCGGCTGGACGAGTCGGAGGCTCGACCAAGCTGCTCGCAGATCTCGAAGGCGGCCGTCTTCTTTCCCTCGGCTGTGAATGGATTGTAGCCAGTATTACGGCAGTACCATCCGAAGGTGTTTGACGCCTGAACGGAGAGATCGAAGGCATCATCGTAGGTGCCGTCCACCAGGATGACCCGGGCGCCGAACATCAGCAGCTGGGCGACCTTTGCTCGCGGGGCCGTCTTTGGCGCCAGGATGACGGTCGGCATGCCAGCCGCCGCCCCCATCCCCGCCAGTGCCGCACCAGCGTTGCCCGTTGAGGCGGTCACTACGATCGACGCCTTGATTTCCTCCGCCCTGCGCACCACCACGGCGCTGGCTCGATCCTTGAACGAAGCCGTGGGGTTGCGGCCATCATCCTTGACCCACAGGTCGGGCAGGTCGAGGGCTTGCCGAAGAGCCGGCGGTCCCAAGAGCGGGGTCATACCGACGGCACGCAGCGCGGTCCCGAAATGACCCGGAGCGGAAACCGGCAGCAGGGGCAGATAGCGCCAGATGGAGGCCTCAGCAGACTCTCCGATTGAGGCCGGGGTCGTGGACTGACCCAGCGCCTGATAATCGAACACAATGTCCAAGTTGGCCCCGTCCTCGGGGCAGGTGTATATCGGTTCAGCAAACGAGTACTCTCGGCCGCATTCTGAGCAGCGGTAACCAGCTTCAAAAGCCATTTTCAGATTCAATCCTTCTCGAAAGTTGTACCCAGAGCAGCCGGAGGCGAAACGCGCATCGAGCGCAGGACACTGGCTGCGACTCGCCTGGCATCGGGCGGCAATCCAGCCAGCGTGCGATCGACCCAGTCGGCGTTGCCGATATTGACCAGCAACAGCGTCAAGATCATGAGCGGAAACGGTGCCACCTGCAGCACCTGGGAAGGCACATTGGGCAGACTCGGTTGGAGCACCACACCCAGCCACTGCAGCAGCCCAAACAGATACGCGCCAACGGCACCCCGGATGGGATCCCAGCCCCCAAAGATCACCAGGGCCAACGCGATCCAACCGAAGCCATCCAGTCCGCTGATGGTCCCTTTCCAGCCGGCCTTAACGCTGAGCGAGAATGTCGGACCAGCCAGGCCGACGAGCGCACCACCGACCATGGTGTATGTGTAGCGCATCAGCGGGACATTGGCGCCGCGCACAAAGGCCGCCGCTGGCCGTTCACCAATGCCGCGGAGCATCAACCCCGGTCTCGTTCGAAACACCCAGAACCAGGCGGCGAAGATCAGCACAAAGCTGATGTAAACAAGGGCGTTTTGATTGAAGAACAGGGGGCCAACGATTGGAATTCCGCTCAGGAGAGGTATGGGCAAGGACGGCACACGTGGTCCCTGTATCCCGACGAATGGATTGCCGAGAAAGTACGCCAGGCTCAGGGTCATCAACGCCAGAACATAGCCCACGGCAACCTGCGATTGCTTGAGTGTCAGGCTCGTGAAGGCCAGAACCAATGCCACCAGGGCTCCGGTCAGCATGCCGGCCAAAAAGCCCAACCAGATGCTGTCAGTGGTCACAGCCACAGCGAAGGACGTCATGGCGGAAAACACAATGGTTCCATTGACGGACAGGTTGATAACACCTGCCCGTTCGGCGAGCGTCTCACCGATGGTGGCGAACACGATCGGTGCGGCCGCAGCCAGGACGCCGGCCAGGCCGGTAAGAATGGCGGCTGTGGTCATGACTGCGCCTCCCCTTGCCCTTTAGTAAATTTGCGCCGAGCGCCTTCCATCATCAGAAACGCGAGCACCAGGGCGCCCTGAAGAACGCCGGACAGCGAAGAGTCCAGTTTGAGGACGATAGGAAGCTGGATGCTCCCTATGTTAAGCGCCGCGAAGAACAAGGACACCGGTGCCGCCCACACAGGCTGGAAATTGATCAGCATGGCCACCAGCAGCCCCAACCATCCATAGTTGCTCGAAATCGATGGGATCAGCCGGTGATAGACGGAAGTCACCTGAATCGCTCCCGCCACACCCGCGAACAGACCGCATATCAGGAACGCGTTCATCATGTATGTTGAGGTTGGGATGCCAGCCAAATTGGCCGCACGTCTATTGCGGCCGACGGCTTTGAGACGGAGTCCAAAGTAGGTGCCCTGCAAGAGGAAATAGACGGCGACCGTTCCCAGGATACCGATGATCAATGCCCACAGGCTCAAGCGCAGATGGGGCAGCATCGGCATCCACATCTCTCGCGGGAACGGCACCGTGCCGCTCATCGAGCCGATCCCCGGCCGCTTCCATGGCCCGAAAATCAGCC
>Ga0315535_1000878_pt1 | contig 20642 bp, 17 predicted proteins | sample SalMarSW160220MG_2_FD_203092 | JGI IMG/M metagenome (GOLD analysis project Ga0315535, IMG submission 203092) | Salt marsh sediment microbial communities from the Plum Island Ecosystem LTER, Massachusetts, United States - Salt Marsh Sediment SW1602-20 ... | reverse complement strand
GAGCATTATTCGTAGAATTTCGTAAAAGGGTCAGATCTGTTGTTGCGCTGTTTTGTTTTGAAACGACATATGAGCAGGTTATTGAAATGATGAAAAGAGAATGTGAGTGTTGGTTTTTTTAGGATAAGGGGAAACACATGGCATCACCAATACCGGAGCGTGACTGGAAGTATATGAAGAAGGTTAAGGAAGACCTTCTCGCCACCCTGTGTGAGCAAATCAATGGACAAGCCACGGACATTCTCAAGTCAGAAGCGAATTCTGAACGCGAAAGGTACGGACGTCTTTACCGGCATGTTCAGGATTCCGATGACATTGTTGCAGATTGTTTCGACGATTGGCGTCGCTCCACACTGTTGATGAAACTTGTCGCACTTCAGCGACATGGCTTGCTCACATCAGACCACATGCAACATCTTTCCGAGGAAACACAAAAGAGACTCAAAGCTCTGAAAGAGCTTTGAGCAGACAGTGAGAAAACCCAACAATATGCTCGACCATTTCGACCTTATTGCACCCCTTTATGACTGCATGATCGGCCCTCCGGATACCGAACGTTTGCAGAAACTGCTGAAGTTACCGACAGCGGGCTGGTTGCTTGATGGTGGTGGCGGTACAGGCCGGGTTTCATCCCACCTGAATGGTCTGGCCGGCAACATTGTTGTCAGTGATTTATCCCACCGTATGCTCAAAAAAGCACGGGAAAAACAGGTGCATCCCGTGCAGGCCCATGCCGAACGGCTACCTTTTGCCGATGAAATTTTTGATCGGGTTTTGGTGGTCGACGCCCTGCACCATTTTTGCGATCAACACGAAGCGATAAAAGATTTACTGCGCGTGCTCAAACCCGGCGGCCGGCTGGTTATCGAAGAACCTGATCTTAATCACTTTGGGGTCAAACTCGTGGCTTTGGCGGAAAAAATGCTGTTGATGCGCAGTCATTTTTGTCCTCCTCAAAAAATCCAGGAAATGATATCGGCTTGTGGCTATTCGGCCAAAATTGAAAATGACGATCGCTACACCGCCTGGGTTGTGGCGGAGAAATGAGGAAAAAAATGAACAAAGTAGAAAAGTTAAAAAAAATTGCACTCACTTTCCAGGCGGGAACCACCCGGGAATCCATGGACCTCACTCCAAAGTATCCCGGTTTGAATTTCATTTTCGGCATTGGTCGTGAAGGGTTGACAGCCTTTGAATGTGAACTGGCGGATAAAGCTGAAGGTGAGGACGTTTTGCTTTACCTGAAAAAGGAGGTCTTCCACAATTTCTTCGAGCACCTTAATCCGCCGCTTATGGACCTGTTTGATGGCAGAGACGATGTATACCTGAAAGTAAAGATCGTTGCTGTGGCTGCTGCCGAAAACAGAGAGATTGTAAAGGCCATGGCCGAAATGTCCGCCCATGGCGGGGTGGGATGCGACTGCGGCTGTGGTTGCGGCGGATAGCCCATCGGAAGAGTTAAAAACCCTTGCGCATTACCCAAGCCACAAGGCCTATCATGATCTACTTTTGTCCATGGATACCTCCTCAAAAGTTTTTGAGGGACAGTATCCCTGACAAGGTCAATTATCCAGCGTCGCAAAGTGCTTACAGCAAGCTCCGGGGTGGCCGGAATCCGTCGGAATACTCATTAATCACAGAATCGCACATTTTTGCATAGAGGCATCCACATTAAGGAACCAGGAGGCCAAAATTTATCTATAATTAAACGGAGGAAAAAATGGAGAAAAAATGGACGTACAAAAATTATGAGATTAAAGAAGGATTAAAACCCGGAAGTTCAAAGTTTCAATATTTTTTTGTTGTTTCCGAAAAAGGTATGAAAAAGAGTAATTATTGTGTTTGGATAAAGGATGATGCTTTATCCCGTTTTGATCAATCTGAAAATTTTGATACGATTATCTCGTCTCAAAGAGAAAACTGGGGCAAATGGATTAAGGAAAAAATTGACGCGCAGGATTTTCAAAATCGCGCTTTAAAAGTTGATAAGACAGGCGAAACGGAGATTAACCTATCGGAAATGAAGGAACATATCACCATGGATTAAAAACCGTGAATTCGTCTTGATCGAAATATTGTTTCTTTAAGTAAAGGGGTCAGATCCCAGTTAAATAAGAAGTGCCCCAGAGAAATAGGCTACGCATTTCACAGGGTAAAAAAGAGAAGTGGAGAAGTGGTGTCACATCTTGTATAGTGAATAAAATGGTTGACCTGGGGCGGTCCATGTTAATGGGCTGATTATAATCGAAATGAAGTGAAACCCCTGCTTGTCAAGAGATTTAGAGAAGGCACAGCAGATGAGGCCTCCTGTATCTCCTGCAACAAGTGCTTTGCGGCCATTGCCAACAACTTCCCGGTCCGCTGCTATGTCGATGGGCTCCCTCCGTTGGGGACTTAGGGGACAAGTTCTTTATTGTGTTTTCAATGGTAAAATTTTATGGAGTTATCGGAGGATAATATTGTTGTCATACGGAGGAGCACATGGAGAGAGTGGGGCTAACATTGAAAATCGGCTTTATACAGTTTGCCCCGGTCCTCGGGGATCTGCATTCCACCATAAGAAAGCTGGATGGTGTCATTAATGAGGCTGAGAGGGCAGATATCGTCGTACTGCCCGAGCTGTGCAATTCAGGGTATAACTTTAAGGACTCTGAGCAGGCCTGGAGCAGTTCTGAAGGGATCGAGCAAAGTATTTTTATAGAGTATCTGACCTCAAAATGCAAGGAGCTTGACCTCTTCATCGTATCCGGATTCAATGAAAGAGCAGGCGATCATCTCTACAACTCTGCCATACTCGTGGGCGCGGAAGGTTATGTGGGGAGATATCGCAAGTACCATCTTTTCATGAATGAAAAGGACCATTTCAAACCGGGTGATGAAGGCCTTCCTGTTTTTGATGCGGGTAAGTGTCGAATCGGGCTCCTCATCTGTTTTGATTGGATTTTTCCGGAGGTATGGAGGATATTGGCCCTCAAGGGCGCTGAAATCATCTGTCATCCCTCGAACCTTGTATTGCCGGGACTGGCCCAGAAAGCGATCCCTCTCCATGCCATGACCAATCGGGTCTTCATTGTTACTGCCAACAGGGTAGGTACGGAGGGTGATCTCACCTTTACCGGTTGTTCAATTATCGCCGATCCAAGAGGAGATGTCGTTGAACAGGGATCAGATGCAAGGGAGGAAATCGGCATAGCAGAGATTGACCTCGATCTGGCTAAAGAGAAGATGATCACCCCGAGGAACCACCTCTTTCATGACAGGAGGCCGGAACTGTACGGGGAATTGGTGCAATAGCCGCCCAGATCATTCTTCCGGATAAAGGGGCCTTTGGCGGTGTATAAGGGGAATGTAGCTTTAAAGCTTTTAATAACGGGGATAAAGGCATGAGAAAAGTTCAAGCAATTCGGGGTGTTCTTGCGGTGGTGGGTTTTTTAGGAATGGTTTGCTTTGGATGTAGCAGCGATAGTGGTAGTTCCACGCCGAGCAACCTGTCTACTCGTGTGAATGTGTTGTCCGCGGAGAATGGGACCCTTGCTCCCGTTGTTGAGAGCGCGGGAGAGAGAATCGAGTCTGCCACTGATCAGAGTTGGGAATACATACTGACCTTAGAGGGCGTATCGGAAGATATGCTTTGGTACACGGACAGACCAGGGCGGGAATCGGGCACGGAAACCGTGCAAAACTATATTGACCTGTGGTCCAAAATGTATGGCGAGGTCTCCCCAAATGCAGTTTTGGACGGATACGTAAGAATAGAGTCACAACTTGAAGGTCTATTTTTGAGGTTGAAGGCGCCTCATTATGATTCAAAAACGAATCGTCTCACTTTTCAGGTGACCTTGTTTAATTCTACAATGGACGACAAACACCCCGATATCCCATTAAATATTGATGACATCAAAATAACAGTGTTAAACAACAGCCCTGAAGGCGAAACAAATAATTGGTCATTTGCCCAGGTTGCGCCGGATGCTTCTTTGGAGCCAACCGGGACAGACGGCGTGTATAAGCTTTATTTGAACAATGTTTATCCGGAATTGTATCAGATACAGAATGCGCCGGGCTCTGGCTCTGAAATAAATACTGCCGCTTCTCTGGTAGATAATTGGCAGTTCTATTTCAGTTCAGCCCTCCCTAATGCCTCTCTGACCGCTTATACAGATACGGGTGAATTGCAGGTGGTCGTGTTAGAGCTTGATAACCCTTCCTATAAAGACAACATCTTTTCTTATGATGCAACTGTATTGCTTGGTAATGTTGAAGAAAGCCTTTTCTTATTCAATACATCTTTGTTGATCGACTCTGCAGATAATTATTCGAGAGTTATACTAACTAATCATCAAGCTAATGATGTAACTGTTCACCTTGGTTTTATCGAGACCTCATGTTATCAGCCTTCAGATTTTTCTAATTTCTGCAAAGTCACAGGAACCAATCCTTATGTCTGTACTTTCACTCTGCAAGGCACAAGCAATGCCCCGAATAATCAAAAAGAATTTGTATTTAAGAAGACTGATTGTCATGCCAACATATCCTATGCCATCGGCGGCGATTTGCCATGGAGCGGGTGCGCGACGACTCAAGCAGAATTTACTATTTACGCCAAATCTGATGGCCGAGACACGATTGACATTAGCCTGGTTAATGGTTTCAGCGTACCAGTCAGTATTGTGTCAAGCGAAGGAACAACTTACGGACCTGTCACCTCGAATCAAGGCTATTTGGATACCGAAGCTGTTTATCCGTTTGGGTGCTCTACATGCACCGGACAAGTGTCGGCTGACTGCAACCAGGGTGGTGCCTGCAGCTCAACAGCAAATTGCCAGGTAACCAAAGATGCCGGAGCCACTTACACAGTCAATATCCTGGGGCAACAGGAGGACGTGGTCGAGGACACAGTAACGATGCATGTGGACAATCAAGTGCAATTGCTGGCGGGTTGCGAAGGCCCATCTCTGACTTTCTTTGAAGGTAATACTCCCAAAGACGCACCCAATAACCAGGTGACTCCCATAACGGTTTCGAATTTGTTTGGCGTAAACAAAATTGGGTTTCAGGTAAACGGGTGGTATTGGCGATGTGGGGGTGCGAGCAACTGCCCCAACCCGAATGGCTGTCAGAACCCGGACAACGCCGGTCAAGTGGGAATCATCGTGACACCGGACTCCAATGGAGGGTGTACATCCGCCACACTGGATACGAGTTGGACCCTTGGTCTCTGTGACAGTTCCGTACCCAGTGCGAGAGGCGTGGTAAGTGTCACGCTCGAAGATCAAAGCACCTGTAGGGTGAAGATCGAGGCCACGGGTCTTGACACACTGGCCCCGTCTGACGGTTGCTGCGACTGCAACACTTGCCAAAATCCGCCGCAGGGGCAAACAACGCACTGTAAATAGTGTCTGAACGAAAACGGTGTTCAGACACGATTTTGGATTTTGGATTGCGGATTTTGGATTAAATGAAGCAAATTAGTAACATCGCAATAAGTAGCGGTAATCCCGCCGCGGCGGGAGATTCCCGCGTACGCGGGAATGACGAAATAGAGTAAGTGTCTGTCATGATAGAGTAAACATCTGTCATTCCCGCGAAAGCGGGAATCCAGAAAAATGGCACAGTAGAGAATTTACCCGATTTATTGAGAAGATACGATTAAACTCACTATAGATTCATAAGCAATCTTGGGTATTCTTGATTTTGGGCTTTTCGTTCAGACACTAATTAGCGTTGCCTGATTTATCGGAATCATCTTGGATTGACAATATTATGTTATGACCGAATTTTGTCTTGACAATATTAGGTTACGGCCTTATATTGTCTGGCATGAAAATGAAAAGGCTATTATACGGAAATATATGGGAAAGGCTTTCCGCGCATAAGCAAATGGTTTTTATTGCCGGGCCGAGACAGGCGGGCAAAACCACTTTCACTCAGATTCTGGCCGAAGATTTCAGTAATTCACTCTATTTCAACTGGGATATCCTTGACGAGAAGCGAAAACTAATCGAAAATCCCTCTTTTTATGAAGAAGTCCATCGCAAAGACAATTCCGTACCGCTCATCATATTTGATGAGTTGCATAAATATTCAAACTGGAAGAATTACCTCAAGAGTGTATACGACCGCGATAAAGGCAACTATAAGTTCGTTGTATCCGGCAGCGGCAGGCTGGATATGTATCAAAAAGGAGGGGATTCATTAGCCGGAAGGTATTTTATTTTTTATCTGTGGCCCTTTACCCTTGCCGAGCTTGCAGGGAATAATCTCTCGCTTGAACAATTCCTGTCCAATCCGATTGAAGTTCGTGCCTGCCCAAATGAGACGCAACCTATCTGGAACAGATTAGGTCAATTCACCGGATTTCCGGACCCATACCTGGATGGAACAGGTGAGTTCTACCGGATCTGGTCAAACACCTACAGAAAGCAACTCTTACGCGAAGATATTCGTGATCTCGCATCACTTCGCAGCATTGAAGATGTCGAAATACTTTTTTCTCTGCTGCCTTCTAAGATCGGCGGCCCACTTTCAATGGCAAGCCTTGCCAGAGATATTCATGTGTCATTTGACAGCGTCAGGAACTGGGTTGAAATCTTTGAGAACTTTTTTATGGTTTTCAGAATATCCCCGTGGAGCGCGAAAATATCAAGGGCCATAACCAAGGAGAAAAAGCTATATCTCTTCGATTATGCCGGGATTGATTCCCCGGCAGCAAAATTTGAAAATATGGTCGCTCTGGAACTTCTCCGGGCCGTGTCAAACTGGAATGATCTCGGGCTCGGGAATTTCTCTTTGCATTATCTAAGAAACAGGGACAAGGAAGAGGTCGATTTCCTGATTTCAAACGATCACAACCCTTTCCTCCTTATTGAAGCCAAATTATCTGATGATCATGCATCAAAAAGCCTGATAAAATTTCAAAAGGCCCTCAATATCCCGGCAGTCCAGCTTGTCAATAGAGGTGGTATTTGCAAACTTATTTCCAACAATGATTTGAAAATAATGATCATCAGCGCAGATCACTGGCTGTCATTACTGCCGTAACGGAATTTGTAAACATCGAGGCTTTGTCAAAAAGGGGTCTGCCTTTGACTCTTGTTCTATTTTTTCGGGTTGAGGGACGGTCAAAATAAATAACAACGTTAGGGTAAAGAAAGGAAGATATGTTTCGATTCATTCATGCGGCGGATATCCATTTAGACAGCCCCCTGCGAGGGTTGGAGAGTTACGAGGATGCCCCTGTGGAGGAAATCAGGGGGGCCAATCGGAGGGCCTTTGACAATCTGGTGGAGCTTGCGATCGAAGAGGATGTCAGCTTTGTCCTATTAGCCGGGGACCTCTACGATGGAGAGTGGAAGGATTATAATACCGGTCTCTTTTTTGCAGAGAGGATGGGGCGGCTGAGACGGCAGGATATTCGGGTTTTCATGGTCTCGGGGAACCATGACGCGGCGAGCCAGATCACCCGCACCCTCCAACTGCCTGATAATGTCCAGGTTTTATCGACCAAACAACCTCAGACCATTTTGTTGGATATAGGAGTTGCCATTCACGGGCAGGGATACCAGTCGAGGGCCATGTCAAAGAACCTGGCGGAGCAATATCCCCAGTATAACCCCGGATATTTCAACATTGGGATCCTTCACACGGCTTTAAACGGCAGAGAGGGACATGAGCCATATGCCCCCTGCACCTTAGACGACCTGAGGCAAAAGGGCTATGACTACTGGGCCCTCGGTCATGTCCACAAACGGGAAGAGGTCTCGATGGATCCGTGGATTGTTTTTTCGGGCAACATCCAGGGACGGCATATCCGTGAAACAGGGGCAAAGGGGGCATCTCTCGTGACGGTGGAGAACGGAGAGGTCATCGGAGTTGAGCATCGTGAGTTAGACGTACTGCGCTGGAGTGTCTGCCGGGTTGACCTTTCAGACTGTGAGGTGATTGAGGTGGTCCACGATCATGTGCGACAGGCCTTGGAGAGAGAACAGGAGCACGCTGAAGGACGGATACTTGCAGTGAGATTAGTGTTGATCGGAGAGTGTCCTGTTCATCCCCGGCTTCTCGAAGATAGCGCACATCTGAGGGAATCGTTCCGGAGTACGGCGGCCGGCTTAGGTGATATGTGGTTGGAAAAGGTGCTTTTCAAGACAGACCGCAAAGGAAGCCTAAAGGATGTCATGGGTGAAGAAACGCCATTGGCAGGCCTGATGACGGCGGTTGAACGGTTCGAGCTCGATGCAGGACGGCTACTGGACCTGGTCCCGGAGGTGGCAGCCCTGAAAAGCAAGCTACCCCCGGACCTCATCGGTGGAGACGATCCTTTGCTGCCGACCGCGCCCGATCAGATTTCGGTTTTTCTCGATGATGTGAGAGAACTGCTAACGGCCAAGTTGATTAGCCATGGGGATAAGGGATGAAAATCAAACAGCTCGACCTGAAGGCCTTTGGCCCCTTTACAGACCGCACTCTTCAATTCAATTCAGGCCGTCCCGCCCTCCACATTATCTTCGGTCCTAACGAAACCGGGAAAAGCAGCGCCCTAAGGGCGCTTAAGGCCCTCCTTTACGGGTTTCCTGAACGAACTCCTGACAATTTTCTGCACGCCAACGACCAGCTCCTTGTGGGCGGCTCTCTGCAGGACGAGGTGGGAAAGGAGATTTCCTTTTTGCGCCGGAAGAGGAGAAAGACCGACATCTTTGATCTTGATGAAAACCCTTTGGATGACGGTGTTCTTGGGCCGTTTCTGCACGGGATAGAGCAGGGGGTATTCGAGACCCTTTACGGAATCGATCACGAGATACTGGTCAGGGGAGGCAGAGACATCCTCGCTCAGAAAGGCGAGATCGGGCAGGCCCTTTTTTCCGCAGGGGCCGGCATTTCATCCCTCAGGGAGATTTTAGATTCCTTGGACGCAGAAGCTGGTGATCTGTTTAAGGCTCGCGGTTCCAAGCAGGAAATCAACCGGGCACTGTCTGAATATAAGAAGTTACAAAAGGAGGTCAGGGGGGCCATACTGCCTGGGTGGCAATGGAAAGAGGTGGCGGAAGCCCTGAAGAGGACGGAGGGGGAATTAGTCGCCACTGAGCGGGAAAAAAAGGAAAAGGATACGCAGAGGCGTCAGCTTGAGCGGCTGAAACAGGCCCTGCCCCAGTTGGCCTTGCGCCGCGATTTGATGGCCCGGCTTGCACTCCTTGGGGAAACGGTCCTCTTGCCTGACGATTTTGCTGTTCGCAGGCGCGCTGCGGAGAAGGCGCTTTACGCTGTCGGGCAGAAACAGGCTATTGCGGCTAATCGTCTTGAAGCACTTAGGGGAAAACAAAAAGCCATTTTTTTTCAGCAGTCGATTTTGGACAACAGCGAATTGATAGAAGACCTGCACCAAAGGTTAGGCAGCTATAGGAAGGCGATGGAGGACCGCCCCAGGCTCGAAGGGATGCGCATAGGCTGTCGGACTGAAGCAGCAACTCTTTTGAAGCAGGTCTCCACTGATCTGACCTTAGAAAGTGTGGAATCTCTCCGACCTGTTATGGGCAGGAGAAAAGTAATTCAACGATTAGCCGCAAACCACGAGGCCGTTGAGCAGGGCATGATACAGGTCCGGAAACAACGCCGGGAAATCAATCAGAATCTGGAAAAGACCGATAAGGCATTGGTTCAGCTTCCCCCTGTCAAGGATGTGATGAACCTGGATCGGGCTGTGAAGTTAGCCAGGAAATCGGGTGATATTGACACCATGATAGCCGAGAAGAAAAACAGTCTTGAAGAGCTCAAAAGGAGTTGTTTGGAAGAGCTTGGCCGGTTAGGGCTCTGGAGCGGGGAGCTTGCCCGGATCGGGAGTCTGCCCATCCCCTTGCGCGAAACCATAATCCGGTTTGACAGGGATTTCAGAGAATATGAAGATAGAAAGGGCGAGATTCTGAAAGATCAGAAAATGGGACGGGATGATCTGGCTCGGGTAGCCGCGGAGGTCAGGGAAATTGAATATTCGGGTGAGGTGCCTACAGAAGAGGATTTGGCAAAGGTAAGGGAAACAAGGGAGGGGGGATGGCAACTGATCCGGCGTCAGTGGCTGAATGGAGAAGATGTGAGCGCTGAGAGCAGGTCGTATGACAGGGAACTCCCTCTGTCCGATGCATATGAAAAACAGGTGGAACAGGCGGACAGGATTGCGGACAGGCTGCGCAGGGAAGCGGATCGGGTCCACAAGTTTGCAGCATTAAAGGCGGACCGCCATACCCTTGAGGAATCTATCGAAGATTTGGGCGAGAAGGAGAAACAATTAGACATCGGTTTTGAGGCTGTCTCCAAGGCCTGGCAAGAGGCCTGGCAGGCCTCCGCCATTCAGCCGCTCCCCCCCAAGGAGATGTTGGACTGGTTGAACGGGTTCGAAAAAATTCGTTTTAAGGCCGAAGAGATTGAAAGAGTAGAAAAGGAGATCTCTCTGAAGAGCGTGGAAAGGGAAAAACTGCGGAGCGGGATGTTGGAGGAGATAAAAGATCTTGGGGAGGTCCGGGGGTTCAAGGGAAATTCTCTTGACCCTGTCCTCATTTCCTGTGAAACGATCTTGGACGATCTCAGGAAAGTGAAGGGGAAGAGGGAGACGCTCATAGAGAAAAAGGAGGAACTCCTTCGCGGGCTTGAAGAGGCCCGCAACGATCAGCAGGCGGCAGAGGAGAGATTAGGGGAGTGGCAGGAGAGGTGGAAGGGGTCTGCCGCCATGCCGGGGAGCAGCAGGGAAATCCTGCCCGAAGAGGCCAATGATATCCTCGACGCCCTCCAGAGATGTTTCACCAAACTGAAAGAGGCAGACGATTTAAAAAAACGGATAGAGGGGATTGACCGGGACGCAGAAAATCTCGCCAAATCGGTTGAGTTACTCCTTGAAGATACTGCTCCTGAACTGAAAACCCAGCCGCCGGAGCAGGCCGTGATGCAGCTTCAGGCCCTCCTGAAGCAAACATTAGAGAACAAGACCCTTCTCGACAAATACACAAGGGAGATTCAAGAGTCTGAAGATGAAATAATCGGGGCATCTACGGCCATAAAGGCGACAGAGGAGCAGATCGCCGGACTCAGGCGTATTGCGGGGTGCGGAAAAGATGAGGATCTTGAGGCGGCTGAGCTCGCTGCCAAGGAATACCAGGATATCAAAACCCAGCTCTCTGAAACTGAGGCTCTCTTGCTGAAAAGTGCCGAAGGGTTCCGGATCGACGAGCTTGAGGCAGAGGCAGAGGGCGTAAACCCAGACGAATTGCCTGGGAAAATCGAATCACTCACAAGGGAAATTGAACAGGGTCTGGATCTGGAAATCAAGCGTCTCTCAGAGTATATGGGGGAAAAGAAGAAAGATCTCCAGCAGATGGACGGCAGCGCAAAGGCCGCCGATGCGGCGGAGGCGGCCCAACAGGTCTTGGCTAAGATACGCCGCTTGTCAGATCACTTCATACGGCTTAAAGTGGCCTCGAAAATATTGAACCAGGAGATCGAACGCTTTAGGGCCGAGAACCAGGACCCGGTGCTGAGAATTGCCTCTAAATATTTCCAGCAGTTGACCTTAAGTTCTTTTGAGTCTCTGCGGACTGATGAGGACGACCACGGCAGACCGGTGCTCGTGGGCCTGCGTCCCGATAATTCCATGGTCAGAGTGGAGGGGATGAGTTCCGGGACAAGGGACCAGCTTTATCTTGCCCTGCGGTTAGCTTCATTGGAGAGGCGCTTAGAGCGAAGCGAGCCGATGCCCTTCATTGTTGACGATATTCTCATTAATTTTGATGACGACCGTTCCAAGGCCACCCTGAAGGCCCTGGCAGATCTTGCCGCCAAGACCCAGGTAATCCTTTTTACTCATCATAGCAGGATTAGAGAAGAGGCAGAGAAAATGGGCGGAGAAGGGTATGTTCAGGTGCACGTGCTTTAAGTGTAACCTTTCACCAAAATATCGACTTATGAAAAAATCTATCTGGCGCATCAAAGATCTCATTGACCTGGAATACTTCCTTCAGCGTGATGAAGGCAAGGAGGATGAATCCGCGCAGAAATCCGTGTTGAGACGGGATCGGTATATCTATCTGAACAAAATTATGCCTCTCGAAAAAGAAGATGCTTCAACTCCTCGAAGCGCTATCCGGGCGTGGTTAGAACAAAGAAAAAAAATGGAAAAATCGGATACTGAAACAATGGGGGTGTTGCCGGGAGAGGCCTTTGATGAGGGATACCGTCTATTAAGATATGGTTTCCTGATCGTGGGCCTTTTGTCAGGATCAAGCCTGGCCTTTTCGTTCTTGAACTACCGGGGAACCGAGCCTCTGAACATTTCATCTTATCTTGCACTCTTTGTTTTCACACAATGCCTCGCGCTTCTGCTCCTTATGGGGATCTCTGTTGCCCGCAGGGTTAGACGTGCTCCCTTTCGCTCATCAATAATCTACACCCTGATCAGCGGGCTTATGGTTAGCCTGATTATGAAGATCAAACATCGTGCCCTAAAAACCCTTACAGGATCGAAGCGGGGCAGCCTTGAGGCGGTTATGGGTCTGGTCAGGGGAAAGAGACAGATTTACGGATCACTGTTTTACTGGCCTGTGTTCATTTTGGCCCAGATCTTCGGAGTCGGGTTTAATTTAGGCGTGCTCGGGGCCACCCTTATGAAGGTGTTAGGATCGGATGTGGCCTTTGGATGGCAATCGACAGTGCAATTCAGCGCTCAGGCGGTATTTAAACTGGTCCAGGCCATCGCTCTTCCCTGGTCTTGGTTAGTGCCGGCTGATTTTGCCCACCCGACTTTCTACCAGGTCGAAGGAAGCCATATGGTCTTGAAAGACGGTATTTACCACCTTGCGACCAAGGATCTGGTCTCCTGGTGGCCCTTTCTATGTTTCGTTGTCCTGACCTACAGTCTGCTGCCAAGGTTGATACTTCTTGTTATGGGGATCATGGTTCAAAAAAGGGCGCTTTTAAGGATTGACTTCGGTCACAGGGCCTGTGAGAGGCTTCTGAATAGGATGCTGACACCTCTGGTCAGCACAGGAGGTCGTTCCGTAAGTCCGGAGGACCTTCGCAACGGTGACACAAAAGCCCCCGAGGCAAAGGCATCAGATCCTCGGGACGTTTTAACGGGAAAAAGCATGATCGCGCTTATTCCCGATGATATCTTTGAGGCATGCACGGATGATGAGCTTGAAAGTGTTATTTTCAAGACCTTTGGATATCCAATCCAACGGAGGCTCAGGTTCGGCGTAGATGAGGAAGGGGATAAGCGGGTCCTCGATGAGCTTTCCACTATAAAGAGGGAGGATGCTGCCACGAATTTTTTAATCCTCCAGGAAGGATGGCAACCGCCCATCAGGGAAAACCTGCTTTTTATCCAGGAGCTGAGAATGGCTTCAGGGGAGACCTCAATGATCTGGGTGGGCCTTATCGGTCGGCCCAAACAGGGCGCTATCTTCACCCGGGTGAAAGAGGAAGAGTGGGATGTATGGTATCAGAAACTGAAGGCCGTGGGGGATCCCTATTTAGGTCTGGAGAGGTTAGTGGCCAATGGCGAATGATATGATCCCTGAATTTGCCATTGTCGGTCATCCCAACGAAGGGAAATCGGCCGTCGTATCCACATTGGCCGAAGATGACAGCGTCCGGGTCACACCCTATCCCGGAGAGACCGTGGAGTGTCAACCCTTTCCGGTCGTCATTGACGGGCAGGAGATTATCCGTTTTATAGATACCCCCGGTTTCCAGAACCCGAGAAAAACACTGGTCTGGATAAAAAATTACCAGGAAACCGATGACAGCATGCTTCAGGCCTATATAGAAACCCATGCCGGGAAACCGGACTTCAGAGACGACGCCAGGCTCTTAGAACCGATTGCCCGAGGCGCCGGGATCATCTATGTGGTGGACGGATCGAGGCCGGTCCGAAAATGGGATCTGGCGGAGATGGAGATCCTCCGACTGACCGGTCGCCCACGCATGGCGATTATCAACTGCAAAGAGGATGAAACCGCCTACTTAGAACAGTGGAAGATGGAATTCCGCAAACATTTTAACGCCATTCGGGTCTTTGACGCCAATAAGGCGACCTATGCCGAACGGATTGAACTCTTAGAGAATCTGAAGGGGATTGACCAGGACTGGGGAACGGTCTTAGAGACGGTGATCTCGGCCTTTGAAAAGGACTGGGAGCAGCGTAACAGCGAGACTGCTGAAATCATTTGCGACCTATTGGAGGAATGTCTGGGTTATTCCATTACCAAGATTTACACAAGAAACAGAGACGAAAAGTCCCTGAAAAGGGGCCTTCGGCAAGAGTATAATCGGACCATTGAAAAGATAGAGAAAAGGGCGCATCGGAAAATTCGAAAGCTCTTTAAGCATAATATCTTCAACTTCCCCCTTCCCGCCCATTCCATTCTGAGTGAAGAGCTGTTTAGCAAAAAAACCTGGCAATTATTAGGCCTGACCCCGAAGCAACTGATTGCTGCCGCCGGGATGGCAGGGGGCGCTATCGGTGCGGCCCTTGACCTTGCGGCGGCCGGCCTGACATTCGGTATCTTTACCACCGCGGGCGGGCTCTTAGGGGCCGGATGGGCGGCCTTTGGCGGCGGGAAACGTTTAGCCAGGGCAAAGGTGGTGGGGCTGAATTTGGGTGGTCAGCAGATTCGAATCGGCCCCATAGAGAACATCCAGTTCATCTACATCCTTCTGGATCGTGGGCTGATCTTCTACTCACACATCATCAACTGGGCCCACGGACGCCGGGATTATCCCATTGAAGAATCCTCCGCTAAAGGAGTGGTCAAGGCCGGGTTCACATTTGAATGGGATGATAAAAAGAAGAGGATATGCCAATCATTTTATACCGCTGTTCGCAGCGATGACGAATGGAAAAAAACATTGTCTCGGAAGGCCCTTAAAGAGATGCTCCAGGAGATATTGCTCAGCATCTCCCAAACTTAGCCTTCCACCTTTTCAACCCGGCACTCTAACTCCCCTTTGCCTAAAAGGACCTGAACCTGATCCCCTTTTCCCACAGCTGAAACATCCTTCAAGACCCGTTTTTCAGGCAGCTTCAGGGTAATGCTGTATCCCCGTTTCAAGACTGATAAAGGGTTTAAATCATTTATCCTCTTCTCCAGAAGGGAGCGGCTCATCCGTATCTCCCCGAGCCGCCTTTGCGTGACCCTGACAAGGGTTGCCCTTTGAAAATCGAGGTTTTGCCTGATGGCAGTTATCCTGTTAACCGGAGAGTAGAGACGCAGCGCCCGTATTTCTGCGCTAAGCCCCTTCCTTTTGTCTATGATAATTAGATCCATAACCCTGATCAGCCTGAGATGAATCTCGTCAAGCCTCATCAATAAATTCGCTAAGTCTTTCCTCGGGTCTTGAATCCTGTTTCTCAGGCGGTTCAATTTATCGGCCAGACTCCTTACTTTTAGCCCCATGCCCGTTATGATCCGAGTCTTAGCCTGATCCAAACGATTGATGAGGGTTTCTTTTTCCACCACTAAGAGTTCGGCGGCAGCGGAAGGGGTAGGCGCCCTGAAATCGGCCGCAAGGTCAGAGATCGTCAGATCGATTTCATGACCCACTGCAGAGACGACCGGTATTCCGGACTTCCTAATACTCAGGGCAAGATCCTCCTGGTTAAAGGCCCACAGATCTTCGAGGGACCCACCTCCCCGTGTCAGGACAATAACGTCTACCTTTAACTCCCGGTTAATTAGATCAAGGGCATTCACCATCTCTTCACAGGCCTGATCTCCCTGAACCCTGACCGGGACGATGAGTATTTCCATATTGGCAAATCGCCTGCGGATAATGTTGAGGAAATCACGGATGGCAGCCCCGGTGGGGGATGTTATGACGGCAACCCTCTTGGGCAGAAAGGGTAATGGCTTTTTGATATCCTTGTCAAAAACACCCATGCCTGCTAATTTCTTTTTAACCTGTTCAAAGGCTAAGGCCAGGGCCCCCACCCCCATCGGTTCCAAGTAATCGAGGATAATCTGGTATTCCCCTCTTGGGGCATAAACACCGATTCTACCCTGGACGATGACCTTCATTCCGTCTTCGGGGAGGAATTTGAGATAGCGGGCCTGAAGACGGAACATTACCGCCCTGATCTGGGCCTTTTCGTCTTTGATTACCATGTAGTAATGGCCCGAAACAGGAGATCTGAAATTGGATATCTCCCCCTCAACCCACACAAAATCAAAACGCTCATCAAGGAGATCCTGGATTGCAGCGGTAAGATCGCTTACGGTATAGACCTTGGGACTCTGGATTAGATCGGACAAAATAGAATATGACCTCCTCTCGACGTATTCTGAAGGGATAATTCCCGAAGAATATTGAGTAGCCTTTGGTCAATTTTGGCTTCTTTCATAAATCAACCTCCATTCATAATTCTGATTGAATCCCTCTAAACTGTCTTAATTTATACTCTACTTGATGGCATTGTGCAAGCTAATGTGAACACAAACAGGGCCAGCGCACTTGACTCCTGGTTTGAATAGAGCCGGAAAGGCACCCTTAAAATGATCCGATACTCCTGTCTGGTAAGCATTTAACTTGACAAAATAAAAGGATTATTGTTGATTATCCTCAGTGGCATTTTTGACCTGGTAAATCGCACAATAGATAACAGCCTTATTTTGGGCATCTGAAGTGATTGATGAAAACCTCTTGTCGAAAGATGCCCCTGATCGAACCTCAGACGACTTCTTTTCTGCCCAAATGCTGTCTGTTTCCTCTCTTGACCTTATGGCTTAGAAGGTTCATCCCTTGAGCGCAGAACGTTTTAGAAGAAAACTCAGAGCCATCCTCAGCGCCGACGTAAAGGGCTACAGCCGTCTTATGGGTGAGGATGAGGACGCGACCATCCGCACCTTAGGGAACTACCGGCAGGTTATGACCGGGCTGATTGAGAAGCACCGGGGCCGGGTGGTAGATGCAATCGGAGACAACCTATTAGCTGAATTTGCCAGTGCGGCGGATGCGGTCCAGTGTGCTGTAGAAATCCAGGAAGAGCTGAGAGCCAGAAATTCTGTTCTTCTCGTGAGCCACAGGATGGAGTTTCGGATCGGCGTCAACCTCGGGGATGTGGTCGAAGAAGGAGACCGGATCTACGGTGACGGAATCAATATCGCTGCCCGCATAGAGGCCCTCGCCGACGCGGGTGGCATTTCTATATCAGGGACCGTATATGACAGCGTAGCCGACAAGCTGGGATTGAAATACGAGTACTCAGGGGAACAGACCGTCAAGAATATCACCAAGCCGATTCGTGTCTATAAGGTGGTGCTTTCTCCAGTGCCCCCGGGGCAAGCTGCTGTCACGCCAAAAGAACGGATTCGCCGGCCATGGCTGAAGACCGCCCTGATCGTAAGCGCTGTTCTGGTACTGGGATTGACGGCTGTGGCAATCTGGCGGTTCACCCTTCACCCCTCACCTTCGGAGACCAAACCCAAGCTGCCAGACAAACCTTCTATTGCCGTCCTCCCATTTGTCAACATGAGTGCCGATCCGCAGCAGGAATATTTCAGCGACGGGCTGACTGAGGACATCATCACCGGTCTTTCCAAAATCCCGAGGCTGTTTGTGATTGCCCGGAATTCGAGCTTTATCTACAAAGGGAAGCCGGTGAAGATCCAGCAGGTGGGACGGGACCTCGGGGTGCGGTATGTTCTGGAAGGGAGCGTTCGCAAGGCCGGAGAGCGTATACGCATTACGGCCCAGTTGATAGATGCCGGCACCGGGCACCACCTCTGGGCGGAGCATTATGACCGGGACCTTAAAGATATCTTTACGGTTCAGGATGAGATTACGGAAAAGATCCTGACCTCTATGGAGGTGAATCTAACCGAAGGGGAACAGGCCCGCCTGTGGCGCAAAGGCACAGTCAACCGAAAGGCCTACGAAAAGGTCCTGAAGGCACTTGAGTATTACGGGCGAATGACCAAAGAAGACAATGCCCAGGCCCGTCAGGCGTATAAGGAAGCCATGGCCCTCGACCCGAAATATGCCGTTCCCTTGGTGGGCCTCTCTTATACTCACTGGATGGACGTGATAAATGGCTGGAGCCGGTCTCCGCGCAAGTCTATGAAGGAGGCTGCCATGTTGGCTCAAAAGGCCCTCAATCTGGACGATTCTTTGGCAGACACCCATGTCCTGTTAGGCAACATATACTTAATGAAGGGGCAATACCAGCAGGCCATGGACGCAGGAGAGAAGGCCCTCACCCTTGAGCCCAACGGGGCCGATGTCAATGCCCTCTTAGGGCTCATGCTCAGATATCTGGGCAGGCCGGAAGAGGCTATATCGGTGCTTGAAAAGGCAATTCGTCTCAACCCTATTCCACCTGCCTGGTATTTATATAATATGGGTGACGCATATCGGCTGGCCGGACTTTATGACAAGGCGATTGAGTCATTCAAGAAGGCGCTTAAGCAGAGCCCCGATCACTTTCTTGCAAAGGTTTATTTGGCTGCCACTTATGGCGAAACAGGACAAAAGGAAGAGGGGCAAAGAGTTGCCGACGAAGTGCTGCGAATAAATCCCAAATTTTCGGTAGAGCTCTATGCCAAAAGACTCCCTTACAGAAATGGAAATGACATCAAGCAAATCATTGAGGGCCTGCACAAGGCAGGGTTGGAGTGAGGAAAGGAATCAGATGCATTCAATTCGACAACTAAGTACCGGCTTTCTATCAGCAGACAGGATGATCTCGGTCTTGAGCAGTCTGATGCTGGGCGCGTTAATGGGCTTTGTTCTACTGTTCATCTCCGAATCAGGGGCAGTGGCTGAACCACAAAACCAGGGCGGAAACCCTGATGCAAACGTCATCGCCTTTGATGGCCGCTTTATTGCCTATGACAACGGGATAGTAAAGGATGGGAAGACGGGCCTTATGTGGGCGGCCAGAGACGGTGGGAAGGCTATTGACGAAGCTGATCTCAAGACCTATTTTAACAATTACCGGGCAGGCGGGTACGCTGACTGGCGTATGCCTACCATTGACGAACTGGAAGAAATCTATGATGAGGGCACAGAGAATAAACACGGGTATCACCTGACGAAACTGATCGATCTTGCCGGTGAGTGGGTCTGGGGATTGGACGGACGGGATTTGGCGACCCGTTTCGGCTTTATCGAGGGCTCAACGGCCGTTGCCTTCTTTGACGGGCCTGGATCAGGGGCCTGGTACCAGGCAAAAAAGGCCGGGGGAGGCGGCGCCAGACCTTTGCCGGTACGGGCCACGGGAAAATTCCAAACGAAAAAGCAAGAAGCGGGGGACGATCGCTTTATTGCACATGACAACGGGACCGTGTCAGACAAAAAAACGGGCCTCATGTGGGCGGCTAAGGACGACGGTAAAGGGATCAATAAGCGTGATTTAAAAGCATATTTTAAAAATTACCGGGCCGGCGGGTACGATGACTGGCGTGTTCCGACTGTTGACGAACTCAAGACAATCTATGATCCCATAGGAAAGAAGCACATTTCGTGCGTTACCGACCTTATTCATGTGAGCGATGAATGGGTTTGGGCCTTAGGTGACAAGGAATTTGCCCTTGGGTACAGTTTCTTTCATGGCGGCAGTGAAGGTTACGCTGGGAAAGATGATCCCGGTAATCTCGGAAGGTTGGATTATTTGTTAGTTTGCAGGGCCTTGCCGGTACGTGGTGGTAGGTAGTGTCTATTGAACGGGTAAGTTTTCCGGCTCATTGCACGGAATTAGGCACCAAGTCCTTGTATCAACTGATTTTCTCTGCGGTCCATTTGCCTTGCTGGATGATATTACCTCTAAGTTTAGTGGTACCTGAAGCCCGCCTCTTTGAAAAGGTTCCTTTTACTGTTCCATGGACCGAGGAGGATGATGGGCTGCCACCACTTCCAAGGCGAGTCCAAATACCATCAATATTACACATCATCGCACCATTTCTTATTTCTCCCTTCCATTCCTCAAAAACGCGGAACCCTCCCCATCTTTCAGACTCCCCTTTCGTGTCTATGGTAGCTGTTACATGGAAAACGTCCTTTTCTGTTTCTGATGGTCTTAACACCATCGTCTGGTCTTTCCACTCAATCGCTGCCGTCTGGTCTTTCCACTCAATCCCACTGGTATAAACAATCTTCAACTTCCAGATCTGTACACCTGGCCCAGCAAATGTAATAGGTTTCTCTGCGCAGCCGTAAAACGACCCAATGGCAAGGGCAAAAAAGAGCGTTAGCGCAAAATTGCGGCTTAATGACTTCATGGGCGCACCTCCATTTGAATTGACGAAATGACAAAGTGAACGATTTTGGACTTGAAAAATGAAACAATATGGTCAGGCTTTCTTTGGTATCTGGCAGCACCCTTGGGAAAGGACTACGTGCAGTAGTCCAAACCTGTAGCGTGTCTGAAAAGCTGCTTTCTTAGCCCCGCTTCGTTTTTCCTCTGGTAATTTCCACTAAAATCGGATGATATGCGCCCAGAAGACAAAAATCTTCAAATACCAAACTAAACCCCTTGAATTTCCTCAAAACATCCAGTATTTTCTACTAATTATGCTCACCAAAATTATATCAGACGGCCAAACAGGGGCAGATAGGGCAGTCCTAAAAGGCCGTGAGAAAGAAGACGGTGTCCTAACGGACAAATG
>Ga0315535_1000877_pt1 | contig 20642 bp, 17 predicted proteins | sample SalMarSW160220MG_2_FD_203092 | JGI IMG/M metagenome (GOLD analysis project Ga0315535, IMG submission 203092) | Salt marsh sediment microbial communities from the Plum Island Ecosystem LTER, Massachusetts, United States - Salt Marsh Sediment SW1602-20 ... | reverse complement strand
CTCCGACCTTGGCCAATGGGGCCAACTCGGTCGACATAAAGAGCACGTTTATGGGTTCAGCCATCGGTAGTCCATTTCTGGAAACACCCTATCTTCCTCCCACAGCGTCTGTGCCAGAGTCTGATCGACGGTGGCATTTTCACAGGCCGCCAGGCACGCTTCAAAGCGGGCAACGTGCTGCCTGAATCGCTCGGCGGGATAATCAGCCGCCTGCCCGGAGGTCATGAGAAACGGCCAGTCGGAGGCCTGCATCAGAAGCAGTTCGCGCGCTGCTTGGTCCAGCAAGCGCTTGCGGGCGGGGTCCGGTTCGTCCACGGCCGCATATTCCGCCAAGCGGCTTTCAGCCGAGGCGATCTGTGGCCAGATCCAGGCATTGGCCTGATTGTTCCAAACGTAGTGTCCGCCACCCACGCCCCAGGACCCTTCAGGAATGATGACCGACCTTTGGGCCCGGTGGGCATCGACGAAGCTCGAGGCCGACACGAGATGGACATCGGACCTTGGTCCGATTTTGCGAATCACTGCCTCCAGCCAGGAGACACCTTCCGCCCACCAGTGGCCGAACAACTCCGTATCGTAGGCCGCCACCAAAATCGGTGTCTCTTCGCCGGATTCTAGGGCCATGTTCAGTTCCGTTTCAACCACGCTGGTGAAGTGGTTGGCATGGGCCAGAATTCGCCTGGAGGCCAGGATTTCGTCATAAATCTGCTTGCGGTCAAGCCCCACCGATGGATCCGTCACCCGCCAATAGCGAAGTCCGGATCGAGGGTGTTGTTTGTGGAACTCGCGGTAGGCTCCATCTCCCGGATAGCCCTGTGCCCCCGACCAAACCTGCCTCCCAGTGGTTTCGTCGCGTCCGAGGACAGCCACCTGGGACCCATCGACGTAGTAGGCTTGGTGCGCCGATCGCAGGATGGGCTGCCCCTGAAGAGCTGCGTTTTCGGCCAAGGGAGTGAGAGAGGCGTAGGCGCCTGCGCTGCGCTGATCTGCCACCCCGGCGGGCTGCCCCCCTGTGACCATGAAGGTCTCAGCGAAGAACAAGCGCAAAGCATTCGCATCCAGCAGGGTTTCCAGGCCCGGACGGTACCCGCATTCCGGCAGCCAGATGGCGGCCGGGCTGCGGCCGAAGTGCCGTTCATACGCCGCCACAGCCGTGCGCAGCTGGAGGCGCACCGACGCGTCTCCGAGCAAAGGCAGATAGCCGTGAGTTGCGGCACTGACGGCGACTTCTAGCGTGCCGTCCTCTTGCAGCCGCCTGAAAGCTGCCACCAGGTCTCCGGCAAAGCGCGACTCGAATGTCCGCCTGGAGTCCCGATAGAACGCGAGGTGACCCTCGGCCAACGCCTGCATGGCAGGCTGGCCGCTCCGCTCGAAATAGCGGCGGTCTGCCTCGGCCGCTTCAGCGCGCTCGCCAACGTAGGCCAAGAACCCGTCCTTGATCCGCTCATCGATGAGCTGCTCCAACAGAACGGGGGTAAGCGACAGCGTCAACTGGACAGGCAGCTTCTGGGATTGGAGTCGGCCCAGGCTTTTCAGGATGGGGAGATAGGTCTCGGCGATGGCCTCATAGAGCCAGACTTCACCGTGGGGCCAATGCCCGGTCCCGCGCACATAGGGGATATGACTGTGGAGCACAAAACACAGGGCGCCGTGTTTGGAGTTCATCTGCAGCAAGTGCCCCACAAGGGAGGGCGCGCCTCACGCACCCGCCAGGCGCGATTGCTGAGCATCCTATGCTGAACCTCTGTTCGTTCAGGAGAATATCGAACGATGCCGCACTTCCCCGGCCTTACAGCCGTCGCACTGGCAGGCCACCCCGCATCGGAAACCGCTGCGATCGGGTCGCGGGCGGATGCTGCTACTTCCCCAGGCGCTTCCGCAGGGCTTCCGTCAACGGTGGCAAGATCTTGTAGAGGTCTTCAACCACACCGAAGCGTGCCAGTTTGAAAATGGGCGCATCGGGGTCCGTGTTGACGGCGACGATGGTCTTGGCGGTGCGCATCCCAGCCAGATGCTGAATGGCCCCGGAGATCCCGGCCGCGATGTACAGATCGGGCGAGACCACTTTGCCCGTCTGGCCCACCTGGTGGGAATAGGGGATGTAGCCGGCATCGACAGCCGCACGGCTGGCACCCACCGCCCCGCCCAACACCCCCGCCAGATCTTGCACCAACTTGAATCCCTGGTGGGCGCGCCAAATCTCGATCTCCTTCTCGTCTGTGATATCCGAAGGCGGCTCGAGCGATGGGTTGTTGGAGACGCCTCGGCCCCCGGAGACAATCACGGCGGCATCGGTGAGGCTCACCCCACCCTCGCTGGGTTTCAGCTCGACCACGCTCGTCAACGCCTCGCCCGGGTCTACCTCGATCCGGGTCGGCTCGCCGCCACCGGTAGCCTCGGGCGCGCTGAAAGTCCGACTGCGGAGCGTGATCAGAGCCGGGCGGGCCTCGATGACTCGCGCCTTGGACATCAGCTTGCCGGCATAAATCGGACGGGTGGCGAAAAGATCGCCGCCGGTGATTTCGAGGCCCGTGATGTCGGTGATTAATCCAGTGTCCAGATCTACCGTTAGCATCCCAGCCAGATCTCGGGTGCGCGCCGAATCGGGAAACAGGACAACGTCAGCCTCGCCGAGCTGGCCATGCAATGCATTGGCGTAGGCTTCAGAACGGAAATCCTCCAGGCGGTCATCCTCGCCAAAGAGGGCTTCGTCAACCCCGTAAGTGAGTGCCTGTTTGGCAAGGGCTTTCACGTCCTTGCCCAATACGACAGCTTTCAGGCCTCCACCCAATTCCGCCTTCAACTCGACTCCCGCGCCAATGGCCTCCCAGGAGGCCGGCGGGGCATCGCCGCGGACGTGGTCGATGTAGACAACGATGTTCCCAGCCATCAGATCACCTTTTCTTCGAGAAGCCGATCGGCAAGCTTGGCTGCCATCGCTTCGGGCGTTTCGCCTTCGATCACTTCACAGCTCGTCGCTTCTTGCTGAATGGCGAAGATTTCCGGCCAATCGACCTTGGCTTTGGGGACCGAGTCCATACCCAGGTCGCCGGCGCCCCATGTCGGGATCTCGGCCTTGGACGCTTTGCGGATGCCCATGAAAGAGGGATAGCGGGGCTCGTTGATCTCCTTGGTCACGCTGACCACGGCCGGCATACTCGATTCGACCACTTCGCGCCCTTCAGGCAGCAATCGCTCAACAGTGATTGTGGCGCTGTCAGGATCAATCGACGTCACCCCGGCCACCTGGCTGAGGAGCGGCTGGCCCAGCAGGCGAGCCGTCTGGGCGAAGGTGACGCCAGACGCGCTGTCCACGCTTGCCTTGCCAAAAAACACCAATTCGGGCGAGTCGAGCTTGCCAATCGCGGCTACCAAGACGTGCGATGTAGCCAGCGAGTCCGCAGCTTCGAGCGCCTCATCCGAAATCAAGATCGCTTCGTCGCATCCCATGGCCAGGGCTTGCTTTAGCGCATCCTTGGCCGATTCGGGCCCCATGCTGACGGCCGACACTTTGCCGCCGTGAGCCTCCTTGGTGCGCAGAGCCTCTTCCACGGCGTACTCGTCCCACGGGTTGAGCACCAGCGGGGAATCCCCCCACGACACTTGGCCGCCTTCGACGGTGACAGTGGCTGCAGTGTCGGGGGTCTGCTTGACACACACAACGATGTTCAAAGCTCGCCTCCTGGGTTGGTCCAACTTGTGATTTTTTCACAAGCCGTCGCGTGGCTCAATGGGCAGCGGCGGTCTCGGGTTCCGACTGCCACGCCTCGGGGTCGTAGGCAGGGAGTTCGCATCTCAGGCCGGCATCCTTGCGCATTTCCAGCGCGTAGCCTGCCTGGATGAGGGTATGTATCTCGCTCGTGCCCTCGTAGATCACGGCACCTTTCGAATTGCGCAGGTAGCGTTCGACGTCGTATTCGGCGCTGTAACCGTAGGCACCATGGACCTGGACGGCTTCCGACGCCGCTTCAAAGGAAGCATCGGTCGCATACCATTTGGCCAGAGAAGTCTCTCGCGTGTTTCGCTGCCCCTGGTTCTTCATCCAACCCGCCCGCAGGTAAAGCAGGCGCGCCGCCTCATAGTCTTTGACCATGCGGGCGATCTTCTGTTGCACGAGTTGGTGGCGGGAGATGGGCCGGCCGAACGTTGTGCGCTCGTTGGCATACGTCACACTGGCTTCCAAGGACGCCCGAATCAGGCCGGTTGCGCCGGCCGCCACGGTGTAGCGGCCATTATCGAGGCAGGACATGGCGATTCTGAAACCTTCGCCCTCCTCCCCCAGCCGATTCTCGACCGGGACGCGCACGCTCTGGCAGTTCACCCAGCCAGTGGAGCCAGCACGCACGCCCATCTTGTCGTGAATATCGCCCGACGTGACGCCGTCCCGCTCCGCCTCGACCACGAACGCCGTCATGCCTTCATGCGGATCTTGCGCCTCCGGGTCTGTGACGGCCACCCACAAAAAATGGTCGGCCTTGGTCGCCAGTGAGATCCACATCTTCTCGCCATTGATGACATACTCGTCGCCATCGCGCTTGGCTGTGGAATTCATACTTGCCACATCTGAGCCGGCGCCCGGTTCGGTCAAGCCGAAGGCGGCGATCTTCTCACCCTTGGCCTGGGGTGCAAGAAAACGCTGCTTCTGGTCCTCCGTGCCCCATTGAAGCAGCGCCATGCTGTTGAGCCCCATGTGGACCGACATGACCACCCTGAGGGTCGTGTCAACGGCCTCCAGTTCCTCACAGGCCAAGCCAAGGGAGATGTAGTCCATGCCCTGGCCGCCGTACCTGACGGGGATGCAGATTCCGAGGATGCCCAGCTCACCCATGCGAGGCAGGACTTTGGGATCCATTTCCTGCCTAATGTCCCAATCCTTGATGGTCGGCTTGACTTCCTTCTGGGCGAAGTCGCGAACCATCTTCCGAACCATCTCGTGTTCTTCGGTGAGCCCAAAATCCATCGTCGCCTCCAGTCAAAGTCGGCCCCATTATAACCCGGCGGCTTGCGCCATCCTACCCGCGGGCACCTGCCTGAAATGGCCCCTGCCGCCGGTGAAGCTATAATCCCAGCCATGCTCAGATCGCCTCCCGACTGGCTAGGCCGCCTCAGCCAACTGCGAGCACGCGGGCCTATGTTGGTCGTCTTGTTCTTGGGCCTGTTGGCCGCTTCCCCCACGCCTGTGGTGCGCTTCGTGTCTGTCGAACTTCGGTCCGTGCGCGGTGCCCAGGTCGCCGGACGCCCATCGGCGGTGCTGCAAGCCCTGACGCCCATCCTGGCACTCGAGCCTGACGCTCCCCGGATCAGGTTGGCGGCGGCTGACGCTGCTCTCAATCTCGGCCAACCCGGCGTCGCCCTCGACCACCTGCATGCGGCGGGCCTCGATGGCCAGCGCTGGAAGGCGGCTGGCTGCGTGCTCGTCCGAGCTCAGGTGGCCTCCGGTGCCGTCAACCCATTGAGCGACGTCCTGGACCGCCTGGACCGGTTTTGCCCTTCGAACGATCCCGCCTGGCGATCAGTCGTGGCCCAGGCTCAGGCCTCGGGGGACATGCTGGCCGCCAGCCGGGCTGCCAGGGCTTGGGCCGAGGCTGACCCGGCCGATCCGGAGGCCCACTACTACCTGGGTCTCAGCTTGGCGTTGGTCGATCCGCCAAGCGCTTTGAGCCCGCTCAAGACTGCCCAAGCGCTGTCTCCTTCGCCTTCGCCCCTCACAGGTTCTCTAGCCCAGGCCGTTGAGGACTCCCTTCCGAGCGGCGATAGAGCCTACGAATTCGCCCAAGTTGGGCAGGCGCTGGCACGAGCAGGACGTTGGGATCTGGCGGCCAAGGCCTTCTCGCAGGCGGTCGATCTCTCGCCCGAGTACGTGGAAGCGCGAGCCTATCTTGGTCTGGCCCTCGACCGCACGGGCGGCGATGGTCGGCAGGAGCTGATCCGTGCCAGCCAGGCGGTACCATCGGCAAGTTTGCCGCACGTCTTTCTAGCACAGCACTGGGCACTCAAAGGTGAGCAGCAGAAGGCGGTTCAAGAGCTGCGCATTGCCCAATCCCTTGAGCCAGACAGCCCGGCCATCGCCGCCCAGCTCGGCGGGGCACTCGGCGCCCTGGGCGACCTCCAATCGGCCTTGCTCGAGTACCAGCACGCGGTTGAATTGGCACCATCTTCCGCCGAGTTCCAGAGCTTGCTGGCCGCGTTCAGCCTTGACCACGAAATAGACATCGCCGGTGTGGGACTCCCGGCCGCCAGACAAGCGGTCTTGCTGGATCCAGGTTCAGCCGACTACATCGACCAACTCGGCTTCAGCTACTACCTGCGTGGAAACCCCGAGATGGCCGAGCACCTTCTGGGCCAGGGGCTGCGCGCCGACCCTGTCAGCCCAGCGATCAACTACCATCTTGGCCTGGCACGTTTGGCCCTTCAGAAGACCGATCTGGCGGTCATGTCACTTAGGCGAGCCGCGGCCCTCGACCCCGGCGGCATGTACGCCATGTTGGCCACCAGGACTCTTGCCCGGCTGCAGCCCTGAGGCTTGACGGCGTTGCTGTGCTAGAATTCCGCCTTCCGAACGGAGGTCACCGATGAAAGGAACCACGGGGTGATTCGCACCTGGCGCTTTGCCATCGGCTTCTGCTTGGCGGCCTTGTGCCTCGCTGCCTGCCAACCCTCCCCAACCCAGGCCCAACCGGGAGCCGTTCTCTTCCAGGATGATTTTTCTCGCACGCTGAGTGGCTGGGACCGCCACCGGGAGACGGCATATTGGGTTGACTATCAAGACGGCGCCTATCACATGCGCATCAACGCCCCCAACGCTGACGCCGTCAGTAATCCCGGTTTGGATTTCAAGAACGTGCGCGTCCAAGTCGAAGCCGCCAAGGTTGATGGGCCAGACAACAACCTGTTCGGGATCGTCTGCCGCTACCAAGATCCCGGAGACTTCTACTTCTTCGCTGTGTCGAGCGATGGCTATGCTGGAATTGGTGTCAGCAAGAGCGGTCGCCGGCACCTCTTGAGCCACGAAACACTCCTCCCTTCGCCAAGAATCCTGAGCGGCAACGCCACCAACGTGCTCCGTGCGGATTGCGTCGGATACGAGCTGACTCTGTACGTCAACGGGAGTGTGGTCAGCCAGGCGCAAGCCGCCGAATGGGACGAAGGGGACGTGGGCCTGATGGTTGGCAGCTACGAGCAAGGTGGCGTCGAAATCGCGTTCGACAATCTGTCGGTAACGCAGCCCTGACCATGAGGAACCTGCCCCATGGCGGCCGCGCTGAGGACGGCTTGAGGAAGACGCATGAAAGTTCATTTGGACAGCCTTGGCTGCCGACTCAACCAAAGTGAAATCGAAGGTTTCGGCCGACAGTTTAGGGCAGCCGGGCATGAGCTGGTGGCGGACCCTGAGCACAGCGACCTGGTCGTGATCAATACCTGTACCGTCACCCAAGATGCAGCCTCCGCCTCCCGGGCTCGGGTGCGAAGCGCCCATCGCAGGCAGCCGCAGGCCGCCATCGTCCTCACCGGCTGCTGGAGCACCCTCGAGCGGGAATCCGCCCTGGCCCTCCCAGGGGTTGTATTGGCCGTCCCGAATGCCGCCAAAGGCGCCCTGGTCAAGCAGGTCATAGGAGCACCAAGTGATGGGTTTGATTTGGATCCCGTGGCGCGCATGCCGCTGCCCGGCATTCGGACACGGACGCGGGCTTTTATCAAAGCCCAGGATGGTTGCGACCACCACTGCACGTTCTGCCTGACAACGCTGGCCCGCGGGCCAGCCTCCAGCCTTCCGATCGATTCTGTGGTCAGCCAGGTCAGAGCGGCAGTCGCCGGGGGCGCGCAGGAAGCTGTGATCAGCGGCGTGCAGTTGAGCGGCTACGGGGCCGGTCTCCCCGGGAACCCCCGCCTCACAGATTTGGTCCGGGCTGTCCTCAATCGAACCGAAATACCCCGACTGCGGCTCTCGTCATTGGAACCTTGGGGTCTGCCCGAAGGCTTCTTCAGCTTGTGGCAGGATACACGCCTGTGCCGGCAGCTGCATCTTCCGCTCCAATCCGGTAGCCCCTCAACTCTGAAACGCATGGGGCGCCCGACTCGCCCCAGCGATTTCGGTCGGCTGGTTGAACGTGCCCGACGCGCCATCCCGGGTTTGGCGGTGACCACCGATCTGATCGCTGGTTTCCCGGGCGAAACTGAGACGGAATTCCAGGAAAGTCTTCGCTTCGTGGAAAAGATACAGTTCGCCGACGCCCATGTCTTCCCCTACTCTGCCCGCCCCGGGACGGGCGCCGCCAGGCTTCCCGACAGGGTTGACCCCAAGGAAGCCAAGGCCCGCGCCCAGACCTTGCGCCTGGCAGTCGCCGACTCGGCATCTAGCTTCCGGCGCCAATTCGTCTCACGCCGGCTGGACGTCCTTTGGGAAGCTGGCAGCCGTCTCGGGCCGGACGGATGGACGCTGTCCGGATGGAGTGACAACTACATTCGGGTTACCACCAAGGCCCAGCAAGATCTATGGAACCGAATCTGCACCGTTCTCATTGATGAGAACACACAGGACGGGCTCATAGGTCGTCTCACCTTCTGAGACAATCAGGTTCAACAGACACGGATTCATGGTGGCTACACGAAAGGAAGGTCGGCTTGGGTCTCGCCTTGTATGATACAATCGAGCACTTATGAGCCGCCACGTTGAGCTGGCAATCGACGACTGCCCCATTGCTCGAACCTCGGCTTTGATCGCCCAAAAGTGGGTCATGTTGATCATTAGGGATTTGGCGGACGGCCCCTGCCGATTTTCTGAGCTGCAAACTTCTCTCCGGATCAACCCGCGTACGCTATCCGAGCGCCTCTCCCGTCTTGAAGCGCAAGGCGTGGTTGAACACAAGGCAGGACCCGACCTTCCCGGAAGAATGGCCTATGCCCTCACCCGCAAGGGGCGTGCTCTCATTCCCGTCCTCGAAGCGATGAAGACTTTCGGCACAACCTGGCTCTGATCAGCCACAACATGACAGGAAACCATCCATGGTGACAAAAGCCACCCTCGAATCGGACCTCAAGCAAGCTATGCGCCAAAGCGACCGCTTGCTCACAAGCACGCTGCGTATGGCCCTTTCGTCGATCAAGTTGGCCGAAGTGGACAAGCAGCGGCAGCTGAACGAAGATGAGATTACGGCCATCCTGCAGCGGGAGGCTAAGTCACGGCGGGAGACCATAGAGGACGCCAAGAAAGCCAATCGGCGGGATCTCATCCAAGGTGCGGAAGCAGAGCTCGAAGTCTTGAGCACCTATCTTCCCGCCCCCTTGTCGGATTCCGAACTCGAGGCCCTGGTACTTTCGGCCATCCAGGATGCAGGAGCGAGCGGACCCCAGGACATGGGCAAAGTCATGAACACCGTGATGGGCAAAGTGGGAGCCCGAGCTGACGGCAAGCGAGTGAGTCAGATGGCGCGGCGACTGCTCGAAAGGGCCTAAGAGACTGCCATGGATCAGGGTCCGGACTTCAAGCTTTCCCCCATCCGGCGGATTCGAAACGCCTGGCACAACATCGAACTGTGGATGATCTTCTTGGCCGGCCTGATCGGGATGACGGCGGCCGTCTCGATACCCATCGCCCAACGACAATCCACCTTCGGACTTGGTGCCGGAGACGTCGCTCCCCAAGACATCCTGGCCCCCTACGCGCTTTCATACAAGAGCGATGCCCTCACTCAACAAGCCAAGCAAGCGGCGGCCAACGGCGTTAGCCCCGTCTACGACCCGCCCGACAGCCAGGTGACGCGCCGACAACTTGATGACCTCAGATCAACTCTCGACTACATCGATGCCATCCGAGCCGATGAACACGCGTCAGCAGATCAGAAGCTGGCAGATCTGGAGTCCCTGGCCGGAATCAAACTTGAGGGGGACACAGCTCAGGCGATACTTGAACTCCCCGAGCCGCGTTGGAAGGCGGTCAAGAGCGAAGCTGTTTCCGTGCTTGAGCAAGTGATGCGCTCAGAAATCCGTCCCGAGCGAGTTACTCAAGTGCAAAGAACGGTCCCGGCTCTGGTGAGCATCACCATGCCCCAGGATCAAGCCGACCTTGTAGTGCGATTCGTATCCGCTTTCGTGGCACCCAACGCTCGCTTGAACGAAGAGGCCACACAGGCCGCCCGCGATCAGGCGTCACAAGCTGTCGCGCCGGTTATCAAGACCTATGCCCCCGGCGAGACGATTGTCAGCCGCGGGCAAATCGTGACCCCCCTTCAGCTCGAAGCGCTCCAGGCGTACGATTTGCTCACCCCACCCGAGCCGTGGAAAGAGATCGCCATTCGCGGATTGCTGGTGGCCGTGCTCGGGATCAGCCTGGTGATGTATGGGTTCCGAACCCACCAGGATCAGATCCGGAGCGTACGGCTGGCGTCGACCATGACGGTGCTGTTGGTCGTATTCACCTTGGGACTGCAGGTGATGGTGCCCGGACGGACCGTGATGCCGTATGTCTTCCCAGCAGCCACATTGCCTATGCTCTTGGCGGTCCTTTTCAGTCCCGGAATGGGCATAATGGGCGCCGTTGTCAGCGGCGCTTTGGCCGGGTTCCTGGGTGCGCGCGGGTTGGAACTTGGTTTGTACATCTCCCTGAGCGGCATCATGGGAGCTCTGATGATCGGCAAGGCCGAGCGGTTGAGCACGTTCTTCTGGTCCGGCCTAAGCGCTGCCCTCGCCGCCGTGGCCATTGTCGTCATCTTCCGTTTTCCCGATCCCGCAACCGACATGGTGGGCAAGGCCAGCTTGATGGGCGCCGGCCTGCTCAGCGGCTTCCTCTCCGCCAGCCTTGCATTCGGCCTCCTGCTCCTGGTGGGAAGCGTCGTGGGGATCACGACCAATCTCCAATTGATCGAGCTTTCCAGGCCGGACCAGCCCCTGCTCCAGTTCATATTGCGCAACGCGCCAGGGACCTACCAGCACAGTCTGCAAGTCGCCAACCTGGCTGAACAGGCCGCGCGGGCGGTGGGCGCCAACCCTCTTCTGACCCGAGTGGGTGCGCTCTACCACGACGCCGGGAAGGCCCTTCGTCCCCAATTCTTCATTGAGAATCAAGTCGCAGGGCAAAACATCCACCAGCAACTCGACCCGGCGACCAGTGCCGGCATCATCTTGGCACACGTCCGCGACGGCCTCGATTTGGCCAAGAAGTACCGCCTTCCAGCTCAGGTTCAAGCCTTCATCCCGGAACATCACGGAAAGATGGAGGCCAGTTACCAATACCAGGCGGCGGTTGAAGCGGCCGGCGGCGATGCTTCAAGAGTCGACCGGAAGGCCTTTGCCTACCCTGGCCCGAGGCCCCACTCAAAGGAAACCGCACTGCTGATGCTGGCGGATGGCGTAGAAGCCAAGGCACGCGCTGAGGCCCCCAAGGACGATGGGGAAATCGAAGCGCTCGTCAATTGGGTGATCCAGAATCGCCTCACGAACGGCCAGCTTGACCGCACTAATCTCACACTCAAGGACCTTGACACCATTCGCCGTTCTTTTGTCAGCACCCTGCGTGGGATCTACCACCCGCGCATTCGCTACCCTGAGCAGGACGCTCCTTCGGACCCCGATCAAACCCCGGATCTGGAGCCGGCCCAAGACGGGAACGAAGCCAAATCCCCCGCCAGCCCGGCCTCACCTCAACCGGATTCGGCATGATCCACTCCGCTCAGGTCGTAGCCGAAGAAGCGACTCAAGCCGCCATAGACACTGTCCGCAGGGCCGCTCTGGCCGCCCTGAAATATGAAGACTCCCCTCAGGGCGCATTGGCGGTCGTCTTGACGGATGCCGAGACACTGCGCAAACTCAACCTGCAGTTCCGAAAGACCGATTCAGTAACCGACGTTCTTGCCTTCCCGGACGGTTCTATCGACTCAGACGACGAAGGAGTCTACTTCGGGGATATAGTGATCGCCCTGCCTGTGGCGAATGAGCAGGCCAAGGACGCCGGCCACGCCTTGGAGTCGGAGTTGGCCCTGCTCACCGTCCATGGCGTCCTTCACCTGCTGGGCCACGACCATGCGACGGAAACCGAGAAAGAAGATATGTGGTCCCGCCAGGCCGCCATTCTACAGCAGCTGGCGATCAAGGTGAGATTGCCTTCGTGACCCGCAAGGAACTCCAACGCTCTTCTTCCCGGCCAGACTCATTCCGCCATGCTTTCGCAGGATGGTGGTACGTCCTCCGTTCTCAGCGAAATGCCTGGATCCACGGCCTGGCCACTTTGCTGGCCATTGGCGTTGGCGCCTGGATCGGCCTAGACAGACTTAGTTGGGGATTGATCCTGGTCGCGATTTCGCTCGTTTGGCTGGCGGAATTCATAAACACCGCCTTGGAAGCCGTGGTGGATTTGGCCAGCCCCGGTCAGAACCCCCTGGCCAAAGTAGGCAAAGACGTTGGGGCCGCCGCCGTGCTGATCGCAGCCGGTACGGCTGTGCTGATCGGCATCCTCGTCCTTGGGCCGCCGTTGTGGGCGCGCCTGTTTTCCTGACCTCGGAATCGGGGAGGGCCAAGGCCAACCGCGTTGCACCCCTCTGTCAACTGTGCGATAATGCCGGCGAGTACTCCGTGCAGGAACCATCGGATCAAGGTGGGCAACTCAACCGATGACCGCCGATCGCAGCCTAGATGCCTCGTCCCTCATTCGAGCCGCCACAGCCTCCTTTGACTACGGCAATCCAGCAGCCGCTCTGGGGAGTGTCCTGCAGCTCAGCATCGATTTGCTGGGCGTCGATCGCGCAGCACTATTCGAATCCGACTCCGGCGAAGGTGGATTCAGCCCACGGTTCGCTCACGGTGCTCCGCTTTCCGATTTAGGCAAGATTTCTTCCAGCAGCGAACACGAACTGATCCGCTCGGCTATTCGCAATCAGAAGGCCGCCTCCACGGAAGGCGGCCAGGCATCTCTTGGCCTTCCGTTGGCGCCTGGGATCGTGGCCTGCAGCCCATGCTCCACCGGCGGCGAGACGATCGGCCTGCTCTTCGTCGCTCGGGACGACGGCAGCCCATTTGACGAAGAGCTCGCCACGCTTGAGATACTTGCCACCCGCTCTGCAGAAATCCTGACCTACGCCCGCCAATCGGCCAGCCAATCCTACCTATTCCACAAACTTTCCCTTCTCTACCAAGCCAGCCACGCCATCACCAGCACACGGGATAAGCAGGAAAGCATCCGCCAGATGGCGGCCCATCTTCTCAAGGCCACCTCTGCCGACACATGCGAGGTGCTGGTCAACGAAGGCAATAGTGGGCAAACGACCCGCTTCCGACAGGAGCTGAACAAATCGGTTCAGCACACCGTCGTTTCTCTGGTCTCCGACAGCATGCCGGATTACCCGATTCACCAATCGGTCATGAAGGACCTCAAGCCGACCATGATCAGTGTGATGCCGCCAACGGGCAGCGCCAAAGACATGGCGATGCTGCAGAGCGAAGGCATCTCGGCCGCCGCCATTTTCCCTCTGGCCACTCGGCAGAAGGCGCTAGGCCTGGTCCGGATGCTGTACAACCGCTCCGGCCGCCAGATCAACGAGCAAGAGATCGAATTGGCGCAAGCGATCATCAACATTGGGGCTATCGGCCTCGAAGACGCAATTCACCTCGAAGCTTCCGAGGCGCGCGCCGGCCAACTCCAGCTTTTGAACGAAATCGGCCGCGAGATGACCTCCAGCCTGGATCTTGATGCATCGCTCGAAAACGCAATGCGCAACGCCCAACGCATGCTCCAAGCGGAGGCCTGCGTCTTGTTCCTTCTCGACGAAGAAGGCGAAAAGCTCAATCTGAAGGCCAGCGGTGGCCGCCAATTCCGCGTCAAGGATGTCGCCATCCGGCTCGAGGAAGGCATCGCCGGCTGGGTGGCTCGGAATCATCGGCCCTTGATCGTGAACGACGTGCGCACCAATCCGCTGTATCACAGCGCAATCGACGCGCAGACCGGGCTGCTGACGACCTGCGTGCTATGTGTGCCCTTGGAGTCACGCGGCGAAGTGATGGGCGTGATCGAAGCCATTAACCACCCACGTGGGGCGTTCAACGAAAACGACCAGCAGATGCTCTCATCGGTCTCTGCCTGGGCTTCCATCGCCCTCGACAATGCCAACCTCTTCCAGCAGGTCGCTGAAGAACGGAGCCGGCTCGAAACCACGCTTGTGGAGACGGCCGACGCGGTCGCCCTGACGGACCGCACGGGGCGCATCATCTTGATCAACAAGGCTGCTGCCCAGCTCTTTCGCATCAACGCCGAACTGGCAATTGGGCGCCTGGCATCGGAAATCTTCCGCGATCATCCGCTCGGCGAACTGCTGATGGACGAGACGGCCGAGCTGCCTATCACGTTGGACACAACAACCCCCACCGAAAGGGTTCTCTTCACAACCATCAGCGAGATCCCAGATGTCGGCCGCGTGGCCGTCATGACCGATATCACCGCCTTGAAACAGATCGACCGGATGCGTTCTCAGCTGCTAGGCACAGCGGCCCACGACCTCAAGAATCCGCTGAACGCCATCCGCCTGGGCGCCGATCTGCTCAACGATGCCGATCTCAGCGAACAGCAGCGAAAAGCGCTCAATATGATGCAGCGGGCTACCGACAGCATGACGAACTTGATTACCGGCCTGCTAGAGACCATCCGCTTGGAGTCGTCCACTCATTTGACTCTCGAGCCGATCCAGATCAACGACCTCATCCGGCGAGCGATTGAAGATCTTCGCCCCCTCTCCGAAGCCAGACAGCACAACATCCTGTATGAGGCGCCGGAAGACCCAATCCTGGTGATGGCCGACCCCAGCCGTTTGAACTCCGTGATGACCAATCTGCTCAGCAATGCCATTAAGTTCACGCCGAAAAGCGGGAATATCGAAATCGAATCCAAGTCGGACGACGAACAGGTTCTTGTCAGCGTCCGCGACGACGGGCCCGGCATTGCACCGGATGAGATTCCCCGTGTCTTCGAGCACTTCTTCCGGGGGAGGGTCGCGGTACAGGACCCCAACAACCCCGTGGAAGGAACCGGGCTCGGGCTTGCCTTAGCGAAGACGGTCATTGAGCAGCATGGGGGTCGCATTTGGGTCACCAGCGAAGAAGGCGACGGCACCACATTCTTCTTCTCGCTTCCGCGTGAGTCCGTGCCCAAGACTGGCTCCCTCAAGAAGGAAAAACGCGGGGACGCCTGACCCTCACCCGGCCAATCACTTTCCACGGCCTGCACCCTGACGCCGCCGGTCCTCCCCGAGCTCTTCGCAACTGTTCCGAACCCGGGGGGGGCCATATGCACGTAGACGTCGAACTCTACCGCCGAGATGTCAGGATCGATTCCGCAGGCAACCTGCGTTTCTCGGTGATCGATATCGCCCCAGATTCACCGGCCCGAACCTTGGTCCTACTCCACGGCTTTGCTGGCAATGCCCGGCAGTGGTCGTATCAACTGCGCCACTTTTCCGATCTCCACCGAGTCATCGCACCCGACCTCAGAGGCCATGGGGATTCCGACTCCGCCGACGGCGACTTCACCCTCGATCGCCAGCTCCTAGATTTGGATCAGATCTTCGATCGGCTTGCCGTGACCGAGCCCTTCGTCTTGTGCGGTCACTCATTTGGGGGCGCGCTGGCTGTTGAGTACGCCCTGGCCCATCCGGATCGCGTGGATCGGCTGATCCTCGTCGCAGCCGCTGGGGCCTATCCGTTGGCGCGACGGCTGCGATTGGCCCTGGGTCTTCCTGTCTCCATCCTGAACCTGGTCTACCGGGTGCTCTCACGACGAATTGGCGCGCCGCCGGCCGTGCTCAAGAATATGTACCGCCAAACCGTGGCACCCTGGAGCGGCTGGGAGAAATTCGCACGGATAGACTGCCCAACCATGACCATCCGCGGGCACCGGGACTCGGTTTTCGAACACCAGTACTTCGAGCGCGTGGCCGAGTCCATTCCGGATGCCGAGGACGTCAACGTCGGCGCCTCCGGCCATATGGTGATGCTTGAGCGCCGCGAGGCAGTCAATCGGGCCATTGAGCGTTTCCTGGCCGGGAGCGAATCCAGAGGCCACGCAAGCAAGGCGTCATCCCTTCACAGGCGCCGGCCCTGGCTTGCCTACTACGAAGATGACGTTCCTCACACCATCGGGATCCCAAACGTCAGTCTGGATCAGCTCCTCGATTCGGCCTCGCGCAGGTTCCCCACAAGACCAGCCACCGTGTTTGAGGATCAGCGGATGTCCTACCGACGGCTGAATCACCAGGCGAATCGCTTCGCTCAGGCCCTGATCCAGCTTGGACTTCTGCCTGGCGAACGCGTTCTTTTCGTGCTGCCCAATCTCCCACAACTGGTCGTCGGTTTTTTCGGCACGTTGCGAGCCGGGGGCGTGGCCGCATTTGCGTCGCCCGCTTCAGAACCCGAGGAGATCTTGCGCGAAATTAAGGATTCAAGCGCCACCATCCTTTTCACACTGACATCTCATTCGGAACTCGCCATTCAGGCGCTACAGGAGACGGACCTGCGTCACGTCGTCTACGCACGCTGGTGGGACGACCTTCCTTGGCTGAAGTCGACTCTCTTGCGCACCGTCGGCGCCAGGCGCACGCGACATCAATTTCCCAGACGCCTGGCACCCAATCACCACCTGCTGAAGGATCTGATCCGGGGCATGCCCATCTCACCACCTCCCTCCTCTACCCGTCCGGACGACCTAGCCGTGCTCCAATACACCGGAGGCATCACAGATGTTCCCAAGGGCGTCATGCTCACCCACCGCAATCTGATGGCCAATACGCTCCAGAATCGCCACTGGCTGACCTCAGCGCAGGAAGGCAGGGAAACCTGCCTTAGTGTGCTGCCGTTTTCCCACATTTACGGTTTGACGGCCGCAATGTGCACACCAATTGCCCTGGGAGCCACGCTGCTGATAAAGGCTGGATTTCAGACCAAGGACATCCTGGGGGCGATCCGTCGACATCGGCCAACACTCTTTCCGGGCGTGCCGTCGATGTATACAGCTGTGAATGATTTCCCCGGCGTGCGGCGCTACCACCTTGACTCAATTCGGGCCTGCATCTCGGGTGCGGCCCCGCTTCCCGTGGAAGTTCAAGAGGCTTTTGAGAGGCTGACCCATGGACGCCTGGTTGAGGGGTACGGCCTGACAGAGGCATCCCCGACAACCCACGCCAACCCGATCCACGGCCGGCGCAAGATCGGCTCCATCGGCATCCCGCTCCCCAGCACTGAAGCCAAGATTGTTGACTTGGCCACGGGGCGCGATCTGGGCCCGGGGAAGATCGGCGAACTGGCGGTGCGAGGGCCCCAGATTATGCGTGGCTATTGGAACGATCCCGAATTAACCGTCGAAACGCTCACCAGCGATGGATGGCTTTACACCGGCGATCTGGCTCGCATGGATGAGGAGGGCTATTTCCAAATTGTGGCCCGCAAGAAGGAAATGATTCTCGCCGGGAAGTATCAGGTGTTTCCGAGAGACGTTGAAGAAGTCTTGTACGAACACCCCAAAGTCCGTGAAGCTGCGGTGGTCGGTATCCAGCGCAAGCGTTGGCCCTTCCAAAGAGTCAAAGCCTATGTCGTCCTGAGACAGGGCGAGCGAGCCACCGAGGATGAGTTGATCGCCCTCTGCCGGCGACGTTTGGAATCCTACGCTGTGCCGTGGAAGATCGAGTTCGTAGAAGAACTCCCCAAGTCGTTCGTTGGAAAAGTGCTCCGACGCCTGCTTATCGAGGACTCCGCCCCGTAGCTTGCCAAGTACCAGACTGCGCGACCCGACGGTTCGCGTTAGACTTAACCTCACCCCGCATGAACCCAGGAGGTATGCCTTGGCAAATACCGACTTCATCTTTGGCACCGTGGGCACCCCAAAATCAACGCCTGCCAAACCCGGCGGAACGATCGGAACGATCGGCTATCTTGCGGACCAAGGTTTGTTCGCCTTCGAAATCGGTTGGGTCCGCTCGGTCAGAGTTTCGGAAAAAACGTGTGCCGAGATCAAATCCACGGCCGAATCAGCCGGTGTGCAGCTCAGCGTTCACGCTCCCTACTACATCAACCTAAACGCCGATGATGACGAATGGCCCAAGAGCCGCAAACGGCTCATGGATGCCGCCCGAGCGGGTTTCTTGGCTGGCGCCACAGATATCGTCTTTCACCCCGGTTCCTACTTCGAGCGACCGGCAAAAGAGGTATTGGAAGTCGCCATCCCACGGCTGGCGGGATGCGTAACCGAGCTGAGAGACGAAGACAACACCGTTCGCCTTCGCCCGGAGACCATGGGCAAGGGCGCCATGCTCGGCTCCCTTTCCGACACACTGGAGATGTCGAAGGCAATTGACGGTGTCGAGCCATGTCTGGACTTCGCCCACCTGCACGCTCGGACGGGCGACGGCAGCATGAACTCCTACGATGAGTGGATGGATGCCTTCAAGGCTTACAGGAAGGCGATAGGGAAGGCAGCCCTCAGTCGTCTTCACTGCCATCTCTCGGGGATTGAATACAGCGAGAAGGGAGAAAGAAACCACTTGTTTCTGTCTGACTCCGATTTCGACCTCAAAGCCCTCATGCGAGCGCTGAGTGACTCGGGATGTAAGGGCCGGATCGTTTGCGAGAGCCCCGAAGATATGGACAAAGATGCGCAGGTGATCAAGTCGGCCTGGGAGAAAGCATCTGGATCGAAGGCATGACACAGACAGATCGACGAGATCAGTTGGAAGCGCTTCAGCGCGACATGCGTGCTTGCCGCAAATGTCTTGAGCACGGCCACGACATCACGCCCGGCGCCATATTCTCTGGGGACAGCCGGGCGAGCGTGATGCTCATCGGCCAGGCTCCCGGGGTGACCGAGGTCGAGGCACAAAGGCCATTCAACGCCGGAAGCGGAACCAGACTCTTTGAATGGCTTGGACGGGCCGGAGTCATTGAAGAGGGATTTCGCCGAAACCAATATATGACGGCGGTGACAAAATGCTTCCCCGGCAAGGCCAGCGGCGGAGGCGGCGACCGCGTCCCCAGCAAGGCAGAGCAGGTGCTCTGCCGCCCTTATTTGGACCGCGAACTCGAACTGGTGGATCCCCGTCTGATTTTGCCGGTTGGACGGCTGGCTATCAACCTCTTCTTCCCGTCCAGCCGACCGCTGACGGCGATCATCGGCACCGAAGCCGACCGCGATGGACGCTGGGTGATCCCACTGCCACACCCTTCCGGCGCCAGCCGTTGGCATCAGATCGAAGCCAATCGGGACCGAATTCAGCAGGCGATTGACCTGATTGGCAAACGAGTGCAACAGCTCGGCATCTGATCCGCCCTTGACAGATCAGACGACAGGCGTCCCCCGGGGAGTCGGGGGACGCCTGCTTCAGGTACTCAGTATCGACTTAGCCAATCGGTGGGACGAGGGACGGTCCCATTGGCAGTTCCGTGCCACCGGCTGGACCCGACCTTCTCCCCTGATCTTCAGGAATAGGCCGCACTCGCCCGCCAGCGATCCACACAGCCGTCAACTGGTCACCGTTCCCCTTGGCACCGACGGCGACCAACATCCCTGTCCGGAGGTCGCCAAATCCCTGGATCCTGTTCTGGGCCGAACGGTACACGGTCTTGTCATTCACGGTCACTGTCAGCTGTTCGCCTTCGAACGTTTTCACGACCAGACTCTGATCCCCGAGATCGACAACGTGGCCAGCGATACGGACATCGACTCCCGTCCCGGGATGGTTGGCAGCCTCGGGCGCGACAGCCACGACCAGCGTCTCAAGCGTCCCATCTTCGTGCGCCAGGGCCACCACTCGTGCCTGCATGCCCTTCTTCAGATCGTGGATATTCGAGACACTTTGGTCACGGCTGAAGAAACGGGTCCGCTCCGTGACATGGAACTGGGTTAGTTCTCCTTCGGCCGATTGGAGCTCAAATGTCGATTGGCCGGGGACAATGGAACTGATCTCACCACGCTTGCGGACCAATCGGTGCTTGACGGTCTCCGGAGACCCGGCTCCCACTTGGCGGGCCAGATAGGTGCCGTCGGAAAGGATTGTGCCGGCCGCTAATGCCTTCATGCCGGGGGCCAAGTCATCAAGGGACTGCAGACTGCCATCGACCGACCGAAAATGTGTGTCTTGATCGGTGGCGATAGTCAGCGACCCCCCTCGCACCGTGTTCAGTTCAAAGCTGGAACCACCCGTATCCACGGCGGCGATTTCTCCTGCCACATGAAACCGAGACTCCGGACCGGCAGTCTGAGCATGGGCCGTCGTCGGAAATCCGAGGCCGAGCACCGCCGCACCCAAGGCCATAACATAGACACTTCTAGAGCGGATAATCTGAAACATGGTCACCTCCACATGAGAATGCGCAACTGGTGACCATTGTGTCGCAGAGATGCGAAACAGGGGCTACTCAGATGTAAATTCCAGGTAAATCGTTGAGGATGGAGGCTCAATCGCTGGGGAAGGCGATTTCCTCCCGACCAGAGAGCTTGTCATTAATGCGGGCCACCACGACTTCCAAATGCTGGGGCTTGTGGACGAAATCCAAATCATCACTGCGTAGCGTGAGCACCGGGCAGACATCAAATCCTGCCAGCCAATCATCGTAGAACCGGTCCAGCAGCTCCAAGTACTCGGCCGTGATCCCCTTCTCCATTTCACGGCCGCGCTCCC
>Ga0315535_1000876_pt1 | contig 20656 bp, 23 predicted proteins | sample SalMarSW160220MG_2_FD_203092 | JGI IMG/M metagenome (GOLD analysis project Ga0315535, IMG submission 203092) | Salt marsh sediment microbial communities from the Plum Island Ecosystem LTER, Massachusetts, United States - Salt Marsh Sediment SW1602-20 ... | reverse complement strand
ATTAAATTCACATTTCAGAGGTTGAGACACGATTGGTTTTTCGGGATCTTACTCCTAAAACAACAAATAATAACACGTGAAGGATTGACCCAAATAAAATTCCATAAAATAGTTCAATAATACTTGCCATGGCAGTCAATCCCAAACCTATTAATACATACAATCCTAGTGGAATATTTACTATTAAGCTGACGATCAATCCTGGATTATATCGCCTGAATCGAATGCTTGCAATAACATGAACAAATCCGTTAAAAGCAACAAGAGTCATTAGTATCACCGGAAATATGATTGAAATGTTGCCTAAAACAATTAAGACCGGTGTTAGTATCCAGATTAACCCTATATTTATAATCAAAATCATTTTATCGGTCAAAACTTCGCGAGTGTTTTCTCCTCGAAGAAATATCTTGTTCATCTCCTCTTTGAATCCTCCAGGATACACGTATTCCTCGAATTGGTGGATCATGTAGAGGGGTAAGCTAAGCCAATACAACCATTCGAAACTCCCAATTGGTGCTTTTGAATTTAAGAATAGCAAGAGGAGGATAAAAATTGCTGCAATAAGTCCCGCTTTAGCCCAATATTCATAAAATAATTTCTGTTCACTCATGATATATTTTATATTCTACATTCTTTTAAAGTTTAATGGGAGGTTGATTTAAAGCCCATTTCATGATTATCAATATGAGTTTGTAGAAGTATTAAGTTAGAATTACATTTACTTCCATACAATTTGTGAGTTGTTGCACTGGAGGCAAGTAATTGCGACACCCTTTTGTGGCATGTATGATAGCGGAGCTCCACAATATTCACATTCGAGATTGCGAATTTGGTCTATTGAATCAATTATCCCATCGATTAACATTTGACTTGCGAATTCGTTTGCAACCTTGGAAAGAAGAGATATGAGGAGATGTGGATTTTTAGCGATTGCGATCCATTCTATCTTGTTTTGAACTATTTGTCCAATTATCAATACTTCATCACTTGAAACTAGGTCTACGCCAAAATACCATGCTACTCGATTTTCCTTATTCATTGTGATTAGTTGAAAGTTTTGATTTTGTATGTTTTGACATAATTTGGAAAAAAAGAAGTCGGGATCAAATTGAGTTTTTATTCCAACCCCGATACTCTTAATGGCTCTTACGTTTTCAAGTGATTTGGAGAATGGAGAGATTTGGGAGCTTGGGACGATGCATTTTTCTATGGAAAGAGGAGTTAACATGATTAGGATTGGCTTTGAATCTAATGCGCGGACAAAATCTTTATTATTTACAAAAGTCACGTAAGATCTAATTTCTCCTTCTCTTTCAAGATCCAAGGGAGATAAAAATATATTGACTTGATGATGGGATTCTGGAGTGATTTCTTCAAACTGAATCCTTACTTGCTTTTGCTCATCTTCTTCTGGGTTGAGAGGATCTAATATCATGTGGGGAGGATCACTTCTGATAAGATCTAAGAAAGCGGGAAATCTAATTTTGGTTTTTACTTCTTTTATTGGTGCTTTACTTTGATTGGCAATTAGCGTGGAATATCGATACATGCTTCCAAATGGTTTTAATTCATGGATGAGCTTAACTTTATCTTCTTGATCTATTTGTTCAAGAGAAATAACTCGTTTTAGCAGTCCTTTTGGACTCTTTTCATCCCGAAATGATACAAGATCGCTGATTTTTTCATCAGCGGGGTTTTTCTTGTCATTCATATAATTTCTTCCGATTCACGCGAAAAATCGATTTTTATCGTTATAATATTGATATGAATGTATTGATTTTTAATTTTTTATTTTATATCATCTTTTTTTATAAATGATCACTAATACTAGGTGATAGAAATGGAAATTTTGAAAGATTTGGATGCAATGTTTGAAAGTGATACAATAAAACCAACTTTCGATCACGTTCATATCTTGCTTTCTTTATTAATATTTGAAAATCATCCACAAGGAATTGGTCGCTATCGTTTAAAAGAAGAATTACTCATAGGCATGGGAACTGCAAGATCGTTGATCACTCGCTTGAAGGATAGAGTGGATTTCATTAGAGTTTCAGGAGGAAAAGACCAAAATGATCGACCTACAAAACGATTAGGGCATGTTTTGACAGAAAAAGGAACAGCATTTCTTGAAAGAGTTAAGAAGAAAATCCCCCTATTAAAAAGGGGTGATTTAAAAGTATTAGAAGATATAATTATCGAAGCGGACAGTAATTATCCTTATATTTGTGTTGTAAAACAAGGAGAGGCTAAAATTAAATATGGTATGGAACAACGAGATGCAGCAATCAAGGTGAATGGCTCAGGTGCTACGTGTCTTGTTTATGATGGAAGCCATTTTGTATTTCCGGCATCTTCAAGCGTGAATGATCTAGATTTCATTGAGAAAGCAAATAAAAACATTGAAGATTATTTTAAAAATCTGATTTTTTCATCAAACAACACTTTAGAAAGAGGAGATGTGTTTATTATTGGTTTAGGGAATGAACCAAATAAAGCGAGATTAGCTTCCTTAAATGCAGCACTTACGTTAATTTGATGTTATAAAGATGGAGAGATATGAAGAAACAGAACGACATACAATTATTATTAGATCCGGAGACCCTTTTAGACCTAATAAAGTGTGTAGAAAATGCCTTCCCAAGTGAAGCGTGTGGTTTAATTTTTGGAAATATTTTAGAAATACCAAATGAACAACAAGAAGATGATTACTATTATCAATATGTTTGCAGAAATTTTCATTGTATCTCCCCTGATAAGAGTTCTTCAGTATCTTTTTTGATCACAAATGAGGAACTCTTACACGATATAATATTTAATGAAACGCAAGCACTCGCTGATAATAATGAAATGAGATTAATCAGCGTTTTTCATTCTCATCCAAAAGGAACCAGCCCTAGTTTAACTGATATGGATCAAATGAAATATCTGGATTATTTCAGTTCAATAAATCATAATTATGGAAATAAAGCATTTAAGCATTTAATTTGGGTTATTATGGACGCGGTTAATCACAATTTGGATGGATATATTTATTTTGAAAGGGAAATCCAGCAAGTTAAAATTTTATCGAGCAAAATTTAGGAGTAATTTTATTGAACTTGCTTGAATCCGTTTTTATCAATCGTACAGATTTGAATTTTATGACCTGAAGCGGAATCTCTTTCTTTTGAACTTGATATCGCTGTTTTAATTAATTCAATTCCTTGAGCTATAGTTAGGTCAGGTTTCCAATCAGCTTCCAAAACTCCAAGAGAAAAGGGTGAACCACTTCCAAAGGATAGGAATTTGTCTTCTTCATAAAATGTACCGAGCAAATCTATCCCATATAATTCTCCTTTATTCTTTTTCAAGGAAAATCCCCCAACTATCATCATTGCTAGGTAATATGATCGACCACTAAATAATATATTTCGAGTCACGTTAGCAATATATCTGGGTTCAGGCACTTCTTCTAATTCTACTTGTTTTAGCATGGAAAATGATTTTAATTGATTAACAATGTACTGACAATCAGCAACTCCCCCTGAAATTGTAGCACAAGTGAAATCATTAATTTGGAATAGTTTTTGAGCGGTCTTCGAAGCTACGTTATAACCTGCTGTGGCTTGGCTTTCTGTTCCTACCACGACAGCATCTTTAACTATCATTCCAACAGTGGTTGTACTTGTTTTAATCACGTGTTGTATGGTTTCTTCATCAACTTTTAGATTCTTTGCAATTTTTTCCATCATTTTCCCAAACAGACCTTTTTCATGTAAATAGATATCAATTATTAAGATAATAAATTATTTTCTCTATATTTATTTTTCTTTTAAAAATTATAAATAAATAACTATTTCAGCAAACAGCAAAATTTTAAAGATATCCTCCTTTTTAATAATTTAATATCATCTTTTTGAGGTGTTTACATTAGCTAGATCACAAGCCAGAAGCAAGCGCAAATTCACCGGAAAAAAATATAAACGGTTTCATAAAAAAAGGAAGAGAGAACTCGAACGACCTCCGATAGAGACTGAAGTTGGTCAAGAAAAAAAGAAGAAACAAAGAACAATGGGAGGTAATTTTAAGCTTAAGTTATTCTCGGCGACACATATCAATGTTACGGACTTAAAATCAAATAAAACGTCAAAAGTTAAGATCTTGAAATTTGATTCCAATGAATCTTCCAAAGATTTAAATCGGCGTCATATCATCACCAAGGGAGCAATAGTAGAGACTGAGCTCGGTAAGGCTAAGGTAACTAGTAGACCGGGACAACACGGCGTGATGAATGGCGTCTTAATTTAACAAATTTTCATAAATTAAATCTTAGACTTGTAATAAATTAAACCATCTAAGACGCGTTCATCAGAATATTTTTGAAGATTTTGGATGGAAAGCCACCATAAATCATTTTCCCATTCATATTTATCACTTTTTACTTTCTTTTCAGGAAAGAATTCTGTAGATTCATCCATCACTACTGATATTAAGAATGTAACTGATACATCATTCCAACCTGTCAAAATTGCTAATAATTGATTGCATTTTCGATAATTTAGAGGAGCTTCTTCGTAAATTTCTCTCATTAATGAATCCTTTGGAGGAGTGGTTAAATCATCTTTTTCTAACATTCCTCCTGGAATTGTTAACGCCCCCGGATAATATTCTTGAGCCATGGTCCTCTGCCCTACTAAAATGTAATCTTTGCGTGGAGAAAAAACTAAACATTGCATTCCTAACATCCCAATACCTTTATCAACGGCTATTTTATTCTGCGCCATGTAAATAACAGTTGAGAATTTTATCGTCCCAACTCCTAATATCAATTGCTCATTTTCAATTTTAAAATCATAAAGATATAATAAAGTACCATCGTAATCATTTGGAAATTCCTTTGCATGATTTTCCCAATAATCTATTCTTTTTTCATCCAAATTAGAATTTAGTTTATACTCTGGATAATTTGTAATACCCCAACTTATATAATCAAGATCAAGAGATCCTTCCCATCTTATTTTAATTTCTCGCATTTTCAATTTTAGAGATAGTTTTCCGGGTATAATGAGAATACATAATGCGATTCCAAGAATCATTCTTGAATTTTTATGTTGCGAATGTTCGCTTTTTTCCCATCAATAATTTCAGTATTCTTACTTTCACAATGCTTGCATTGAAATAGTTGGAGCCCTGTTAAATAGGATTCCTCACTGAGTGAAACAGTAGATGTTTTCCCACATTCTCTACATCTTATATGTCCGGGTATAATTTCAATAACCAATTCTGCACCTTCAGCTATTGACCCTGTCGTCGCCATTTTAAAAGATTGTTTTAATAATTCCGGAACTATTAAAGTTAATTCACCAATTTCAAGATAAACTTCGGTGATTTTATTCGAATTATATTTTAACGCTGTAGCTTCAGCTATTTTAAAGATCTGATAAGCAAATGAGAATTCGTGCATAATAAAAACGATATGTTTATTTCTTAGATTGGGATTGTTTTAATTCTTTAGCGATTTCTATCAATACAGTTGATTTCTTTTTTCCTTTAACATCGACTGCAATTCTTCCAGAATCATCCCACCACGTTCTAGGATACTTATAACCAGTTTCTAATTGAGTATTATATCCTAATTTACGAGCAGAATTATTTAAATCTTTTGCAGTCACTCGATCAATTGCGTATTTTATAGGCACGCGTCTTCCTTGAGCTCGCGTTCTTTTGGAATCAAAATATTGTGGCCAAAAGAGAATAAATGGTTTTCGAGCACGCATTAATGTTATCCTACAATTATTAAATTTATTAAGAATAAAAACCCTCGAAACAATATAAAAATTATTAGAATGATTAATAAGATAATTAAAAATAAATACCATTTAGAATTTCATAAAACAGCCCCCTTTTCAAAGGAAATAAATTAACCTAAAATAGAGTTATTTAGCCCGTTCATCAATATCTATTGGGAGGGTGGTCTAGCTTGGTATGATACAACAACTCAAGCATCTTGGGTAATATTAAATTGGCTGGGGGCCAAGTGGTCGAGGGTTCGAATCCCTCTCCTCCCACTTATTTTTCAAATAAATTTTATAATATAACGTGAATTATAATTATCAAATTTTTAATATTAAAGAGAAAGAATAATGATATTATTACATAATCCTCAAGCAACTCAAGATGCTTTAAATATATTGAGAAGGGGAGATCTTTTTGATTTAAGTGTCATATTCATGCTTGTAGTAGTGCTCTATATTTATTTCAGTGAAGTTAAAAATAAAAATTGGGGAGCCATCACTGCTGGTTTATCATTATATACAATTCATTGGTTTGTTGAAATCATCAACAGCTTGGTTCAGACATTTTCGGGTCATGCATTGTGGACCGTTCCCGCGGGAACGTCCTTCTTAATCTTGATTGGTTTAGGAATAGAATTAAATTTAATGTTTGCTATCGTTGGGATCGCTCAGAGCAAATTATTACCCGATAATCCAAAAGAAATCATGTTCTCAATTGGGAGAATAGCTGTTCCAAAACCACTTGCTATTGCTATAGGTAATGCTTTAATAGCATCGATAATAGAGATATTCCTCACTTATACACGAACGTTTGTATGGGTGTGGGAATGGTGGAATGCAATAACAGTATTTATTTTTGTATACATTCCTTTCTTTGTAGTTTCTGCCTATTCTTATTATTGGAAACCTAAAACGCAGAAATCATTCTTAATATCCATGGGAATCATTGATGTGACCTTACTAATTGTCTTTGGCAGCTTACACATGATTTAATTTTTAAAATCTTTTCTTTTTCTTTTTAAATAACCATAATAAATTAGTTTTAGGTATAATTATTTATATTTGAATATTCTATGTTTATATTATATTTACAAGAAAAGAGATCGATCCAACATGAGCGAAGCGGAAGCAGCAGATAAGGGAATGCGCGTATTAGCAGTTTTTGGTGGACTTGTGGCAATTATAGAGGCCGTATTGCAATTTATAGGTGCCGGTTTAATGCCTTATGGTTTTGGTATATTAGGAGCTGTTTTTTCGGTAGTATTTGCTATTATAGCTATTGCACTAGGAATTAAACCAATAAGTTATACTCCTTTTATAATCGCAATTTTAGGTGTACTTTTAATAGTATTTGCAAGTCTGATTGGAGGAATAATAGTTCTTCTTGCCACATTTATAGGATTTATAAGCTAAATCACAGTCTTTTTTTATTTTCATTTTTCAATATAATTAAATGCGATTTGAAAGCAAAGAGAGCGCTATTTTTATCGCCCCTATTATCTCAGATATGTTGCCAACTCTTGAAGTGTCAATTATTAACTTTTCTAAACCTAAATATAACGCGCCATAAGCCTTTCCACCTCCAAGATGCACCAGAGTGCGATAAATTAGATTTCCTGAGATTCCATCTGGAGCAAATATTAGATTTGATTTATTTTCTATGGCTTTTTCAATCAAAATCTCGGCATTAAACATTTGAATTTCAGGGTCTTTTTCTTGAAAGAATGATACTATTTTTTCAGCTATTTCAAGTGATTTATCAACGAGGATATCGCGTCCTTTGTCTTCTTTTCTACCACCACTTAAAATGCTTACTTTAGGCGTTATTCCAACAAAAAGGAAAAATTTTAACGCACTTTCAATAAAGTCAATCTTGCTTTTGTAATCTCCATATTCATCAATTCCTACGGGGGCAAAGAAAAACTGATGTCCTTTATAGGTTTCTAATAAAGCCAATCGATTTATTTTTGTTATTTTGAAAAGATTTCTAATATTTTCAAGGAACTTATTTGAACTCAAACTTCCGCGTATAGCTGTATCAATCAGATCATCCTTTAAATATTTTAATATTTCATACTCAGGCACATCACTCTTAATCAGATGAATTTTTGTTTTAGATTTATCCAATTCAATATTTTGAGAGAGAATGTTAAAATCGTTATCACTAATAAATAAATATATCTTAGTTTCATATTTACTTTGAAAATTTGTTATCGCAGAGGCAATTTTAAGGTTTTGCTCCTTAGATTTCCCTAATCCAATCCCAATTTTTGCTTCCTTTTTTAGCTCAATAGAATTAAAATACTTCATAATATCAAACTGATTTGAGTAATTATGTGCCCATACTATATATAATAAAAACGAGTAAAATTGTTAAAGCGTCGTATAATCCATGCATCGTCATAACAGCAATTAGATTTTCTTTTCTCCAATAATATATGATACCTAATAATAATGAGATCGCAATATAAGGAACGAAGGAAATAAAAAAAGCTACAATAAAAGAAAGTGAAAAAATTGGATAAACCAAAAAGATGGATAATAAATGGATAAAAGCAAAAATTATGGCCGTAATAATAATACCCCATTTTACTCCTACGCGCCTGACTAATCCTTTCTGCATAAAACCTCTAAATAAAATTTCTTCAGTCGTACCAACTATGAATATCATGGTGATCATTAATAATACTAAACTAAATAAATTAGAAGTGAAAAAAGATATATCAATTTCAGAACCGATACTTGTAATATCCCTCACAATTTCTATACCATAAATCAATTCAAGAATTGTTTCAATAAAGATTGAAACAAAAAACACTAATAGAATTCCAATAATAGAAAACATTATGCCAATCAAGATTTCCTTCCAAAAATTTACTCCTTTTGTTGTAAAGCCTAATAAAGCAAACCTATTTTTTATCGAAGGATTTTTTAAATATTTCCTTACTATGATTAATGGAAGAATGATTAAAATCAGCTCTGCTAACGAAGTTACGCTTAGAAAATAGGGATTTGTAAGGTTATTCATTAGTTCTTCTAATGACGGAGAGAATATTAGAAAAAAAATCATAACTATTACCGCTAAGAGATTCATTAAGAAAACACTAGCTATGGGTATCCCTATAGAAGTAAAAACTTTCCACAATTTCTTGTCTTTGGTGTTTAAAATATCCTCATCTGATAATTTATTAATATCATGCATCCGTATCTGATCTGAGTATGATAAGGGTTTAGGTTGAGATGCTTGTTCTATAAATTTTAGGGGTAATTGTTTATGTTCTTTTAAATATACTAAATCTAAGCCACAAGATGTACAAAACCTCAATTCTTTTAAAGTTGGAAGCTTTACTCCACAAAAGGGACAAAAAGCCCATTCTAATTTGAAGCTACTAGAATCACTATTATTATCATTCATTGATAATCTTGCTGAAGAATATAATTTATTATGGTTGAAAAGATAACGAGATTTTTAGTATTTTCGCATGATGATTTAATGTGTAAAATAACAATAGAGAGACTTTTTATCTTTCTTAACTGGATTTACAAATCCAAATCGTTCAAATTGTATGGTTTTATTTAAGGGGATCTCCTTCAAGTTAATTTCTCCAACTCCTTTTGAAATTAATCCATCTGGTTTTAGGATTGTAACTTCTATATTTTCATCACTTGGGACCCATTGAATAATCGAATAATCTCTATTTAATTCCGCGCTATGATATGAAGCAATTATTTTGTTATTAGCCTTGTCTATTTTTTGAATCTTGATATTCATAAGATCTTTCAAACGGACTATTTGGTTAAATTCTAATCGATCTTTATCAGATTTGGAGATATAAATGTTTGAGATCCTATTTTTAACGCTTAATTGTATAGCTCGCTTTCCTTTTTCTGGTTTTGAAGGTAAAAGCAAGGGTTCAGCTATATATTGCTCTTTTGGAACCTCATTTATTTCAACTCGTGTTGGATCTTCGACATAAAAATATCGATTAGATTGGTCATCAATAATATTTTTATTATTTGCATATAACCAATTAACTGAAAATGAAATTCCTGTTAATGACATTCCTAAATCCAATAATGAAATTCTTAAAGCTTCTGGTCGGATACCTCTTTTTTTTAATGATTGCATACTCCACGTTCTAGGATCATCCCAACCTTGAAAATCACCGCTTTGAACCTTGTTTCTTGCCTCTGTTTTGCTTAATTTCATGTCAGGAAATTTTAATCTTCCATAATGCATGAATTCTACTTTTGGCCATTCAAAATGCTTCCAAATAAAAGTTTCAATAAAGTCCTCCTTGACTAAATCCGCTCCTCTTAGTATATGTGTAGCTCCTATAAGATGATCATCAATAGCCCATGAAAATTCTAGCATTGGCCATACTACATATTTCGTTCCAACTCTAGGATGGTCTGCTTCAGAAATTCTCATTATTATTTGATCGCGCAAGGCAGGATCTTTTTGATCCATTCCCGTTTTTAATCTCACCACTGCTGTGGTTTCACGATATTTCCCTTGAAGCATCTTCTCCCATTCAATTAGATTCGTTTCAATTTGACTATTTCTGTGAGGACATTCTTTTTGAGTTAGTTTATATTTATCCTTGAATTCTTTAGCATCACAAAAACAAACGTAAGCTATTCCATCTTCAATAAGTTTTTTACAATACTCATAAAAAATTTCAAGTCTATCGCTTTTATAGTATATTTTTGAATAGTATACACCTAACCATTTCAATCCTTCTTCAATCAGTTCGTATGACTCTGGAATGACGTATTTAGCTTTTGGACTGGATAACTGAGATTTAGAGCTTCCAATTGTATCATCAAAAAATAAAATCAATTCTCCATTATATCGCTTTACATATTCATCATTCAAAATTACCATTCTTGCATTACCAATGTGTAATGCTCCACTTGGATATGGCGCAAGTCGCATTACGATCTTCTCATATTTTTCAATATTAGGTAATTCGGGTAAATCTTTCTCTTCTCTCGTGGATTCTTTTTTTTGTAATGCATCTGGATCAAGTTCTAATAATTTGTTTCTTTGTTGATCAACATTTAATTTTATAATTGCTTCTATGGCGTTTTCCAATAATGGAGTAATGATTGTTGTTTGAGTTCTTAAATCTTTTCGTTCTCGCATTATTTTACCCATTATTGCCTTTTTATTTGGGATTCCACCGAATTTAACTGCATTATTTAGAGCTAGTTTCCAAATGAGTTGTTTTAGTTTATCTTCCTCCATAACGTAAAACCACTGTTCAAGTTTAATAAATAAATTTATTAATTAAATTCTCTAATTTCCCATATTAGTAATATCTTTCTAATGCAATTAATGATGAGTTCTAATTATTATCGCGGTTATATTTTAATTCGATTAAAACAAATTGGGATGGAATGGAATGTCGTGGATAAATTGACAAATTTAACCTCTTCAGAAACAGATGAAAATTGGAAGATTGGCTATGTGACTCCTGTATATGGAGGTTGGGATCTAGTAGTTGAATGTAAATTTCGAAAGTTGCATGAGTTAGATAAAATCATTGCTTATCTTACGACTGAAGAAGAATTGAGTTCTTGGATCGAAGAAACAACGACTTTAGTCTCGAACAATCCAGACAGCCTGTAATTATCTTTTGATACGTCCCTATATATTTTAACAAAATAATTTTTTTTAAAACTTAAAAAATTCCTAAAGCTTAATCTTGAGTAGATCAATAACATCTTCAACAGTTACATTGGATAAATCTTGAACAATTAAATCAGCATGACGGAGCTTTACATAATCATGAGTTGTAGTTAAAGCGATACATTTCATATTGGCACTTTTTGCAGCTTCAATACCTACTGGGGCATCTTCAATCACAACGCAATTTTCTGGTTTGACATATATTTCTTGAGATGCAAATAAGAACACGTCTGGAGAGGGTTTCCCGTTCTGTACATCTGCAGCAGTTATTATACTATCAAAAAATTTTTCAATTTTTAGAGATTTTAAGAGTAGGTCTACATTTTCTGGGGGTCCGCTTGATCCTACTGCTAATTTGAAATTATTTGCCTTTAAATCCTTTATTAATTCTATGACTCCAGGTAAGGGTTTGATCTTATCTTTAACTATTTCTCTATAATATGTTTCCTTTAATTGAGCCCATTTTTCAACTAAATTCGGATCTACATTTCTACCAACTAATTTTCGAGTAATGTATATACTTTGCTGACCAAAAGTGGCTTCAAAAAACTGTTTATTAAATATTAAATCAATTTCACTTGCCATTTTCACCCAACTTTCAAAATGGATTGGGCCTGTATCTACCAATACTCCGTCAACGTCAAAGATTACACCATAATTATTAAACATAGGTTTGACCTTAAATAACAATTAGATAATTATTATAGAGATGTTTAATTTTTAAAAATTATAAAATCATAACACAAGACCCGGTAGTCTAGCTAATTCTAAGAATTTATCTCGGGATCTAGAATGGATAGGGCGCTGGCTTGCGGAGCCAGATATCGAGGGTTCAAACCTTTTTGGTTTCAGCAATGAGGGAACATTTCCCCCCCGGGTCATTATTTCATCAATCTATTCGATATAATTGAAAATTTCCGAGATATTATTTATTTCTATATATTTTGGTCCAACTATTTCTTTTTCATAGGGAAAATCGTAGATTCTTTTACAAAGTATTGTTTTTAATCCAGCTCGATACCCTCCCATAATATCAGCATACTCATCTCCACAAATCAAGCAAGAATCAGGGACTTCTAATCCCATTTTCTTTATCGTATAATGAAATATTTCAGGATCGGGTTTCCTCTTTCCAAATTCAGCTGAAGTAACTACTGCTTGAAAGTATTTTCGTAGATCATATTTTTCTAACAGTTTTTCAATAGTTGCGTGATGAGGATGGTTTGAAAGCACGGCTAATTTAATTTCTTTATTTGCATTTAATTTCTTTAGAGTTTCGACTGTATTTTTAAGAGGGTACCATTCCTCTAATTCACAAGAATGGTAAATATTTGCGAGTTCTTCGTACATTTTGGGGTTTAAATTTTCAATTTTGAGTGTTTCGAGAATTTCTTTAAAAATTTCAGCAGTTTTATGTTCAATTTTTGATTTCATACTCTCTTTAAAGTATTGGGCTCGCTTATTATTGAATGATTTAATTAAAAATTCAGCATCTTGTTCACTTTTAATGATATTGGTCATTTTCAATTTATGTACAGATTTGATTAATCCTTTTTTATAACAATCAAGATATTTTTCTACTGATGCATCTTTGAATTCAAATAATGTAAATCCAAAGTCAAAAATTAATCCCTTTATTTTCAAAGATGAGTTCCTTCATATTCATTATATGGTTATAATTAAATACTTCAAATTTTAATTTATCTCTGAACATTTATGATTATTAATGAAGTAACAAGTATACAATATTTATCGTAAATCCTATATTATAGTAGAATTATGGCGCTTAATAAATGGCTCTCAGATCCAGAAATAGAAGAACAGAGAAAAAAGAAGGAAGAAATATATAATTCTTTACCAGAAGAGCAAATACAGGAATTAAAAAAAGAATCAATTCGTAAAATTAAAAGGGATAAAACAGATACTGAAGAAATTCCAAGCAAAGATTTTTCGGACAGTATTTTGAACGACGTTATTGAATTTACGAATTGGGTCGATTCTAGAACTTACCTAAAAGGGGATTTAGAAAAAATTGAAACTTGGATCAAAATATTACATAAAAAAATGGTTTCTATTAATAAGATACTGAATAAAAATAATTTTGATCTAGATCTAGCAGAAGATTTTAGAAAAATACCCGTTGATTTTATAGATGAACAAACTAGGATAGCCGTAATAAAAAAATTGCGAAATACTAAAAGAACAAATTCTGACAATTATTTCTTACGAAAGTTAAAACTGGTTGTAGAAATTAAATTAATTGAGGCTAAATATTACAAAATTTTGAAGAATATCCTAGAATAATTAAAGTTTTCAATTTCCATAAATTTTTTTATTGTAATTATATTAATGTAAAATACCAGTAGTAAAACCATTCATAAATTAACGTCAATTATGCGAATAATTTGTCCTTTAGCGGGAGTGGGAAAAGGTTTACAACCGTTTACATACTCAAAGCCAAAAGCATTTTTAAAAGTGGCGGGAAAACGATTAATAGATTTTAATCTGATAAAACTCATGAAGAGTTTCCCTAAAGGAACAAAAATTTGTTTCATTATTGGATATAAAAAAAGACAAATTAAAGAATACCTAAAGCAAAATTATTCAGAATATTTTGAGTTAGAATTTATCGAACAACAACCTTTAGGATATACTGCTGACGAACCATTTTTTCCAGGTCTTGGAGATGCTATTTTATATGCTAAAGATTTCGCTTTAAATGAGGATTTGTTTATTTTTTTAAGTGATAGAGTCCCCTTGGAAGATTATTCTTCAATCTTAATCAATTTTCATCAATGTGATTGCGATGGAATTATTAACGTCAAAAATGTTGAGGAACCACAGTATTATGGTATAGTGAAACTTAACAGTGATGGCTTTTTAACTCATGTAGTTGAAAAACCAGCGTTTTCTGAATCAAAAATCGCCGTGTCAGGAGCGTATATCATTGGGAAATCGATAAGTAATCATTTTTTTGAACTCTTAGAAATTCAAAGAAAAAAGCCTCTTGAAAATGGAGAAGTATATCAAATTACACCAATTCTTGATAAGTTAATCCAAGAAGGTGCGAAAATTAAATCAAATGCAATGACAGGAGAAGTTTTGGATTTTGGTAGACCTGATAGTCTTTTAAAAGGAAATCGATATCTCTTATCGGAATTAAAGAATCAAGATCCAATATATGAGGATTTAATAAAAAATGGCATGATTATTGACTCAAAAATCATCCCACCCGTTTATATTGGAAAGAATGCAAGAATCATAGATTCCGTAATAGGCCCAAATGTATCCTTGGGAGATGATTTAGCCCTTGAAAAATGCATCCTTTCAGAATCTGTAATCGGAGATGGGGTACAATTGAAAAAGATAATTTCCTCAAAAAGTATTATTGGAGACTATTCCATATTGGAAGATCTAATCAAAAATGGAATAACGATTGGAGATGCTTCATTTATCAAAACAAGTAATAATCGTTAAAATAAAAAAAATTAAAAATGCTATATTTTTGGTTTCTTATCCTGCCAAGGAGCGATTTCTTCAAAAGCTTTTGAAACCTGCAGAACTGTTTTTTCATCGTATCGCTTACCAACAATTTGCATTCCAATTGGCAAACCAGATTTAGACCAACCAGAGGGAATTGAGGCCGCAGGTAACCCAGTCATATTAAAAGGATATGTATATGTGATCCAATCCATAGTACTTAATGTTTTCTTACCTATTGTTGGAAAAGTTGTTCCTGATTCTAACCACCCCGGTTTGAAGGCAGTACAAGGAGTTGTGGGTGTAATTAAGATATCGTAATGCTTAAAGTATTGATACATCTCTTCATATACCCGCTTTCTTTGTTCTTTAGCTTTTCCAATGTTGATAGAATTATTATCGAGACCCAGTCTAATCGTAGATTTTAAATCTGGACTAAGATCGTCAGGTCTGTCAATATAAGCCTTTTGCAAATCGTACGCATAACCTATACTGACTAGCGTTTTAAATGCAACTCCTGGGTTCTTTAATTTTAAGTTAGTTTCTTCTACATTCCAATCATATCGTTCGAACTTTTGAACTCCAGCAAGAATACTTTCTTTGACTTCATCTTCAAGAATTTTTGCAAAACCTAAACTCATTGAATATCCAATCTTTAACTTTGAAGGTTTCTCTTCAATTATTTTCACATAATCAATGTTATCATCTGGTAAAGAATTGTTATCACCAGGATGGGCTCCTTTTATAACATTTAACATTAATGCCGCATCCTTTACATAACGAACAATCGGACCATAATGATCCATTGACCAAAATGCAATGGTATCGTGAGGGTAGCGGGGAATACGCCCAAAGGTTGGTTTTAATCCATACACACCACAACAACTACTAGGAACTCTAATTGAACCCCCTCCGTCAGATCCTAAAGCTAACGGCCCCATACCAGCTGCAACTGAAGCAGCTGCACCTCCACTTGATCCACCAGAATTTGCCTCTATATTCCAAGGAGTTTTTGTTTCTCCAAAAATCTTATTATTTGTAAGAGCAACATGACCGAATTCCGGGGTATTTGTCTTACCTAATATGACGCAACCAGCATTTTTCAATCGTTTTACGACAATTTCATCATCTTCAGGAATGAAATTTTCGTATAACAATGAACCATAGGTCGTTCTAACCCCTTTTACTAGCATTAAGTCTTTAATTGAAGTTGGAATACCGGTTAACGATCCGAGATTTTGTCCCTTTTTCACAGAGTCATCCGCTTTCTTGGCCATCTCCCTTGCCATTTCAAAAGTAAGAGTACAATATGCATTGATTATTGGATTAATTTTTTCGATTCTTTCTATAAAAATCTCTACAATTTCACTAGAAGTCTCTTCTCCACTTTTTATCGCTTCTGCCATATCTACAGCAGACATAAAATAAATATTTTCCTTATTCATTAGCATATCTCGCAAAATTAATTTTTATTAAAGTTATATTTTATTCATATTAATAAACTATATATTTTTTACTTGAATGTATTTTTTAAAACAATATTTAATTTTCTTTATAGATTAATATTAAATTTATTTTAATTTTCAATATCTTCGATACAAGGTGAATAAAATATTTATTTATCAACTGATTTTATGAGTTATTAACCATCAAAAAATTGATTAAAATTAAGTCTCTATTGATGACTCTTGAATAAAAAACACAAACAAGTATTGGGTGTATTCTTCCTAAATTTCCTAATTATATGCATTTTTCTCAGCGCTAATGTAAAAGCCCAAGACTATAATATAGAATTAAAAGCGAATGATGAATTCGTATGGGAGATAAAAGAACTAAATATAGATAAATTTGAATCCATTTTCAATACCGAACCTAATTTTGGCGTTGGAGATCAAATAAAAATGATCATCAGAGAAGTTGATGATGTAGAGGGGCTTAGGTGGTCAATTGTTATCGAATTTTGGGATTACGGAACTGATTGGACCGTGAGTGGAGAGATTCAATACTTGAGTATTTATAAAAGTCCTTATTCATATAATGATTTTCTCTTTGTTCCAACTCCAGTTGATAAATATTTTGAAGATGCTATGAAAACCTTATCATCAGATTATTATCTCTCGTCCGCATCAACTATTGGAAAACAAGCAATAAGTAGTACTGGAATTAATTACAGAGTAGAGAAGAATTTTGATATACATGGGATTTTATTCTCTGAAACATATTTCGATAAAGGAAGTTCCGTTGTGGTAAAGTTAGAAGGTACATTCTTTATGGTACCATTAGGATTCTCCTTTTTAGGATTTATGGCAATAGCAATAATATCGATAATAGCAATATTCTACAAAAAGAATAAAACAAGATTTTTTTAGCTAGAAATTTAAAATTTCGATGAGTTTCGAAATATTATAGCTATAATTTCATTATATTGATAAATATCAAAAATTTGAGATTGGATATAATGTCCTATATCCAAATCGTTAAAGCTTTAGGAACTCGATATCATATCTTTCCATGCTTTAAATTCATTTAAATCTAATTCTTGGATCGAGGAATCCGATTAAGAGATCAGTGATCAAATTAAAAATAATAACGGTGCAAGCAAATATAAAAATTAATGCGTTAAATACGGAATAGTCAAAACTTAAGACGGCCTGTCTAAAAAGGTACCCTATACCAATAAAATGATAGGCTACTTCCACAGCAACCATTCCACCCATAATTATTGGAAATCCCATCCCTGAAATCGTGATTACAGGAGGAATTGCAAGTTTCATGACATGTTTGTTAATTATCGTTCTATTTGAACATCCTTTAGCTTTTGCCGTTCTTATAAAATCCATTTGCAATATTTCAATAATGCTCGATCTCGTTTGCCTAATAATTGCGACCATTTGTAGAATTGTCATTGTCGATACTGGGACTATTAAATGCCATAATAAATCAATGAACAAATATGTCTCGCCTGCTAATATACTATCTATTAATGGAAATCCTGTAATGAATGTTGGATCAGGATAATATAAAGTTTTATAACCAAACAGTGGTAAAATTTTGAACGGAGTATTGACATATAACAGAACAAAAAAGATTATAATTACAAAACCGGGAATAGAGAGAATGAGATACATTAAAATTCTTATAAAATAATCACTAAAAGAATTCGCTCTTTTAGCGGTTACTTTTCCAAACATAATACCTAAAGCTATAGCAAAAAACATGCTAATAAATACAACTTCGAAAGTTCTTGGTAAATAAAAGCGGATTAAATCCCATACAGAACTATCTTTTACAATTGAATAAGAAAATCCCCAATTCCCCGAAAATAAATCACTCATATATACAAAGAATTGGTAAATAATGGGTTTATCAAGACCTAATCTAAGACGTTCCTCATAATAATCTTGCAATGTAGCTTTAGGATTTAATCGGAGCCATACAGGATCTCCTGGCAAAGCTCGTGAAATAAAGAACGTCAGTACAACAATGCATAATAATGTAACAACTGAAAGTAAAAGTCTCCGTATGAAAAATTTTAAATAACCCATTAAATTGGAAGGTTATTGAGTATTAAAAAATATTTCCAATAATGCCCTTTTTAGCAATACTTCAAACAATTGTGTAAAAATCACCTTATAAACACGTTATAAATAAAATAAATAAGATATGAGTATTTTTCTATTCTATATTACATATATAGGATACCTGAAAATAAAATGTCTCACCTTAAAAATGATAATCTCCAACTAGATCTTAAAAAGACGGATAATAGCAATGAGAACAACATCGCTAAGATAATCCTTTTATGGATAGTCCATAATCTTAAATTCCTCTTTATACCTGGATATTATTTAGAAGATTTAGAAGAACGCAAAGTACAATATGAATTTCTATTTTATAAAAAACGCAAATATTATCGATTAAACTCCCCTTTATTTATCATTGGAATACTTATCATTATAATCCTTGTTACGATAGCAGTATTCCAAGATTGGATCTCACCTTATACTTATGAGGAAGTAACTATTTATAGTGGATTGAATTTGGAAAAATTTTTCCCCCCTTCTCCTGGACACCCTTTGGGACAAACTTTTTTGGGATATGATGTTTTAGCGAGGATTATTTTTGGAGCTAGACCCGTATTATTATTTAGTCTAGCCTCCACCTTTTTTGCAGGCTTACTAGGAATCTTCATTGGAGCTATTTCAGCATATTATGGAGGATGGTTAGATACTATAATCATGAGGAGTATGGAAATTATTTTATCTTTTCCAGGGGTTGTTTTTGCTATTATCTTTTTAACTATCTGGGGAAGAGATTTTATAATCTTAATAATTGTATATACCATCATAGGTATACCTTATTTTGCCCGTGTAATTAGAACTAGTGTTTTAAAAGAGAAAGAACTTCCTTATATTGCGTCAGGGAAAGTAGCAGGGGCAAAGAGTTTCAGGATAATATTTAGGCATATTATACCAAATTGTTCTCAACCTTTAATTGTTGCAGCTAGTTTTAATATTAGTAGGAATATATTGAGTTTAGCAGTATTAGGCTTTTTGAGACTTCAAGGCATTGGATGGATAGAATGGGGATATGATATTGCAATAGCAATAAATTTTCTTACCACCGCACCTTGGGCGATATTTTATCCATGTTTAATGATTTTGTTATCAGTTTTGAGTTTTTTACTACTTGGCGATAGTTTAAGCGTTGTTAGTTCAAAGAGATTAGAGAAACTATAATTCAGCTATTAATAATATGTTTAATAAAAGAGAAATTTTTTTGAAAGAATCAAATAAGAGTTGATTAGGTAGAGGATTAGAAATTAAAGTCCTTTTACCATTGTCGATATCCCAACTTTAAAAGCTTTAAAAGTGGTTTGTTAATTTTATGATCCACCTCAATTCCAGAGCGTGGATTCTTCATCATATCATGATAATGATCATAATATTCATCTGCGGATGGATTATCTCGAATTAAGTTAAGAATGGACTTTTTTGTGAAATCCTGTACTAATAAAGAACTTGAAGAATCAGCCAATTTAGGATATAGTGTACTAAAGAGGAGGATGGCTTTCAGCACTATATCTGTCTCACAGAATTAAATGAAAATATAGCGGATAGACATGTAACTTTAGAAAAATGTGTGGATTAAAGAACAATCCAGTCCATTTGATTGAAGAAGATAAAAAAATATTAAAAAGTTTTGATATAAAAAGCTAAATACTATAAAATTAATACTAAATACTTAAAAAGATAAAGCTAATTTTATTATTATTTATTTAAAGATAAAAATATATTGTAGATTTGTATGAAATATGAGGCTTAATTCAAGATATAAATATTTTAAGAAAAATTCAGTGAGAAGAAAGTATGAAGTTGTCCCAATTACTCTGATTATTGCATTGATATTTTTGTCAAATGGATTTATGTTTAATTTAAAAGCTCAAACTATAAAACTTGGAATAATAGATGCTCAAAAATATGAATTAAACGATGATATTTTCTGTGGTATTAAAAATATACTTAAAGATAAACAAATGGTTTTTGAATTATCAAATATACCTTCTGACTTTATCTATTCCATTCTTAATAACAATTCAGAATGGCAATTATCCGGAATAGGAGGAGCGCCAACACTACCTGTCAGGACTTATAAACTTCTTTTACCTCCAAAAGTAGATCCATTATCAGTGAAATTAGAA
>Ga0315535_1000875_pt1 | contig 20663 bp, 19 predicted proteins | sample SalMarSW160220MG_2_FD_203092 | JGI IMG/M metagenome (GOLD analysis project Ga0315535, IMG submission 203092) | Salt marsh sediment microbial communities from the Plum Island Ecosystem LTER, Massachusetts, United States - Salt Marsh Sediment SW1602-20 ... | reverse complement strand
AGATAATCAGAAGAAGTATACTTATTATTAATCAGGTATTCGCCAGCAGCTATAAAATCATCAAACACATTTTGTTTATGCATTTTAGTCCCTGCCAGATGCCATTTCTCACCATATTCACCACCACCACGGATATTGGGTACGGCATATATGCCACCCATCTGGAGCCATAAGGCAGTGGGTATGCTGAAGGCAGGTGTAATACTTATATCAAAACCGCCGTAACCGTAAAGCATGGTGGGATTTTTACCATTCATCTCGGTTCCTTTACGATAAGTAATTATCATAGGTACACGCGTTCCGTCCTTTGAGTTATAGAATATTTCCTTTGATTCATAATCATCACCGTTGAAAGCAACATTCGGCTTTTTGTAGACATCTGTTTCCCCTGTTTTCGGATCAAGTTTGTATATGGCAGGAGGTGTAATATAATTAGTGAATGTAAAATAGACATCCTTGTCTTTCTTTTTTGCACCGAAGCCTGAAGCAGTACCGACACCAGGAAGTTTTATTTCTCTTACAAGGTTGCCATTCATGTCGTATTGTTTGACCCTTGATATAGCATCAATCATATAATGGGCAAAGAAAAAGCCTGCACCAGTCGCGGGATCAAGAACATTTTCAGTCTCAGGAATAAAATCGACCCAGTGATCCGGTGTTGGTGCTGAGGCATCGACAGTAACCACCTTTCTGTTGGGTGCATTCAGATTTGTCACAATGAAAAGCTTTGAACCTTCATTGTCTATTACATAGTTGTCACTGTTAAAATTGTCAACTATGGTTATAAATTTGCTCCCCGGTTTCTTAAGATCTTTAATGTAAAGCTCGTTCCCGGTTGTTGACTCAGCTGCTGTAACAACAAGATATCTCCCGTCTTCCGTCACGTTGCCGCCAACATATCTTCTTACTATGTTGGCACCGAATACGACCTTGTCTTCCGACTGACCTGTACCTAATTTATGAAAATACAGCTTGTGATGATCAGTCATAGCCGACAATTGACTTCCTTTAGGTTTGTCGTAACTCGAATAATAGAAGCCTTCATCACCCTGCCATGAAAGCCCGCTGAATTTAACATCTTTGATAGTATCACCCACAATCTTTTTGTCCAGGGCATTCATTACAATAACCTTTCTCCAGTCAGATCCTCCTTCTGAGATTGAATAGGCTACCAATGAACCATCGTGGGAAAATTCAATTTCCCCGAGTGATGTTGTACCATCTTTTGAAAATGTGTTTGGATCGAGAAAGACTTCCGGTTCCTCATCTCCTTTTTGTCTGTAAATAACATACTGGTTCTGCAACCCGTCATTTTTGGAATAATAAGTATAGTCCCCTTCTTTAACGGGAATCGTGTATCTCTCATAATTCCACATCTTTTCGAGCCGCTGTTTTATCTCATCGCGGTAGGGGATATGACCGAGATATTCAAAAGTGACCGCATTTTCAGCCTTCACCCAGTCGGCAGTCTCCTGCGATTTGTCGTTTTCCAGCCATCTGTACGGATCAGGTACTTTTACACCGTAATATTCATCAACCACGCTGTCTTTTTTTGTAACCGGATACTTTATATTATTTTTCATTGGTCCGTTGCAGGAAATTGCTACTGCCATAATAATAGTTGTGATAATAAATTTTTTCATGATAGATGGGAATAAGTTACTCAGACAAATTCGTTTTGAGGTGTTTAAAGTTCAAATGTAAAGAAATATAGATTTTTTTCAAAGAAATATCAAATATCCGATTCATTGCTTTTATTTTAGAGTTGAAATCTGATTTTCCGTGATCACTGTACCCGGGTATAATAAAACAACATCTTTTTAGTTTATTGGTTTAGTTAAGGCCATGAAAAATTTATTAACTGCAATAATATGAAAAGAATAATTGTAATATTTTTTCTAACCATCTGCCTGACTTCACTTACGGATGCTCAGGATTATATTACGGGAGTTGGCTTAAGGGGGGGATTCGCGAGCGGGATCTCTGTAAAACACTTTGTTAACAGAAATGCTGCTCTGGAAGGACTTCTCACCTCAAGATGGCTTGGTTTTGAGATAACAGGCTTATATGAAGTACATAATAATGCATTTGATGTTGACCGGCTTAACTGGTATTATGGTGGTGGGGCTCATATCGGATCTTTCAATGCGAGTAATGTTCCCTGGGAAACATCCGGTGTAGTGGTCGGTATCGATGGGGTGATAGGTATTGAATACAACTTTACAGAGGCCCCGATAAATGTTGGTATTGACTGGAAACCTTCAATAAATATACTTGGATATTCTGAATTCAGAGGCGATGAAGCAGCATTGTCTGTCAGGTATATCTTCTAATGAGATAAATAATGCTCTGGTAAAGACTTTATTCTGACGGTTTTTCTTAATTTTAGAATGATTTGCCATTCTAACTTTTTACTTATGAAAAAACCGTCAGTTCTTATCATTATCCTTTTGTCTGTTCCTTTTATCATTTCAGCACAGGCAAAGTTCAATGGTCTTGAAATGAATATGGGTAACCTTTACAGGTTATCTGATGCCAAAACACGTTCCATAAGTCCTGAGAATTTCACTGGAGAAAAGGGCAAAGGTGGTATGGCTGACCCTGCTGACAGGGATATAACCAACACTGCCAATGCTGCCAATGCCGCTCGTGACCTGGGACAGGGTTGGAAAGTTAATCCTTTTGTAAGGATAAAACCCGGAGAAACATTCACGATGGCTGAGATAAATGGCCCTGGGGCTATACAGCATATCTGGATGACACCTACCGGCAACTGGAGGTTCTCCATCCTTCGTATATACTGGGATGACGAGACTGAACCTTCTGTTGAATGTCCTGTAGGAGATTTCTTCGGCATGGGATGGAATGCATATTCTCCGCTTGTGTCCCTTGCGGTATGTGTAAACCCGGGAAGCGCATTCAACTGCTACTGGGTGATGCCATTCAGGAAGAAATGCAGGATCACGATGCAGAATATCAATGATGAGGATGCAATGACTCTTTATTACCAGGTAGATTATACTCTAACTGATGTGCCGGCCGATGCAGGATATTTCCATGCCCAGTTCAGGCGAGCAAATCCTGATGAGAATTCAGTATATACAATCATCGACGGATTAAAAGGGAAAGGTCAGTATGTCGGAGTTTACCTGGCCTGGGGTGTCAATAATAACGGATGGTGGGGCGAAGGGGAGATTAAATTTTACCTTGATGGTGATACCAGGTTCCCGACTATTTGTGGAACCGGTACAGAGGATTATTTCTGCGGATCATATAACTTCGACAGGGAGGGTAAATATACTGAATTCTGTACTCCTTACAGTGGTCTTGTGCAGGTCATTAAACCCGACGGCGCATACAGGTCGCAGCAACGGTTCGGGTTATATCGTTGGCACATAATGGATCCGGTGCGTTTTGATTCGGGTCTCAGGATAACGATACAGGATCTTGGATGGAGACACGGAGGCAGATATCTTAAACAACATTCGGATATTGCTTCAACCTGCTTCTGGTACCAGACAGAACCCCATGCGAAATTTCCTCCTTTGCCGGGATGGAGGGATCTTGAGGTAAATTGAACAATGGGGTACAAAGTTGAAAACGCAGGATTAGGCAAATTATATCCGGAATATGGAAATGAATGGGAGGATACTTATACTTGGCCTGGGCAATGTGCTGATGGGAGATGAAGGCATAGGAGTAAGAGCCATCGATTACCTGAAGAAATATAGATTCCCTGAAAACATAACTCTCCTCGATGGTGGAACCGGAGGTTTTCATCTTCTATCTCTTTTCGATGAATACCAGTCTTTTGTCCTCATTGATGCCACAATAAGCAACGGAAAGGAGGGAGAAGTCTCCATCCTGAAACCAAAATTCGCAAGTGATTTTCCCAGGACACTTACTTCGCACGATATTGGTTTGAGAGATCTGATGCAATCGGCACAGTTACTTGGGGACCTGCCCGATATAACACTTGTAACGGTTACAGTTAAAGATTTCAGGGATGTAAAGATCGGCGTCTCCAAAGTACTGGAAAAGAGTCTTCCTGATGTCTATAAAGCAGTCTGTAAAGCTTTAATGGATAAAGGCATAGATATCAATAAGTAATTTGGGTTTGACACTGTTTCACACTGCCTGCTAATTATTTAATTCCCTTTACAAACCTATCCCACCCCGGAACAGATGATCGGAAAACTACTTCTTAATGCTGTCAAGCCAGTCCATCCACTTTTCAAAGCCCTCTTCTGTTGTGGCAGATAACTCTATGAACTCAAGGTTATGGTTTATACGTAATGCATATTCCCTGGCTTTTTCAATATTAAAATCAACATAGGGAAGCAGATCTGTTTTATTGATTATACAGAGATCGGCATTTTCAAAAATTGTTGGATACTTTGCAGGCTTGTCTTCTCCTTCTGTCACACTTATGATAACAACTCTTTCCGCTTCCCCGAGGTCAAAAAGTGAAGGGCACACAAGGTTCCCTACATTCTCTATGAGCAGTACGGAGCCTGCAGCAATATCAAGCTTCTTTACAGCCCTGTTGATCATTTCCGCATCCAGATGGCATCCGTTTCCGGTATTTACCTGTACAACCGGGGCTCCAGCAGCTTCTATCCTGTATGCATCATTCATTGTCTGCTGGTCCCCTTCTATGATGTAAACGGGCCTCTTCCTGTTAAGGCGGCTGATTGTCTTTTCAAGAAGCGTGGTCTTTCCTGAACCGGGTGAGCTCATCAGGTTTATTGCAGTTATGTTGCGAGCTTCAAAATAGCCCCTGTTTCTTTCAGCCATCAGGTTATTGATTCCCATAATATCCTGTTCAACTTTTATAAGGCGGCCATTACCTGTAGCGGGCTTCTCAGAATGGTCATGATCATATCCGTCATGCTCGTGGTGATGGTCATGGCTATGTGTATGATTATGATCATGGTGATGGTGATCATGATCATGGCTGTCATGTTCCCCATGGGAATGAGCATGACCTGTAGTTTCCTGCTCCTCACCGGGTATTAATATCTTAATGTCTTTACCATTTTCATTACAACCGCATGTATCGCACATAAGACCTCCTTTTTATTCGATTAACAAAGATGATATTCTTAACTCTTTTCCGCAAATCAGAATAACATTGTAACTGTTACATTTCGGGCATCCTGAAAACATATCGCGGATATCGGATTTTTCTCCGCAATCTATACATTTTGCCATAGCCTGTATCCTGTTGATATTTATCGTGGTCTTTTCCAGGATAGTTCCCCGCGTAGCCACGGACAGGGCAAATTCAAGAGATTCAAATTCTATCCCTGCCATGGTCCCGATTTCAAGATCAACCTCAAAGACAACATCAGTACCTGCTTTTTCAGCTTCCTTTGTGGCTATGTCTACAATGTTCATTGCTATTGATAATTCATGCATGGCTTTCAGATTAATCCGGCCTCTCTCCTGTAAGCCCCGATGGCCAGTTGTCCCAGTGCTATTCCCTGGTCGTTCACTGGTATATTACGGGGAGTAAATACTTCAAATCCTCCTGCCAGGAGCAATGGTTCAACCAGCTTACATAGTCTGGCATTCTGGAATGTACCGCCTGCCATAACAATCTTTCTTATCCCTGTCAATTTTTCCGACCTTTCTGCTAACTGAAGAATCACTTCAGCGACTGTATTGTGAAACCTGCCGGAAATTTCAGTGGCAGGTACTCCTTTAATAATTTCATCTACAATATCCCGGATAAGCAATGTAAAAATAACCTTATATTCCTTTATTTCAAATCCGTAATGTCCTTTTATATCTTTTGCTGCCAGAGATTCCAGTTTCATTGGAGCCTCTGCATGGTATGTCACCTTTCCGGCAACCTGCAGCAAAGCGGCAACAGCATCAAAAAGTCTTCCTGCGCTGGATACATCAGGGGAGTTGATCCTTTTGTCTATTAGCTTAATAATATTTTCAATCTCTCTTTCCTTATGCTCTTTCACAAATGGGATATCCAGATTCATACAATCTTCTCCATAGGTATGGTACAGGTAAGAAACAGCGGTCCTCCAGGGTTCTAAAACAGCTTTGTCCCCTCCAGGCAAAGGGATATATTCAAAATGATAAAGCCGTTCAAAATCAGAATACCCTGCAACCAGAATTTCAGCCCCCCATATCTTTCCGTCGTCTCCCATACCGGTTCCGTCGAAACAGATACCCGTAACCTTCCCATCCAGGTTATTGTCGGCCATGCATGAGGCTATATGAGCATGGTGATGCTGGACTCTTAATAAACTGGAACCGCCATGAAGTGAATGCAGCTCTTCGGCAAAGCGTGTCGAAAGGTAATCCGGATGTTCATCACAGACAATAAGCTCCGGCCTGAATCTGAATAATCTTTCAAATCTCTGGTAAGTCTCACGGTAAAAACTGAATGTCTCATAGTTTTTCAGGTCGCCTATATACTGGCTGAGTATTGCCTGATCAGCTTTCCCCATGCAGAACGAGTTTACCAGCTCAGCACCGGATCCAAAGACTCCTTCAGCATTGAACCCCATCCTTACAGGTGAAGGAGCATAACCTCTTGAGCGTCGCAGAATCCTTGGCCGGCCGATCACCTGGACGACTGAATCATCACAGCGGTTATATATGTCACGGTTATATGATATCACCCCGTCTGTAATGTCTTTGTACTGTTCTTCTGCCACTTTATCTGATATCACAACGGGTTCATCAGTGAGGTTTCCGCTTGTCAGCACTATAGCAGGTGTTCGTATATTTTCAAAAAGCAGGTGGTGGAAAGGCATATAGGGCATCATAATGCCAAGGGTGCTTATTTCATCTGCAATCCCTTCTGCCAGGTCAGAATGTTTTTCCAAAAGAACAACCGGCCTTTTCCAGGACATAAGCGCTTTTTCCTCATCTGCATTTATGAAAGCATAATCCTTCGCCGATTCAACTGATTCGAACATCACGGCGAAAGGTTTTGAGTCGCGACATTTTATTTTCCTCAGCCGTCTTACAGCTGATATATTGAAGGCGTCACACATAAGATGATAACCTCCCACACCTTTGATCGCATATACAGCTCCGTCAATGAGACCTTCTTTGATATCTTTCATTATTTCCATGGAGTCTGATATTACCTGCTCTTGTTGCCGGAATGTATAAAATGGCCCGCAACTGTTGCATGCCACCGGTTGCGCATGGAACCTCCTGTCGGCTATGTTATGGTATTCTTCACCACAGGTATCGCACATAATGAAAATATCCATGGTGGTATTGTGTCTGTCGTACGGCAGATCGCGGATAATTGAAAACCGGGGACCGCAATTTGTGCAGTTGATAAACGGGTAATTTATCCTGTGCGGCTGTTTCTTCATATCAGCAAGACAATCCTTACATACGGCAATATCCGGACTTACATCCGTTATCCCGGATGAGTCTGATACACTTTTTCTTATTGAAAAATCCCTGAGGGTTTCCCTTTCGCTTTTATTAACAGTGACAGAGTAAATATCCGCGGCAGCGGGGGCATCATCAATTATTCGCTTTCTGAATTCATTTATCGAGTTCCCAGAAGTCTCAATCCTTATCATTACCCCATCATTCCTGTTCTCGACCCATCCTTTATAGCCGAACTCTTTTGCAAGACGGTATATGAAAGGCCTGAATCCGACACCCTGCACAAGTCCCTTTATCTTCAAATCATAAAATAATGTAATATTTCCTTCCGGGTTTTTCAAAAGCTAAATCTCTTAGTGGAACAATAAATTTAGGAGTTAATTTCTTATCTTGTTAAAATAAAAATATAATTATTATCAATTAATTACTTACTATGATATATTCTCATTAAATTAGGAACAACTAAATCTTTATACTATGTGTCTGGCTGTACCTGGTAAGGTTATTTCGATAGACGACTCTGATCCGGATCTTAAAATGGCTAAAGTGCAATTCGGAGGGGTTGTTCAGGATATCTGTGTTCAGTGGATCGATGATCTTAATACAGGAGATTATATTATGGCACATGTTGGTGTAGCCCTGAACAAGGTTGATGAAGAAGATGCCAGGATAACCCTAAATGCCCTTTATGAGATGAGGGAAATCGATTTTAAATTTGAATCTTAATATTGCTGGTTTGAAATATATTGATGACTACCGGGACAAGGACCTTGTTGAGATCATTGCCGCTCGTATTGAAAAAATTACCACGCGGCCATGGACTATAATGGAAATATGTGGTGGTCAGACACATTCTATAATGAAATATGGCCTGCAGGAATTTCTCCCTGAAAAAGTAAGTCTTGTTCATGGTCCCGGCTGTCCGGTTTGCGTTACTCCTCTTGAACTGATAGACAAAGCAATATATCTTTCCTCCTTTCCTGATGTCATTATGACTTCATTTGGTGATATGCTAAGGGTGCCGGGGTCGGAGAGCGATCTGCTGAGGTCCAGGGCACGTGGATCTGATGTACGTATAGTCTATTCACCCCTGGATGTCCTGAAGATTGCTAAGGAAAATCCCGGGAAGAAAGTTGTTTTCTTTGCTATCGGTTTTGAGACCACTGCACCTTCTGTTGCACTGGCTGTGAAGCAGGCAGGGAAGACAGGCATTGACAATTTCTCCATATTGTGCTCACATGTACTTGTTCCTCCGGCTATAAGGTCCATTATGTCACTGCCCGGTGTTCGCATCCAGGGTTTCCTGGCAGCAGGACATGTTTGTGCAATAATGGGATATCATGAATACCATGAGATAGCTGAAAAATACCGGATCCCTGTTGTAGTGACTGGGTTCGAACCTGTTGATATCCTGACCGGTATAAATAAAACTATTGAGCAGCTTGAATCGGGAAATTCACATGTTGATAATGCTTATGGGAGAGTTGTGACTGAAAAAGGCAATATACCGGCACAGAATATGCTGATGGAAGTCTTTGAACCTGTCGACAGGCAGTGGAGGGGAATCGGTGTTATTAAGGGCGGAGGATTAAAACTGAGGGATGAGTATGCATCGTTTGATGCAGAAAGGCTGTTCCCGTTAGGAAATATCAAAGCTGAAGAGCCAGAGGGTTGTATAGCCGGCGAAATTCTCCAGGGATTGAAGAAACCCGACCAGTGCAGTTCATTCGGCTCAGTATGTACCCCGGATAAGCCTCTGGGAGCTCCCATGGTCTCTTCAGAGGGGGCCTGTTCTGCATATTACAGGTATTCCGGGAGTCAAAAGAAGGAATATGGAAGAGTCTGATATTAACCTGGTATGTCCGGTACCGATATCGGAGTATGACTGCGTTGTAATAGCTCACGGAGGCGGTGGCCGTATGTCTGAACAGTTGATAAGTAAAATGTTCTTCAGCCAGTTTGGCAATGAATATCTGAATAAGGCGCACGATGGCGCCATAATACCTTTCCCGGGTAAAAAACTTGCCTTTACCACCGATTCATATGTTGTGAGCCCTGTCTTTTTCCCGGGAGGAAATATCGGGGAACTGGCAGTAAACGGAACTGTAAACGACCTTGTATGTTGCGGTGCAAGGCCACTCTATATATCACTGGCATTTATCATTGAAGAAGGATTCCTTATGAATGACCTGTGGAAAATAGTTCTTTCCATAAGTGGAGCAGCAAAAAAAGCACATGTACGGATAGTAACCGGAGATACCAAGGTTGTTGAAAAAGGGAAAGGCGACAAAATATACATTAATACCAGTGGTGTGGGCGAGATCTTCCCCGGGCTTATGATATCACCCGACCGTTGCAGACCCGGCGATATAATAATTCTAAACGGGACAATCGCAGATCATGGAATATCAATATTGTCCAAAAGACAGAACCTTTCTTTCGAATCCGGGATAATAAGTGATACAGCCTCCCTGTCGGAAATGATGGGGGAGGTATTTGAAAACTGTAAGGGAATACATGTTTTACGTGATCCTACACGCGGAGGACTGGCAAGCAGCCTTAACGAGATCGCAACCTCTTCGGGGGTCGGAATTACTATATATGAAGATGCCATTCCAATGAATGAAGATGTTAAAGGGGCATGTGAACTGATGGGATTCGATCCCCTATACGTGGCCAATGAAGGAAAGATACTGATATTTGCTCCTGAAAAGGAAGCAGGAAGGATTATCGATATTATGAAAAGGCATCGGGAAGGGAAAGACAGTGTGATAATAGGAAAAGTAACAGATGAAGATAATGGAATTGTAAAACTTAAAACACTGGTCGGCAGTACAAGGATTGTGGACATGATTTCAGGGGAACAACTTCCGAGGATATGCTGACTGTATAAAAAAAGTAATGCTGATGATGAGAGGAGGCATACCTGTTTCAATCATTACCCAGAATGCCAGGATGAGGTCCATCCTTAAGCGTCTTGGCAAGGTGGCTGAGTCTGACTCTTCAGTTCTACTTGTTGGGGAGACCGGCTCCGGCAAGGAGATATTTGCGGATTATCTCCATAACTTAAGTGTAAGAAACCAGAAACCTATTATTAAAATAGGCCTTTCAGCCTTTCCTTCCGACCTGATGGCCAGTGAATTGTTCGGTCATGAGAAAGGAGCATTCACCGGAGCCGAGGCATGTAAGAAAGGTCTTTTTGAACTGGCAGATCATGGCAGCCTGTTTCTTGATGATATTGATGATGTCCCTCCTGATATACAGGCAAAGTTACTCAGGGTACTCGAATCGAGGGAAATGATGCGTATCGGTGGGTTGAAAAACATTCCCATTGATATAAGGCTTATCTCGGCGTCGAAAGTGGACCTGAATGAACTCGTCAAACGTAACATGTTCAGGTCGGATCTTTTTTACAGGATCAACGTTGTTACAATTGATATTCCTCCACTCAGGGAAAGAGTAGATGATATACCCCTCCTGGTGGATCATTTTCTTAAAAGGTTTGCCCCTAACAGGAAGATAAGCGTGACCCCTGATGCCATGTCGTGCCTGACTGGTTATTACTGGCCCGGAAATATCCGCGAACTTAGAAATGTAATTCAGAGGGCTGCCCTTTTTGCGGAGGACCAGATCTCTTCCGAGGAGCTTTCCCCGGAAGTACGGGATAACAGCCTGGTTGATAAGCTTACAGGGTCGTGTATGGATTGTTTTACTTCAGGCGGTATGTCATACCAGAGTACACTGGAATGTCTCGAATATAAACTGATAAGAGAGGCCTTGCGGCGTACTAATGGCAACCAGTCGCATGCTGCCCGTTTACTGAAACTCAGCCTCTCCACCTTCCGGGATAAAATGGCTAAATTTCAAAAGAAACCTTCTGATTGCTGATATGTTAATAAAATAACACGGAAATCCGTGATTAACATATGGTATCCCGTGTGCATAATTCATTTCTCCTTCTTCCCTGTTTTTCTATTATTTCAGTAATTAAATGATATCAAGGGCTTTATCAGGGCAGCGTTTTGTTCAATTATGATTTAGTACATGTTTTGGCATACTACTTGCCATATTAATGGAACAAAACTGGAACCTATGACTGAAGCACCGGAAAATAAGTTTGTATTCCTGGGTGAAGTGGTGGAGGTTTTTTATTCCGGTGAGGTCAGAAAGATCAAAGTTGTCTGCAAACCCGGGCACCTTCTTATAGAGACCCCGGGCAGGAATGCAATAACCATTGGCGATGAGGTGGTAATTACCGGGAACATACTGATCAGCAAGATTGACAATTTCACCAGGTCGTGATACTGATAAAAAGCAATAACCAAATAATTATCTTATGAGCAGTAAACCAAAAACCGTCTATGAAGAAATTACGGAGAAGGGTTACTCCCGCCGTGATTTTTTAAAATTCTGTGGTATGATGGCAGCATATCTCGGTCTTGAATCGAGTGCAGTAGGCCAGATAGCCAAAGCACTGGAGACAAAGGAACGGCTGCCGGTACTCTGGATGCATTTCCAGGAATGTACATGTTGCAGTGAGTCCTTTTTAAGATCGTCTCATCCTATAGTGGCAGATGTGATACTTGATAAGATATCACTCAATTACACTGAGACCCTTATGGCACCTGCAGGTTTCCAGGCTGAGAAATCCCTTCATGATACTTTGGACAAGTATAAGGGTAAATATCTTCTTGTTGTTGAAGGTTCAGTACCAACTGAAAATCCCGCATACTGTACGATCGCAGGAAAAAGTGCCCTGGATATTATCAGGGAAACAGCCGAAGGGGCTACTGCTGTTATAGCATGGGGCAACTGTGCATCGGCCGGATGTGTCCAGGCTGCAGATCCTAATCCGACAGGTGCAAAGCCTGTGCATGAGATACTGCATGGTATTCCCATTATAAGTGTGCAGGGTTGTCCTCCTATTGCTGCAGTGATGGCAGGGGTTATCGTATACCTGTTAACATTCGACAGGATTCCCCAGCTCGATTCACTCGGAAGGCCTGAAGCATTTTATTCAAGAAGAGTGCATGATACCTGTTACAGGAGGCCAAATTATGATGCAGGGTTATTTGTAGAGTCATTTGATGATGAAAATGCAAGGAAAGGTTTCTGCCTTTATAAGATGGGATGCAGGGGACCTGTTACTTATAATTCTTGCGGAGTTATCCGGTGGAATAACGGTGTAAGCTACCCGATACAATCAGGTCATCCCTGCCTGGGATGTGCGGAGGCAAATTTCTGGGATAATGGTCCGTTCTATCAGCACCTGCCTAAGTTCCACGGCTTTGGTATAGAGGCCACAGCCGACAAGGTTGGTCTGGGAGTTGGAATTGTTGCAGGAGCAGGACTCATTGCACATGCCATCACCACAAATATTGCAAAACGCAGGGAGATAACCCTGGGCAAAACGGAAGATGAAAAATAATGTTAATAATCAACTGAATAATTATGGCAAACAGAATAGTTGTTGACCCTATAACAAGGATTGAAGGTCATCTGAGAGTAGAGGCGGAGATCAAGGATGGTAAGATCGTTGATGCTTATAGTTCCGGGACTATGGTACGCGGAATAGAGATTATTCTAAAAGGACGCGATCCACGTGATGCCTGGGCATTTACCGAACGGGTATGCGGTGTATGTACAACAGTACATGCCCTGGCTTCAGTGAGAACTGTTGAGAATGCTCTTGATATTACAGTTCCTCCGAATGCAGAAATGATAAGGAACATGATGTTCTGCGCTCAATATATGCAGGATCATGTCGTTCATTTTTATCATCTGCATGCTCTCGACTGGGTTGACCTGGTTTCAGCACTAAAAGCTGATCCGGCAGAGACAGCAAGGATTGCCCAGTCTATATCAGACTGGCCTAAAAGTTCCTCAGGATATTTTTCGGACCTGAAAAACCGTCTTTTGAAATTTGTTGAAAGCGGCCAGCTTGGTATTTTCGCAAATGGTTACTGGGGCCATAAGGCTTATAAGCTAACCCCCGAAGTGAACCTCATCGGTGTGGCTCATTACCTGGAAGCCCTTGAATGGCAGAAAGAGATAGTGAAAGTACATACCATTTTTGGTGGTAAGAACCCTCATCCCAACTATCTGGTGGGAGGTGTTCCCTGCGCAATAAACATCGATGAGAATAATGCTCTCAATTCTGAAAGACTGGCTTATGTCGGTAAGCTTCTTAATGATGCGAAGACTTTCATAGAGCAGGTTTATATACCTGATCTGATGACTGTTGCATCGTATTATAAGAATTGGACTGCAATAGGTGGAGGTTTGAAGAATTACATGTCCTATGGTGACCTGCCGGTCAACGGTTTCGCCGATGTTGCAAATTTCAAAATTCCAAGAGGGATTATTCTCGGTCGCAATCTTTCTGAAGTATTGCCTGTTGATGGTACTGATCCTGAACAGATACAGGAGTATATATCACATTCATACTATGAATATAATGGTGGTGATGGCCTGGGGAAGCACCCGTGGGAGGGTGAGACTAACCTGAATTATACCGGACCTGTACCTCCGTATGAGTATCTTAATGTGGAAGGAAAATACAGCTGGCTTAAGACACCCAGGTGGAAGGGAAATGCTATGGAAGTGGGACCTCTTGCCAGAATGCTTGTCGGATATGCATCAGGACGTGACGAGTTTAAGGATATCGTCGGATGGGCACTTAAGACTCTCGATGTACCTGTTGATGCCCTGTTCTCCACCCTTGGCCGTACGGCATCCCGGGGACTGGAAACCAAGCTTATATCCGGCTGGGCCCTGGAATTTTACAACACCCTGCTTTCCAATATCAAGAACGGCGACAGCAGGACATTCAATCCCGATAAATGGGAGCCGGAGACATGGCCGGAACAGGCTAAGGGTGTAGGTTTATCTGAAGCACCAAGAGGATCACTGGCACACTGGATTGTAATTAAAAACAAAATGATTAACAACTATCAGCTTGTTGTTCCGAGTACCTGGAATGGATCCCCGCGTGATGCAAACGGCCAGCGTTCAGCTTATGAAGCCGCTTTATTGGGAACACCTGTGGATGATCCTGAAAAACCACTTGAAATTCTTCGGACAATTCACTCATTCGATCCCTGTATAGCCTGTGCGGTCCATCTATATGATGAGAAAGGAACTTATGTTCATCAAATTAATACTTTCTGATATGAAAGAAGTTCACAAATCAAGAGATATTAATCTGAAGGAGGTGTATGTCTGGCAGTTGCCGGTAAGAATATACCACTGGACCAATGCAATATGTATCCTCGGTCTGGCAATAACAGGTTACCTGATCGGTAGTCCGCTTGCAATACAGAATGCTACCGAGGCATCATTCAACTACTGGTTCGGCACTGTCCGGTTCATTCACTTCCTCCTGGCTTATGTCTTTTTCTTTAACTTCCTGATCAGGATATACTGGGGTTTTGTTGGTAATGAGTATGCCAGCTGGACGAATTTCATTCCCCTGAAAAAGAAGCAGTGGAAAGAGATTTTCAAGGTAATAAAGGTGGATATACTCCAGATGAGAAGCATGAAGATGGATACAATAGGTCATAATTCTCTCGCAAGCCTGACCTATTTTATTATCTTCCTGGTGTTTATGTTGCAGAGCCTTACCGGATTCGGTATGTATGCGGATATGAGCAACTCATGGTTCCCTAAACTTTTCGCCTGGATCGTCCCGCTGTTGGGTGGTGACATGCTTACCAGGCAGATTCATCATATACTAATGTGGGTCTTCATTGTTTTTGCCCTTATCCATGTATACCTCGTATTCTATCACGATTATATTGAACGCAGGGGTGTTACCTCATCCATGATTGGTGGTTGGAAATTCATTGAAGAGGAAGATATAAAAAAGGGGAAATGATTAAGGATTTTTTAATTGAAATCAAGTATTTTCCATCCGTTTCTGATTGCCAGCCGCCTTAATTTTTTATCGGGATTCACACAGATCGGGTGACCGGTTACCGACAAGACAGGTAAATCTGATATGGAATCGGCATAGTACCATGTATCTTCAACAGAAGTGTCGCTTTTCCAACAATATTCCAGTAACCTGGATAATTTTTCTTCTCCGAAACATATCTTGCCTTTAGGATTACCGGTTAGCAGTCCTCCATCCACCTCCAGGTCGGAACAAATTATATCATCAGTGCCGAGATAAACTGCCATTCTTTCACATACACATCTCAGTGCTGATGATAAAATTACTATTCTTGAGCCTTCCGAGCTGTGGTAAGATATCCTGTTCCTGGCTTCCTTGTAAACAGAGGGTATGAGTATTCTCTCTGTGACTTCATCGCATATTTCATTGAGTGTATCTTCCGGCATCCCCTTCACCCATTTAACAAGGACCTTTATTATTGTTGTCTGGCTTTTAAGTCCAATCCTGAAGAATAAGGATAACAGAATGCCGTGAATAACGTCGGTTACTTTCATAATACCTTTCCTGAAAGCACCTTTTGCAAGTTCTTTTCCACTTATTGCACTGGTTATGGTCCTGTCCAGATCAAAGAATGCAATCTGCCCGTTACCGGTATTTTTATTTTCTGAAGTAATGGTTGCCATCAGGGTTATAAATAATTCTTAAGGAACCGGGGTTGCTCCTGACATCAAATGTTGCGGCATAACCAAGTTCGCCGTCAACATGAAAAGGTACCTCTTCCCCGAAATTTATTTCGATCTTATTTGTCTTGTAGTAATTAACTCTTTTATCGTTAATATGTTCGCCGGAGGGTACTTTCAGCAATAACCTGAAGCGCTGAAGTAAACCCAGTTTCCTGATCATACATACATCCAGCAATCCATCATCTGCTATAGCTCCGGGTGTCAGAAAAAAACCACCGGCAAATCTTCTGCCAACAGCTATGGTATTAATAAAACAGTCTGTTTCTGAATGATTATTCCCATCAGTGACTGACATATTCCTTTCATTGAAAAACAAGAGTGTTTTAATAATGTGCCAGATATATTTATGTTTCCCTCCTTTCTTTACTTTGCCGGGCTCAGTATAATTTTCAGCTGCAACTTCAGCATCAAAACCCAGTCCCATGCCATTAAGAAAAACTCTGCCATTACATGAACCAGTATCCATAGTCTTTATTTCAGCCTTAAACAGGATATCCCACTCTGAATCTTCAAACCTGTCGGAAAATCCAAGTACCTGAATGAAATCATTTCCGGTCCCGGCTGGAACTACACCCACGGTAATGTCACTGGCATTAACGAGGGGTTGTGATACTTCATTTACCGTACCGTCACCGCCTACTGCAATTATGTAATTATAACCTTCCTTCATTAATTCCATGGAGAGTTCTGTTGCATGTCCGCTTCTTTCAGTAAACACTATCTTACCATTTATATCATGAGCGATGATAGCTTCTTCAATTTTTGGAACAACAGATAATGCATATCCATTTCCTGCGATTGGATTTACTATAAATGCCCATTTTTTAACTTTGTTAATCATTGTTCCGCTTATTTAATAAGTTGGTGCATATGCCGATTCTATCGCCGACTTTACAGCATTCAATATTTCAGAATCACTCTTACCTGTCAATGACTCTCTTGTTATAGGCTTATGAACGACAACACTCAACTTTGAACGGAAGTTTATATATGACCTGTTTTTTGGTTTCAGGCTATAAAATCCATTTAGTGTTACTGGCAGGATCTCTAACTCTTTTGATCGGAAAAGATGAATAAATCCCCTGTAGAACACGTTTATTTTACCATCAAGTGTTCTTGTCCCCTCGGGAAATATTGCAATGGTTTTATGATCAGATTTATCATTAAGTTGTTCTATCATATGCCGGGTGTTCCTGTAAGTGGGTTCTTTAAACGGGACATAATCGGTCATTTTAAGTATTTTGCTGAACAGAGGTATTTTAAGCAACCGTTCGCGACCAAACCACGATATTCCCGGACAGAATGATAATATTGCAACAATATCGAAAAGACTTCCATGGTTTGCAACAAGTATATACAGGTTGTCCCGGTTCATATTCTCCTCACCGTAAATCCTGAATCTCTTCCCCATGATAAAGAAGACGGATTTAGCCCAGAGTTGTATGATCTTAGTTATGGCCTTCTTCATTCTGAATTCCGCCATTATAATAACTATTATCACACCTATGGCCGTATAGCTATAGAGAATGGCAAAGACCGGGACGGATAATACCGCATAGAACCTTGAACGCATTATATAACAAATATTTCCCGGTTGTAAAGTAGTTAATTTTTTGAATAATAGTTATCAAAGATGTTTTAGAAGATTATTGAAGCTTTCAGCAATTATCATTTTTGTGAGTTACTGACAAAAGCAATACTTTTCCCATCAGGTGACCATGAGGGTACATTTATAGTACCCTGACCTCCGTACAGGTATGCCAGCACCCTGGGTTCACCGCCGTCCACAGGCATGATCCTTAGCATAACGCGTTTATAGGCCGGATGACTGTTGTGGTCTATTGTCGGAGGAAAGGATATCATTACAAGCCATTTACCGTCAGGTGAAATATGGGGGAACCAGTTGTTATAATTATCAAAGGTAAGCTGTTCCTTGTCCGAACCATCTGCCTTCATCCTCCATATCTGCATCATCCCTGTAAGCTGACCGTTGAAATATATGTATTTGCCATCGGGCGAGTATTCACACCCGTCAACATGCTGTCCCGGCTTGATATCGGTGAGCGCAACTTCATTCTTCCCGTCTATTGAATTCCTGTAAATATTGAAGACACTCTTCCCATCCCTTATGGCAACATATACCAGTTCCTTATTATTGGGATTCCATCCGTGGAAGTATGAGGGCGTGTTTTCAGTCACCAGCTTGGGCTCACCTCCTTCCAGCGGAAGAACATAAACTGTAGAACCGCCTCCCGGAAGTCCCCTTCTGGAACTGCTTATTGCAAGCAACTGCCCGTCAAATGAAATACCATGATCATTGTTGAGGGTTGTACATGATCCTGTGTTGAGCTTTTCCAGCTCACCACCTGTTACAGGTATCTTGTAGAGCAGACCCCCCATGTTGAAGAGAAGTTTTTTGCCGTCAGGCATCCAGTTGGGTGCTTCAAACCTGCTTGCTTTCTCATAGATCACCATCCTCTTTCCATCGGCAACAGTCATTGTTTCGAGCCTGCATCCAAGTTCCCCTTCCCTGCCTGCGTTGTAGTTATCTGGTACCGGTTTGTCGATCCTGACATTCCATAGTCTAACCTCTTCCATAACATCAGGATTATGAGAGCATATGAAAGGACCAACAAGGACCTCTTCCGGGAGATTTTTTATTTCATGACCGCCTATTACCTCAAGCGGCTTGCCCGCATGAGCTGCACGCATGATAATGGTATTTCCTTTTCTTTCAACCTGAATGACATTGTATGATGAATCATTCGCAAAGAGTTCATCCTGGGGATCTCTCATCTCAGCACCCTGGCTTTCCCTCCACTGGAGGACTGTCAGACCATCTCCGTGCAAAGTGGCTGATATATGCGGGGATTTTGCATCAGTTGATTCTCTGACCATCCATCCGGTTTTCCTGTGTGGATCAGTCCCCTTGCCGGTAAACTCAAAATTGGCAGTTACAATAAAATCACCCTTGATCCTGTTAAAGAGATAGTGAAATTCGTCTCTGTCGAACCAGATATTATAACCACCCCCTTTAAGATCATAACTCTGGTCCTGCCTGTCATAGGTGGCAGAACCTTTTATTTTTGGGTTCCCTATATCGGTATTGTTTTTAAAAATACCAACAGGATTGTCCTGGGCCATAGCAGTATTAAGTAGTAGGCTGAACATAAAGATTAATGTGTATTTCATAGTGCTTGTATTTTGAGATTATGTTAATTTAATATCTTTCATACCGGTCCACTTCCCGGCCTGACTGCGGGAAGATATTTTGGAAAGGATTAAAGATACATAATTTGTATAAAACTGGATCAGTCTGAAATTAAAAATGCATACAGGCGCATACCTTACATGAACTGTTTTTTAAGTGAACAGGGTCGTGGCCTGTTTAGAATGCGAATCCCAAAAATTCGCAGGATTTTCTCCTCAAACGAAAAAAAACAACTATTTTGGTGAGAAATACCGGCATTGCTGAGATTTTGCCGTATATAATAACCGGAAACCTATTACTAGAGGAGACTTATGAATACAATACTTGAAAATATTGCGAATTGTGTTGAGTCCGGAAAGATTAACAGGGCATCGACCTATCCTCCTGCCATGAAAGACATGGAGGGAGCAGATGAGCTGACTAAAAAAGCTCTTGATATTGGAATGACACCAGATGAGATATTAGAGAATGCACTGATACCAGCTATGGCTGCTGTGGGCGATAAATATGCCAGGAAAGAGATATTTGTACCGCAGATGCTGATGTCGGCCAAAGCCATGAATAGTGCTATGGTGCATATTAAGCCATTTTTCTTGTCCGGAGCCGCAAAAAGAAAGGGGAAATTCATATTAGGTACGGTTTCTGGAGATCTTCATGATATTGGTAAGAATCTTGTGGCGATGATGGTAGAGGGTGGCGGATGGGAAGTTATTGATCTTGGTGTGGATGCAGGTTCAGATAAATTTATTAAAGCTCTTGAGGAAAACCCGGGAGCTGTGGTGGGACTGTCAGCTTTGCTTACGACAACGATGGAAAATATGAAAAATATTGTGGCCGTTATCAAGAAAAAACATAATGAAACCAGAATTATGGTTGGCGGAGCCCCTGTCACAGCCGAGTATTGCAGCAGGATAGGAGCCGATTTTTATTCTCCTGATCCGCAGGGAGCCGTCAGGTACCTGAATAGCCTGATCCCGTAAATACATGTGACAATATGCAAACCATTCTGAGAGGGGAAAAAAGTAAAGTACTGATAGATACCAACGGGCCAGTTGTTATTATCGGTGAATCTATTAACCCTACAAGGAGAAAGAAGCTGGTAACATCACTTGAAAAGGGTGATTTTGATTATGTCCTTGAACTTGCACAAATCCAGGTGAATGAGATGGCTGATGTGCTTGATGTTAATGTGGGTTACCCGGGTGTGGATGATGTTCGCCTGCTTCCACTGGTGGTCAAAGCACTTAATGAGAAATTTGATATTCCCCTGTGCCTCGATTCACCTGATCCTAAGGCTATTGAAGCTGCGCTGAAGGTGGCGGAAGGTAAATGCCTGATCAATTCTGTTAACGGAACAAAGCAATCGATGAAAGCAATTCTTCCCGTTGTAAAAGAGTACGGGGCTGCTGTAATAGCTCTCGCAATGGATGAAGAT
>Ga0315535_1000873_pt1 | contig 20723 bp, 23 predicted proteins | sample SalMarSW160220MG_2_FD_203092 | JGI IMG/M metagenome (GOLD analysis project Ga0315535, IMG submission 203092) | Salt marsh sediment microbial communities from the Plum Island Ecosystem LTER, Massachusetts, United States - Salt Marsh Sediment SW1602-20 ... | reverse complement strand
ATAAGGATTGGTAGCAGCCCCAATTGATATGAAAAGAGATCTCGGAAAGAGAGGGTTTACCCTCATAGAATTGATGATCGTCATGACGATTATCGGGATACTTGTATCCATAGCCCAGCCGAATTTCCAGAAAGCGATCATTCGTGCCAGGGAAACCTCCCTGAGACGGAGCCTGTTCGTGCTCCGAGACGTGATCGACCAGTACTATGCGGACCATGGAAATTACCCTGAAACTCTTGAATCGTTGGTGGGAGAACACTATATAAGAGACCTTCCCGAAGACCCCTTTACCCGTTCGAGGACAAGCTGGGTCGTGATCCCGCCTGAGGGGTCTGAGGAGTCCGGAGTATATGATGTTCACAGCGGCAGCGATCTGTTAGCCCTCGATGGAACACCCTATAATGAATGGTGAGTGGAGACGGAGACGTCATAGGAACGGAGGGTTCACCTATCTCAGCGCCTTGATTGTTGTGGTCATATCGGGCATAGCGCTGACCGCTGCCAGTGAGTACTGGAGCACCATTGCGAAAAGGGAGCGTGAGAAGGAACTGCTTTTTCGGGGCGACCGGATCAGGAGAGCCATTGCATCCTATTACAAGGGTGGTCCGGCGGGCAAACCGGAATCGTATCCCGGGACACTGAGTGACCTGCTCAAGGATCCCCGGTCCCTGAAAACTCTCCGGCACCTCAGGAAGCTCTACCGGGATCCAATGACAAAAGACGGGGTATGGGGACTGGTCCTGGCTGAAGGAGGAGGGATAAAAGGGGTCTTCAGCAAGAGCACGCAAAAGCCCTTGAAGACCGGAGACTTTCCGATCGACTACCAGTCCTTTGAAAAGGCGAAGACTTATTCTGAATGGAAGTTCATATACAATCCATAGGCGAAGAGATGCCCCGAAATCCTATTTGTCGAAGGGCATTGAGGAGCCTGATGGAGAGGAGGATATCCCATGAAGAAAGGCACCTTCTTTTTTTGTCTTATTTGTGTACTTTTCTTTTTCGCGGGTGCTGCCGGGTCGGACCCCCTTTCAGACCTCATGGAACAATTCACGAAGGATTATAATGCGGCAAAACCCCCTTCCCCATACAGTTCAGTCGATAGCGATTACAAAATAAAGCAGGCAGCCCTCGGCTCGATCTACACCACCAGGACACTGGCGCTGCTTTACCGGCAAAATGAGGAACTAGTTGAAAAGTATGATGAAATGCTCAGAAAATATGATGAGATGATCGAGCAGAACAAACAGATTATCGACCTGCTTTCTGCCTTGGCAAACGGAGGGAGGAAAGATAAGAAGGTATCTGAACAAGGGGACGAGCTCTCACAGTAAGGTGACGGGAAAGGATATTCTTATCCTGGGCACAGTGCTGTTTCTTCTGGCATTCTTCCTGGCGCCCAACGCGAAAGGAGAGATACTCGGGTACCAGGACAGTGACGGGCACTGGCATTTTCCCGGCTCCGGGATTCGAGAATGCGCTCGTTTCAGGCCGAGATCCTCATCAATGAGCGGAGAGGAGTTCATACAGGCCTACCAGGGCATGATCAGGAAAGCCTCTGCAATGTTCGGCGTGGAATCAACGCTCATCAAGGCGGTCATCAAAGCCGAGTCGGATTTCGACCACCATGCAGTTTCCCGGAAAGGGGCCGTAGGACTGATGCAGCTCATGCCAGGCACCGCCGACGAGATGGAGGTGAAAAATCCCTTCAATCCATCCGCGAATATTCTCGGGGGAACCCGGTATCTGGCTTCGTTGTTGCGGCGCTTTCATAATGATACACCGATGGCTCTGGCTGCCTTCAACGCGGGTCCCACGAAGGTGGAGGCCTATGGCAGAATCCCTCCGATCCGGGAAACACAGGATTTTGTTGGAAGAGTCCTCTACTATTACGGGCTCTTCAATAGGCGGGCGGAATAGCGAGTGCCTCCGGCATAGGTGTTGGACTTACCTCTTTTCCAGTCGGCTTCTGAGGAGAAACAGCGACGAAATGGTTTTGCTGTCTTTGATTTCTCCCCTTTCAGCCATGTGGAACGCCTCTTCCAGGGGAATTTCACGAACACGGAGGATCTCATCCGGATCCAGATCCTGGCGGGCGGGGCGCAGCCCCTGGGCGAGAAAGATATGAATTTTTTCGTCTGAATATCCCGGCACCGGGACTATTGCTCCCAGTTCTTCCCACTCAGTTGCAGAATAGCCCGTTTCCTCAATGAGCTCCCTCTTCGCGCATTCCAGAGGAGATTCATCGGGATTCAGTGTCCCCGCCGGTATTTCCCAGATGTACTCGCCGATTGCATGGCGATATTGCCGTACCATGACCAGTGATCCGTCCTCGTTCAGCGGGACCATTGCTGCGGCGCCGGGATGGCGGATAATATCCAGATCAACTGTCGTCCCGTTGGGCAGGGTGATTTTTTCCCTGATGAGTGTAAAAACCCGGCCCTGATGCAACTGAGTTTGTTTCAGTATCTTTGTTTCCATAGTCAGAGTTTCCCTGGTTCAAGCCAAAAAAGATTACTCAGAAGTATTTCCCAGGATTCTGCCTCCGAGGTGCGACTGCGGCGAGCTTCATTTCTCGAGAGGAGCTTTTCCGAAGAGGGCTCTCCTTTCCTCGTCGGTAACTTCCGTGAGCACCCTGTGGGCCTTTTTTCCGTCATAACAAACGCGATTTCTTCCCGTGGCCTTCGCTTCCAGGAGGAATCGATCGGTACGCTCGATAAACGCGTCCGTCGTTAGCCTGATTCTCCCTCTGTAGACATCGACGCCGAAACTGGCAGTGACCGGAACCAGCGACCGTGCCTCTTCAAGTATTGCGGGACTCATTTCCAGAGCTCTCCGGAGACGTTCAGCAGCCTGTATGGCTTGAGGGAGCTGGGTGACCGGAAGGATTATGGCAAATTCTTCTCCGCCGAACCTGCACGGGATATCGATGCGCCGGATTCGTTCAAGCATGACCTTGGTCACCCATATGAGCGCTCTGTTCCCCGCCTCATGCCCATAGGTATCATTTACGCGCTTGAAATGGTCCAGATCAATCATGAGAAGGCCGGTTGGAAGCCCGGACCGCCTGGTACGCTCCATTTCGGCGGAGAGAGCGGCGTGGAGATGGCGAAAATTGAAGAACCCGGTAAGGGGATCGGTACGAGAAAGGTCTTGCAGGCGCTTGCACTCAGACCTGAGGCGATCCACCTCCTTTTGTACCGGGCAACCCTGTTCGTTCAGCGGGCAAGCTATTCGCGTACCGGAATCCCGGTCCAGGAAGACATCCTTTTCCGACTTTTCTGAGCCCATTCTCTCTCGATCCAGTTATCATTGCCGGCAATCGATTTCACAGAATCGGCGGTGTCAAGTCCCTCTTTCCTCACTTCACCCATTTGGTGTCTTTTATTCAGTCTTCACCGGGCGCCCGTTTTCTTGTCTTCAGGATCGCAAGTGCCGTAAACGAGCCTGCCAGAATAAGAACCGCCATGAATTGCGTTACTGTCATGTTCGTATGGAAAAAGATTCCCCGGTCGTCCCCCCTGAAACGCTCGATGAAAAGCCTGCTGAAACTGTGCAGCAGCAGGTACCATAAGATCACCTGTCCCGAGTACGATTTTTTTCTGTGAATAAACATCAGGATGCCGAACAGGAAAAATCCGCTGACGGAATGATAGAGTTGCGTGGGATGTATGGGAACATTGAGGGGAGCCAGGCTTTTGGGGTTCGTGAACACCACGGCCCAAGGGACGTCGGCAGGTTTCCCATAACAGCATCCTGCCATAAAACAGCCGATCCTTCCGAAGCCCTGTCCTATGGCTGCAGCAGGAGCCCAGAGGTCGCCGAGGTCAAGAACGGACAATGAATGGCGCCTGGCGTACCAGATCAGGGATGCGATTGCGCAGAGAGCTCCTCCTGAGAACACCAGACCCCCGTGCCAGATTTCAAGGAATCCCAGCGGATGCTGAACGTAGAAAGTGAAATTCATGAGAACGTACAGGAGCCTTGACCCCACGAGGGCGGAGATCAGTATGATGAACCCCATATCCAGGACCTGCTGAGGCGCCAGGGCATAAGAACGCCCTGTACGCATGGCAATCAGAAGGGCCGCCAGAAAACCAAGGCCCAGGAACAGGCCATAGGAGTGGAGGGTGAGGGGGCCGATAGAAAAGAGTTCAGGATACATAAGAATTTCAACCTTGATGAGTTCCTGAGCGGAGCAGCTGAATGGCAACCCAAATGGCTCCGATGGTAATGGCAGAGTCAGCCAGATTGAATGCCGGCCAGTGGTAGCGGCCCAGGTAAAAATCGAGAAAATCGACGACCGATCCTAAGCGGGCCCGATCAGCAAGGTTCCCGATGGCTCCTCCCAGAATTAAGCCGAGCCCGAAAAGGATTTTCCTCCTATCCTCGCGTTGACGGCGGGCCCAATAGATCAATATGACGATGGCGGCAATTGTCGCCAGGATCAAAAAATAGGAGCCGAAGTGCCCCTGGTGACGATTCATGATCCCAAAGGCCATTCCCCTGTTCCTGACAAGGACAATGTTGAAAAACCCAGGCACAACGCGCAAAAAATTATGCTGTTCAAAAAAGGCCAGGACAATCAACTTTGAAAGCTGATCCAGGAACAAGACTGCCGCCGCGGGCCAGATAAAAAAGTGATCCTTTCTTTTCAACGGTCAACGAGCTCCATTTCCGCCAGGGCCCCGAGACAACGGTCACAAATGGTCGGGTATTGTACATTTTCACCCACCGAAGGATCATGGACCCAGCATCGTTCACACTTTGGGGCATCTGAAGGACTGACGCTGATCTTCAGCCCCGGAGTCGTCTCGCTCTCGATACCGTTCGCCGATTCCCCTTCCTCCAGGAGATCCACAGAAGAGACAATGAATATCGATCTCAGCTGATCCTTGTAAGGTTCCAGTTCGTGGAGGAGGTTTGATGGGAGAGTCAGGGTTACGGAGGCGTCCAGGGAATGCCCGATTTTCTTTTCTTTTCTCGCCAGTTCGAGTACCCTTGCGGTCTCCTTCCTTACCGCAATAATGGTCTCCCACTTTTTTGCAAGTCCCGGGTCCAGAAATTCGTCTTTCACCGGGACGAAGCATTCGGAGTGAACGCTTCGAGTTCTATCGTCTCCATGCATGTACTGCCATATTTCTTCAGCACTAAAAGAGAGGACGGGGGCCATAAGCCGTACAATGACCTCAAGAATCTCATGCATGGTGGTCCTTGCCGATCTCCTGGCCACTGAATCCGGCGGAGAGGTATACAGGCGGTCCTTGATGATGTCGAGGTAAAAGGAAGAAAGGTCGAGAACACAGAAATTATGCAGGTTGTGGTAGACAAGATGAAATTCAAATTTTTCATAGGCCTTGAGGACCCGTTCATTCAGCTCCTGGAGCCTGTTTAATGCCCACCGGTCCAACTCTTCAAGTTCGTCATAAGGGACCATGTCTTTTTGCGGGTCAAATCCGTTCAGGTTTCCCAGGAGATACCGGCAGGTGTTCCGAATCCGGCGATAAGCCTCAGTGAGTCTCTGAAGGATTTCCTTGGAGAGACGGATATTATCCCGGTAATCCTCACCCGCAACCCAGAGCCGGAGAATTTCGGCGCCATAGTTGCTTATGAGCTCCTCCGGTGCAATCACGTTGCCGGCTGATTTATGCATCGCCTTTCCGGAACCGTCTACAACGAATCCATGGGTAAGCACGTGATGATAGGGAGCCTGATTCCTTGTCCCCACAGAGCAGAGAAGTGAACTGTGAAACCAACCCCGATGCTGGTCGCTCCCCTCCAGATAGAGGTCCGCAGGACTGTTCAGGTACTCACGCTGTTCCATTACTGCCGCGTAGCTCACACCGGAATCGAACCACACGTCCAGGATATCCGTCTCCTTTTCAAAATCCCGGGAGCCACATTCAGGGCACCCCGTTCCCGGGGGCAGGAGATTTTCAACAGACTCGGTAAACCATATGTCCGCTCCGTATTTTTCCACCAGGGCACTCACGTGATCGATTATCTCCTGGGAGATGAGCAGGTTACCGCATTGCTTGCAGAAGAATACCGTGATGGGAACACCCCATGCCCGCTGTCGGGAGATGCACCAGTCGGGCCTGTTGGCAACCATCTGGTAAATACGCTCCTGACCCCAGGAAGGTATCCATTTGACTTTCTTGATGGCTTCCAGCGCCTTCCTCCTGAGGCCGGTTTTTTCCATGGAGATAAACCACTGCTCTGTTGAGCGGAAGATGACGGGTTTCTTACAGCGCCAGCAGTGGGGATACTCGTGAGAGATATCCTGTTCACGGAGGAGAGCGCCTTTTTTCCGCAGCTTTTCATTGACCGCCTGGTTGGCTTCAAAGACCTGGAGTCCGGCAAAATACTCCACATCCGGGGTGAAGCGACCCTGATCATCCACAGGAGAGTATACCTCAAGACCATACTTGAGCCCGGTTTCGTAGTCTTCGCGGCCGTGTCCCGGCGCCGTATGTACACATCCCGTTCCTGCGTCCAGGGTCACATAGTCAGCCAGAACTATGATCGACGGTCTGTCATACAGTGGGTGTCGCGCTTCAAGATTTTCCAGTGTCTTCCCGTCAAATCGAGCGATTACCTCATAGGAGGAAATGCCGAAGGAATCCATGCAGATGTCCAGCAACTCCTCGGCAAGTATGAGGACGCCTTCCTCTTCTGTCTTTGCAGCGACGTACTGAAAGTCAGGGTGAACGGCGATGGCCAGGTTAGCCGGCAGCGTCCATGGCGTTGTCGTCCATATGACAACCGATACCTTTTCTCCCCGCAGGTTCTCGGAGATTTTTTCCGGTTCGGAGGTGAGCGGAAACTTGACAAATATGGACGGTGAAGTGTGATTTTCATACTCGACCTCCGCCTCGGCCAAGGCAGTCTGACAGGAGATGCACCAGTAAATGGGTTTTTTGCTCCTGACGAGGCTTCCATTGAGGGCGAATTTTCCAAACTCCCTCACGATGGTGGCCTCGTACGGATAATTCATGGTAAGGTACGGATTTCCCCACTCTCCGAGAACACCGAGCCGTTTAAATTCTTCCCGTTGTATATCCAGGTACTTTTCCGCATACCTGCGACAATAGCTCCGAATTTGGGGCTGGGACATATCGGCCTTTTTCGGGCCGAGTTCCTGGTCCACCTGATGCTCAATGGGGAGGCCGTGACAGTCCCATCCCGGTACGTACGGCGCATTAAAACCGGCCATCTGCTTGGATTTTATGATAATGTCTTTCAGTATCTTGTTAAAGGCGGTCCCCATATGGATGTGACCGTTCGCATAAGGCGGGCCGTCATGCAGCATATATGGCTTTCTGCCGTGGGACATCTCTCGAATGTGTTCGTAGATGTGCTCTTCTTCCCATTTTTTGAGAATCTCGGGTTCCTTTTTCACGAGGTTCGCTTTCATCGGGAACGCCGTTTTGGGCAAATTGAGCGTCTGTTTATAATCCATGTACCTGTGCCTCCTGCCAGCCAAATCGGTTACAGTGTTGCTCTCTTTACGTCCATGGCGGATGGAGTTGTTCCTATTGTTGTTCCGAATCTTCCGGGCCGTCATTCGAAGAAGAAACGGGTGTCCCCATATGAAAAGTGAGCGTTTTGGAAAAGGGTAACGTGTTGTGGAAAGCGTAACGTAACGATGAAGGATAGCAAACAGGCATTATGAAGTCAAATTCATAATATGGAAATCCTCTGTTTCTTCAGATGACTGAAGCAGACAGGACGTTCCTTTCCCTGCCGCCCGAAAGAACCGATATCCGACACGTTTGTTGTGGAAGACCCTGAACCACCGTCAAGGCATCATCTGCGGCGTTGCCTTCGCTCGCTCCTCCTTGCGTCGTATTGTTTATACGACTCAGTCGTAGCTCCTTGGCGCCTTGCATCTGATGCCTTGCTGGTGACGAGGGATTCCACCAAATCATCCGATGAAATCATAATGCGAAAATTAGATGGTGAATTTGGAAAAGAAATATGTGGTTGACACCATTTCAATAAGGCATTAATAGAGGGATAAAAATATGATCTTATTAAATCAGGGAGAGATGAAATGCAAGGGAAAAGGATGATCGCGTTGTTGGCGTGTTGCATGTTGGTGGCCGGGTGTGCCGCTCCACTGGTTTTTTTTGGCGCGGGAGGCGCTGCAGGGGTGGCTGGGTACAAATACTACGAAGGCGTATTCAATGTCACCTACAAAGCACCTTACATTGATACGTGGCACGCGGCCAATCAGACAGCAGTGGACTTGCAATTGGTGGTACAGAGCGCAAAGCATGATCTTACGGAGGGAAAGATCGTCGCGAAGCGAGCTGATGGCGCGCGGATTGTCGTCTCGCTCAAATACAAGTCCGCGAAGGAGACAGAGGTGGGAATAAGGGTCGGTACCCTTGGAGATCAGGAGGCGTCCAAGATCATCGCGGAACAGATTCGAAAGGAACTCTTCGGGAAATGAGGAGTAGTCCGGTCACGTCTCGATTCCCAGGTTTTCCAGCATCGCATGAGCGAAGCTGGTAATATACTCCAATTGGGATGGGGAGGAATAGGTCTGGCAGCTGCAATTCATGCCTTTCCGGCTGCGTGAAAAGAACTCCAGCTTGATCCACCCGCTGCCCAGTTCTACCGCAAAAACATAGGGTTGGCAGTGTTTGTGGGCAATCTGGGCTTCATTGAGCAGATCCTCGGGTATCTGTACCCAATAGACCTTTTGCAGGCTGGAGGAAATGGCGGTGTCGCGAAGGTATCCGTTGATTTTCACCATGTCGGAAGTGCTTATTTCGTCGATAAGGTATGCCCGCATTATTGGCCCTCTTTTTGAAGACGGTCCATCTTCCTTCCTGCCAAGAACGCGTCCAGGACGGAAATTATCCATACAAGCGCGAAGAGCCCAAAGATAATCCAGAGAGCTAAATAGTCCTGAGAGCCGAGGTTTCGCATAATCGACTCAGGATTTGCATTGGCAGGGGGAGTTTCGAGGAAAGCGGCTTTCATTATTCGGTACATTGCCACCACCCCCACTCCAAACAGGACGAGTACGGCCCCGAGCATAATAATTCCCTTTTTCAATTGCTGATTGAGAATTTGCCCCAGGCCGGGAATGACGAGCGCGGAACACAGTGCTGAAACGAAAGCTTTCTTCATAGTCCGATGAACCCCTGATATGCTGGATGCGATTGAAGGTATCCCAATAAGAGGGTGTTGTCAATGCTGACAGGCAATGGGTGGGTCATCATAAGAGGTTTGGGTATGAAAAAAGAGATGAGAGAACAAGTCCAGGTCAATATCCCCTTCGTTATGCTCCACGATGCCTACCTTGAGCGTTTCCTGGACCAAGGGATCAATCCCGAAATCGGCCTGGATGCCGATGCGCTGGACCGCTTTGCTCTGCCGGAATTCCGTCAGGCGGCGGAAAGACTTGCTGATCGGGGGCTGCAAGTGACCTTCCATGCCCCGTTTGTTGATCTTTCTCCTGGATCGCCGGATCCGGAGTTCTGGAACCTGACCCGTCGGAGGTTCGAGCAGGTCGTGAAACTCATCCCGCTTTTCCGCCCCCAAACCGTGGTGTGTCACGCGGGATTTGAGACCAAACGGTATGGATTTCTCGGGGATGCCTGGTTTGAAAACAGCATCAGAATGTGGACTTGGCTTGGACGATTGGTCCATGAAGAGGGTGCGCGATTGATGCTTGAAAATGTGTTTGAAGAAGGACCTGGTGAGTTGAAGACCCTTTTTGAATCATTGGATAAGAAAAGAGTCGCTTTCTGCCTGGACACGGGGCACCAATCCGCCTTCAGCAATACACCGCTTGAAACCTGGGTCGGCTCGCTCGGGTCCTATATCGGTCAGCTCCACCTGCATGATAATTTTGGAGAAAAAGATGACCACCTTGCCCTGGGACACGGGCTCATTGATTTTCCTGCTTTTTTCAGAGCATTGAAAAAAGAGATGGAAACCCCTCCTGTTGTCACCCTGGAACCGCACAGGGAAGAGGAACTGCGGCCGAGCCTTGAGTTCCTGGAGCGCGTATGGCCCTGGTCATGAGAAACCCCTCCCAAATCCACCGTCGAATTTCTGTTGCGTGTGGAATAATGCGCAGCAAGCACGGGCGGGCAAAGGCAGCGCAGCCCGAGCCCTGCGAAATCCCGTTTCCGCGGAGAGATGATACCTTGCTGGTGGAGCAGGGACCTCTCTTTCCCATTGAATTTTAGTCATTATTTCTATAAAGTAACGATCACGCATGCATTTCTGATATTTTGAGGACGGAACTTGTGAAGGGTGATGCGTCCTCATGGGGGAGATACCCGTATGAACGAGATTATGGAGCATCCGTTCGCCAAATCTGTTTCAGCCACTGAAAAGTGCAAGAGGCTCAGGGAAGTGGTGCACCCTGAAGACAGCCTGGCAATCCTGATCGACGCTGACCCGGATGCCATATCCAGTGCGATGGCCCTGAAACGCTTCTTCTGGCGAAAAGTTCAACATGCTGAAATTTTTCACATCAACGAGATACAACGAGCCGATAACCTGGCATTCATCAGACTCTTGAGAATTGAACAAAAACACATAACTCGCTTTCGACGTAAAGAATTCAACAAGGTGGCCGTGCTCGATTCCCAGCCAAAACATCACGAACAGTTTGCAGGCCTGCATTTTGATATCATCCTTGACCACCACCCTGTGGATGCATCTTCCAAAGCGTCGTTCGTGGACATAAAAGAAGACTATGGTGCAACCGCTACTATCATGACCGAATACCTGAAAGCCGCCAAGATCAAGCCTTCTCCAAGACTGGCCACAGCCCTGTTCTACGGCATAAAGACGGATACGGACAATTTTGTGAGAAAATCAATCCCCAATGATATCAATGCATTTCAATACCTTTATCGTTTCGCCAACCTGAACATCATAAAGAAGATCGAGTCATCTGAAATCATGCGCCCGAACCTGGAGCATTTCAGGGCTGCCATTGACGGAGTGGCCTTCGTTCGAGATAGAGCGTTTATTCATATGGGGGTCGTGAAAAATCCCGATATCCTGGTGCTAATAGCTGATTTTTTTATGAAGATGGCCGAAACAACCTGGAGCATCGTCTCAGGAGAATATGAGGATAAACTGGTTGTCATCCTGCGGAATGCCGGGTTCAGGGGAGATGCGGGAAAAATCGCCCAGAAGCTTTTCGGCTCCCTGGGGGGAGCAGCAGGGGGACACCACGGGGCTGCCAGAGCGGAGATTCCACTCGCGGAGCTTAAGAGTTCCCCGAAGGAGAGAGTGGACGTAGGGGCGCTGGTCGCGAAGCAGGTCAAGAAGTGGTGTTAGGAGAAATACTTTGACGCGTCTTGCGAAATCTCAAATCAGCGAAAAATTGATCGACGATGCCAAGAACTTCATCCAACAGGGAGACCAGAAGGCTCTCGGCAGGCTCCTTGAAGAGATGATGCCCGCTGACGTGGCGGATCTCATAGAACACCTGGACCGCGATGAACGGATTTCCATTTTCAATGTCCTTGAGCCCGAAGGTGCCGGAGATGTCCTGGTAGAGATTGAACCCCCTGTTCAGGGGCGCATTCTTGAAGGTCTCGATAATCAGGCCATATCGGAAATCGTCCAGGGGCTGGAATCCGATGACGCAGCAGACCTCGTCGGCGACCTTCCCGCCGACCGTGCCAAAGAAATTATAGAGACTCTGGGAGAAGATGTTTCCCAGGACCTGGAGAAACTCCTTCCATACCCTGATGATACGGCAGGGGGGCTCATGGGCCTGGAGTACATGGCCATTCGCGATGATGCCACGGTCGGAGATGCCATCCGCCTTATCCGGGAAAAGAGAGAGGAAGTTGGAAATCTCTACTACATCTGGGTGGTAGATGATTTTGGGAGACTCGTAGGCGTCATCTCCCTGAAGGACCTTGTCCTGGAACCATCGTCTGATCGCAAGATCAGGGAAATCATGAATCCTGAAGTTATTTCAATCCATCCGGACGCCGACCAGGAAGAGGTGGTTCACCTCGTCAAGAAATATGACCTCGTCAATATCCCGGTCGTGGACGCTCAACATCGTTTGATAGGCCGCATCACCCATGATGATATCATTGACGTCATTGAAGAGGAAACGGATGAAGACATCTCTTTCATGGTCGGCGTGATCAACCAGGAGATCACGGAAGATTCCCCCCTGAAGATCTCCAGAGCACGGCTGCCCTGGCTGATAGCAGGGCTTTTGGGAGAAATCGTATCCGCACTCGTAATCAGCAGGTTTGAAACATCCATAGAAAAGATTATAGCGCTTTCTTTTTTTTTCCCTGTTATTATGGCCATGGGAGGGAGCACGGGCAACCAGGCCGCCACGATCGTTGTTCGAGGGCTGGCAACCGGAGATATCAGTCTTCTGAAAATCGGGAGGCGACTGCTTGTTGAGATGAAAGTGGCCCTGCTCAATGGGCTTATATGCGGGGTTCTGCTCGGAGCAATTGTAGGACTCTGGATATCCGACTTCCGCCTGGGATCTGTTGTGGGGCTGGCCCTTGTGGTTATTGTCCTCAACGCGAGCTTCCTTGGGGCCTCGGTGCCTATTGCCTTGAGAAAACTTCATTTTGATCCCGCCCTTGGCACTGTGCCTTTTGTGGCGACCTCAAATGATATACTGGGTCTCCTCATTTACCTGATCTTCGTAACGTCCTATCTGAGATTCGTCGGCTGACCATATTGTTTGAAGAGACACACCGCCGGAAAACGCAAGGAGAACATGCATAATGTTGTATGAAAAGGAAGCCATTCGTTACCACAGCGAACCCAGGCCCGGGAAAATCGAGGTGGTTCCTCTCAAGCCCTGCGTGTCTCAGTCGGATCTCAGCCTGGCGTATACGCCGGGTGTCGCTGTTCCGGCCCTGAGAATCCAGGAAAACGCGAACCTTTCTTTTGAATATACCTCCCGCGGGAGTCTGGTCGGGGTGGTGACGAACGGGACCGCGGTGCTGGGACTCGGGAACATCGGCCCGCTGGCTGCCAAGCCGGTGATGGAAGGGAAGGCCGTTCTCTTCAAGCGCTTCGCCGACCTGGATGTATTTGATATCGAGATAAATACCGGTGATCCGGACGAGTTCATCAGAACTGTCAGATTGCTGGAGCCTACATTCGGAGGGATCAATCTCGAGGACATTAAAGCCCCGGACTGCTTTTACATCGAAGAGGAGCTTAAGCGCCAGATGTCCATCCCCGTTTTCCACGACGATCAGCACGGTACTGCGATTATTTCCTGCGCGGCACTCATTAATGCGTGCGAACTCACGGGCAGGAAACTGGAAGACATCCGGGTCGTGATAAACGGGGCAGGGGCAGCGGCTATCGCGTGCGCGAAAATGCAATTATACCTGGGAGTAAGGCAAGATCATCTGATGATGCTGGACTCAAGGGGCCTCATCTACAAAGGACGTACGAAGGGGATGAACAGCTATAAAGAATTTTTTGCGTCCGAGACACCACTCCGCAGCCTGGAGGAAACCGCCAAGGGAGCGGATGTCCTGATGGGTTTATCTGTCAAGGGTGCCTTTACCCGGGAACTTCTCATGCTCATGGCTGAAAAACCCATCATTTTTGCCCTGGCCAATCCAGATCCCGAGATAGACTATTTTGAAGCAAAGGCTGCCAGGCCTGATGCTATCGTCGCAACAGGACGTTCAGACTGTCCCAATCAGGTGAACAATGTCCTGGGATTTCCCTCTATCTTCAGGGGGGCCCTGGACGCGAGAACGACCACCATCAATGAGGCGATGAAGATTGCCGCAGTGCGTGCCCTGGCGGAACTGGCAAAGGAAGAAGTACCGGACTCGGTGGTGCGCGCCTATGGGGGGAAACCCATGCGGTTCGGTCCCGAGTATATCATCCCCAAACCGCTTGATTCCCGGGTGCTTCTCAAGGTCGCACCGGCCGTCGCAAAGGCGGCTGAAGAGAGCGGCGTCGCCAGGAGGGCCGTACCGGACAAGGACCACTATGTGCAGCATCTGGAAAGAATTCTGGGGCCCGAGCGGGAGATCATGCGGAAGATCATAAACCGGGCCAGGATGAGACCCATGAAAATCGTCCTCCCTGAAGGGGACCATGCTGTTATCCTGCGGGCGGCTCACCAGGCCGTGCGGGAAGGAATTGCCAGGCCTCTGCTCCTCGGAACTAAGGAGGAAATTCTACACCTCGCAAGGGAGCTTCACGTTCCGATGGACGGGATCGAGATCCTGGACCCTCTCACGAGTCCCCTCTTTCCTGAGTTTTCCGAGAAATTATTTCGTATGCGATGCAGAAAAGGATGGTCCATCGATGAAACGAGAGTGCAGCTTCATAACCGCTATGTTTTCGGGGCGATGATGGTGAACGAGGGCCTGGTTGACGGCCAGGTACACGGAATCAGAAGACCATATCCGGATGCTATACGTCCCGTTCTCCAGGTTATCCCCCGGCGTGACGGCGTTGCCATAGTAGCCGGTATATACCTCATGATTTTTCGGGACCGTACCCTCCTGTTCGCGGACGCGACCGTCAATTTTCACCCGAGTGTGGAAGAGCTTGCGGAGATAGCCGTGCTTGCCGCGGACATGGCACGTTTTTTTGATATTCAGCCTCGCATAGCAATGCTTTCCTTTTCCAACTTCGGCAGCACCCGCCATCCGGATGCGAAGCGAGTGCGCGAGGCGGTCGAGTACGCCCGAAAAGCAAGACCGGACCTGGTGATCGATGGTGAAATGCAGGCGGATACGGCAGTGGTCGAAGAGATTCTGAATAGCGAATATCCGTTCAATCGCCTTGGCGCTGCGGCAAATGTACTGATATTTCCGGATCTGTCCTCCGGAAACGTCTCCTACAAACTTTTGGACAGGCTTGGGGGCGCAAAGGCGGTCGGTCCGTTGCTGATGGGTATCAGCAAACCCTTCAATGTGCTTCAACGGGGCGCGGACATGGAAAACGTCGTCAACGTGATTGCCGTCACCGTTGCGCAGGCCCAGGAAACGGGAAATTCCCAATAACCCTCTCCCTGCCTTCCTTCAAATAGTCTCATTCTTGTCCAGGAATCCGGTGCATCCGATTCTTGCGCGCCTTACCGTGCCCTTTCATCAGGCGCTCCAGGAAAGGCTTCCTCCCTGAGCATTACGCATTTATAAAGATATAAAGAAAAAAAGTATTCTATAATAACGCGATATATGTAAATAAAAATAACTTGACATCTTTATATCTTTATGCTAGACGTTTTGCCATGGGGAAGAAAGTGTTTTCAACGCAGGTGACAAACGAACTCTTGAAGGAGTTCAAGAAACTCGCCATCGACCTCGAGCGTCCCATTAATGACATTCTCGAGGAGGCTATGCGCGAGTTGCTGAAAAAATACGGGAAGAAATGGCGCCGTTAGAGGATCAAGAATAGCCATTTGTGGGTAGAAATCAGATGGGGATGTTCGTATTTCAGTAAACCCTGTAGACAAGGGGAAGAGAGATGGTATCGAATATGACTGACTACAATGGGGCGGAGTCATCAGGAGATCAACATCGCATCCTGGCAGATATTGCCTTCTACCTCTCCGCGGCAAGATCTGCCTTTGCCGGTTCTTTCAAGTACCAGAAGGAATACCACGACAGCCGCCGGATTGAGAGGAGTGAACAGGAGCTGCGGGAAATGGCCATGGAGAAGGTCAGAGCACTGCTCCTGGAAGAATTGATCTCCGGTCTTCTGGAAGAACCCGCGCTGGCGTCCGCCCGATATTCGCGGGAGCAGTTGAGAGGTGTCGCAGGGCAGATCCTCAAGACAGAAATTCTTGAAGAAAGGGAGAAGGAGCGGAATTACTATCTGAAGGCGAGGATGACCGGAGACATTGAATCGGCCAAGGAACAAAGAGATGCGCTTGAAGAACTTGAGAAAAAGGTCGAGGCTCTCGAAACAGCTGAAAAAAGAGCGGTGGAGGCGAATGAGGATGTTGAAAAGCTGAAAAAAGAGATGGAAGTGGTTAAGGCCAGGATCCTCCTTGCAAAAGGAGATCTCGATGGGGAAAGCCGAAAAGAGAAGGACCTTCTGGACCTCATCCAAAAAGGCGACTCTTTGTACGCGCAGGGGGACCTTGACGAATCGATAGACGCCTACAGCCAAGCTCTGGAATTGGACCGCGGCTCTGTTGTAGCCCTCATGAACCGTGGCGCCGCCTCTCTCAAGAAGGGAGACATAGATCGCGCTATTGAGGATTTTGACCTGGCGGTGAAACTTGTGCCCGAAAATCCGCTCTCTCATGTAGATCGCGGGTGTGCATTTGCGTTGAAAGAAGAATGGATAACGGCTATCGAAGAGTTCAGCTATGCCATTGGATTGGATCCGAAAACAACCGAAGCTTACTTGAATCGAGGGATTGCTTTACTGCAGCAGGGGCTGGATTGCGAAGCTGCGGAAAACGATCTGGCTCTTTACGTCGGGTTGAATCCGAATGATTACCGGGGGCACCTGAACAGGGCGATCGCGTTATCGTGTCTGGAGCAGTATGACGCTGCCCTGGAGGAGTATGGGCAGGCGATCCAGTCTAATCCTTCAGAGGTGTCGGCCTACTTTAACCGGGGGAACACCTATCTGCGGGTGGGAGACGTAACAAATGCACTTGATGATTATACTCGTGTAATCGGCATGAATGGGGTGGAGGGCGACGTATACTACAACAGGGGGATCGCTTATGTCAGAATCGGGGAAATGGAAAAGGCCCTGGATGACTTTACCCGCTCCATAGAATCCTCTCCACTTGACCCACACACGTATCTTCGGAGGGGTTGGATACATGCCCGGCTGGGAAATAGAGATCTCGCCGTAAGAGATTGGACGCACGCGGAATCTCTTGGAAATGAGACAGCAAGAAAATATCTTGAAAAATACGGTCAGGAGTCTCCCGGACGCGCTGGCACGCCGGACCCCTAGGGATTCCTCTCCGAATTTTTCCGTGAACAGCATTCCATACCACGAACTACTCGCATGCCTGTTCTGCGTCTTTTTCTTGATAGTCTGCTCCTGCAGTCTGATCAAGGAGGGGTACCATGTAACAAAAGGCACGGTTACGACCTGCTACAGGGTTACCAAGGTGACGGGAGAGGTTGCTTTCGGCGCGGGAAAGGCCGTCTACAAGGTGGGGGCATTCACATTCAAGGTTGTAATGGCCCCTCTCACATGGCCATTGACTCATCCCATTGAATCCATAGATGACATGCCTCCCAGGGAGGCGATCAAGAGGGGGCAAGTGAAAACCTCCGCGTATGTGGTGAATGGCCGGCGGTACGTGCCGATGTCCACAAATCAGGCAGAAGAATACAGGGAGAAAGGATTGGCTTCGTGGTACGGAGATGAAACCTACAGAAAGAAGGGGGGCCATATGACCGCGAACGGAGAAGCCTTCGATCCGAGCGGCCTGACCGCGGCGCACAAATACCTGCCGTTGCCTAGTTACGTGCGGGTAAAAAATCTGGAGAATGGAAGAAGCATTATAGTGAGAGTAAATGACCGCGGTCCCTTTGTCGGGAAGAGAATTATTGACCTGAGCGAAGGTGCGGCAAAAAGGCTGGGATATTTCAAAAAGGGGACTGCCAGAGTTCTCGTTGAGATGGTCAAGTTGGAAAGCTGAGGACTGAAAAGCATGAATGTGGCGGGGAGATTCAAGAACACGAGGGTCTACGAAGACTTCTGTGCATTCCTTCAGGCATGGGGCGGCACGGCAAGCCCGGTAAGGGATTTTTTGCTGCAGCTCAAATCGATCGTCCTGGACCTGAATGGAACAGAACTTGATTTCCTTGCTCGGCCCGGGGTAAGCTATTCCCTGCGGGGGGAAGTAACCGTCGAAGGACATGCTCGATTGTTGCTCCTGATGGATGTGGTGGATGATGATCCCGCGAACAGGTGGCTCTCCGTATGCTTTTACGCCGACGCTGTCTCTGATCCTCAGGGCCTGGGAAACCTCGTCCCTAAAGGGATATTGGGCGAAGATGGATACTGTTTTGATGTCTTTGAAGAGGATGCTTCACTGCTCGGATATCTGGAAAAGAGGGTCAAAGAGGCGTTCCGAAAGGTGATATCGGGAGGCTGAAAAGGGTTGCCGGATTTTGAAAGGGGCAAAATGGAATGAAGGGGTATGTGCAGGTGTACACCGGTGATGGAAAAGGCAAGACAACCGCTGCCCTGGGTCTCGCGTTGCGTGCCGCCGGGGCGGGTCTCAGGACGTATATCGGCCAGTTTGTCAAAGGGATGAAATACAGTGAACTGGAAAGCCTCAAACGATTTTCGGACCTCATTACGATTCATCAATACGGTCGTGACTGTTTCATCGATAAGGATCCCGAAAAGGAAGATATCCAGATGGCGCGGGAAGGGCTCGATAAGGCCGAAAAGGCGATGACGTCCGGGAAATATGACCTGATTATCCTCGATGAGGCAACGATCGCCACTTACTACAACCTGTTTTCAGTGGATGAGCTGTTGGCTGTTGTTGAAAAGAGACCTGAAGAAGTTGAACTTGTCATTACCGGCAGGAGGGCAGACGCCCGGATTATCGAGGTCGCCGATCTGGTGACGGAAATGAAAGAGATAAAGCATTACTATCAGGAAGGCGTGCAGGCACGGGAAGGTATCGAAAAATAGCGCAGGCGGCTTTTCGAATTTGCAGAGTAATTTGTATAGCATTGACAAGAAAGAGATCTGCCGATATCAATAAACAAGAGATTTTATTTTAAATGGAGGAGTGTTGATGACGCAGGCAAACAAGATGGATCCGGAAATGTTTCAGATGGTCTTGAATACCATAGACAAACTGGAAAAAGACAAGCTGCCGTTGGAGGCAAAGCTGGAAATGGACCGGAGCGGTGAGTTCCCCATGGAACTCATTCGGTTCATGCTGAGTCCCGAGGTAGCACTGCATCTTATCTTTATTCCAGAGGCCTACGGAGGATTAGGGGCAGGGGCCGCAGAAGTTGCGGTTGTTTCGGAGCGCATGGCCAAAATGGACCTGGGGATTGCCACCTCTTTTCTGGCCATCTGCCTGGGGATGGACCCCCTTCGTGTGGGCGCCACCGAGGCACAGAGAGAGAAATATATAACGAAGATTGCCGAAGAAGGACTTATAGTCGGGTACGGTGTGACAGAGCCCAATGCCGGTTCCAATGTCCAATCCCTGAAAACAAAGGCCGTCCGCGTCCTTGATGAAAGCGGAAATGTCACAGGATATAAGCTGAACGGGCAGAAACAGTTTATCACCAACGGAGGAGTGGCTGATCTCTACACTATTCTGGCCGATACTCCGGAAGGCCCCTCCTTTTTTGTCGTAGAAAAAGGTGCAGAAGGGCTGACTCCGGGCAAGCACGAAGACAAGCACGGGATCAGGGCGTCCGATACGTGTCCACTCAGTCTGGAAGATCTGTATGTCCCGGCGGAAGATCTGATCGGCGGCAACGAAGGACAGGGACTCAAAGAGGCCAACAAGGTTTTTGGCTACACGCGTTTGATGGTCGCCACTTTCGGGCTCGGAGGCGGAATGGCCGCCCTGGAGCGGGCTGTCCGCTATTCAAAAGAACGGGTCCAGTTCGGGACCACCCTGGCGGAAAAGCAGGGATATACCCATCAACTCCTGGTTCCCCACGCCGTTCAGCTCGAGGCTGCCCGCGCCTACATCGAGGAGGTTGCACGGAGAATCGACTCCGGCGAAGAAGACTTGCAGGTGGAAGGTTCCATTGCAAAATATTTTGCTACCGAGGCCGGCGATGCCACCGCCAACGATGCCATCCAGGCCTTCGGCGGTTATGGCTATATGCGTGAGTACGAAGTGGAAAAAATAAAGAGGGATGTAAAGATTCTCACTATTTATGAAGGGACCAGCGAGATTCAGAGGAACATCATCTCCATGTTTCGCATGCGGAGCACGGTCAGATCCAAAGGGGCTTTTTACCGCGAAATGGCCGAGAGACTGGACGCCCTGTCCGCGGACTGTGGCGGCCCACTGGTGGCCCGAGGACTTCGTGCCGTGAATGAGGTGATCCTCGCATCGCGGCGTCAGAAGCTGACGAAAAGCCAGTACGTCATGTTCCTGCTTGCTGACATGATGACGTGGTCTGAGGTTGCCGATGCGCTTTGCAGGAAGGCCGCCGTGTACCGGCGAAACGGACAGTCCCGTTCACCGGAATTTATCAAGGCCTGTGCCCGCATTTTTGCCCGGGAAGCTCTGCAAAAGGTGTACGTGAACAGTGCCAGGATCCTTCAAGGGTGCGATCAGACCATCGATGATACGGTCAGGACTGTAGACGACCTGGATTTTCCTCGCTCCATGAGGAATTTTTTCCAGGATATGGGACAGGTATCCAGTGAACTGGTGGCCTGAGCTATTCCGTTGAAAGAGACATACAGAAGAAGGTCCGGGAGCAGACCTCCAAGAAGAGCACATCGAAAGAGGGAAACCCCTTATGAAAGGCCCAGAATCGATCCGGGATTGCACCATTCCTTCAGGCAAATCGGCATCCCGGAAAACGCCCCTTTTCAACCGGATGCGTTCCAGACGGCGGCCATTGATCTGATCAGGCATCACGACGTTTTGGTGAGTGCTCCCACCGGTGCAGGAAAGACGTGGATCGCGTCACAGGCGATTCTTGAGTGCCTGAACAGCAATAAAAGGGTGTGGTATGCATCCCCGCTCAAGGCCCTTTCCAATTCCATTTACACTGAATTCTGCCGGACTTTCG